>Ga0172372_10010941_pt1 | contig 11577 bp, 6 predicted proteins | sample LakKiv5m_2_FD_114544 | JGI IMG/M metagenome (GOLD analysis project Ga0172372, IMG submission 114544) | Freshwater microbial communities from Kabuno Bay, South-Kivu, Congo - kab_092012_9.5m | ecosystem: Environmental > Aquatic > Freshwater > Lake | place: Democratic Republic of the Congo... | reverse complement strand
CGCATCGGGAGGACACTGGCGTCGGTGGCCGGTTGGACCTCCGAGGTGGTGGTGGTCCTGAACCACGACGTGTCGGACCGGACCGAGGCCATCGCACGCGAGGCGGGTGCCCGGGTGTATCGCGAGCCATGGAAGGGATTCGTGGGGCAGAAGAATGCGTCGCTGGAGAAGACGACGCTGCCGTGGGTGCTGGGTTTGGACTGCGACGAGGTGGTGACGCCGGAACTGCGCGACCAGATCGTGGCGGCGGTGGAAGGCGGCGGAACGTTCGCGGCGTACTCGTTTCCGCGGAAGACGTGGTTTGGCGACCGCTGGATCCTGCACGGCGACTGGTATCCGGACCGGCAGACGCGGCTGTGGAAGCGTGATCTGGCCCGCTGGGGCGGTGCGGAGCCGCATGCGATCCTGCAGGTGGACGGCGTGGTCGGACGGTTGTCCGGAGATCTGGAACACCACAGCGGCGAGAGCGTCGAGCATCACGTCCGCAAGGCACTGCGGTACGCCGAGGATTTCAACGCGGATTGCCAGCGTCGCGGGCGTCGGGTGGGTGGGCTGGACCTCGTGGTGCGGCCGCCGTGGCGGTTCCTGCGGAGCTATGTGTTGAAGCGTGGATTCCTGGATGGGTGGGCGGGATTCGACATCGCGTGGATGTCGGCCTTCTACACGTTCCTGCGTTACCAGCGGGCGCATCGCGAACGCCGGCGAGTCGACAAGTCGTGAAGGGCATGAACCCAGTGACCCCGACAGCTGATGGAATCCAATGCGGCCATGCGCAAAGTCCCGGCTCCGGAACCCGCACTCTATAGAAGATGAAAAAGCTGACATTCGTGATTCCGACGCACAACAGGCCTCAATTCCTGAGGAGACTGTTTCGCTATGCCAGCGAGGTTGGGATCGAAAGCCAAATATTGGTTCTGGATTCGAGCAAACCTGGCCTGCTTCGGGAGAACAAGGATTCCGTGGGGCGATATCAGGACTCGCTGACGATCAGACATCTTCCCATCAACGAGACCCTGATGAGGAAGATGCAGATAGGGGTTAGGGAGTGCCAAACACCCTATGTCGCATTCTGGGCTGATGATGATTTCCAGATACCCGAAGGCGTTGCCCGTTGCGTCCAATTCCTTGAAGACAACAAGGCACATCAGTCCTGCACGGCGAGCTTCGCTTCTGCAAGCACCCTGGGTAGGGAACTTCAACTCTCCATTGCGACCCATCCAGGAAGGAATGAGGAAGAAGCGGTCGACCGGATTACCCTTTGGGCAGAAGACTTTTATTCCACGTTCTACTCAGTCTTCCGGACGCCGATGCTGGTACGAAGCCTGGATCTGGCAGCAGACATCACCGCCTACGAGAAGTGTCGGATCATCCCGGAGATCCTGATGGGCCAGTTGGCTCTGCTGTATGGTCGTCAAGGATCCATCGCTGACGTTTCGATCCTTTATCAGGTTCATGCGGCGAATGAGAGCCGGATTCTGCGACCGGTTCACAACGATGCCGTGTTCCAGGATGAGTACGCTCGGTACCGCGCAGGGTTGGGACGCGAAATCCAAGCCGTCCTGAACATGCCATCCAAGGAATCCTCCCATCTTGTGGATTCTACCTTCCGGCTCGTGTACCGATGGACAGGCGGAAGACTCTGGATCTATCGGAAGCTCGTTGAGAATTTGCGGCGGTCCTTGAAGAGGATGTTTCCCAACCTTTTGAAGACCAAGAGGCCTGGCCCTCAGTTTACCAAAGCCAAGGTCGATGTTTCGGATCCACGGATGGAAAAGGCGTCGATCCGGGTTGCGTTGCAACTCGTGCAGGATTTTCCTGACGGCATGCAAGCTGATGGAGTCGCCTGAAGCGCCGTGATGCCAATCGAGCTCACGGGGTAACCTCAGCACCACTCCTAGAGCTTGCGCAGAGATTGAGCATTGCAGGCGTCAACGGTCCATGGGGGACCTGTGCGCGTGCGGCCTTGTAACGGACTTTGTTGAGTCCGCTGAGGGTGCCCCCGAAGGCGGTAAATCGGATCATCGAACTCAACTGGCTGTATGCTTTGAGTTTGCGTTCAACCGTCGTCGGAGAGGCATCGGGGCTGCCAAGGAACTGAGACCAACCCACGGATCCAAAGAACCCAAACTGTCCGAATCTTCGGGAGAGGAGAATGTCCTCAGCGAAAACCCGGGTCGGCCCCCCGTGCTCATGCAGGACGTCGTGCATGGCTATGATTCCTCCGGGTGCCATGAATGGAGCAAAGAGATCAAAATCCCTTTTGGCTCCTGCATAGGAATGATCTCCATCGATCCACAGCAGCCGCAAACGTCTGGTGGTCGGCCATGAGGCGGCGAGTTCGTCGGAACGCAGGCGGTGAAACTCAATGGAGTTTCTGACCCCGGATCGTTCCAGATTGGCCATGCATTCCTCGAAGGCCGAGCTCTGCCCATAACTGCGTCGCCCTTCCTCATCCTGATGCACCGGTAAAGGGTCCACGGCAACAACCCTGGGGTCACCGGCCAACGCAGCCGCCTTGGAAAGGACGATTGTGGACTTCCCCTTGAAGGTTCCAATCTCAAGAATCTCCCCCGGGCCTGTGGGTCGTGAGGCAAGCAGTGCAAGACCTTCAATCTCCCGCGTCGAGAGATATCCGTCCACGCCAGCAAGGCAGGCTTGGATGTCTGAAATGAGAGTCTTCATAGGGGGGCAGAATCTAGGCGGACCTGGCCTTTGGAGTTAGTGGAGGGCTTCACAAGGGTGCCATTCAGCGGCGCGCAAACCAGAGGTTCCGGCTCTTGAAGCTGCGCAACCGGAATCCCATTTCACACAGGACACCATGCGCCAATGTCAGTTCTTCCCGGTCATGTACTTCAAGAATGACATTGTTTGTGGTTGTCAGAGTCTTCCTCGCTCCGCAGAGGGCTTTTCCGCCGTGACCTTCTATGTCGATCTTCAGCAGATCTATCTGGCCGATTTCCCGATCCGATAACGCCTTGTCCAAGGTAGAGGTAAGAACAAGGCGAGAAGAGCCGGTTTGGTTTGGTGATGACGAACTTGGTGTGCTGGATTCGTCAAGCCTGTTGGTCCCCAACAACGGATCCTGGAATCGAATTGTTGCTGACTGCCCATCTTGGTCGGTTAATGCGCAGACGATGGCATGGTACGATGCTTGAGATGCGCCCATTCTGCGTAATGTAAAATCATGTGACTCCTCCATCATATCTATTCCAAACACTTTAGCCGCCTTGTTTAGATGCAACCACCATCTAACGGTGACTCCAACGTTCACTCCGCAGTCAACTATGACAGGCGCCTTGGAATTTCGCAGGAGCGCTTCTGTTTCTATGTCTCGCAATTCTCCTGCTGCAAAGTTGTCATAGATATTCAGGACTTCAGGTAGAGTTCCAACGGTTCCAAAAGCTGGAAGAGTAATACTGAATGGAACCCACCGCATCGACCTGCAGAGAGCCAAATACAATCCGGGTGCACCTAAAAGTTGATAGAAGTTGGTAAATGATTTCATCGGGGTATTGTTGCGATCAAGTCTTGGGGTGGAATGATGGGCAGTAAGTCAACTTTATCGATCTCATGTTGGTTCTGCTGTGCGAGCTTTCCCGTTTCCTGGCGAACCACTCGAGGTTGTGGACGCGGGAGTAGAGGGTCGTGGTGAAGAGCAGGTCGGGTTGATACCGATCGAAGAAGGCGGCCGCGTGCGCCGGGGCGAAGCGTTTCTCCAGATTGCGGATCCTGGCGAGGGTCGCCCGGATGCGTTCCGCTGAATGGATCCGGCAGACGGTGCGGATGAAGAAGTCGCGGATCGCGCGGCCACGCTTGCGGAGACGCTTGGATCCGAAGGTGAACAGCTGGGCCTTGTCCGCCCAGATCTCCTTCTTGATGGAAGCGAGCAGGGCGAGGATGGCTCCTTCCTTCCTCTGGGGGAGTTTCTCGACGAAGACATTGGGCGCCGCGACCTCACGCCGGAACTCGTCGTCGACGAGGGGCCCGAAGATGACGATGCGGAGCCAGGGTTGGGCCTTCAGCACCGCGAAGACGTCGGTGCGGATGATGTTCCGGATGGCGACACCCGAATCCATGCCGAGGAAAATGGTTCGGCGCCACGGACCTTGCGTGGCGGAAGAAGAATCTGAGGGAGACGGGTGCATCCAGTGCGGAATTGCGTGTCGCGGACTATCGCTGGGGGGCGCTGGGCATCACAAGGTGGGAGTTTGAAGTTTCAAGATTCATGATTGAAGCCACTACCACTGCCTCGTGACCTCGCCAGCTACCCTTTCCAACTTGGCAGACGACGTGAGGAGCCAGGCTCTGAAGAGTTCCCAGATTCCAGAACCCAGGACGGTTCAACCACAGCCTCCTGACGTCGACTGCTACCTCCCCGATCGTAGCTGGGTCGCCTGCCACACCGATCTGGATGGCGACGGCACCGAGGACATCTTCACCGGGTTCGCCGATCCATCCCTTGCCCCGTCGGCCGACTCACCCCTCTCCGGATTCCGGCCGATGCATGGGCTGGGCATTCTGGCGGCTTCGGTTCCCGCACTGCGCCAGACTCACCGGAGCCATCGGGCTTTTGCCAATGCCACCCTCGGCCAAATCCTGGGCCAGGAAGGCGCTCGCATCCGCCGGTTGCCAGTCTGTTGGACTGCATCGTGCGTTCTCCTTCAGCGGCCGGGTGCCTGGGAGGTCCGCCGCCTCCCTGACCTCGCCCAGGCATCGCCGGTCCATGGGATCGCCGTCGCGGACTGGGACGGTGACGGAGTGGAGGATTTGTTGCTCTCCCAGAACGACTTCGGTGTTAACCATGGCTTGGCCCGGGACGACGCAGGATTGGGACTCCTCCTGCGCGGTCGCGGCGATGGGACCTTCGATTCGCTGAGCCCGGACGTGTCGGGAATCCGGATGGAGGGCGAAGGTCGGGCAGCGACCGTTGCCGATATCGACCAGGATGGTCGGCCCGACCTCGTCGTTACCCAGCGGGGAAGCCCAACGCGCGTCTTCCGCAATCTCCGGGCAGAACCCGGACTGCGCGTCCGATTGGAGTCCGGTGCAGCGAACCCGTTGGGAGCCGGTGCGACGGTCCGGTGGGTGGCGGACGGGAAGACCGGCCCGGCCCGTGCCTGGGGCTACGGCGCAGGGCAGGGTGCCTCCGATGCCGCCATCCGCGTGATGGCTCGCCCCGGGTCCAAGGCAGGGACCCTCCATGTCTCATGGCCGGATGGCAGTCGATCCACCATCCCGGTGGGGGCTGATGTCCCGGGAGTCTGGGTGCGTCGTGACGGTCAGGTTTCCGACCGGCTTCCCTGAGGCACGGCAACATTGGTTCGCTGATTTCGCCCCCTGCCGTTGCCCGAACGTCACCCAAAGTTTGACATTCTTGCCCTGTTCTGGTCAGAAAAAGCGGTTCCCCACGTGGCTTTCAGCGAGGGTATGTATTTGTCCAGCGGACGTGTGTCCGCGTCTGGGCTTCTCTTTACCGTCGTCGAAAGCCCCGGTTGGGAAAGCACAGTCACCTATGTCGAAACCCACCCTATTCGGTCGCTCGCTGACGGGCTCCGTTCGGCTGGCAGCGGCGGTCGCCTTGGCGGCCGGCGTCTCCCTGCAAGCCGCGGATGTCACCATCACGGGCTCCCTCAAGCGCCAGTATTATCCCGGCGGCACTCGTGCCACCGTGGCCAACGGAACCGCAACGCTCACGAGCACCACCCTCATCAACTCCGGTGAGGCTCCACGCGATGTGGCCGATGACTACGCCCAGCGCCTCAGCGGCTGGTTCACGCCGACCACCACTGGCGCCTATACGTTCGCCGTTGCCGCGGATGACGATGCCGACCTCTACGTCAGCACCGACGCCACGCCGGCCAACAAGCGGCTTGTGGCCCAGCAGACCAGCTGGGGCAATGCCCTCGAATGGACGACCGCTGAAAACGGCGGCCAGTCCGGCACGCCTCAGGCCACCCAGAAGATCTCGGACACTTGGTCTCCCAACGCGGGCACGACCGTTCCGTTCGCCTCCGGCATCACGTTGACCGCCGGCCAGCGCTACTACATCGAGACCATCATGCGTGAAGGCGGCGGCGGCGATAACCTCGCCATCACCGCGATTCCCTTTGGCTCGGCGCTCAACAACGGTGACGCCACCACCCTCACGGGCAGCGTCATCTCCACGGCCATCGCCAATCCGACCACGCTCTCGATCGCCACCCAGCCCGCCAGCACCACGGTTTCCGAGACCGGTACGGCCAGCTTCGCGGTGACCCTGAACACGGACGGCGAGCTGACCCCGAACTTCCAGTGGCGCCGCAATGGGGCCAACATCCCGGGTGCCACCTCCCGGACGTACAGCCTCGTCGCCGCTTCCACGGATGACGGTGCCAAGTTCGACGTCGTCGTCACCACCCCGTCGCTCCCTGGCCTGACGGTCCTGACCACCACCTCCAGCCAGGCGACCCTCACGGTTGAGACCGCCGTCACCATGACGGGCCGGCTCAAGCGCGAGTACTACCCGGGTGCGGTTCGCGCCGGGGTCAACAACGGCACCGCGGGCGATCCTGCTTCCACCACCCTCCTGACCAGCTTCGAGGCACCGCAAGGCGTCGCTGACAACTATGCCCAGAAGGTCAGCGGCTTCTTCATCCCCGCCGTCACGGGTGACTACGCGTTCATCGTCGCCGGTGACGATGATTGCGACCTGTTCCTGAGCACGAACGACAAGCCCGCCAACAAGCGGCTCATCGCCCAGCAGAACTCCTGGGGCAACAACCTGGAGTGGAACTCCGCCGAAAACGGCGGTGTGGTCGAGGGTGCGAACTTCACCCAGAAGAGCTCGCTCACCTGGTCGCCGGATGGCGGCAACACCTTCCCGTTCAGCTCCGGGATCCGCCTGAATGCTGGCACCCGCTACTACATCGAAGGCGTCCATCATGAAGGCGGCGGCGGCGACAACTTCTCCGCCACGTTCCATCTCGCGAGCGAAGCCTCCCCGGAAAACGGCACGGCCTCGGCCTTCACTGGAAACCTGATCGCCACGCTCGTGCCCCGCGCCCGCCTGACGATCAACACCCAGCCGGTCAGCACGACGGCCGTTGAAGGCCGCGCGGCGACGTTCAGCGTGAACGCCTCGGCCACGGGCGTCGTTTCGCCCGCCTACCAGTGGAAGAAGAACGGTGCCGTGATCAATGGCGCGACCTCCGCGACCTACGTGACCCCGCTGACCACGTTGGCGGACAACGGAGCCAAGTACACGGTCGAGATCACCGCTCCCGACGCTGCGGTCACCTCCTCTGAGGCTGTCCTCACGGTCATCGCCGACACCTTCCCGCCGGCGATCGTTTCCGCAGGTGCCCTCCGCACCGAGGCTGGCGCTGTCCAGGTCTCCGCGATCTTCGACGAAGCCCTCAACCTCTCCACGGTGACGGCGGCGAACTTCTCGCTCAGCTCCGGCACGGTGACGGCCGCGACCTACGTCGAGAACAGCTCGACCTACAAGTCCCTTGAGCGCGGCGTGACCCTCGACACCACGGGCCTGACCCCTGGCAACACCTACACCCTGACGGTCCGCAACGTCCGTGACTTGAAGGGCAATGCCATCGCCACCGCAACCGCCCAGTTCACCGTCCAACGCCTCACCTGGACTGCCATCGGCACCCAGAACGACGGCATGCCTGCCGGTGCCCTCGGCGTCGGCAACGACGGCGTCAACGTCCAGGCCGGCGGCAACGCCTTCTGGAACGCCACCGACGACGTCACCTTCGTGTACGAGCAGGTCACCGGTGACTTCGACAAGGTCGTCAAGATCGAGGGCCAGGACGCTTCCTCCAACTGGGCCCGCGCCGGTCTGATGGTCCGCGAGACGCTCGCGACCGACAGCCGCTACCAGGCGGTTCACGCCCCCGACAACAAGAAGTGGGACGGCACGGACTCGAACAACGCGTTCGAGACGAACCGCCGCCTCGGTGTCGGTGGCAACACCAGCTCCTCGAATGCCGGCGGCCGGCCCTCCTACCCGGATGGCACCTACGTCCGCCTCCTGCGCACCGGTGACGTGATCCACCTGTTCCGCAGCAGCGACGGCATCACCTGGAACCAGCTCGGCCGGACCGACTTCGCCGCGCTCGGCGACCTCGCTCCGCTGCCCGCCAGCCTCTACGTCGGCATCGTGTACGGTCCGGAGAACGGCAACATCCCTGAAGCCGACCGCAAGCTCTGGACTGCGAAGTTCCGCGGTTACGGTGACTTCAAGCCCAACAAGGCTCGCGGCACCCAGACCTACTCCATCGGTGTCAACTTCGGTGGCAACGAGAACAGTGGCATCGTTGGATCCAAGGAAATCGCCGGTGTGGATGCCGTCGCGCAGGCCAACTGGAACAGCACCTCCGGCAACGTCTCCGACGCTGGCGCGGTGTCCCTCGTGGCAGACGTCGCTGGCAATCGTGTGAACTCCACCGCCACGGTGGAGTGGAGCGGCTCCGGCAACACCTGGGCCTCCACGGGCCGCGGTGAAGAGAACAACGCGTTGATCGGCTCGGATCGCTCCCTGCTGACCGGCTACCTCGACACGGGCAATGCGACCACCACCCTGGTGACCATCAACGGCATTCCGTCGCAGCTCACCAGTGGCAAGTACGACGTCGTCGTCTACTCGCTCGGTGGCGTGCCGAACCGCGGCGGTGGCTACCGCGTGTTGGATGGCAGCGGCAACGTGCTCTCCGGCTACCAGGTCGTGACCGCTCCGGCGAATCCGACGACGTTGAGCCAGGTTGTGAACGCGACCCCGGGTGTTGCTTCGCCCGGCAATTACCTCGTGTTCAAGGGTCTCAGCGCCGCTTCGATCGTGATCGAGGCAACGACCGAGAACGGCTTCGGCCAAGGCGGCACGCCTCGCGCGCCGATCAACGCCGTCCAGCTCGTTGCCCCCAGCGGCCTGCTCGCTCCGAAGGTCAACCCGACCATCGCGTTTGATGCCCAGGGCCGCATCGTGTTCGAAGGTACCCTCCAACGGTCGGCGACGTTCAACGGCACCTACACCGACGTCAGCGGCGCCACGAGCCCGTTCACGGTCAACCCGACCGGTGACGCTGGCTTCTTCCGCACCCGCCAGTAAGCGGTAGCGGTTCCAATCACAGGGAGGCCGGGCTCACGCCCTGCCTCCCTTTTTTCATGGTCGTAGCGGACGACGTGAGGAGGCAGGGTCTGGAGAGTTTCCAGTTCCCAGATTCCAGAACTCAGAACGGCTCAACCACAGCCTCCTGACGTCGACTGCTACCTCCCAGATCGTGGCTGCCGACGTCAGGAGGCAGGGTCTGGAGAGTTTCCAGTTCCCGGATCCCAGTTCCCAGAAGGGCCCAACCACGACCTTCTGACGTCGATGGCTACCTGCCGGATCGTGGCTGCCGAGGTCACGAGGCAGGGTACTTGAAACTTCGAACTCCTCCCCAACCCACGCTTCAAACTTGAACCTTCCATCGCCAATCTGACGCTCTCACTCCGATGTGTGCCGTCCTCCATTCTCAAATGTCGATCCTGCACGCCGGGGTGTGCCTTGGGATGGCGATGGCCCTGACCGCACTCCGTGCCGAAGATGGACGGCCCCTTGCCGTCGGCACCGGCGCTTCCGGGTTCCTGCGCATCGATCCGCACGCCTCAGGGATCCTCTTCACCAACGTCCTCACCCGCGAGAATGCCGCAGCCAACCAGATCCGCATGAACGGTTCCGGCGTCGCCCTCGGGGATGTCGACGGCGACGGGCGCTGTGATGTCTTCCTTTGCGGTGTCCAGACACCCGCCCGCTTCTATCGGAATCGGGGCGATTGGAAATTCGAGGATGTCACCGCCGCCTGCGGCATTGATCTCACAGGGATCTATAGCGTCGGGGCGGCATTGGCCGATATGGACGGCGATGGGGATCTCGATCTCCTCGTGACCTGCCACGGCGGCGGGACGCGGCTCTATGTGAATGATGGACGCGGACGCTTTACCGGCCACCCGGATTCCGGGTTGATCTCCCGCTTCGGTGCCACGTCCATCGCCCTCGCCGATGTCGATGGCGACGGCGACCTCGATGTCTACGTCGCGCACTACCGCACCCGCACCATTCGCAGCACGGGCTTCTCCGTGATGAACGTCAACGGACGCCGCATGATCCGTCCCGAGGATCGGGATTCACTGGAATACACGCCGGCTGGCACGGTCCTCGAACACGGCGAGCCAGACGTCCTCTATCTCAATGATGGCAATGCCCAGTTCACTCCGGTGCCCTGGGATGGAGGTTCCTTCCTCGACGAGGATGGCGTGCCTCTCAAGCAGCCTCCCCGCGAATGGGGGCTCGCTGTCCAGTTCCGGGATTTCAATCGCGACGGAGCCCCCGATCTTTACGTCTGCAACGACTTCCACAGCGTCGACCGTCTTTGGGTGAATGACGGCAAGGGCCGGTTCCGGGCCATCGCCCCCACCGCCTGGCGTTGCACGCCGACCTTCTCCATGTGCGTTGACTTCGCCGACATCAACCGCGATGGATTCGATGACTTCTTCGTGGCGGACATGATGGATCGCACGCATTCCCAGCGGATCCGGCGAAGCCCTGCGGTCGTCCTCGCCCCCGGGGATTTCGAACGTGCGCTCAACCGTCCCCAGAGCGGGCGCAACACCCTTCATCTCGGTCGCCCCGATGGAACCTTCGCCGAGACCGCCTACGCCCATGGCGTCCAGGCCTCCGGATGGACCTGGGCCTGTGCCTTCCTCGATGTGGATCTCGATGGCTTCGAGGATCTCCTCACGACCGGCGGCAACATCTTTGACACCCAGGACCTGGACGCCAACGCCCGCATTGATGCCGGCGGTCCCTATCGTGGTGAGGCCATTGGCCGAAAGGCCCTCCAATACGACCCGCATCCACAACCCCGCCAACTGTTCCGCAACGTGGGCGGCGCGCGCTTCGAGGAGGTGGGACGGGCGTGGGGATTCGGCGAGGAAGGCGTGTGCCATGGCATGGCGGCCGGTGACCTCGACGGCGACGGCGATCTCGACCTGGTCGTGAACGATTTGAACGGGGCCGCCGGCGTGTATCGCAACCAGGCCTCCGCCGGACGCGTGGCCGTCCGGCTGAAGGGCACCGGCAAGAACACCCGCGGCCTCGGCGCGCGCATCACGATGCGTGGCGGCGCCGTGCGGGAACAATCCCAGGAGATGATGGGCGGCGGTCGGTACCTCTCCTCCGATGACCCCGTGCGCGTGTTCGCATCGGGTGCGGTGACCGACGGAATGGAGCTGGAGGTGCGGTGGCGCAGCGGCAAGCGCAGCGTGGTGAAGGGCGTGCGGGCGAATCGCGAGTACGAGATCGACGAATCCAGCGCGCTCGACGCCCCGGCGGAGATGCGGACCGCCCCGAAGCCGTGGTTCCGCGAGATCTTGCTGGGCCACACGCATCGGGAGGAACCCTTCGATGATTTCGGCCGCCAACCGCTGTTGCCGCGCCGTTTGAGCGGGCTCGGACCCGGCGTGGGCTGGATGGACGTGGACGGTGACGGTCTCGACGACGCCGTGGTCGGCGGTGGCCGCGGGGGAGCGATGGCCGTGTTCCGG
>Ga0172372_10010940_pt1 | contig 11577 bp, 13 predicted proteins | sample LakKiv5m_2_FD_114544 | JGI IMG/M metagenome (GOLD analysis project Ga0172372, IMG submission 114544) | Freshwater microbial communities from Kabuno Bay, South-Kivu, Congo - kab_092012_9.5m | ecosystem: Environmental > Aquatic > Freshwater > Lake | place: Democratic Republic of the Congo... | reverse complement strand
GTTAACGTGTCTTTTCCCGACGCTTCATCACGAGTCATAACGTGATCCCCAGGCTCGACATACTGAATCTGCTTCTTTACGACGTTACCTTTTTGATCATAAGTATCAACCTCGGTAGAAAAGTGAACACACGCATTGAAACCATAGCCTGCGAAGTACAGGATCTTCTCGAAGAGTTCGTCAGCGACCTTTTCGGGGACGCCGTTCCTGACGGAACCTGCGACGAACTCGTCCTTCGTCTTCTTCGCTTCGTCAAAGTTGGCGTCTCTCTTCGCCGCGGTCCTCTTCAGGAGGTTACGGCGAATTGTGTCGGTTTCGGCCTCTGGGAAGCCGGCGACGACAGAACAGAGTTTCATGATTGATTCTTGAAATACAATACAATTGTGAACTAACATGCCATTCGCAATAAAGTTATGGTTTTTCTTAGTCTGAATATCATAAACTTTTGCTGGCACCTCTCGTTTAATCGACTTTATCTTCAATGGCGTTAACATAATTTTCCAATTTAAAATCTTTTGATTCTGATGCCCAAACTCTTATTATTCTATACCCAGCAGCTACCGCTTTTTCATTCCACGATTTGTCAATTTGATATTGACGTTTCATTCTAGAAGATAATTCGTGTAGCTTCTTATTTCCATGCCAATAATCGCCATCAAATTCTATGATAACGTTTTTTGAAGGAATAAAAAAATCATATTCGTGAGTGACTCCTTCGATCTTGAACTTATGCACAACATCATCGCCAAGCAGAAATTTTAACTTTTCAAAAAACTCTAACTCAGATTTAGAAGTAGTTTGACATTTTGTTCTTGTTAACAGAGACTTTCGAAGAGAATCGGTGGCCTTAGACCTCCACTCTGGATCGTGACTTTTAAAATGAATTTTATAACCTCGTGGAGAAAAACTTTTGTTGCAAGTGTCACAACGTATTTGACCTTCATTTCCAGGAGTACAATAAGACTTATGTGATCTCAGCGAAGTGTTTGTGCTAAAAAGCTTTTGACATTTATCGCATGAAAAATTTCCGTGTTTTACGATCTTGTCTCTAGTTTTTGATTGGTTCTGCCTTTGACGCCACTCCTCAGATATTTTTCTTCCTGAATATAGTTTTGACAATCTTTCAGAGTGACATTTCTTAGAACAAGTTACGCGCTGATTCTCTGAATCATTTGTTGCGATTATCTTTCCGCAAGTCTCACAAGCCTTTTCTACTTTTTCGTGTATCCTTCTGTCGATGTTCGATTGAGATATTTTTTTTGACATTAATATCTTGCAGCACTCTGGACTACACGTTTTTGCAGGATAATTCTTGCCTCTTGGTCCCGTATAAACAAATTTTTTATCGCAACATTCGCATGTTCTCATCTTTCAAGAGCATCTTTCTTGAAAGATAAGTATGCCTTATGTTTACTCAATTCCAAAAATTTCGTCTTCTACGGTTAAATCTCCTGCTTCGACCCATCCTCTAGTCGTGTATACCCTGTGGTCTGATGTTAAGCGAATAGTCTTACCATCTTCAAGTTCAATCGTTAACGTGTCTTGAACTCCCGTACAGACTGCAGCGACAATTTCATCTTGTTCAATCTCACCGGACTCTTCGTTTAAAGAAGGTAGTTTTGTTCCTACCAGCTGTTCTTCTACAATTTTTTCAATTGTAATGTCACCGTCATCTGTTGAAATTACAGTCGATCCATGAAGGCAACCATACGTGGGCTCCAGGACCTTCTTGATGAGAGGATGCTGGTAATCGATCTTGTCCGGCGTACTCTTCGCCTCCAAGTATAGCTTGTCGACATTGGCCGCGAGAGGACCTGGCCGATAGATCGAAGTCAACGTCGCGACATCGATAATGTTCTTGGGCTTCGCCTTCATAAAGAGGCGCTGCGCGCCGGCGTTGGCTAACTGAAAGATGCCTGCGAATCGGCCTTCGTGATAGACGTACTCGTAGACCTTCTGGTCGTTTAGGTCGATGTTCTTCGGGTCCATGTGCTTGTCGAACCACTCGCGGATTTGCTGGAACGTCGGGTTGGCGATGCCTTCTCGACGCTGCAGGACCAGTTGGATAGTGCGCTCGATGATGCGCAGGGTTTCGAGGCCAAGCAAGTCGAACTTGATCCAACCAAGTTCCTCGAGGTGCTTATAGGTCATGCCCTCGACCCACGGCGTCTGTGGCTCGCCTCGAGCAAGGATCAGTGGCATTCTTTCGGCGATGTTTTCGGAGACGATGACACCACCGGCGTGGCGACCCAGAGACCGATTCTGTTTGAAGAGGATCTTGATGGGACCAGCGACCTCGGGATGTGCGGCGATAAAGTCCTGGAGAGACTTGGAGTACTTGATGGCGTCTTCGTAGGTGAGGACGAAGAGATTCTTATCGGTGCCTGGCTTGAAGAGTTCTCGCTTGACGTCGTCTTCGATAGGCGCCATCGCGGCGTTAACCTCCTCGAACGGAATGCCATAGAACCTCGAGATGTCCTTGATGAGACTCTTCAGCTTGAAGGTGTTGTAGTTTGAGATCGGGATTACGTTCTGCGCACCGAACTTATCCCGGAGGAGCGACAGCAGCTTGTCGCGGTCGGAGATGTCGCTATCGATGTCAGGATAACCTGAGTTATGAGTTAAAACCCAGTTTTCGGCTGTCATCGATACAAAAAACGTATGATCTTCATCAACCTCAATATCGATCAAGTCAATGTCATCGTCTCTTTCGACAACGTCAATCTGGTTGATTTTTACGGGCTTGAATGAGATGAGCTGTTTTTGCATAATTCTTATTTTCTAAATTGGGAATAACTTCCCAAAGTCCTGTTTGTCGTAGCATCTCATAAAAGTCATTCATATAAATGACTTTTATGTTAAGACCTTGTCTTTTTAACTCTTCCCTGGCTTCTGAGTTTGAATTTAACATTTTGGAGAATAGGTTTTCACTCTGCCGCAGACCTTTTAATTCTACGAATTCTTTTGAATCAGGTAAGTAAAAGTCAGGTGTATAGTGTCTTACTTTTTCTCCTAATGAAATAGTAAAAACTTCTTTTTCATATTCGAATTTTACATTGTTGTGAATGCAATATCTCGCGTAATCAGCTTCGAGCGAACTCTTAAAATAAGGAGAATTTTCTATGTCTTTTCTCCAGCCTGTTCTACCATTTGCGTGATTTTTTATGAGTCCTAATGACAGCGCCTTTCGAGAACACGTGCTATTGCAGTATTTGGCTTTTGAGGACTTTTTAATCCAGAAAGTCTTAGCGCAGAAACCGCATCTAATTTCTTTTTTTCTTTCAAGGTTTTTTTTAAAACATGTTAGCGAACAATATTTTTGTTTGTGATTTTCATTGCAACTAAACATGACATCGCACGTTAAACACTTTTTATCTACGATCGCGTAACGTTTATTGACTTTTGACATGTGTTGATCGTAACACATCTTCGAGCATGTAACTCTACTGACGGCATGTGATGGAAACACCTTAAATATCTTTTCACAAACGCTACAGACATTTTCTACTCGTTTAAAAAGATTATCTGACCGTTTTGAATACAGCTTCTTGCATAAGTCGCTACAATACTTCTTCCTTGCGACATTACCAGAACCTGAACCCTTTGGTTCATATTCTACGAAAAAATTACTTTGGCATTGTTTGCACGTTTTTTGAATCTTCGTCATGAAGACAAGTATTCAACAACAGCAATTCATCGGTCTCAAGAACGTGTTGCGCTTGTACTTCGATGTCTTCGCCATCGCGGCGAACGATCCAAAGGTGATTAGGGGAACATTCAAAAATATTTTCACCGACGTGGAATCGATAAGTCTTCTTTGACTTTGAACGGAAAGTCTTTAAGACCTTTCTTGGTTCGGTGGATCCACCGACTACCATGTCGCCCTCTTGAAGATCTTCGATTTTTCGATGCCCTCCGGGTGTCATGACCAGAGTGCCTGGAAGCAGGCAACGATGCGGATTCATAAATCTTTCGAAGGGTAGTTCATATTCTACCGGATCGAGATTGGTGATGCCCAACACGTAGGCGACCAACGCGCCTGCAGCGCTTCCTCTGCCGGGGCCGAGTAGCATATTTTCGCGAGCAATGTCGAGGATGGCCTTCATCGTCAAGAAGTAGTTGGAGAACTTCTTGTCGCGAATGATCTTTAACTCGTATTTGAGGCGCTCGATGTACTCAGGCTTTCCATCAAGTCCACGCCATACCAATCCTTCCTTGCAGGCCTCGACGAGGGCCTTGTCCTCGGTCATACCTTCAGGAATGACGTAGGAAGGTAACTTCATCGAGCGATCGGGCTGAATGTCGCTGAGCTCGTTGTGGACGATGTCGTGAGTCCGCTCGACGGCGTCGCAGACGAGAGTATCGTCGTAGAAGTCCATGCCTTCTGTCGTCTTGCGGTAGGTGTCCCAGATCTGTGGCGCATTCTTGGGGTAGAGCTCGCACTTCAACTCTTCTGGAGACTTTGGCAGCGAGTTGGGATCGAAGCTCTGGTAGTTGAGCCATCCTAGCTTCTTGTAGATTTCTCTCTCCTTCCAGTGTTCGGGCCTGGAATAGTGAGAATCGCAAGTGACTACGAGGCGGTCGGTCAAGGAGTTACGCTTCGCGAACTCGAGGATGGCACGGTTGGCCAAGTGCTGCGCCGAGAGTTTATTGAACTGAATCTCAAGACAGACGTTCTCCCGACCGACTGCGTCGGACAACTTGTCGTACGTATTGCCCATCGAAGTCAACACGCGTTCGAAGAGTGCCGAATCATCTAGGAGAGTGTACTTCAACTCCTCGAAAGGCACCTTCTGCAGTTGTTCGAAGATGTCATAGCACAATGGGCCCCCAAGGCAATTGTGAACCAGAAGTCCATTTGCAAAAAAATTGTGGTTGTCTTCCACGGTGATGTCATAGACATCCTCTACATGGTCTAGCTCCTCGATTTCAACTACCTCTACGAATTCGCTCATTGTTTAAAGAACTCCATAATTGATCTTACCACTTCATTCGGAGATTTGCAATAGTCCAATTCCCAAATGATCAATACTTCCCAACCTTTAGACTTTGCGTATGATATTTTTCTTTCATCATTTTCTCTAATTTCCTGCACGGTGCCGTGTACCAGCTTGGTATCCAAGTTTTGATAAATTCTGGGGTCTGCATGCCAATAGGTGCCGTTGATCTCTACAATTTTTTTGGAAGACCTCTTGCAAAAATCATAGGCGTACTTTCCCAAGAACAGTTGCCTATCGATCGAGGAGTCGTTCAACAACGAGTATATTCGTGATTCAAGAACTGAAGAACACTTTCCGTTAAGACTCTTGAGGGTTGCGTGAGCGCCAGTTCTGCAAATATCGCCAATTCTCTTTTTGGCCTCGTTGAGATCAAGGCCTCTTTTGAGCCAAAACTCCACACATCTTGGACTAATCTCACGTTTGTATTGTTCAAGCGACTCGGCTGGATTGCTCGATGAATTTTTCCAGTAATCAAGAGAGTACACGGGATTGTACGTTCCTGTCTTCTTTCTTTTTTCGCAAGTGGATTTTTGCCAATTCAACAATTGATTGCTGGCAATTTCTTTGACCTCGTCTTCGCTCTTGTCAAGGTGGGAACATCGTATCTTCCACCATTGCGGTTTTGAAAGATGAATCCTGTGTAGATCTTCTGAATACGGCAAAAGGTCTGCAAGTCTTTTTGCAAAGATTTTTGCGTTCATTTCAGGAAAAATCCTAAAAGATCTCGACTGTCTTCCTTGAAAGAAGGAAGTACTCTCGCGAAGGTGCGCAAATCCAATTTGATGCTCAAATAGTTTGGCAATTTGTGAGGGGCTGTATCCCTCTTCATAAAGCGCCAGTAATTGTTTCTCTGTTTTCCACTTGAACAAGTGATCTTTGAAAGTTTTCTTCTTTTCTTCCCCCAAAAAAGCGTTATATTTCTCTGCTCCCATATGTGAGATTGCCTCCGAGACATAAGTATGATAGTCTCGGGGGCAGCCACTCTCACAGAGAGAGAATTTTAATTTTTTTATGATTTTTTAGATCCTGAGCTTCCAGCCACCCCTTGTCCGTAAGAACTTTGTGATCTGGGGTCAATGTCACGCTCTTTCCGTCTTTGGTGCGAATTCTCAAGAGTTTTGCGTTTTTTCGTGTCATTGCCGCCCACGTAACTCTCTTGAACTCCTTTTCCTTCGTCTCTTCGTTGTATGAAAGAACAAAGACGTCCTCATCTCGCTTACATCTTTCAACGAGCGAAAGTAAACTTTCGAGCCCCCGATTCGTTATAAGTTCCGCATCTCCAGTTAGGCACGCGGTACTCACCATCAGATGCCCGCCCTTCGCGGCCTCTTTCAACATCGAGTAGTCGACTCGAGGAAAGCGATAGAAGCCCTCCAGATACCCTCTAGAAACTAGATGAAATAGCCTTTGCAAACCAACGGACGTTTTTGGAAGCACGACCAGATGATGCCTGCGCTTCACTGGATCGTTGTATTTGCCGGACTTGGTCTCGTCCTCGTTTTCGATCGTCAGCGTGGATTCCTCGGTGCCGACGTCGACGGTCTCATCGTTGCTATCGACGATCGCGGTGAGTGGCGTGACGATCGACTCGTCCTTGGCAGGTTTCTCTCTCGATTTTTCGAGGTCCTTCTTCCATTTCGCCAGATCGGGATGGACGTACATCTCGCAACCCGGGATTAGCTTGAAGTTCTTACCTGACTTCCTCAGTTTCTCGGCGTGGAGGTAGGCGTGGCCGAAACCGTTCATGTGGCCATGGTCGGTGAGCGACCAGGCGTCCATGCCATTTTCCATGACGAAATCGATGTGATCTTGGGGGTAGTCAAGTCCATCGAAAACAGATCCACCCGAATGGCCATGGAGACCGACGAAACGCTTTGGAGTATGAGACATAAGGCTTGTCTAACTACAATAACACATCGTTAGACAAATTTTCATGCGCTCAATCGATCACAATCTCGACACCATTTTATTGAAGATCTCTTCGTCTTTTTCGACGACGACAAACTTTCTGCCCAACTTCCTGGCGGCGAACGCAGTCGCGCCGGATCCTGCGAAGGGATCGATGACCCAGTCTCCCGGATCAGTGTGAACTTCGATGGGGATCTCTACGACTCGGGATGGCTTCTGGGTCGGATGAAGTTTACCCTTGAATATTTCGTTGATGTCCATCCACACGTTGGTCCGTCGGAAGAACTCGCTCTTGGCTGGATACTTGGCGTTGTAACCGGCATAACCTCTTTTAGTCTCCAACAATGGGATGTTAAATTTGAGCGGTTTCTTCGGGTTACCCTTCGTGAAGTAAGCTAACTCTTCACGAGTGAAAAGGTAGTTGTTCTGGACGCCGTAAGCTCGCTTCTTAGACCAAGTGACGAGGTTGGACATCTTGAAGTTATTGTCCTCGACCCGGGTCAAATACTTGATGAATGGTCGAAAGTTAGGAAGGCCAAGACCGCCCCAGACGTAGAACGCACCGCCTTGTTCGAGGATCTGGGACCACAGTCGAGTCCACTGGACCATCTGGTCGGCGTACTCGTCGTCTGATACTTTGACGCGATCCCAGTCCTGCATGACGATGTTGCCATAGGGCGGATCGGTGGCGATGAGGGGAACGTTTGAGTTCCCCAGGTACGCCTTTACTTCGTCTACAACCTCTTGCGACGTTGAGTCGCCATTTATCGCCAAGCCGTCCGCAAACTCGATTTTTTTCATGCAAGTATATTACATCACCTGGGCGGCAATTAAACAGCCCCTGGCGACAGCGTGCAGTGGATCCGCGGCGTGGCGGACTTCCTTGACGGGTAGGGGGAAGCCATTCTCTTCCAACTTCTTGGCAAAGAGGTCGACGAATCCCTTGGCTTTCGAGGTGCCGCCGGCGACGACGACTGGTAGGGGATCCTTGAATTTTGGAAGAGACTTGTGGCCGTCCATCGCAGACGCAAGTTGCTTGGTCGTATAGTCGATGAGGCGATCGTAATAGGACGCGACCGCGGCGAGGACTTGGTTATCATTGGGTTGACCAATAGTAAAGTCGCCATTTTCCTTTTCGGCCTGAACGACAGAGTCCGTTTCTCCAGTCGCGACGGCGGCCATGCGATCGACCCAGTCTCCAGACTTCGTAGTCGAGAACTTAACGACAGGTTCGCCGTTGAGCATCACGCAGACGTTGACCATGCCTGCGCCCCACGACAGAGAAACGCCAGTATAGTCGTCGTTTTCTAATTCCGAATAGCAAAGAGCCTCGGCTTCGTTAATCGCTCTCGCAGCAAAGCCGACTTCAGACAGCAATTTGACGATGACGTCCTCGTGATAACCGACGTCGAAATCCTCGTCCTCTTGGTCGATCGGTTGAGCTGGTACGCAGAAGACTAGCTTTTCGTTGGGCTCCGAAGGCGCGCCTGCGACCTCCTTAAGGATATAGGTCAAGATTCGACGAGCGTCTTTCTCTTTCGAGGACACAACTCCTTTGTACATGGGACGTTTGGCAGAATCGTTTCTTTCGACCGCTTTTTCGATAGCGTCTTTTCCGAGGATGATGAAAGAACCATCGGCGTCCTTCACGAACGTCTTTCCTGCGAGACCTTTCTCGATCATCTTCGTCGCGATGGGTGTAGTGGGTTTGATGACGTAGAACGCGTCGCGAAAATCTTTGTATTTGACTTTACCTTTTGCAACTTCTTCTGCGAGCACGATGAACGATGTACCTACGTCTAAACCTTTAGCCATGTTTTTCTCCTAATTGAATACTACTTTTTCTTAAGCAAAGTTAATTTAGAAACTGCTGAATTGACGTTATCTTCGATAACGACATTGGTACCTAAATCTTTGCCTTTCTTTTGCAAAGTGTCAGCTGACACTTCGGTTACGAACTTCTTTTCATCTATCTTTACCAACTTTTTTTGTTTCGCTTCTGGTTTAAAAAAAACCCCGCTGGTTTCAGTTAATTGCCCATCTACATTTTGTCTAATTCTACCAATCGTGTATCCTAAAATAAACGCGGTGACGTATAATAACAGATTAGTTGCAATAATGACTGAATCGATCATAAATAATCTCGTATTAAACAATATTTATTCTTATGAACAAGAAGTTAGAAAAAACATTATTGGAAATGTTTGGTGAACCTTTAGATCCTATTTTCGGCATAAAAATTGGAGATGTAGAAGATATCTCCAAGATCGGTGCGGTTGGAGTCAGAGACGTGGTTGAAGACGCAGTCGTATGTCCTGCTTGCGGTCAAATGCCCATTGATGGACAATGCGGTTGCGAAGATAGCGAAGTTTGTCCTGCTTGCGGTCATATGCCACCTAAAATTGACGCTGCTTGTTCGTGCGGTCTTACGGAAGGTTCAAGCGTGTGTGGACAGTGTGGTATGAAAGAATCCACGTGTGAATGTGGTACTTACGAATCAGAACTTGAAGAGGCAACGCCAAAAGGGTACGAAGACGTAGTTATAGCCCTTAAAAAGGAACCAGATGTCGATAATCCTTGGGCTGTTGCATGGTCGATGAAAAACAAGGGTATCAAACCAAAAAAATAAATTAACGCTTGCCGTGTGGGACGTTTTCTTGCACTCCTTGTGGAGTTACTGTAACAAATTTTGCCTTACTTCGAAGTTCACGAATATTTCGTGCACCTGAATAAGATAATCCAGAACGAACGCCTTCTAATAAATCCACAATCGTGTTCATCATATAGCCCTTATAAGGTACAGTAGTCGATTCGCCTTCGACGACCGATACTCTACCTCGCCATTGAAGTTGAGCTTCACGAGAGGCCATCCCTCTAAATTTCTTAAAAAGTGGAATACCGATTACGTTAGAAGATTTGTATATTAGACCCTTATCGTCAATAAGATCGCCTGGCGATTCATCGTGACCTGCAAGAATAGACCCCAACATTAACATGTCGGCACCGGCAGCCAATGCTTTTACAGCATCTCCCGAATTACGAATGCCACCATCTGCTACAATAAAAACATCACGATCTGATTTTGCACAATCCATTACAGATTGCAAAGTTGGAATACCGTGTCCTGTTCTGACGCGAGTAGAACACATCGAACCGCCACCGACACCGACTCTGATGGAATTAGACCCCCAATCCGCAAGATCGTTAAAAGCTTCAAGAGTTGCTACGTTACCCGTCATAATATGAATAGAATCTCCAAACTTCGATCTCATCTCGTGGAGCGCGCTTTTGACCGAAGAATGATGACCGTGGGCAACGTCAATACAAAAAGCCCTACAACCAACTTCGTATAAGCCATGAGCTCTTTCTAAATAGTCTCCTGTCGCGCCGATCGCTGACATCGCATTCGGAGAAACGTTTTCAGCGGTAGTAATCTCTAAAAATGAAGCATAAGTCTTGACAGCTTCTTCAATTGTACAATATCTGTGAAAAACGCCGAAGCCGCCGAGTTCAGCTAAAACAACGGCGGCGCGAGGACTCATAACCGTATCCATCGGCGAACCTACTATCGGACATGTTAATGGATCGAAACCAGGTCTTAAAAATGCGACAGGATCATCAAATCCCGGTACGAACAAATCTACATTCGATCTAGATTCGATCTCAGAAAACTGCGGTACCAACAAGACGTCATCAAAGCATAAGGTTCTTTGCATGTCAAGAAATTATTTCTTTTCTATGCTTTTTTACAATCTTACGTTTTAATTATTTCTTTCCTGCTTCTTTGTGGACTGCAAGGGCGTCAGCGGGATCATATCTGTGATCAAAACCGCATTTTTTACATGGTTCATAATCTGCTGCCCTTGAACCAGGATATTCATTTGGATCTTTTGCTTCGTCTTTGTCTGACTCAGAAATAAAGCCCCAGTCTCCCGATTTCCAGGCTTCTAATTCTTCTGCTGTAATACGAGAATGAGATTCATCAAGCTTATTAAATCCTTCTACGTGGCCAGATAGCATTATGTTATGTGCTCGATGCATCTCATTGTCAGTCAAATAACCGTGAATTTGATGCATGTTTTCATGCGCAACCGCAACATGATCTTGAACCCATCCAGGGAATTGATCTCCCAGTTCAACGATCTCGCAAATTTCCCACGCCATCTTTTTGATGCTCGCGAGGCGGAGTTTCATCATATAGCCTTCGTCGTCGTGCGGGTGACCAGATTCATGACCATGAAGAAAGCGCTGAGAATCTTTACCCGCAACAGACAACGCATTCCCGACTTCTTCTTTGATGATCCTACGAAGCTGCGATAACCTTATTTTCACGATAACTGCTCCATCGCCGTAAGTACCCTTATGAAATCCTGATCTTTCCATCCAAGGTAGAATTGATCACGAACACCGCCGCCGTCTCCACCATATGCCATGTCTTCGAACTCTGGTTGCGCCATCTCCCACCCGCGAGGATTGTTCTTATATCTCTCAATGACCTCTAAAGCAGTAGGTACATGTGCAGACTCGAGAAGGGACTTTGAAACTTCTTCCTTGATAATCTGGCGTAATTGCGATGCTGTGATCTTCATTGTTTTATCCTCGTGGTCTGGGTGGATACACACCGTTGACACAAATTATTGCTTTTAATCCGTTCAAGTCTGCTATCTTT
>Ga0172372_10010939_pt1 | contig 11577 bp, 8 predicted proteins | sample LakKiv5m_2_FD_114544 | JGI IMG/M metagenome (GOLD analysis project Ga0172372, IMG submission 114544) | Freshwater microbial communities from Kabuno Bay, South-Kivu, Congo - kab_092012_9.5m | ecosystem: Environmental > Aquatic > Freshwater > Lake | place: Democratic Republic of the Congo... | reverse complement strand
GGCTCGTAGCGCTTGTTTTTCCAGTAGATGAAGTCCTGCTCGACGTCGTGCGCGTAGAGCGCGATCGCGCCCGGCGCGACGAGGTGCTCGAGCACCCACCGCGGCAGCAGCGAGAAGGGCCGCCGCGTGCCGTCGCCGCGGATGCTGATGGCCGCGCAGAGATCGATCTCGCCCGCCTTCGTGGGCGTCACGGCGACGAGGTTGCGCGCGCGGAAGCCGACGCTCGGGATGTGCACGTCGACGAGCGTGCAGCCGAGCCCCCACACCTCGCCCGCGATCACGATCCTCAGGCGCGGCGCCCCGCGCAGCGTCAGCCCCGGCAACGGCCGCTCGAAGTCGTACCAGACCTTGAGGCAGGGCCCTTCGGCCTCGGGCGTGCGCAGCTCGCGCACCGCGTGGTAGCCGTGGACCCAGCCGAAATGCCCGAGATCCACGGAGTTTTCCGCGATGTCCTGCGGGTGCGTCGGCAGCTGCCACGAGGTCGAGCGCCACGAGGTCCAGCCCGCTTCGTCGAGCGTGGGCAGCGTCCAGTCGGCCTGCGTTCCTGCCGGGTCGTACCAAGCGAAGATCTGCCCGTAGGCCTCACGCGTCGCCCACGGCGTCAGGCGCGCGGTCGGCGGCGGCTTCGTGCCGTAGCCCGTCGCGTCGCATGCGCCCTCGCCGTCGAAGCGCAGCCCGTGGAAGGTGCAGCGCAGCCGCTCCGCTTCGACGCGTCCGCAGTGGCCGAGGTGCGCGCCGAGGTGCGGACACCAGGCGCCCGCGACCCGCGCCTCCCCCGACTCGGTGCGGTAGACGACGAGCTCATGCCCATCGATGCGACCCGGCCGCACGCCTCCGGCCGCGAGCGACCGCGCATCCGCGACGCGATGCCATCCCTTCGGGACCGGTAGGTTCCACTCCCCGTGCATGGCGGCACTATAGACCCTGCGCTTCAGCGTTCACAACGCCCCGCGCGCGAAAGGCGTGCGCTACTCCGCGGCGTCGGCGAGGAGCGCGGGCGCCGCGGGCTCTGGCGCGTTCGCCGGGACGACGCCGACCGCGTGTTGGAGGTGGTGGATCGCGCGCTTCTGGAGCTGACAGACGCGCGACTCGCTGATGCCCATGCGGTCGCCGATCTCGCGGAGCGCGAGGCCCTCGAAGAGAGCGAGCTCGATTGCGGAGCGCTGGCGCGAAGGAAGCTCCGCGACCGCCGCGAGCAGGCCATCGCGGCGCGCGTGTGCGAAGAGCGTCTCTTCGGCCGTGGGCGAGTGGGTGTCTTCGAGGCGCTGGCCGAGCGACTCGCCGTCGGGGGGCACGACGTCGACCGAGATGAGGCGACGCGCGTGGATGAGTCGACCGCGCTCGGCGAGCTCGCCCTCGAGCAGCTCGCCCGAGGCGTGGCGCACGGCGAGGCGCATCTCGTCGCGCGAGCGCAGGTCGAGGCGGCGGATGGCGTCGATCATGCGCTGGCGGATGCGCGTGCGGACCCAGGTGCGCTCCTCGATGCCGAAGCCCTCGTACGTCGCGAGCGCCTCGAGCACCGCGACCCGGCCCTCGGCGCAGAGGTCGTCTTCGTCGAGCGCCTGGCCGAGCGCGGCGAGCGGGCGCAGGCGACGCGCGAGCATGCGGACCATCGGCTCGTAGCGCGCGAGCGCGTCGCGGGCCGCCGCGTTGGTCCAGCTCATCCGTACCGTCCGCTTCTCCATGTCCGTCCCCGCTCCTCCGCCAAGCCGGCGCTGTGAGGCGGCGCCCGATGCGACGTGCGTGCCAACGGCGGGGACGGCAGCCGATCCGGGAAATGAAGGGGGAAATCGGGAAATTCGGGGAGACGTAGCCTCGGGCGGGACTGTTCGATGTCGTGCGATATGGTTCGATTTCAGTCGGTATCGTCGAAGGGTCGCACGTCCTCGCACGATTTCGCACGGAACTCAGTCCCGACACATCGGGAGGGGCGGGTCAGCGGAGGCCGTGCTTCTCGAGGCGACGCAGGAGCTGATAGCGGGACATCCCGAGCTGCCGTGCGGCGGCGGCCACGTTGCCGCCGACCTGCTCGAGTGCCGCGACGATCTGCGTCCGCTCGACCACGCGATGCCGCCCACGGATCGCCGCGAGCGAGGTGGGCGGTGCGGACGGGGGGACGGACGGGAATCCCACCGACGGCACGCTGGCCGAGGGCAGCGATGTCGGGGGGAGCGTCGCCGGGTGCAGCGCCGCTGAGTGCAGCGTCGCCGAGTGCGGCGTCGCCGGGTGCAGCGTCGCCGGGTGCAGCGCCGCCGAGGGGAGGGCCGCGGGCGGCAGCGTGCGGGGGCGTGCGAGTTCCGCGGGATCGTCGTCGCGTGGCGGGGTCCAGCCGTTCGCGGCGCGCTCGAGCACGGGGAAGGCGTCGAGCGTCAGCGTGCTCCCGCGCGTCAGCAGCACGGCCTGCTCGACCATGTTGCGCAGCTCGCGGACGTTGCCGGGGAATGGGTAGCGGAGCAGCGCGGCGATGGCATCCGGCGCGAGGGTCGGCTCGCGGCGACCGACGGCGCGCGCGCTCGCCCGGGCGAAGTGCGTCGCGAGCAGGAGCACGTCGTCGCCGCGCTCGCGGAGGGGCGGCACGTCGACGACGAAGACCTCGAGGCGGTAGCGGAGGTCGGCGCGGAAGCGACCCTCGGCGACGGCACGTTCGAGGTCGCGGTTGGTCGCGGTGACGATGCGCGCGGTGAGCCGGCGCGCGCGCGTGGAGCCGACGCGCGTGTACTCGCGCTCTTCGAGCAAGCGCAGGAGCTTCGCTTGGATGGGGAGCTCGAGCTCGCCGATCTCGTCGAGGAAGAGCGTGCCGTTGCCGGCCGCCTCGACGCGCCCGAGCTTCGCGCCGACCGCGCCGCTGAAGGCGCCGCGCTCGTGGCCGAAGAGCTCGCTCTCGACGAGCGTCGCGGGGATCGTCGTGCAATCGACCGCGACGAAGGGCTCGAAGGCACGGCTCGAGCGCGCGTGGATGAGCCGCGTGACGACGCCCTTGCCCGTGCCCGTCTCGCCCGTGACGAGGACGGTGGTGTCGGCGCTCTCCGCGAGCGCATCGAGCCGCTGACGCAGGCGGCGCATCGCGACGCTCTCACCGAGCAGCGCCTCGGCGGCGGCGACGGCGTCGGCGGGGGATTGCGTGGCCTCGACGACGCGACGGCGGAGCAGCGCGACCTCGACGCCGCGCTCGATGCGCAGCAGGCACTCGCGCGGGTCGGAGCCCTTCGCGACGTAGTCGAACGCGCCGCGCCGCATCGCCTCGACCGCGATGCCGACGTCGGGATACGCCGTCGCCATCAGGAACACGGCGCTGCCCGCGACGTGGTGCAGCTCGTCGATGAGCGCGAGGCCGTCGGCATCGGGGAGCTGATAGTCGACGACGACGACGTCCGCGCTCGCGTCGGCACCGCGCCGCGCTTCCTCCGCGTTGGCGTAGAGCGTGACGTCGTGTCCCTGGCGGCGGAGGCTCCGCGCGAGGCCCCCCGCGAAGCCCGCGTCGTCGTCGATGATCAGGATGCGGCCGGGCATCGCGCGCGCAGTCTAGCGTGACGGCGTCCGCGGCCCCTCATCCGAGGGGCGATGGCACGTGGACGCGCGCATCCGTGACGACGCGCGAGACGGGGACGTCGCCCGGCGTGTCGGGCAGCTCGGGCACGAGCTGGAAGTCGAAGGCCACGCCCACGCGTGTGGCGCGCGTGAGCGTCGGCAGCAGCTTGTCGTAGTAGCCCGCGCCGTAGCCGAGGCGATGACCGCGCACGTCGAAGACCAGGCCGGGGACGAGGACGAGATCGACCGCGTGGGGCGGGACGATGGGCGCCTCGGGCTGCGGCTCCGGGACGCCGAAGCGACTGGGCTCGAGCGGGGCATCGGCCGCGTGGACGTGGAGCACGAGCGCATCGTCCGCGTCGTCGACGCGCGGCAGCAGCACGGTCTTGCCCGCCTCGCGCGCGAACGCGACGAGTGGTGCGAGGTCGACCTCGCCGCGGACGGCGACGAAGGCCGCGACGGTGCGCGCCTCGCTGAAGCACGGCTCGTCGCGGAGGCGCGCGACGATGGCGCGGGAGCGCTCGGCCCGCGCCTCTGCGGCCATGGCCCTGCGCACGCCACGCATCCGGCGGCGCAGCTCCGACTTCACGTGGAAGCGGACCTGCTGTTCGTATTCCGGCGGCATCTCGGGGCGCGCAGGCACGGGCGCGAGCATAGGCGACGTGGTGGCGCCGGGCATCTTCGCGGCAGCGGCGGCAGCGGGGCGCCGTATCGTGCGGCGGCGTGCGGACGAATCAGTCCCGGGGGCCGTCGGCGAGCCGGCGATCGATGCGCTCGAGCGCGGTGGTGACGGCCTTGCGCGTCGAGTCCTCGAGGGCCCGCGCGCGGCGCTCCGCGGCGAGGAGCTCGTCGGCCAGTCCCAGCGCCACGACGGCGAGCAGGTGCGCCTGCGAGGAGGAGCGGGACGACTTCGGGCCGAGGGCGGCGACGCGCTCCTCGACCATCTGCACGAGCCGCCGGAGGTGGTCATCCTCCGCGTCGGAGGTCAGGCGGAACTTCCCGCCCGCGAGCTCGAGCGTCACGGTTCGCTTGTCAGCCGACACGATGGATGAGGCTAGTGGTCGAGAACCTCTCGCGTCAAGAGCGCCCGTGATACGCTGGCCGCCGGATGATTTCGGCCGAATGTGAGTCCTGCAAGGCGTCCTATTCGCTCGACGAGAGCCGTATCCCGGCCGCGGGCATCAAGATGCGCTGCACGAAGTGCGGCTCGTCCTTCACCGTAAACCCGGGCGGCGCTGGGCAGGCGGGTGGGGGCGTCGAGCCGACCGTCGTGCCGGCGGATGCTCCTGCGCCGGCGGCCGCACCCCGTGTCGGAGCGGGACCGATGCGCACGCTGCTCGGCATCGCGAGCGTCCCGCTGCCGGGGGCGCCCGCGACGCCCTTCGTGCCGAAGCCGCCGTCCGCGCTCGGCAAGCCGCTCGAGCCCGCTCCGCCCGTGCCTGCGCCGCCATCGCTTGATTCCATCGACGAGCTCGACCTCGACTTCCCGGTGTTGCGCGGAGCGACGCCAGGTCCGCTGCCCGCGGCCGGGGCGCTGTCCAAGGCGCCGGCGACCGAGTCCTTCTCGGACATCGACGTCGATCTTCCCGCGCCGCGTCGCACGGGGGCCGGCGATGTATCGCCCTTCGCGATGCCTCCCTCTCCGCCCGCGCCGGCAGCCGTCGCAGCGGCTCCCGCGGATGCCGCATCGTTCGCGGACTTCGATTTCGATCTCCCGGCGCCGCGACGGCCGACGGGAACGGGGCTGACCCCGGCGAGCCAGGCGGATGATTCCCTGAGTTTTGATCTCCCGGCGCTCCGAGACGGTGCGGCCGCGGCTCCGCCGAGCGGACTCGACCTTGGATTTGCGCTCCCCGGCGCGGGGACCGCCGATGCCCCGGCCGTGAAGCGTCCGACGGGCAGCCTCCCGCGGACGTCGGTCGCGGACCTCGATGCGCTCGATCTGCCTGCGCCCACCGGCCGTACGACGGGCGCCGACCTCCCGCGCGCGCCAGCGCAGTCCTTCGATGGACTCGACCTGCCCGTTCCGCGCTCGACGGGGGTGGGTGGGCCGGCGGGCGGTGCCCTCGATGACCTTCCGCAGCTGCGCGGCACGGGCGCTTTCGGTGCGGAGCTCGATCTGCCGATGCGCGCCGCGCCCGTCGTGGCGTCACCGATGATCGCCGTCGGCGCGGCGTCGTCCGTCGTGGGCGGAAGCGGATTCGGGGAGCTCGATCTGCCCGTCGCGCGCGGCGCCGCGGACCTGCCTGCGCCGTCCGTCGGCGGCGCGCTCGGGAGCCTCGACCTGCCGATGCCTGGCGACCTCCCGGCCGCGCTCGGCGGTCTCGATCTGCCTGTGGCGCGGTCGGGCGGAGCGGATGCGCCGGCGTTGGGGTCGGAGCTTTCGTTGGGTGGCGAAGACGAGCTGCGCTCGCGCGATGGTAAGCGCGGCGTGGGCGGGGCGTCGTTCGGGGAGCTCGATCTCGACGCCGTCACCGGCGCGGCCGCCCCGGAGTCGTCGGGCTTCGCTCTGGAAGCCGGACCGGCGGGGTTGGTGGAGGGTGGCGGTGCGTTGCCCGCGATCGGGCTCGAGCTTGGCGCCGGAGGGCCGGCGCGCGTGCGCGTCCCCGTAGCGGCAGCGGACGGTCCCGACGAAGAGGAACTCGCCGCCCGTCGTCGCAAGCGGGTTGCGCTCGGCATCCTCGCGGGGGTCGTCCTGCTCGGAGGCGCTGGCGCGGCCCTCGGCGCGACGCCGCATGGTTTCTTCGGCGTGTACGCGCTCGAGACGCTGCTCCCAGCCGCCGGAGATGCCGCGAGCGCTTCGCGGGCCGCGCAGGCCGCGGAGCGGCTGGCCGCCTCCGACACGTACGGCGACGTTCGTGCGGGGCTGGCGTCGCTCGCTGCCGCGCGTCGCGAGGAGGGGCTCAACCGGGCTCTCCTCGCGCGGAGTGCGGTGCACGAGGCGCTGTATCAGCATCGTTTCGGCCCCGATTCGTCGTCGAGCGCGCGCGTGTCGAGCATCTTCTCGCGTCTCGAGGAGCGGAGCGTCGAGGGCTCGGAGATGGCGCTGGCGCGGGCTGCATCCGCGTTGGCCCGGGGAGACCTCGGCGGTGCGCGGTCGGCGTTTGCGGGGGTCGGTGGGAGCGGCGATGCGCTGTCGAATCTCGTGGCCGGTGAGATCGCGCTTGCAGAGAATGCGGCGCCGGAAGCTGTCGTGAAATTCGCGGCTGCGCTCGCGGGGGGCGGCGGTGCGCGTGCGCAGTGGGGGCTCGCGAGGGCGCTCCTCGCGACCCGTGCGCCGGGCGCAGTGGCGGCCGTCGACGCGACGCTTACGGCCAGTCCGAAGCACGTCGGTGCGCGCCTCGCGAAGGCGCAGTCCCTCGCCGCGAGTGGTGACCTCGAGCGCGCTTTGCGACTCGCACGGGAGGCGGCTGGCACGGCGGCGGTGGACGGCGCGCAGCTCAGCGCGTCGAGCCGCGAGCGCGTCGAAGCGCTCGCGTGGATCGGCGCCGAGCTGGAGCGGCGGGGCCGCGGCGCCGAGGCGAGCCGCGCTTACGAAGCGGCGCTCCGGATCGCGCCGCAGCGCCTCGACGTACTGCTCGGCGCAGGGCGCGTGCTGCTCATCCAGCGGCGCTACACGGATGCGCTCGCCCGCTTCGAAGCGGCAGCGGCCGTGAATCCGCAGCCGCCCGCCGTCGGAGACGCGCGCTCGCCGGCCCAGGAATCGAAGCTCGGTGCGGCCCGGGCGATGCTCCAGCTCGATCGCGTGCAGGACGCCCGTGCGATTCTGACACTCCTTGCAGGCGAGCGACCCGGCGACGCAGACGTCGTCCTCGCGCTCGGGCGCACAGCGCTCGCTCTCGACGATCAGGCGGGCGCCGAGCTGCACTTCCGCGAGGCCGTGACCGCGGCGCCGACGCGCTTCGACGGCTACCTCGCCCTCGCGCGTCTCTTCTCGTCCACGGACCGACAGGGCGAGGCGACGACGCTCCTCGAGGAGGCCTCGCGGAAGGTTCCCGAGACGGCGGAGGTCCATCGTCTGCTCGGCGACTCCGAGCTCGATCAGAACCGGATCCCGCAGGCCATCACGCAGTTCCGTGCGGCGCTGGCGCTCGACGCGGCGGACGTGCCTTCGGCCTTCGGGCTCGGCGTCGCGCTCCGTCGCGCCGGCGAGCTGGCCGAGGCCGCTTCGACCTTCGAAGCCCTCGCGGCGAGGGACGCGAGGTATCCCGGCCTCTCGCTCGAGCGCGGCCTCGTGTTCGAGGCGAAGGGCGAGGCGGGGCGTGCGACGGCGATGTACGAAGAGGCGCTCCGTGCGCACCCCGACGACCCCGATCTGCTTCTGCGGCTCGGCTCGTCGCAGGTCGCCGCAGGGGAGATCGACGCCGCCGAGCAGACGCTGCGCCGCGTCGCGGTCGCGCGCCCGAACAGCGCCGAGGCCGAGCACTTCATGGGGCGGATCGAGTTCGCGCGCGGGCGCTTGCAGGCCGCGCAGCAGCACTTCGAACGCGCCGTCCTGCTCGACGGGACGCGTGGCGAGTTCCACCTCTATGCAGGCTGGGCCGCGCTCGACGCGGGCAACTACGGCAAGGCCATCGAGTTCGTCGAGACCGCGCTCGCCCGCGATCCGAGCCTCGCGGATGCGTGGTGGATTCGCGGCGAGGTCCGTCTCCGCTCCGGCGCGGTGCAGGATGCGCTCACCGATCTCGAGAAGGCGCTCTCGCTGAAGCCCGGGCGCCACCAAGCTTGGGCAGCGATCGCGGACTGTCGCGACCAGCTCCGCCGGCGTCCGGAGGCCATTCAGGCCTATCAGCGCGCGATCGAGGGAGAGCCCGACAACGGCGTGTGGTGGTACCGCCTCGGCCGCCTTCAGCTCGACGCCGATCGCGCGTCCGACGCGCGCGCCACGCTCGCGCGCGCCGTGCTGCTCGGCGAAGCGATGGACGCGCGGCCCGGCTGGCTGGCCGATGCGCACCGGATTCTCGGGGAGATCTTGCGGCTCGCGGGCGACCGCGCAGGCGCGCGCGAGCACTTCGAGCGTTACCTCGTGGTGGCGTCGCCCAACGCCATCGATCGCGCGGACGTCGAGCGTCAGCTCGAGCAGCACGGCGCCCCCTGACGCGCTGACTCAGCCGAGCGCGCGTCGCCGGATGCGTGCTCCCTCGCGGCGGGCGTCGGTTCGCACCGTGTCGAGGTCGAGCGTGCGCAGCGCGCCGTCGTCGACGAGCACGCGCCCCTCGACGAGGACGTGCGTGACGTCTGCGGGCGTGCACGCGTAGACCAGCCGCGCGACCGCGTCGCCGCCGGGCTCGGCGTGGAGCGCGTCGAGCCGCACGACCGCGAGATCGGCGCGCTTCCCCGGCTCGATGGAGCCGACGAGCTGGTCGATGCCGAGCACGCGGGCCCCGTCGATCGTCGCCATCGCGAGCGCGTCGCCGGCACCGAGCGCGGCTGCGTCGCCACGTCGCACCTTCGCGAGGAGCGCGGCCTGTCGGAGCTCGGTGAACGGGTCCATGCGGTTGTTGCACGGCGCGCCGTCGGCACCGAGTCCGACGAGCATCCCCGCCTCGCGCATCGCGACGACGTCGGCGATGCCGCTCGCGAGCTTCAGGTTCGCGCTCGGGCAGTGCGTGAAGCGCGTCCCGGCCCGCGCGAGCCGGCGCATCTCGGCGGGGCGCAGCTGCACGCCGTGCGCGAGCACCGCGCGCGGTCCGGTGATGCCGAACGCGGCGAGCGCCTGCACATCGTCGCGGCCGAGCGCCTCGCGCACCGCGCGCCGCTCGTCGGCGTGCTCGGCGGCGTGCGAGTGCAGCAGCACGCCCGGCGTCGCGTGCGCGGCCTCCGCGGCGCCGCGGAGCAGCGCCTCGCTGCACGAGAGGATGAAGCGCGGCGCGTACGCGTAGCCGATGCGGCCGTCCTCGGCGCCGTGCCAGCGCGCGCGGAGGCGGTCGCTCTCGCGCAGGCTCTGTGCCGTCGTCTCGCGGAGACCGCGCGGCACGCCCTCGCCCGTGTCCATCATCGCCTTGCCCGAGAAGGCGCGCATCCCCGAGGCCGCGATCGCCTCGAAGACGGCGTCGTGGTGGTGGACCGTCCCCATGTCGAGGATCGTCGTCGTCCCCGCGCGCAGCATCTCCGCGAGGCCGAGCCGCGCGCTCGCGTGGAGCGACCGCGCATCGTGCGCGGCCTCGAGCGGCCAGATGCGCTGCTTCAGCCACGCGAGGAGCGGCAGGTCGTCGGCCATGCCGCGGAAGAGCGCCTGGCAGAGGTGCACGTGCGTCTGCACGAAGCCGGGCATCACGGCGCAGCCGCGCGCGTCGATCACACGTGCGCCGCGCGGAGCGACGACACGCCCGACCCGCACGATCTCGCGGCCGCGCACGTGCACATCGCCGACGAGCACGCGCCGCGTGGCGTCCATCGTGACGACGGTGCCCCCGCGCAGGATGAGGTCCTCGTGCGCCCCGTCGGGCTGCGTGCTCGCCGTCGCGCGGCGCGTCACGGCGCGCCCCGCGTGGCGTCGGCGAGCTGCGCCGCATCGAACGCGTGCGGGAGCAGCGCCGCGACCGTGGTGTCGAGCACACCGCTCCCATCGAGCGCGACCGACCGCACGGGAAACGACGGCGCGAACTCCGCGAGTACCTGCCGACACCCGCCGCACGGCGCGGCGGCGCCCGGCCCGCTCGTCACGATCGCGCACGCGAGGAAGCGGCGGGCGCCGGCGGCGATGGCCGTCGAGATCGCGCCGCGCTCCGCGCAGAGCCCGAGCGGATAGCTCGCGTTCTCGCAGTTCGCGCCCGCGAAGATGCGCCCGTCGTCGGTGAGCAGCGCCGCCCCCACGCGGAAGCGGGAGTAGGGCGCGTGCGCGTGTTCGCGCGCGGCCGTCGCGGCGGCGACGAGCGCATCCCAGTCGAGGACGATGGGCGCCGCGCTCACGCCCCGCTGCCCTGATCCGCGCTGCTGCCCTGATCCGCGCTGCTGCCCTGACCCGCGCCGCTGCCCTGACCCGCGCCGCTGCCCTGACCCGCGCCGCTGCCCTCACCCGCAGCGATCCCGCGCAGCACGCCCTCGAGGAGGCCGGTGAAGCGGCCCTTCACGCGCGCGGCGACGTCCGTCACCTCGGCGTGATCGAGCACCTCGCTCGAGAGCCCCGCGGCGACGTTGGTGATGCACGACACCCCGAGCACGCGCGCCCCCATGTGACGGGCCGCGATCGTCTCGAGCACGGTGCTCATGCCGACGGCGTGCGCGCCGAGCGTCCGCAGCATCCGCACCTCGGCGGGTGTCTCGTACTGCGGCCCGAGCATCCCGGCGTAGACGCCCGAGAGGAGCGCGAAGCCCTGCGCCCGTGCGACCTCCTGCGCGAGCGCGCCGAGCGCCGGATCGTAGGCGCGCGTCATGTCGGGGAAGCGCACGCCGAGCGCGGACTCGTTCAGGCCCGTGAGCGGGCTCTGGCCGGTGAGGTTCAGGTGGTCGTCGATGCGCATCAGATCGCCCGGCTGCATCCCCTCGGCGAGACCACCCGCGGCGTTGGTCACGAGCACGACCGACGCGCCGAGTCGGATCATCAGCCGCACGCCGAACACGACGTCGGCGACGGGGTGCCCCTCGTAGAGATGCACGCGCCCCTGCATCGCGATGACGGGCAACCCACCCTCGCCGACGTGCCCGAGCACGAGGTTCCCCGCGTGGCCGACGACGTGCGACTGCGGCATCCCGGGCACCTCTCCGAACGGGATCACCGTGCGCGCCGCGAGCGTGTCGGCGTAGTCGCCGAGCCCGGAGCCGAGCACGAGCGCGACACGCGGGACGAGCGAGGAGCGGCTCCTCACGAACGACGCAGCGGTGTCGAGACGGGGAGCCTGCGGAGAGACGTGTTGCATGGCGCGAAGCCAAGACGCCCCGCGCCGGAAAGTCAAGGGAATATGCGTACTTGGACGCGCCGTGTGCGGCCCGTCGAGCGAATCCGTCGGCGCCGCCGATCGTGACCGTCAGTGGCTGGCTGTCAGTGGCTGGCTGTCAGTGGCTGGCTGTCAGTGGCTGGCTGTCAGTGGCTGGCTGTCAGTGGCTGGC
>Ga0172372_10010938_pt1 | contig 11578 bp, 13 predicted proteins | sample LakKiv5m_2_FD_114544 | JGI IMG/M metagenome (GOLD analysis project Ga0172372, IMG submission 114544) | Freshwater microbial communities from Kabuno Bay, South-Kivu, Congo - kab_092012_9.5m | ecosystem: Environmental > Aquatic > Freshwater > Lake | place: Democratic Republic of the Congo... | reverse complement strand
GCCCCGTGCGGGATGGGCCGGCATGGGGCATTAGCCCCGTGCGGGATGGGCCGGCATGGGGCATGAGCCCCGTGCGGGATGGGCCGGCATGGGGCATGTGCCCGTGCCGGACAAGCCGGCAGTCAACTGGGAGGTCAGATGGGCATTTTGCAGGGGAAGCGCATCCTCATCACCGGGGTGCTCACGGACCAGTCGATCGCCTTCCAGGTGGCGCGCCTGGCCCAGCAGGAGGGAGCCGAGGTCGTCCTCACCTCCTTCGGGCGCACCATGGGGCTGACCAAGCGTTCCTCCGCGAGGTTGACGACGCCACCCCCGATCGTTGAACTGGACGTGACGGACCCGGGTCATCTGGCAGCCCTGGCAGACCGGGTCCGCGAGCATGTGCCCACCCTGGACGGCGTCCTGCACTCCATCGGTTTCGCGCCCGAGGCGGCCCTCGGCGGCAACTTCCTCAACACCACCTGGGAGGACGTCAGCACGGCCCTGCACGTGTCGGCCTATTCGCTGAAGTCGCTTGCCATCGCCGCCGGTCCGCTGATGCCACCCGGCGGGTCGATCGTGGGCCTCGACTTCGATGCCTCGGTCGCCTGGCCCAAGTACGACTGGATGGGTGTGGCGAAGGCCGCGTTCGAGAGCACGGCGAGGTACCTGGCTCGCGACCTGGGCCCACGCGGCATCCGGGTGAACCTGGTTGCGGCCGGCCCGATCCGGACCATGGCAGCCAAGAGCATCCCCGGGTTCGACGACTTCCGGGAGGTGTGGGAGACCCGCGCTCCGATCGGGTGGGACCTCGATGATCCGGTCCCGGCGGCCAAAGCCTGTATCGCCCTGATGTCGGACTGGTTCCCGGCCACCACCGGTGAGATCGTGCATGTCGATGGCGGGGTGCACTCCCAGGGTGCCTAGCGCAGGAGATGATGACGAGGCCCTGTCGGCGGCCCTGGCCAGTGCCAGCGCTGGCGGTGCATCGCATGCCGACGCAAGGATCATGGCGACCCGCCAGGGGGCGATGGTCCTGCGCGATGCCCGTCTGGAGTCATCGCAGGATCGGCAGGTCCGCGGTATCGGCGTCCGGGTGATCGTCGATGGCTGCTGGGGCTTCGCTTCGTCCGATCGGGTGACGGCAGACGAGGCCCGCGCGGTGGCCAGCCGGGCCGTTGCCATGGCGCGCATCAGTCGCCCCCTCACCACCCGCAGGGTCGAGCTGGCGCCCGAGCCGGTGCACGTCGGCTCCTGGGAGTCGGGTTTCCAGATCGATCCGTTCGACCTGCCCGAGTCGGAGCGTTGCGAACTGCTCGCCGAACGCAGCGCAGTCCTGCTCGCTGACCCTCGGGTCCGTCACGTCGACACCCGGATGATTGCCGTCCGCGAGTCCGTGCAGTACGCGGACACCGCCGGTTCGCGGACCAGCCAGGTGCGCCGACGGATCGAAGCCGAGTGGTCCGCGACAGCGATCGATGAGCGCACTGGATCCTTCGAGTCGATGTCGACCACCGCGCCTCCGGTTGCCCGAGGCTGGGAGTACCTGCTCGGGCAGGGTCCGTCAATCGGGGGAGCCCGACCGTGGGACTGGGATGCTGAACTTGCAGCCCTCCCTGAACTCCTCGACGAGAAGTTGCATGCCCCCGGCGTGGAGCCGGGTCGTTACACCCTGGTGCTGGACCCCACGAATCTGTGGTTGACGATCCACGAGTCGGTCGGGCACGCAACCGAACTCGACCGAGCCCTTGGATACGAAGCCAACTACGCGGGTACCTCCTTCGCCACCCCTGATCTGCTCGGAACCCTCCGATATGGCTCACCGCTGATGCACGTGACCGGAGACCGGGTTGCACCGCACGGCCTGTCCACGGTCGCCTGGGATGACGAAGGGGTTTCTGCGCAGGTCTGGGACCTGGTGCGCGACGGGGTGCTCGTCGGCTATCAGCTCGATCGCGCGATGGCTGCGGAACTGGGACTGGGGCGATCGAACGGATGCGCCTACGCGGACGCCGCTGAGCACGTCCCGATTCAGCGGATGCCGAATGTGTCACTTCAGCCGGATGTGAACGGTGGGACGACTCAGGACCTGATTGCCGGAGTCGAGCACGGTCTGTACATCGTGGGGGACCGCAGTTGGTCCATCGACATGCAGCGATACAACTTCCAGTTCACCGGACAGCGCTTCCATCTGATTCGCCATGGACGCCTCGCCGGGCAGGTCAAGGATGTCGCCTACCAGTCTCGGACCCCTGACTTCTGGGGTTCGCTGATCGCGCTGGGAGGGCCGGATACGTACCTGCTGGGTGGCGCACTGAACTGTGGCAAGGGCCAGCCCGGGCAGGTCGCCGCGGTCTCGCACGGCTGCCCGTCCGCCGTCTTCGAGCAGATCAACGTCCTGAACAGCGCACAGGAGGCCGGATGATCCCGGCCCATGAACTGGCCGAACGGGCACTGACGGCAGCAGCCTCGCTCGACGGAGCGGTCGCGATCGTCACCGGGAGTTCGCGAGCCGACCTGCGCTGGGCTCGGACCACCCTGACCACGAACGGCGAATCCCGAGGAACCGAACTGACGTTGATCGGTTTCCGACGCACCTCGGAAGGGACGGCGACCGCCACCGTTTCGGCCTCCCAGCCCGAAATCGATGAGCTCGGTGATCTGGCATCGGAACTGGCAAGCTCGCTGTCCAGGTCCTCGCCAGCCCTCGATTCATGCGATCTGATCGAGCTCATCGGCTCGGTGCCGGTGTCCCCGGACTGGTCCGATCCGGTCGAGCACACCTCCAGCGCCGCCCTGGCCCCCCTGGCCGCGCCGCTGGGTGCGGTGTTCGCCAGTTGCGCGGCCGACGACATCGAGTTGTTCGGCTACGCGGAGCAGGCACTCACCACCACCTGGCTGGCCACCTCGACCGGGGTGCGGGCCCGACATGCGCAGCCGGCTGCGCGCCTGGAGGTGACGGCGAAGTCCCACGGCCGGCAACGCTCGACCTGGTGGGGCCGGGCTGGGGAGGACTTCACCGATGTCGACCTCGGTCCAGCCGAGCAGCGACTTCGGCAGAGCCTGAACTGGCAGCAGCGCACCGTCGACGTCGCCCCCGGTCGGCATCGCGCATTGCTGACGCCCAGTGCGATCGGCGACCTGATGGTCGACCTGTGGTGGTCGGCCAGCGCGCGCGAGGCCCTCCAGGGACGCAGTGTCTTCAGTGGTCCGGACGGATCCACGCGCCTCGGGAACCGCCTGTCCGAGCGCGCGGTCACGCTCACCAGTGATCCCCAGGACCCACGTGCGCCCGCGGCTGACTTCCTGTCCGTGCCGGCCTCGTCCGACCTCGCATCGGTCTTCGACAACGGCATGCGACTGGATCGAGTGGACTGGGTCCGCGATGGAGTCCTCACCGGACTGCACGCATGCCGGCGCTTGGCCCAGGACCATGGCCTGCCTGCCACAGCGTCGGCGGACAGCCTGCGACTGGTCGATGCCGACGGCCACGGCGACCTCGACGAGGTGATCGCGCGTACGAAGGACGCGCTCCTGGTCACCTGCCTGTGGTACAACCGGCTCGTCGATCCGCAGACGCTGCTGCTCACCGGGCTCACCCGGGACGGGGTCTACCTGGTTCGCGACGGCGAGGTGGTTGCTGCCACCACCAACTTCCGCTTCAACGACTCACCGGTTGCCGTCCTCGGACGCATCAGCGATGCGGGCAGCACGGGGCGAACGCTGCCCCGGGAGATGGGCGACTACGCCGAGCGGGTGGCCATGCCTTGCGTCACCGTCGAGGACTTCCACTTCTCCACGGCCAGCGATGCCCGCTGAGCACCCGGCGCCCATGTCCTGGAGCAGGCAGACAGGTGCGGTTCGACTGCTGCTGATGCGCCATGCCAAGAGCGACTACCCGCTCGGTGTCGTCGACCATGACCGACCCCTGAACGACCATGGTCGATCCGATGCCCGGGCCGCCGGCTCCTGGCTCACCTGCCAGGGCACGGCGCTACTGGGGGAGCAACCCCTGGTCCTGGTGTCCACGGCACGCCGTACGCAGCAGACCTGGGACATCGCCGGTGCTGGCCTGGGCCTGGCCGCCAGCGTCGAGTCGCGTCTGTACCAGGCGAGCGAGCGCACCTACCTGGAGGTCCTGCGCGAAGGGTTGATGCACGCCGACACCCTGCTGGTGGTGGCGCACAATCCGGCTACCGAGGATGTGGCCCGGCTGCTTGCCGCATCAGGAGCGAACCCGCAGGCTCATGCCATGTGGCGGAAGTTCCCGACCTCGGCCATCGCCGTCATCGACCTGCCCGAAGGACATCTGGAGTTCGCCGCCGGGGAACTGGTTGCCTTCGAGGTACCCCGGGGCACTATGCCGGACGCGGTGGGGTGACCCTCGGGGAAGGGGTCACCAGGCCGTCGCGGGCGTCGGCTCCCTCGATGTCCTCCCTGGTGATCCCGAGCAGGTAGAGCACCGAGTCCAGGTAGGGGACCGAGACGGCCGCGTCGGCCGCAGCGCGCGCCGATGCCTTGGCATTGAAGGCCACGCCGAGACCAGCCGCCTGGAGCATGTCGATGTCGTTGGCACCATCGCCGATGGCGATGGTGCGACGCATCGGTATGCCGAACTGGGCCGCGAACTCCTCCAGCGCCGCTCGCTTGCCAGCGCGATCCACGATGGGTCCGAACAGTCGACCGGTGAGCACGCCGTCGATGACCTCCAGTCGGTTGGCCCGAACGGCGCTGACCGACAGTTCATCCGCCAATAGCTCGACCACCTCGGCGAATCCGCCGGAGACCAGGCAGATCGGGTAGCCGAGGTTGTTCAGGGTCCGGCACAGGGTTCGCGCTCCAGGGGTGAGCGTGATGCGTTCGCGGACCTCGGGGATGCGTTCGGCAGGCAGTCCGCGCAGGAGGGCGACCCGCTCGGTCAGGGATGCGGCGAAATCCAACTCACCGGCCATGGCCCGCTCGGTGATGGCTGCGACCTCGGCGCCGGCACCCGCCAGTTCGGCGAGCAGATCGATCACCTCGTCCTGGATCAGGGTGGAGTCGACGTCCATCACGACCAGATACTGTCCGCGACGATCCAGGCCGGCTTCCTGCACGGCGACATCGACGCCGTGGGTTGCCGCGGCGGCGGTCAGTGCCCGGCGCAGGTCGGGGACGTCAGCACCGGATCCCTCGAACACGATGGCGGTCACCGGATACGAGGCGATCCGACGGATGCGATCGATATTCCCCCCTCGGGCGGAGATCTCCTGCGCGAGCGCGGCGACGGCGGCGGGGCGAAGGGGGCTGCCCAGCACGGTGATGTGGACGCGGTTGCGTCGGCGATCACTGTCTTCCTCCGCACCCAGGACGGTGCTCACATCCATGTCCACCGACGCTGCCGCCTGGCGAACGGCGGTGCGCAGCTGAGCGGGCAGGTCCGGGTCATCCGGGAAGCCGACCAACGCCGTCAGGATGAGCTGGCCTCGCACCAGAAGTTGTTCGACATCGATGACGGTGACCTGGTAGCCGGACAGGGCGGTGAACAGGGCCTTGGTCACCCCCGGACGATCATGACCGGAGATGGTCACCAGCAGAGTTTGGGTCGCCATCGCTCGCGACACGCTACTTGAGCACCATCGGTGAGCCTGCGCACACCCTCGGGGGAGCACGGTGCTGCGCACCACGGATACAGTCCACACGTGGGCTTCGCGATCGACTGCCGCGGCATCGTGGTCCGCCGCGGGGATCGACGCTTGCTCGACGGGGTGACCTGGCAGGTCCGCCCACATGAGCGCTGGATCGTGCTCGGCCCCAATGGGGCAGGCAAGACCACCTTGCTGCTGCTGGCGGCAGCCCGCATGTTCCCGACGTCGGGTACCGTCGAGCTCCTCGGCGAGCGGCTGGGCGAATGCGACATCGCCCAACTTCGGCCGCTCATCGGCTGGGCCAGCAGTGCGCTGGCACCGGACATCCCCGCGGCCGAGTCGGTTCGCAACGCCGTGCTCACTGGTGCCTATGCGGTGACCGGTCGATGGCGTGAGGCGTACGAGGGGATCGACGAGGACCGCTGTGAGCGACTGCTCGCCGACTGGGGGCTGACGGATCTGGCGATGAGGACCTTCGGGACGCTGTCCGAGGGTGAGCGCAAACGGACGCTGATCGCCCGCGCGTTGATGCCCAATCCCGAGCTCCTCCTCCTGGACGAACCGGGTGCGGGCCTTGATCTGGCGGGCCGGGAGGACCTGGTGGCCCGACTGACCGACTTGGCCGCCGATGCCCAGGCACCGACCCAGGTGGTGATCACCCACCATGTCGAAGAGATCCCGGCGGGCTACACCCATGCGCTGCTGCTGCGGGCGGGATCGGTGGTCGCTCAAGGGGATATCGACGACGTGCTCTGCGACCTGCACCTCTCCCAGGCCTTCGGCATGCCGCTGCGGATCACCCGGGACCAGGGCCGCTACGCGGCGCGCCGGGGGAGCGCATGATCCGCCGGTGGATCCTGGGAGATCAGCTCGGCCCGCACTTCACCGAGGACCTCGGGCGCCAGGACGAGGTCGTCCTGATCGTCAGCCGACAGGTCTTCGTCCGACACCGCTATCACCGAGCCAAGGCGCACTTGATCCTCGTCGCCATGCATCATCGGGCTGCCGAGTTGGGCGCTCGCATCGAGGTGGTCGACCGCTACGCAGATGCACTGGACCGGATGCGGGTCGATGAGGTGATCGATCCGAGTAGCAGACCCGCACGCGCTTTCGTGCGGCAACGGGGCCTGCGCGTCCTGGCCGCCCGCGGCTTCGTCACCGACGAACGTCAGTTCGCCGACTGGGCCGTTGGCCGGCGCCGCCTGCTGCTGGAGGACTGGTACCGGCAGGTGCGCTCACGGCACGGCATCCTGATGCAGGGTGATGCCCCGGTCGGGGGACAGTGGAACTTCGATCAGCAGAACCGACTGCCGCCACCTCGCGGCACCATGAATCTCGGCCTACCGCCCGTCTGGCAGCCGGTGGAGGACGACATCGACGCGCAGGTGCGAAACCTGCTGGACGGATGGGAGTCCAGCGGTCAGGTGGCCTTCATCGGCGAGGACGGACCACGCCAGTTCGCCGCAACCCGCGATGAGGCTGGTTCGGTACTGGACGACTTCATCGAGCACCGCCTGAGTGCCTTCGGTCCGTACGAGGATGCCACCATGGCCGATGACTGGGTGATGGCCCATTCACTGCTCTCACCCGCGATGAATCTGGGACTCATCCACCCGATGGAGGTCGTGCAGGCTTGCGTGGACGCCTTCGCGGCCGGCCGGGCCCCGCTGCCCAGCGTCGAGGCGGTGACCCGCCAGATTCTCGGCTGGCGCGAGTACGTCTGGCACCTGTACTGGTGGGACGACCCCACCTCGGACGGGTCCGCTCCGAACGCTCTGGACGCACATGAACCCCTGCCGGCATGGTTCGCCGAGTTGGATGCCGAGCAGGTCAGAGCGGCCTGCCTACGTGGTGCCCTGCAGGATGTGCGCACCCGCGGCTGGTCCCACCACATCGTGCGGCTGATGATCCTGGGGAACTGGGCACTCCAACGCGGGTACCAGCCGCAACTGGTGGCCGACTGGTTCACCCGGGCCTTCGTCGACGGCTATCCCTGGGTGATGACGGCGAACGTGATCGGCATGTCCCAGTACGCGGATGGCGGCCGGATGGCGACCAAGCCCTACGCCGCCGGCGGGGCGTACATCAAGCGCATGACGAACTACTGCGGCGGATGCGCCTACCGACCGGATGTCAGGGTGGGTCCGAGGGCCTGCCCGTTCGCGGCGGGCTACTGGGCGTTCCTGCACCGGCACCGCGAGCGGCTGTCGTCCAACCACCGGATGGCGCAACCCCTGAAGGGACTGGACCGGCTGGTCGACCTACAGGAACTGCTGGAGCAGGAGGCTCAGCGCGGAGCCCTGGCGCCATGACCGACGAAGCCCGCGGGATGATCCGACATCCGTTCCTGCGTCTGCTGGCCTGGCTGGGCTGCCTGGCCAGCCTGGTCGCCGCCGTCGGACTCGGCCTGACCACCGCGTGGTTCTGGCACACCTTCGCCGGTCAGGGGCTGTACAGCACCGCCCTTGGTGCCATCCCGGCCGGAACCGAGGCCCGGGCCATCGTGCTGGACATCGAACGGGTGCAGGCAGAAGTACCCAACCTGCCGCTGCGGGTGCAGACCCTGCTCACGATCAAGCCCGACCAGGCTCGGCCAGGAGCCCAGCCGGCTGACCTGTTCGTCGGGGTGTCGTCGGCCGAGGCGATCGACACCTACCTGGACAGCAGCCCCTACGCGGTCGCTCGACTCATCGACCAGACCTGGTCCGTCGTCCAGGTACCCGGCGGCAGCAGGCCGCCGCCGCCGGAGTCCGTCACGTGGCGGGATTCCGACCGGGGCCCAGCACCCAGTGTGCCAATCGCTGGCTCAAGCCCGGTGACGGTCGTTGCGATGAATGCGGACGGCTCGACGCCGGTCGACCTCCGCCTGTTCCTGTTGGTCGTCGTACCGGATGCGCAGAGCTACCAGGGATGGGCCATCGGGATCGCCATCGGTCTGATCGTGCTGGCCTGGACCCTTGGCTACCTCGCCCTGGTGCGACTGGCACCCCGACCCCGGGAGTGGAGTGCATGACCCAGGCACCCGATCGAATCTGGACGATCCCGAACGGGCTGAGTCTGCTCCGACTGCTCGGGGTGCCGCTGTTCCTGTGGCTGGTCATCGTGGTTCAGGCCGACCTGTGGGCCTTCGCCCTCCTGGTCGCGGCCGGCGTCACCGACTGGCTGGACGGGGCTGTGGCCCGCTGGACCGGGCAGTTCAGCCGGATCGGCACCCTGCTGGATCCGCTGGCCGATCGCCTCTACATCGTGGCGACCCTGATCGGCCTGGCAGTGCGCTCCTTCATCCCCTGGTGGCTGGTGATCCTGCTGGCCCTGCGGGAGGTGATGCTGCTCGCGCTGCTGCCGATCCTGCGAAAGCGCGGAATGCTCGCTCTGCCGGTCACCCTGCTGGGCAAGGCGGCCACCTTCTGCCTGTTGTGGGGTTTCCCGTTCCTGCTGCTCAGTTCGCAGCCGGGTGGCCTGGGGCTGTTCACCCTGGTCTGCGGGTGGGCATTCGCCCTGTGGGGAACGGTCCTGTACTGGTGGGCCGGGTTCGACTACCTGGCCAAGGGCCTGCGGATGACCCGAAGTGCCCCGGGTACCGCTGGCTAGGCTCTGCCCAGCTGCTCGATTCGTCATCCCTGCGGAAGGACGGCCATGGAACCGGATGAACTGCGCTACACCGCCGAGCACGAGTGGGTCCGACTCCAGGGCGACATCGCCGTCGTCGGAATCACCGACTATGCGCAGCGGGCGCTGGGCGACATCGTCTACGTGAGCCTGCCGGCCGCCGGCGCACATCTTGCGGGCGGGACCGCCTGCGGGGAGGTGGAGTCGACCAAGAGCGTCAGTGACCTCTACGCCCCAATGGACGGATCCGTCATCGAGACCAACACCGCCCTGGACTCCGCCCCCGAGTCGCTCAACGCCGACCCGTACGGATCCGGGTGGCTCTTCCGGATGAACGTTGCGGACCCATCCCAGGTGGGCGGCCTGCTGAGTGCCGCTGAGTATCGGGCGCTCACCGAGTCCGCCTGAAGCGGTTCGCCGCGGCCACGCCGTCCCAACACCGCGCCTGCCGGTCACAGGGCCGCAGCAGGGGTAGATTCACCTGCCATGGGAACCTGCCCCTCCTGCAGTGCGGTCACCGAGCCCGGGGACCACTTCTGCGCAGCCTGTGGGGCGGACCTGTCGACGGGCATCGACTACACCGGCACCCTTTCGGCGATCAGCGGGACCTCCTCCGGGGCCCTGCGCGCCGCACTGGCCGGACCTCGCGGCGACCTGCCGCCCGGCTCGGCCCTGCTCATCGTGTTCCGTGGCCCAGGGGAGGGAAGCGAGTTCGCATTGGATTCGCTGCACAGCGTCTACGGTGTCGGACGCTCGCCGGAGTCGGAGATCTTCCTGGACGACGTCACCGTCAGTCGACGACACGCTCAGTTCCGACACGGCGCCCAAGGGTGGAGTATCCGTGACACCGGCAGCCTGAACGGCACCTACGTCGATCGCAAGCGCGTCAATGACCGACTGCTCACCGGCGGTGAGGAGGTCCAGATCGGGAAGTTCCGTTTCATCTTCCTGGTGGGCGCCTCATCCGGGGAAACGGACGTCAACGGGTGAGCCAGCCAGCGAGCCGGGTGGTCGCCAGCACGTTGAGCATCGGCGAGGTGCTCAGCCTGCTGAAGCGTGAGTTCCCCGACATCACCATCAGCAAGATTCGCTTCCTGGAGGCTGAGGGCCTGGTGACCCCGGAGCGAACCGCGTCCGGTTACCGGCGCTTCAGCGACCGGGACATCGACCAACTCCGATCGGTCCTGACCATGCAGCGGGACCAGTACCTGCCGCTGAAGGTGATCCGCGAGCAACTGGCCGAGCCGGCCGACCAAACGGGGTCGGTTGCCGGTACCGGTCTGCGGCCGGAGGACTTCCGGCCCGGAGCCGGCCGCGTTCGCCTGACGCGCCTTGAACTGGCCGAGCAGGTAGGTCTTCCCCAATCGCTGATCGCCGAGTTGGAGGAGCAGGGACTGCTGTGGTGCTCGCCGACCGGGGCCTACGACGAGGAGGCGCTGGCAGTGGCGGTCACGGTCGCACGGCTGGCGCAGTTCGGGGTCGAGCCCCGGCATCTGCGCGCCTTCCGCGTCGTCGCCGATCGTGACAGCGGCCTGGTCGAACGCATCGCGGCCGGATTGGGCTCGCCGCGCGACCCGGACGCCCGGGCTCGGGCCCAGGAGACCGTCCGGGAACTCGCCGCCCTCTTCATCCAGTTGCATGCCGCCCTGCTGCGAGCGGAACTGGTGCGCGCCGGAAAGGGCTAGGGGAGTTACCCTGGTCCGATGCGAGACCTGGACCTGGTGGGCGTGCGCGTGGAGATGCCGTCGAACAACCCGATCGTGCTCCTGCGCGAGTCCGGCGGGACGCGACATCTGCCCATCTGGGTGGGAGCGGTCGAGGCCACGGCTATCGCCTACGCCCAGCAGGGCGTGGTCCCACCGCGACCCCTCACCCATGACCTGATGAGCTCGGTGATCACGGCCCTGGGGGCAGAGCTCACCCAGATCCAGATCACGGCACTGAAGGACGGCGTCTACTACGCGGAGTTGGTCTTCGCTTCAGGCGTCGAGGTGAGTGCCAGGCCGTCGGACGCCATCGCGTTGGCGGTGCGCACCGGAGCGCGGATCGTCGCTGCCGACGAGGTCCTGGATGCGGCCGGGATCGAACTTCCGGAGAGCGAGCCCAGCGAGGACGAAGTGGAACGGTTCCGTGAGTTCCTCGATCAGGTCTCACCCGAGGATTTCCAGTAGGTGCACCGGCACGAGGGCGAAAGCCAGCACGAGGTGAAACCTCAGCCTGAGGTTCAGACTTGCGTGGCTGCGCCCCGCGTGTGTCGCGTTGACCCGTGCCCGCCGTCTGCCTAGCGTCACACCTGCCCCAGCGAGCCGGCCCACGTGCCGTCGGACGGGGCCCGCAAGTCAAGGGATGGCCATGGTTGAATG
>Ga0172372_10010937_pt1 | contig 11580 bp, 10 predicted proteins | sample LakKiv5m_2_FD_114544 | JGI IMG/M metagenome (GOLD analysis project Ga0172372, IMG submission 114544) | Freshwater microbial communities from Kabuno Bay, South-Kivu, Congo - kab_092012_9.5m | ecosystem: Environmental > Aquatic > Freshwater > Lake | place: Democratic Republic of the Congo... | reverse complement strand
TGTCTAAAATGTTTGTAGATTTTGACTCAGTGTTAGAGGTTGGAGCAGGAGACTGTTGGTACTCCAAGCTAGTTTTGCAAGCAGTCAAGCGTCTAACGCTCTCGGATTTTGATCCAGCGTTTGAACAAGAATACACGGATAGAAATTATAAGGAAAACAGTAACTGCACGTTTATTGTGCATGATTTTGTTCGGGACAAATTCAATGAAGTTTTTGACGGCATTTACGCCTTAGATGTTCTTGAGCATATTGATCCTAAAAATCAAGAAGCATTTTTGTCCAATTTGTGTAATTCTCTGAAGCGAACAGGATCAGCAATTTTCGGCATGCCTTCACTAGAGTCACAAAAATATGCGAGCGAGGGTTCCAAGATAGGTCACGTTAATTGCCAGTCTGGAGAAATTCTGTATAAGAACCTTAAGGAGTTTTTTGATAATGTTTTTATATTCTCAATGTCAGATGAAACTATTCATACAGGGTTTATGCCCATGGCCCATTACCTACTAGCTCTGTGTGTTGGTCCAACTGAAAGCCAGGTAGGTAATGCTTCAAATCACTAAAACCCAAGCGGCAATCCTACACGAATCGGGTAAACCGTTGATTGTCGATGAAATAGAGTTACCTGACAAGCTATTAAGCCATCAAGTTCTTTGCGAGATGGTTACAAGTGGTATATGTGGAGCACAGATTAATGAGATTGAAGCGGTAAAAGGCCCAGATAAATTTTTGCCTCATTTGCTTGGTCATGAGGGTTATGCAAGAGTTCTAGACATTGGCTCGGGTGTTTCCTCTATTGCCATAGGAGATTATGGAATCATGCATTGGCGTCCAGGATTAGGCCAGCAATCATCACCCGCAGTATATAAATGGCGCGATCTTGTGTTAAATTCCGGCTGGGTAACAACTTTTAATCAACATTGTGTGATTTCCGAGAATCGCATAACTCGATTATCAAGGTCGATATCTGATAAGAACTTGATGCCTCTGCTTGGTTGTGCGCTAACTACTTCATATGGCGTATTGACCAATGATGTGCAGGCTGGCCCTAATGATTCATTGTTGATTTTTGGTGCTGGTGGAGTCGGACTGTGCTTAATCAAAATCGCTCGATTTCTCAAAATAAAACACATTGTAATTGTCGACCTAGTGAGAAGCAGGCTAGACATTGCTGCATCTATGGGTGCTTCAGAACAGTTAGAATTTAAGAATAAGCATGAGACTTTGAAATTACTAGAGTCTGTTTATAAAAAAAATCCACCTACTATTGCAATCGATACCTCGGGAAGTACAGATGCAATTGAATTGTGTTACGAGGTTTCATCCGCCTTGGGTTCTGTAGTACTCGTAGGTGTTCCGCGCATAGGGACGTTAGCAAGATTTCATACTTTACCATTACATTTTGGTAAAGTGCTCAAAGGATCTCACGGAGGAGGTAGTCAACCTCACATTGATATTCCCAGGCTACTTAGTTTTATCGATAGTGGCGCGTTGGATTTGCACGACTATCCACTTGAAATATATGCTCTTGATGATATTAATGATGCACTTGTACAGCTAAAAAATGGATCAAGCGGTAGAATGATCATCTCTTTTTAGAAAGCAGAATCCAGTGATATTGACAAGGATAGCAAAAAAAAGTTTACCCAATGTTTTTCATGCAGTGTCTTGGGGTCAGCCGATCACATATGAACTTATTGAAGAATTAATTTGCGAAGCAAAAAAAAACTTGCAAAACAAGGCGAGACTTTGCTTGCATCCTAGCCCAGAATCGGTACAACAGGTTACATTACTGGCTTTTGCTCTACCATATGAAGATAAAATTCATAAACACCCAGGGCATACTGAGATAATATTGCCAATATTGGGCCGGGCAATCTACACCACATTTAATGAAAATAGAGAGGTTCTTAACCACACGTCTATGAGTAGTGCAGAGCCATTTCCTCTCTCTACTCCGAACAATTTATGGCATTCAGTGCGAGTCGTGAGTGAGTTCTTTGTCATGCTTGAAATTGGCAAAGGGCCTTTTCGTCCCGAATCTACTATACGGCTCGATGATTAATCTTTTACTAGGGTGCAATTAATTCTCATTTTTGCTTCACAGTGGGTTCCGTCTGGGGAGTAGAATTTTGGAAACTTTTTAAACCACGTTAACTTCTAAGATTTAGTATGCAAATCTAAAAACACGCCTATGAGAACTAGGATTACAATTTAAAAATAATGAGATGATATCTAGTCGTCATGTTTAATTGTACTTTCAGCTACAATATATAAAGGTCGTCTCTTGACTTCTTCGTAGATTAAGCCAATATATTGAGCCAATATACCTATGCAGAACATAAATATTGCAAACCCAACAAAAGCTATTCCAACAAGAGTGCCAAAACCGGCGAAGGGAACCCCGAATAAAATCCAAAATACTGCCAAAAATGCGATGAAAAAGATTGCTCCAACTCCTAAAACCAAACCAGTCCAAGAAATCCAGGTTAAAGGGTTACTGCTGTGGGCCAGTATGCTAGCCATTGCATCAGTAATCACGGCAAAGATTGAGTTCGACATCCACTTAGACTCCCCTGCAAATCGGGCTTCTCTAGTTGCTTGTACTTCAGTGGTTTTAAAACCAACCCAGGCTCCAAGACCTCTTATGAATCGATGGCTTTCTCGGAGCTGTCTGATAGCACTGTAAGCTCTTTTACTTAGCAATCTATAATCACTTACCGATTCAGGTAGTTTACTAGTTGTTATTCTATTGGCAATGCGATAAAAAATTCCAGTCAATTTTCGCCTAACAAAAGGTACAGTGTCACGTGACACAATTTTCACTAGTACCTGATCAAAGCCCTCCTCAAATTTTCTCAACAGTAACGGAATAATTTCTGGGTTATCTTGTAAATCAGAAGTCATTATGATTGCACAGTCCGCCGTTGCTCGATCCAAGCCGTTTGTAAAAGCTGCGTCAAGTGAAAAGTTACGCGACATTCTATAACCGATAATTCTACTATCAAGTTTAGCAGCATCCAAAATTAATTTCCAAGTCGAATCCGTTGATCCATTATCCATTATCAAAACACGGTAAAAATAATTCTTCTCTTTAGACATTACATTACTTATCCTGGAAAAGAACTCAGGCAAACAATCTTCTTCATTGAACGCAGACGATATTATATCCAAAGTATTCAATGCGATCCTTCAACTAGATACATATACTTTACCACCGATAGTGTCAACTCACCACATTCATAAATAAGTTCGAGCACGATTTCTCTTTTCAAGGTTAGGGATTAAACTAATTGTTACAATTTTACATCAAATTAATGAAATTATCAACTTATTGATTAAACCCATGGATAAAGTTATTTCATCCATGCACATTATCGAAGATACATATCAATAGTTAGCAATCTTGCGGTAACATATCTAAAGGAAATTTTTTGTAAAATTAAGAAGTGAGTCAAACTTGTAGTAATTTGTTGATTCAGCATCTGGTAGGCAAAAATTTAAAGAACAAAAATGCTAAATAGTTTAAAATAAGATTTCACTTAAAAAAGTGGATTGTGAAATAGTGTTGGAGACCTATACTTTAGACCAATTCTAGAATTTTATTAATATAGACTTGAAAAATGAAGAAAACTCTAACTAACCTTAACTTTTACTAAGTTTATTATTACAAAGCTGGTAATAACAACCCGTATCCATTCAATTGATGAGTATAATTGAAAATTGATTTTGCGCAATCACTTATCTGTTGCTTAAAAGATGAAAACGGTTTATAAAAGTGATATAATTGTCAGGTGAATTACAATATGTTAAGAATAGTGTTAAGAATAAAAAAAATTTTGATTTCAATGCTTAAATATAGACCCCGCAATTATATAAATTTATATAGAGCTGAAACACACGAAGCAATCAAAGCAAATAAACTTGATCCTTACACAGAATTAGAGACACAAGTTATTTATGACCCTCGTTCGAAGCGTAAAGTAGGACACGTTTTCAATTCACGTGATATTTTTGAAGTTGAAAATGTAATTTTAGAACCAAAACAAGGCCTTTTATATTCTAAACAAGGTTTTTTGATAGCGGAAAGCACTAATTGGTCTACATCAAATTTGTATGAATCTTTTCCTTGGAATCCAAGGAATAATTTTAAGAAATTGGAAGTCGATAAGGCTATCAATCTCACATCCAACGCTTTTGGGCATTGGTTAGTGGAGGATATAGGATCGTTTCTACACCTGATCGAAAAATACCCGAATTCTCCAGTACTTGTGTACCGAAATTCATCTAAATATGTATATGATTTGTTGAAGTTTTTATCCAAACGAGTAATATTTTGTGATGGGCCTGTGGAAGTTAAATCAATCCTAATAATCACAAAACAGCAAGACTCAGGTTGGATGCATCCTAAAGATTTAGAAAATCTCAAAAGGTTTGCTAATGGATTTTTAGAAAAGCCATCTGAACAAAAATATAAGATTTATGCAACTCGCCGCGATCTGAAAAGATCTCCTAAAAATGAGATTCAAATAGAAAAATTATTTGAGAAATTTGGATTTACAATATTACAACTTGAAAAATTAAATTTTTTAGATGAAATTAAATTAGTAAGTCAAACCAAAGTTTTAGCAGGCGTGTCGGGTTCATGGCAATTTAACTGTGTATGGATGAATGAAGGGTCACAAGTGGTTGATATTATAAATGAAAGTTATTGGCCCGAGCTCTCCCACCGGGTTTGCACTATGTGCAAGATTAATTATAGTCCCTACTTATACCCTGGTGACTTTCATTCAGAAATAAATTTAGAGGCTTTGGAACAATTTCTCAGCTACGAACTAGTGTAGATTTTACTTAGCAATCTGGCAATGCCTGTCTCTGGAGCGATAGCTGGTCGCCATTTTGCTAACTTAGAAATCTTTTGATTGTCAGAAATGAAGTATTTTTGATCGTCTACAGACATTGTGCCTATTTCATAACCTATATTTCTGTTAGTTAATTCTTTTAGAATTTCAAAAAGTTCGAGGATAGAGAGAGAATTTCCTAAACCACCACCTACATTGTAATATTCACCCACATCAAACTGCACTTCAAGCAGCTTATTTATTAAGCTGCAAAAATCATCGATGTGCAGTACATCTCTTACTTGTTTTCCATTACCACGTAGTTTCACTTTTTTATTTAGGTTGAATTGCTCAACAAAATATGAAATCCATCCTTGATCAGATCGTGGATTTTGATTTTGCCCGTAAACAGCACTTTGGCGTAGTGAAATTATAGGAAGCTTGTAACGTCGTCCATATTCAAGCACATAGAAATCACTTATACTTTTTGAGATAGAATAGCCACCAAGTGGACGAATTGGTAGTAACTCATCAAAATCTAGTTTAGTGTTTGATATCTGAAATCTAGTTGAAGTTTCAATATACTCAAATTGGTCCAAATTTCCATAAATTTTGTTGCTTGCAAGAAATATTCCTCTGCAAAAGGGCATTCGAGTTCTTAAGTACTCCAAAATATTTAAAGTACCAATAGCATTTGTGTCAAAATCTATTTTAGGTTCTGCAATGCTTGCTAAAAGTGATGTTTGTGCTGCTAAATGGATTAAAAAATCGAAACCCCTACGTCCATCAAGAAACTCATAAAGTTCTTTGGCGGCAGTAATATCAACATTAGAGGTCTTTAATCCTAAATTTGTGAGTATTTTAGCATTTCTTGTTGAACCGACTCTTGAAAAGTTGTCTATTAAAACTAACTCATGATTATCTTTGAGTGAAATGGCTAAGTTAGTGCCGATAAATCCGGCCGCACCGGTTATTAAAATTCTCACAGTAGATCTTTTGCAATAACAGTAATATATTTTTCTATTTCAATTATAAATTGAGAATCAACCGCGTTTAAGTTAATATGTAAATTAGGTGCAATTTTTTTTCCATTAATAATGAGCTCTACAGGAGGATAATTATTTTTTACCAGCAAAGTATTTAAAAGAAAAGCAAATTCTATCACGTGCATTTTTCCTCCATCCGGAACTGCATTAATAGGATCACAGTTATTTGTTGAAATTTCAAGAATATTACTGCTGAAAGTTTCGAAACTTGCAACTTTTATTTCTGAATACGGGTTGTAAATTTCAAATGGTAGTCTTCGGAATCCTTTCGAAAGAAAATCTATAAAAAATCTTCCTTTTGTCTGATTATCTTTTAGTATCGTCGGTAAATAAAGAAGAAAAATTCTTGGATCAAGCTTGATGTATTTACGTACAATTGCAGAGCCAATTTCTTTTGAGTGAACATACTGTAACCGCGAGGGAGCGAACGAATTCGTACTATCTAATTCATATTTAGTTGCAAGATGGATAAACTTTGTTCCTTCACTAGCTATAAATCTTAGTAATATTGGCTCTATAAACTCACTATTTACACTTAAATCAAGAGCGTTGGTTTCGGTAGTTGGCGTTACTCCTTTTGCTATACAGTTTATTACGATGCTGTTTTTGAGTAGGCTATCGGTAAATACATGTTTTACGTTATTTTTGGTAATATGTTGATCTATACCTACAGCATTTATTGATTTGGTTTTTAGGAAATTTAGTAAATTTGATCCGATAAATCCTTTTGCTCCAAGTACTAAAAAAGTACTGTCGCTGCGCAAATTGTTCAAGATTATTTACTCAGATAACATATACTGTACATTTGGGGTTCATGGCTTACCCAAGTGTACTTCATCTATAGCAATGGTTTCAATTTGATTTTAGGGGTGTTGAAGACAAAGTGAAGAAATTAAGTGTTTTCATTGGGGGGAGTACAGTTCTGGATTTTACGAAAGACAACAACGGATTATTTAACAATCAATTACTTGATGTTTTTTCCCGATATGGTTTTGTATTTGCCAAAATTCAAAACGCAGATTGTCTAATTTGTATAAATCATTCTCGAAAGCATTTAAATTTGTTTTTAAAACTTAATAGAAATAAAGAAAATACTGTATTGATACGAACTGAACCAATTGCGGTTCTGCCAGCGCAGTATACAAAACAAATCGAAAATCGTTATGGGTTAGTAATTACGGTAGGTAGAAAAGAGACCAACCGAGGCAAATTTTATGATGTATCGCACCCTTATTCATATTTGCCTAACCCAAACTTCCAAATGACACGGGGTAAGGATTTACGAAAAATATTAGAATCGAAAGATTTCAACGAGTTATTTAATGCACAAAACTGGGTAAAAAGGCCACTCACGCTTAGTCTTATCGCCAGCAATAAAGTAAGCAGTACAAGCAAGAGTAATTATCGGTTACGAAGAGACTTAGCAAAAAGAGCGAGACCTTCATTATTAAAAGTGTATGGCTCCTTATGGGGTGCAGGCTTAAGAGAAAAATTAAAGCACAGGTTAAGTGTTTTTATATTTTCATTTCGAACTGGATATTTTCCTAATTTTGTGACAATTTATGGAAAATATTTTCAGAGTTATCCTTGCTTTGTTGACCAAATAGCGGACAAGCATCAAATTGTTAAACAGAGTAAATTTTCCCTTATTATTGAAAATTCGAATGACTACATAAGTGAAAAGCTTTTTGATGCGCTAATTAATGGATCGATACCCTTATATTATGGTCCAAACTTAGAAAAAATGGGATTGCCGGGCAAGCTAATAGCCATAGAGTTTGATGGAACTGTAAAGGGGTTAGAAAAGCAAATAATGAGTATTTCAAATAAAGATATATTTCTTTACTTAAAGAGTATAAAAAATTTCTTAAATTCTTCTAGTTTTTTTGATACTTGGTCAGCAGAAATTGTTTATGACAAAATATCTGAAAGAATTAAAGCGTTCTTAATTAAGTAAAACTATGTCATAAAGAATGCAAATTATTTTCTAAATCAAAGTCTAATGAATAGATGTTATGGTTTGGATCTATAAACTTTGAATCTAAATAAATTGTATTTTTGAATTTATCATAATTAATATGCTGTGTAAAATTCAGCAAGTAAGATTTACCACCATTGTTTTCTACACAAATATTAGCTAATTGTGACACTTGGCTTTTTGAACCTATGAAAGTTCCTGCAGAAGACATAAAGAGAAGATCCTCCCAAATATTGCCTCCGCCTGAACGTATTTGTGCCTGCACCCCAACCTCTGCAAGAAGATTTCTTGCCAAAAGAGGTTCATCAGAAACAACAAAAATTTTTTGTTTTTCTACGCTAGGAATACTTTGAAGCACTTCTGCGTATGTTTGAGGATGAATTATTAAGTCAGAATTAAAATCCATAGTATGTTGCATTTGGGCTGGGGTAGCTTTTTTATCACCCAGTCGATAATGAATCACGGTTAACTTTGGATCCAATCTGGATTGTGAAAATGGCGACTCTTTGTTTGCCTGGCGGAATCTCAAGTCCATTGAGTTATTGACTTCGAATTCGTTTATTTGAGCAAAACCGCCAGAAATACTTCTGAAATAATTATTAATTGATATTAATTTACTAGGTGTTGCTCTGATCTCTAATTCTCGACGCATCAATTGCAGCTTGGAATCTAGGTGAGTTTTACGAAGCATGCTAAGAGCTTTTTCGTACGAGATACTAGTTTTGAAAAGTGGGTGAGATCTTATGACTTTCCCTACCTGTAATTGATTCAATTGCTTGAGCCCGCGAGTTGGGATTTCTGTATTCAGTTTCTCACTGTCGTTGATTAAAAAGTCAATTGCAAAGGGCCAGTAAGTGCCGGTTGAGTAAGGATAATAGGAAATTTTGAATGGTTTAGATAATTTTTTGCTCGCATATATTGCATTCATTAGACCTAGGCATTGGGCGGTTGCTCCACCCGCAAGTTTGACATGGAGAAATTTAGACTTCGCGGTTATTTTCATATTCCTAACGGCGCGATTGCAAACTTAGTTTTTTGCTCACTTCATCTTCAATCCATGAGTAGGTTTCTAATAATCCAGCAGACAAAGAAATTGATGGTTGCCAGTTTAGCAATTTTTGTATTTTCGAGTTATCAGAATTTCTACCTCGCACACCTTTAGGAGCAGTCAGGTCATAAATTGGGTGAAGTTCCACTCCAGCAATGCCTTGAATTAACCCTGCCAGTTGATTTATAGAAACCATTTCAGCACTGCCAATATTAATGGGCTCACTGATTTCGCTTTCCATTAACTTTATCGTTCCTTCAATACAATCTTTAATGTATGTAAAACTTCTAGTCTGTTTACCATCTCCCCAAATTCTCAAATGATCTAGTTTATTTAATTTAGCTTCAGCAATTTTTCTACACAGTGCCGCAGGAACTTTTTCCCGTCCGCCGTGCCACGTGCCATGCGGACCGTAAATGTTATGGTACCGAGCTATCCGCGTTTCCAACCCATAGTCTTCACGAAAGTGTCGACACATTCTTTCGGAGAATAATTTTTCCCAACCATATCCATCTTCTGGCATAGCCGGATAGGCATCCTCTTCCTTCAGTGGAGCGACATCAGTTCTCTCCTGCATATTTGATCTGTATACACATGCACTAGATGCGAAAAAAAACTTCGAGACCCCATTTCGCCTTGCTGCAATTAGTAAGTGTGTATTTATCAAAACTGTCAGCATGCATGCAGCTTTGTTATTTTCTATGAAACCCATACCGCCCATATCCGCGGCCAGGTTATAGATTTCATCAATTTCATGGGTAGATTCATCACAAACTGATAAACTTGATAAATCTCTCGAAAAATTCTTTGCCTCTGGGAACACTTGATACCATTCAGACAGCGGCTTCAAATCAATTGCTGTTACGAAATAACCTTTTGAGACAAGTTCTTTTGTAAGCCAGCCACCAATAAATCCACCTGCGCCAGCCACCAGTACTCGTTTCATGGTTTTATACTACATGTGAACCCAATCCACATCAATATTATGTTCAGGAACCGACGGAATTATATCTGAACCAGTAATCATTTGTTGAGTATTCACTAAACATAAGGTCGTAACCTTTATCGTTCATGAAACTGATAATCGACTCCGAATTCTCACGATTATTGTGTTCTACACAAATTGCATTGATCTGAATTTTGTCAAAATCAATTGAAGTGAGTACCTCAAAGTCTTTTTCTTCAATATCAATAGATAAGAAGTCCAAAGCACTAGACTTCAAGTATTTTTCAATTACATCTGAAAGTGTGATTGCTTTAACTTTGTGCACTTTTTTAAACAAACTTTTCCTAGGAACTAATTTAGAAAGATCAGAAGCCGCAGCCTCCTCAATCAAGACTTCGGTTTCTGAGTATGGAGTTATTGCTGCATTTATTAACTGACATCTACGATTAGATTTCATTTTTTTGTAATGAGCTGGCACGGGATCAATCAAAATTCCTTTCCAACCGTAACTATATTCAAGTAGATGAGTGTTGCTAAAAGTTATGCCGTCATAAGCACCAAATTCGATAAATGATCCTCCAGTCTTGAAATTATTGCACATGAGAGCATATAGATCTTGACCATATTGACTTTTTGAATTACGTAATAGATCTAAGTCTTCTCTATAAGGTTTTGAAGAATACTGCGATTCTTTAAGTTTGCTTTCAAATACTTTATAAAAATTGTATTTGTTTGTAAGGCAGATATGGTCAATAAATGTTTGTTCTAACTCGATCAGCTTATCATACCTAACAAGACCCAAATTCAATGTTTTAAACAATTCCCTAGCAAAACGTCGTATCAAAACATACATAATTCTCCCGTTTCAACCTACTTGTACTGTGTTTGGCCCAGATGGTAGTCTCATAAGTTTAGGGCAGTGGATATGGTTGATTTAAACTTTCGAACGGCCGTATGAATCTAAACCAGTAGTGTAAAATCCTTGCTTTGCCAAATGGGGTCAAAATCCTTTAAATCTATGGGAAAGTATATGCCAAAGGTTAGCAACATTTACCCCCATTTAGTGTCTTTCTAGGTAGGAGAGTCAAGACGTTGGCTCAACTGAAAGCGGGAAATCAAAGTGTCTCTTCGTAAGAAGGTTGAGGCCCCAGCAACTGTTGCTGCGTGGTCTGTTTCTGATTTATCCGCTCTTTACACCCAAAGTCGCTCATCACTTATCGCTCAAGCCCGCCGAATTCTTCGAAGCGATGCTGATGCAGCAGAGGTTGTTCAGGATGCTTTTCTTAAATTTATCCTGGCAGCTCCAGAGCTAGATACCGCAGAGCGTGCGTTGGCATATCTACGTACCACTGTTAATAATCTATGCCTAAATGTTATCCGCGCTACTGGATCTCGCCCAAATCTAATTGCGCTTGATTCAGATACATCTCAAGAACGCCTTGCTGAGATAGCAGCAGAGAACTACATCCCAATGGATGCAACACTAGCTGCCGCAGAAGATGCTTCCCTTATTCGCGAAGCATTATCTCGTTTATCTCAAGTACAACGAACAGCCCTTGTTATGTGGGAGGTAGAAGGTCGGACAACTCAAGAGATTGCTCAAACAATTGGCACCAGTGAGAAAAATGTTCGCCATGTTGTGCAACGTGCCCGTGCTTCATTTGTACGAATTCTTTCTGAATGGGTGGTAGATGAAAACACTGGGGCTACTGCACTTGACACAC
>Ga0172372_10010936_pt1 | contig 11581 bp, 10 predicted proteins | sample LakKiv5m_2_FD_114544 | JGI IMG/M metagenome (GOLD analysis project Ga0172372, IMG submission 114544) | Freshwater microbial communities from Kabuno Bay, South-Kivu, Congo - kab_092012_9.5m | ecosystem: Environmental > Aquatic > Freshwater > Lake | place: Democratic Republic of the Congo... | reverse complement strand
GAGGCTTGAAGCGAAATTGCTGACGGCCCTGCACCGGATAACAGGTGGATTGTCCCTCAAGTCCAGGGTCCAGCGCCAAGCGAAGAGGGGTGCAGGAGGCCAGGGCTAGGCCACCAAGAAGGATTGCGAATACAGGGAATTTCATGCACTGATTTTTTAAATACCACCCAGTGCCTTGACCATCAACCATTCGACAGCAAGCAAGAGAAACACAAAGATCCACAGGCCCACCGATTCAATCCAAGGCGTGGTCAGCAGTTGGAGACTGCTTTGTGGCCGAATCGTCGGGTGGTTTTTGATTTTGGGGAGTAGGGATTTCATCAAGGATTGTCGGGCTTCTTGATCCCAGGAGGCCATGGGAAAGTAAGCGCCTCCGGTGGATTGGGCCAAGGATTGCAGGAGTTGGTGATCACTGGGTTCGCCAGGGTTTTCGAGCCCAAAGGACTGTACCGCCAAGACCCCGTTTTTTTCCATGACTTGACCCCCGGCGGTGGTGCTAGCGGTGTAGCGGTACGCGCCTGCAGGCCATCGACCCAAATCCAAGCGGTACCCCAGACCATCGGCCATCATGGTGGCATCGTTCACGAGGCGGTCTTTTTGGTAAAGTCGAACACGGACTGGGCTTTGGTTGTCAAATTCGCCTTGAGCGTTCCGAAGACTTCCTTCCAAAACAAGGCTTTGGGTTTCGTTAAAAAAAGGCCGAGCGGGCCTAACGTCCAGGCCTTCGGAAGAACGACCACCGGTAAGTAACGAAACGGTGTTATAAACCAGGTCGGACAAGGGGGAGTAAGGAATTTCCAACGAGGATCCCTCCCGAAGATTCGTGTTCAATGCCAAACGCCAGCGCCACAAACCTTCGCCCCAGAGGTAGGCCCGCGCTGGTCTGCTTTGGAAATCCACCACCCAAAGAGGGCGTTGCGTGACGACCCGGTCTTTTTGCTGATAGAGTAAGGTGCTGGAGACCGGCGATTCAACGGGGCTCATCCCGGGGACCAACAAGGGGGGGAGGCGGCGCAGCGCTTCGGCCAAGGGCCCGCTTGGGAGAAAGGCATTCCAAGCCGGATTGAGGGCGGGCAAAGCCGGGGTGAGAGGGCCTTGTCCAGGGGCCCGACCGGACGGCCATTGTGACCAGGCGCTGTTTGCTCCTCCCATCCACCAAAGGGGCTTGCCCTTGGATTGAATTTTTTGGAGTAGTTCGGCCTCACCAGGCTCGGGGTTGGCCGATGGCCATTGATGCCAGATGTACAAATCTGCCGCCGCCTGGTCCACTGCTTTTCGGAGACCGGGAAGACCGTAGGCTAATTCGATGTCTTGGTTTTTGGTTTGTTCCAAGAGCTGACGCAAGACCCCCAAGTCTGGATGGGGGGCTTTGGCCAAAATGACGAGGCGCTTTTGGGTTCGCACCGCCTCAACAAAGACCACACGCTCCGGGGATCCGGCAACCTTGGAGGTGGGTCCGGCGTTAACAGCACGGCTTTTGAATCGGATGGCGTAGAGTCCTTCATCGCCCAACGAGATTTTGAAGCGGAGCACGTCTTGAAAAGTACCGTTGCTGGGTTGCCATGCTTTGCGTTCGGATAGGACCGGGGCTTGGGAAGCGTAGGTTACCCAGGCTTCGATTTGTAAGGATAACCCATCCATGCGCTGGCCCCGAATCGGCACTTCAATCACCAAATCACTGTTCGCTTCGACCCGGTCAGGAACCGTCGGGGTTCCCAAGGTCCAGGAGGAGCCTTGGCTTTGGAGGGGACCGCATCCAACGCTGAGGACAGGAACCTGGTAACCACCAAAAAATGAACGTGGGTCCATGCCTTGATTAAAAAGCCCATCGCTGATGACCACCCAAGACGCCACCGAAGCACGGGCCGGATCGTCCATCCATGCATTCAAAACATCGGGCGATGTAAGGCTTTGGTCCAAACGAAAGGTTTCCGGTCGGCTGGGTTGGAGGGGGATGGCTTCGGCGCCAAACCCAACCACGTCAACACGATGCGTGCCTTTTAAATTTTGGGTTAGATCACGGGCAAAGGCAGCCAGACCTTGGGCCGTAACACCGGAACGATTCATGGATTGGCTGAGATCGACGGCCAGGATGACGCCTGGAGGTTCCACCACCCTTTGGTGGCGCATCCAGGTGGGGTCAAAACACAAAAGCAACAAAAGAGAAACCGCCAAACCCCGCATAATCCCCAAGAACCATCGCCAAAATGGCTTGGGTTGGTGGGGTAAAGAGCGACCGTAGCGAGCATAGGCCCAAGCAAAGCCCAACAAAAGGCAGAGGGGTAGAACCCATGCCGGGGAACCCCAACCCAGTTCGAGATATCCCATGGGTTAGTGGATTAGGCCGGTTCCAAGCCTCCGCAAATGTTCCAACATTGACCGGTAACATACGAGGCTTTGTCCGAGGCCATAAATGCTACCAGTTCAGCGACTTCCTCTACCGTTCCTGGGCGCCCCAAAGGAATTTTGGCATTCCATGCTGCCGAAATTTCGGGGTCCAATTGTCCGGTCATTTCGGTTTCGATATAACCTGGCGCGATGGCATTGCATCGAATGTTACGAGAGCCCAATTCTTTGGCCAAAGAGCGAGTAAATGCAATAACCCCGGCTTTGGATGCTGAATAATTGCTTTGGCCGGCGTTACCACTGCGACCAACCACCGACGAAAGGTTGATGATGCTGCCTTTGCGTTGCTTCATCATCGGACGAACAGCATGTTTGCAGACATTAAAGACGGACTTGAGGTTGTTGTCCATCACCTGGTCCCATTGCTCTTCGCTCATACGAATCAGCAATTGATCGCGGGTGATCCCGGCGTTGTTGACCACGATATCCAAGCCTCCAAAGTCATTCAGGATTTTTTCGATAAGGTGTTCTGCTTGGGCATAATCAGCGGCATCCGAGGCGTAGGCTTGGGCCTTGACCCCCATGGATTGCAGCTCCTTTTGGAGCTCCAAGGCGGCTTGCTCGGATGATTTGTAGGTGAAGGCGATGGCCGCACCGTGCGATGCCAATTTGCGGGCAATGCCGGTGCCTATGCCACGGCTTGCTCCAGTGACCAAGGCAACTTGGCCTTGAAGAGGTAAAGGGTTTATCATGTCCCCAAAGATAATCCCACCACAGGTTCCTGTTAGGAGCGGACAATCATGACTTTGTCCTGCACCCGGAGACCGAGGAGGGACTCCCCGTGGTTTTGGGCCAAAGCGATTTCTAGGTAGCCCATCGCGTTGTAAAGCAGGTTGAGGTGCTCATGCTCGTTGCCTCGGTAATGGCCCTGAATTCGAAAGGCCCGGTTTTCGTGGCTCAAGGGAGAGCGCAGCATTATTTCAAAGGGGCTATCGCCAACGAAGGCCTGTACGGTGGCTTTGTCCAGGTTGGTATGCAGGTTACCGTAACTGTCCGCATACAAAACCCGGCCATTCAAGATCCCGTTTTGTTCGTAAACCTCTTCCAGCCATAAGGCTCGAGGGTCCGGCCCTGGTTCCAACCAGGGCTCCGGGGCTTTGGTTCGGTTGGGGTCCTGGTCCAAAGCTTGGATGAGCATGCCCAGTGGGCCATCCAACCAATCCAACAAGGCAAAACCACCGTGTTGACGAGGGACGGTCATGGGGTAGCGTTGAACAGGGGGAACGAGGGGGCCTTCTATCAATAGCGGGAGCAAACCCTGGTCCGGCAAGGCGAACCAATGATCGTGGTAGCGTACAATGACAAATTCGGGCCAAGGACTCGCTTGGTCGGTAAATCGATAGCCGGCATCCAACAAATGCACGGAGCCCGGTGGAAAAAAAGCGAAGGCGGTTTTGAGCACATAGACAGCCTCAACCAAATCATATTTGCTAATATTGTGTGAAATATCTTCGATTCGTCCATGTGGAAATCTGCTCAACAATCGCCCCCTCAACATGGCAACGTAGGGATCGCGCAGTCCGTAATCGGTTGTCAGGGTGATAAGGGCCATAGGGAACGCGAAGGAAGCGAAGAGCGCCCTCAAATTTATTCCATAGTCCCTAAAGCCACACCCTTTGTTCAAATCGCACGATCCTTTGGTTTTTGATATCGCTGGTATAGACCCTTTGGGCTTTTACGGCCCCGGCAATGCCAGGCAAGATCGAATGCAGGCCGCTTTCCCGGAACTCAAGATGACCCACCGCGGGAGTCGCTTAATCCTGGAGGGAAACGAACCGACGTTGCAGCGTTTTCAAGCCTTGTGGGAGCACTTGCTACGGCTTTGCAGTTTGGGGAACGGTTTCTTGAGCGATGACGCGTTTAACGAGGCCATGTCCGGTTTGGAGGTTTCGGATCGTCTCCATGGAAATTTTACCGACCCAACCCCCAAAACGGTTTTGGTTCATGGCCCCAACGGTCTTATGGTCAAAGCCAGAACCCCCAATCAGCAACGTATGGTTGATGCGATGGACCGTTGCGATTTGTTGTTTGCTCTGGGGCCGGCTGGTTCAGGTAAAACCTATACAGCGGTCGCCCTGGCGGTACGTTCCCTCAAAAACAAAGAAGTTCGAAAAATCATCCTTACCCGACCTGCGGTAGAAGCCGGGGAAAGTCTCGGTTTTTTGCCTGGTGATCTCAAAGAAAAAGTAGATCCCTATTTGCGGCCTCTCTACGATGCCCTCGAAGATATGTTACCACCCCAACGACTGGCCAAATATTTGGAAGAAGGCGTGATCGAAGTGGCGCCTTTGGCTTTTATGCGCGGGCGCACCTTGGACAAGGCCTTTGTCATTTTGGATGAGGCGCAGAACTGCACTCCTACCCAGCTCAAGATGTTTTTGACCCGTATGGGGCCTTCGGCACGGTTTATTGTTACGGGTGACCTGACGCAAGTGGATTTGCCCGCCCGGATGGTTTCGGGTTTGGGGCCAACCTTGAAGGTTCTCCAGGGCTTGCAGGGTATAGCCGTGGTCGAACTCAACGAGTCCGATGTGGTCCGACATCCCTTGGTCAAAGCCATCGTCCAAGCCTATCAAAAACAGAACGACAGCCATGCCTAACCTCTTTTCCCAAGCCCCAGTTCAATTGCCCGGCATGACCGGTTTCTACCGAGGTAAGGTCCGCGATGTTTACTTTTTGGAGGACAATCGCCTCTTAATGGTGGCCTCGGATAGGATTTCGGCTTTTGATGTCGTCCTACCAGCCGCTATACCCCACAAAGGGGAGGTCCTTAACCGAACAGCCGCTTATTTTTTGGAAGCAACGCGGGATTTGGTTCCCAACTGGTGGCTGAGCAGCCCCCATCCCCGGGTTTCCTACGGGTACCGTGCCGAGCCGGTGCCTGTCGAAATGGTGGTGCGGGGGTATGTTTCAGGGCATGCATGGCGTTGTTACCGGGATGGTGCACGTTCGCTTTGTGGCGTGCCACTGCCCGAGGGATTGCGGGAATCCGATCCACTGGATCGCCCTATCCTTACCCCGACAACCAAAGCATCCGAAGGCCATGACCAGGATATTTCGCGAGAACAAATTTTAGAACAAGGACTCGTCAGTGAAGCCCATTACCAAACGATGGAGCAGTATGCCTTGGCCTTGTTTGAGCGAGGAACGCAAATGGCCCGCGATCGCGGTTTGATTTTGGTGGATACCAAATACGAATTTGGTTTAATGGATGGCCAGATCTTGTTGATGGATGAAGTACATACCCCCGACTCTTCCCGGTATTTCTACGCGGACACCTACCATGAACTCCAAGCCAAGGGCCAAGCCCAACAGCAATTGTCCAAGGAATTTGTCCGTCAATGGCTGATTGCCAACGGGTTTCAAGGCCTAACCGGGCAATCCATTCCGACCATGACCCCGGATTGGATTCAACAGATTAGTGATCGATACCAACACCTCTACCATCAGCTCACCGGGCAACGTTTGGAAGAATCGGGCACAGTCCACGTAGGATTGGAGCCGACCGATTGGGTAGAGGACTTTTTGAATTTCCAGCAAAACTTGCGCTAGGTCTGCGGTGGGGAATAGGAACGGATATGCCGTTCGGTTTTGCTCGCATTGATATCCGCTATGGTGACCAAGATACCGGCCTCGTCCACCTTCCCAAAGGCGGCATTGTGGGCAAAACCAAAATACCGCATGGTGGAGGATAGGTTCATGTAGGCCGGAATAAGAGGCGGTATACGACACCCTTTTTCCTGGGCTTTTTTGTTCAAAACAACCAAGGCCTTTTCGTAATCCAAGCCGCTCCAGTAATCTTGGACGTTAGGGGACAGCGGAATCTCCAACGCATGGGGATGCCTAGGGATGACCCAGCCTTCCGAATCCCCAAAAAAATGGGTCATAAAACTATGCAATTCAACCATGGCCTCCGGGGGGTAATCGCCGTACACCGTCACCTTCCCGTAGAGGTATCGGATGTCTTGACGCACAACGGTCAAAGCACCTAAGCCGTCCCAGAGATTATCCAAAGCAAAAATACCCTTGCGATAAAGCCCATCCGGTTGGTAATCCGGAGTCACGAAAGCCCGCCCCAATTCGATGGTATAAGGTAACACATTTTTGCAAAAATCATCGCTGAACGCAAATAGGCTACCGGAGGAAAGCTTGAAATCGCCCTGGGAATCTGGTCCTGTGTTACGGCATTCTACAAAGCGATAGGCGGCCATAATTTGACGGTTTTCGGGGTCCCAAACCAACATCTGTTCGTACCCTTGGGGGTCCAAATCGAAGGAGTCCAAATCGCAGGCTTTGCCGGTGCCACCACCTTCGGCCCTGAAGCTAAGCTCGCGAAGGCGACCGATTTCTTGCAAACAGGCCGGGGCATTACCGGCATTTACCACATAGAGAAGGTTGTTACCTTTGTTGGTGGTCCGGAGCAAACGTTCCGGTACCAATTCCGCTTCGAGGGCTGCGGGGTCTTGGGCTTCAACGAGGGGTAACATTGCGTTCATGGGTAGGGTGTTGAGGTTCAAGGCGATAAACGGCATCGCGGAGTCGTTGGGTCCAGATGATGTCATCGTCTCCGTTATGAAGTTCATGCGAATCAATCGGGGGGCCTATATGCAAGGTGACTTGATGACCACGGAGGCGAAACATTTCATCGGGCAACAGCAACATTTCTAGATTCAAGGAGATTCCCAAGCGTTTTCGCCAAGTATGCGTTCGGTAGAATCGCTCCGAAAGTTGACCCTCAATGAAGACCGGGATCACCTTTAAATGGAACTTACGAGCCAAGGTCACGGCGGATTTTTTCCATTCCAAATCGCGGATATTCCCCTTCTGACGTCGGGACACCAAACCTGAAGGGAAAACGATGATGCCGTACCCTTCTTGGATTCTTTCCTTAAGGATTCTGAGGTTATCCCGGGATTGACTGCCGTGTTTGTTGACGGGTATAAATAGCCCATTCAAAGGCTGTACCTGCATCATGATATCGTTGCTCAACGAAGCGAACTTTTGCCGGTGCTGACCAAGAATATCGTAGATGGCCAAACCGTCCAGACCGCCCAAGGGATGATTGGCAACGAGCACGAAAGACCCTTCCTTGGGCAGATGCTCCGTCCCCTTGGCCTGGACCGAAACCCCAAAATAGCGAAGAACCTCTAGTGCAAAATCCAGATCCTTGAGGTGACCTGATCGTTCCAAAAAACGATTGATTTCATCTTGATGCACCAAGCGTTCCAAAAAGCCAAAAAACGCCGAGGGCAGCCATCGGGCTAAGCCTGGGTTTTTGGCCTCAAAAGCGGCTCGTACATTGATTTTCATGGCCTTGAACGCGCCTTAGGTTTTGAACAAGGGGAAGGTCTGGGCAAACGCACGCACCTCCTGTCCAATCCGTTCAGCAAATCCTTGAACCGTGTGATTTTGAATAACTTGGTCAATCCATTCGGCAATCGGTTTCATTTCCGATTCCGTCATTCCTCGGGTAGTAAGGGCCGCGGTGCCCAATCGTATTCCGCTGGTCACCATGGGGGAGGCGGTATCAAAGGGAACCATGTTTTTGTTGATGGTGATATGCGCCAATCCGAGTGCCGCTTCGGCTTGTTTGCCAGTGCATGATTTGTTACGAAGATCGATAAGCATAAGGTGGTTTACGGTCCCACCTGAGATCAATTGATAACCGCGGTCAACCAGGGCCGTAGCCAAGGCTGCGGCATTTAGGCGAACTTGGTTGGCGTAATTTCGAAATGCAGGTTGCAGGGCCTCCCCAAAAGCCAAGGCTTTGGCGGCGATGATATGTTCCAAAGGCCCCCCTTGGGTCCCCGGAAAGACCCCGGAATCCAACAACGAAGACAGCGATCGTAATTCGCCCTTGGGGTTGCGTAAATCCCAGGGGTTGGGCATATCCTGGCCCATCAAAATGATCCCACCACGGGGTCCACGGAGGGTTTTGTGGGTGGTGGAGGTGACGATATGGCAATGAGGAAAGGGATGATTCAAGAGCCCGGCGGCAATCAAACCCGATGGGTGCGATATATCCGCCATGAGCAGAGCGCCCACCGAGTCGGCTATTTGCCTTAAGCGCGCGTAATCCCAATCCCTGGGGTAGGCAGATGCCCCACAGATGATAAGCTTGGGTTGGACTTTTTGGGCTTGAACGGCCACCTTATCCCAATCAATGAGCCCGGTTTCTTGTTCCACCCCGTAGAAATGGGCTTTGTACAATTTGCCCGAATAATTCACCGGGGAACCGTGGGTCAAATGTCCTCCATGGCTAAGGTCAAAACCCAAAATAGAATCACCGGGTTGGAGGACCGCTAACATCACCGCCGCATTGGCCTGGGCCCCGGAATGGGGTTGGACGTTGGCCCACGATGCCCCAAACAATTCGACAATTCGATCAATGGCGATTTGTTCGATTTGATCCACCACTTCACAACCTCCGTAGTAGCGTTTGCCCGGAAGTCCTTCGGCGTATTTATTCGTCAAAATAGAACCGGCGGCCTCCATCACTTGGTTGGAAACGTAATTTTCGGAGGCAATTAGCTCCAAACCACCCCGTTGTCGGTCTTCTTCGGCTTGGATAAGTTCGGCAATTCGACGATCGTGAATCATAGGTAGGGGTTCAAAAAAAATTAACGTACGGGATCCAGGGATTGACTTTGTTCCCAAGCCCATGCGGTTTGCATCATGTCTTCGAGGGTGTAACGAATCTTCCAACCCAGGTCTTGAACGGCCTTGGTATTGTTGGCAAAAACGGCCACCACATCACCGGGCCGCCGTGGTCCAAAGGACCAAGGAAGTTGCAATCCGTTGACAGATTCAAAAGTTTGAATCATTTCCAGGACGGTCTGACCCACCCCGGTTCCGAGGTTAAAAACTGACCATGGAACCGAGACGGTCTCGGTTTTTTGGAGGTAACGAACCGCATCAACATGCGCTTCGGCGATATCGCAAACATGAATATAATCCCGCAGGCAGGTTCCATCTCGGGTGGGGTAATCGTTCCCAAAAACCGTTAACTGACCGCGTAGCCCACGGGCGGTTTGGGTAATGTAGGGCACCAAATTATCGGGGACGCCCACCGTGCACTCCCCCAGTCGAGCAGAGGGATGAGCCCCCACCGGATTAAAGTAACGAAGGGCCACAACACGATGTTGGGCAGGAACGGTGGTTTTTCCGGATAGAACCCAATCCCGAAGCAAGGCTTCGCCGACTGCTTTGGTCCGGCCATAGGGGGATTCGGTTTCCAACAACGGTGAATCTTCGGTTACGGGGATTTGCTCCGGATTACCATAGACGGTACAACTGGAGGAAAAAACCAAGCCGTTGACGCCGTGATCTTGGCAGGCTTGCATCAAATTCAATTGCCCGACCAGGTTATTCTGAAAATACATGAGCGGATACTGGGTGGATTCGCCCACCGCCTTGTACGCTGCAAAATGGATAACACAATCAATACCCTTTTCTTGGGACATTATGTTATGAATATCTTCGGATCGGGTCAGATCGGCTTGGTATTGGCGGTAATCCTGACCGGAAATTTCACGGATACGGTCCGCAATGCTGGGTTTGGAACGGCTATAATTATCCACCCCGATGACCTCATAACCGGCTTGAAGTAAGGCCACCACGGTATGCGAGCCGATATACCCGGTACTACCGGTGAGGAGGACTTTGGGCATTTTAATTTTTTAACAAGTGCAGGAGGTATTGGCCGTATCCGGATTTCACCAGAGGTTGAGCCACAGCGCGAAGCCCATCGTCATCGATGAAGCCCATACGCCAAGCAATTTCTTCGATGCATCCGATTTTGAGACCTTGGCGTTCTTCGATGACCTGAACGAATTGCCCCGCCTGCATTAGCGATGCAAAGGTCCCGGTATCAAGCCACGCCGTGCCCCGATCCAAAACCTGGACCTTGAGTCGGCCCTGGGCCAAATAATGGCGGTTGATATCCGTGATTTCGTATTCCCCCCTGGCCGAAGGTTGCAATTGGCGGGCAATTTCAACAACGTCCTCGTCGTAGAAATACAAGCCGGGTACCGCATAATTGGACTTGGGTTGGCTGGGCTTTTCTTCGATGCTCAAGGCTTTGCCATCTTGATCAAATTCCACCACCCCGTAACGTTCGGGGTCGTTGACATGGTAAGCAAAAACAACCCCTCCTTCGGGATCGGCATGGGAGGCGAGCATACGGCTTAAGCCTGAGCCGTAAAAAATGTTATCGCCCAAGACCAAGGCGGATTTGTTCCGGCCAATAAAATCAGCTCCCAAAACAAAGGCTTGGGCTAATCCGTTGGGAACCTCCTGAACAACATATTCAAAACGGCAACCAATTCGTGATCCATCGCCCAACAAGCGTTCAAACGAGGGCAGGTCTTGGGGTGTCGAAATAATCAGGATTTCGCGGATACCGGCCATCATCAGGACCGATATCGGGTAATAAACCATGGGTTTATCGTAAACAGGCATCAATTGCTTGCTGGTTGCCAAGGTCAATGGATGCAAACGTGTGCCGGATCCTCCGGCCAAAACAATACCTTTCATAGGTTAAGAATGGGGGTTGCGAATTTGATCGGCCAAGAGGTACAAAACCGCCATGCGTACGGCGACCCCGTTCTCAACCTGTTGCAAAATAACCGAGTGGGGACCATCCGCAACATCGGATTGCAATTCCACACCCCGGTTGATGGGCCCCGGGTGCATGATGACCAAGGGGTGCGACAGTTTTTGGAGTCGCTCCCGGTTAATCCCAAAGTACATGGCGTATTCCCGAAGGGATGGGAGGTATCGAATGGCTTGCCTTTCGTGTTGGATGCGGAGTACATTGGCCACGTCGCACCATTCCAGCGCTTCTTCCAATCGATGCATAACCGGAAATCCCATTTCTTCGAGGTGCGGGGGCAAGAGGGTGGCGGGTCCCGTAACACGGACTTCAGCCCCCAATTTTTGCAAACAAAAAAGATTGGACATGGCAACACGCGAGTGCAGTATATCCCCAACCATCAGCACTTTGACCTTGGCAATTCGTCCCAACTTTTGCCGTATGGTGTAGGCATCCAAGAGAGCCTGGGTTGGATGCTCGTGGGCCCCATCCCCTGCATTGATGATCCGCGCATCCACCCGATCGGCCAGGTATTGACAGGTGCCGGCATGCGCATGGCGCACCACCAACAGGTCAATTTTC
>Ga0172372_10010932_pt1 | contig 11583 bp, 8 predicted proteins | sample LakKiv5m_2_FD_114544 | JGI IMG/M metagenome (GOLD analysis project Ga0172372, IMG submission 114544) | Freshwater microbial communities from Kabuno Bay, South-Kivu, Congo - kab_092012_9.5m | ecosystem: Environmental > Aquatic > Freshwater > Lake | place: Democratic Republic of the Congo... | reverse complement strand
CCTCCGTGAGCACCAGGCGCAACGCCAGCATGGCCCGCGCCAGCTCGCCGCCCGAGGCCGAGCGGGCCAGCGGAGCCAACGGGACCCCGGGCGAGGCGGCGAACTGCAGGACGACGTCGCGACCCGCCGGACCCGCCACCGACACCTCGACCCGGGCGCCGGGCAGGGCCAGTTCGGGCAGATGGGCGGCCACGGCGGCGGCAAGGCGCGGGGCCGCCGCCGCACGGGCCTGCGCCACTTCGTCCTCGGCGACGACCACGGCGGCCCGGGCCTCGACCAGCCGGGCATCGAGCGCCGCGGCGCGCTCATCATGGGCCTCGAGTTGAGTCAGGCGTTCGGTGGCGGAGTCACCCCAGGCCATGACCTCGGCCACGGTGTCGCCGTACTTGCGACGCAGATCGGACAGCAGACGTCGCCGCTCTCCGATGGCGGCCAGTCGATCAGGATCGGCCTCGATGCCCTCACCCCGGGATCGCAGATCGCGACCGACGTCGTCGAGTTCGGCGAGGACCGCCCGCAGGCGCGCCACCTCGGACTCGAACGGCTGACGCCCGTCGAGTGCGGCCACGGCGGCGGCCAGACCGTCGACGGCCCCGCCGTCATCGGTCAGCGCGGTCAGCGCGGCCAGCGCGGCGTCGCGGTGGCCGGTGGCATCGGCCAACAGGTCCGACTCCCGTCGCAGTTCGTCGTCCTCGTTCGGATCATCGAGTCCCGCGGCCACGATCTCGTCGACCTGGAAGCGCAACAGGTCGATCTCCCGGGCTCGTTCGCGCGGGTCCCCGCCCAGTTCGGCCAGTCCGGCCTCGATCTCGACCACGGCGCGGCGCGCCGCCCGCAACGGTTCGAGATCGATGCCGGCGAACCGGTCCAGCGCGGCGCGTTGCACCGAGGGCTGGAGCAACGACTGATGGTCGTGCTGACCGTGGAGATCGACGAGCTCGGCCCCCCGGCTCGACAACTCGGCGATGGTGGCCAGCGATCCGTCGATGTAGGCGCGTGATCGGCCCGTGGCCGGGATCACCCGTCGCAGCACGCACTCACCGAGGTCGGTCACGAAACGACCTTCGACGACGGCTTCGTCGGCGCCGGCGCGCACGATGCGGGGATCGGTGCGCCCACCGACGAGCAGTTCGATGGCGGTGACGATCATGGTCTTGCCCGCGCCGGTCTCGCCCGTCACCGCCGTCATCCCCGGAGCGAAGATGATCGCCGATTCCTCGATCACTCCGAGATTGCGCACACGCAGTTCGGCGAGCATGGTCGTCCCCTACCGGTCGGCCAGACCGAACTTGGCCTTGAGGATGGCGTGGAAGTCGCGGGGACCCGACAGCACGAGTCGGGCCACGACCTCCGAGCCCCGACACCGCACGCGGTCACCGGGGTGGAGATCACCGAGATGACGGCCGTCGACGACGAGCGCCGCAGTGCGGCCCCCGGCGACGGTCAGGTCGATGATGGTGGAGTCGTCGAGCACCAGAGTGCGATCGAACAGCATGTGGGGCGACACCGGCGTGAGCAGCACAGCGCGATGGGTGGGTTCCACGATGGGTCCGCGGGCCGAGAAGGCGTAGGCGGTCGAGCCGGTCGGAGTGGCCACGATGAGTCCGTCGGCGGCGTACGGGGTGAACCGCTCACCGTCGAGATCGACGTCGGCGCGGATGGTGTGTCCGGATGCCGTCTTCTCCAGCACGGCTTCGTTGAGCGCCAGGACCTCGGTCGAGGCGCAGGCACCGGACGGAGCATCGACCACCACGTCGAGGAGCATGCGCACCTCGATCACCGCCGTGCCCGTCAGTACTCGTTCGATGGCGGGACGCAATGCATCGGGCTCGGTGTCGGTGAGGTACCCGAGCGTGCCGAGGTTCACACCGAGCACGGGCACGTCATGACGGGCCGCCATCTCGACCGACCTGAGCATGGTGCCGTCACCACCGAGGCTGACCACCAGTTCACAGCCGGGAGCCAACGCCGATTCGACGACCCCGAGATCGGCCCGGCCGACGCGCGCGGCATCATCCGGCGGGAGGCGTACTTCGTGTCCGACGCCCACCAGCCAGTCGATGGTGGACGCCGCCAGTTCGACCGCCTCGGGACGATGAGGATGCAGGACCAGCGCCACCGTGGCCATCACGCGCCGTCCCCGTCGTCGGACGACGTCGCGGCCAGGGCGCCGTCACCCGTGCCGGCCACCGCCTCGGCCACGGCCAGATCCAGCGCCCCCTCCAGCGACGCGGCGTCGAGGCCGAGGGTGCCGTCGTCCGGACCGCCGAAGCGGGCCACCATCAGGAACTCCACATTGCCGTCGGTGCCGGTGAGGGGCGAGGCCATGACCCCCATGATGGCCGCAGATCGCTCGAGCAGGGCAGATGCGATCGACCCGAGCACCCGGCGCCACACCTCGGGATCGGTGATGATCCCCCGACCCTTGGCCACCTCGACCCGTCCCGCTTCGAACTGGGGCTTCACCAGCAGCACCATGACGGCCCCGTGACCGGCGGCGGCCACCAGCGGGTCGAGGACCATGGTCAGCGAGATGAACGACAGGTCGGCCACCACCACATCGAACGGACCACCCAAGGTGGAGGGATCGACGGTGCGCAGATTGGTGCGTTCTCGTGAGGTGACTCGTGCGTCGGCGGCCATGCGTTCGTGCAACTGGTTGTGACCGACGTCGACGGCCACGACATGGGCGGCACCGTGCTGGAGCACGCAGTCGGTGAACCCGCCGGTCGACGCGCCGGCGTCGAGGACGCGTGCACCGTCGATCACCGATGCCAGTTCGAAACGTACGACCGCAGCATCGAGCTTGGCCCCGGCCCTCGAGACGAATCGGGGTGGTGGACCGTGCACGACGAGGGCCTCTCCCGCATCCACCAGACGGGCGGCCTTGTCGGCCGGGGCGCCACCGACGGTGACGCGACCGGCGGCGATGTCGGCCCGCGCCCGTTCCCGACTCGGGGACAAGCCCCGTCGCACGAGTTCGGCGTCGAGTCGCCGGCGTGTCGCCACGCGCCCGACGCTAGCGAGGGCCCGGGGCGGCGGAGAGGGCCTCGGTGACCATGTCGGCCAACGACGGTGCGATGCGGTCGGGGGCGGGGACCACGGGCAGGTCGGCGGCGGTGATCGTGCCGGTGAGCACGAGGCCGAACTCCCAGCCGAGCGTCCGGGCGAAGCGACCATCGGTGTCGGGTCGATCGCCGACCATGATCCCGTGGGCGCCGCACCGCTCGCGGACGAGCGCGGCGATGGGTGCGTTGGGCTTTCCGGCCACGATGGCCTCGACACCTGCGGCGGTGGCGATCGAAGCGAGGATGGCACCGCCGCCGGGCACCGGACCGTGCTCGGTGGGATAGGTCGAATCGTCGTTCGTCGCCAGGAGCCGCGCGCCCCGGCGCACCGCGGTCGACGCGATCGTCATCCGTCGATAGTCGAACTGTGGGTCCATGCCGACGAGCACGGCATCCACCGACGCGGTCGCCGCGTGGTCCTCGCCGACGAGGACGGCTTCGGCCCCCCGGGACTCGACGGCCTCGACGATCCCCGGACCACCCACGACGAGCACGCGCTGGCCCGGCTCGATGAGGGCGGCGGCCGCCATCGACGAGGTGAGCACGTCATCAGCCGGATCGATGCCGTGTCGCGCCAACTTGTCACCGAGATCGGCTCGTCGTCCCCAGGAGAAGTTGGTGACGAACACGACGCGGTGACCGGCGGCGCGGAGTCGGGCGATGGCGTCGGCCGATCCGTCGATGGCGCGATCGGCCAGCCACACGACACCGTCGAGATCGAGGGCCCATGCCTCGGGAACGACGGGTGACGTCGCGTCTTCCATGGCCGGAGTCTCCCACCGTCCCGGCGGGAGCGACGACGGGTCTGCGTCGACCGCCCCGAGGACGCCCCGAAGACACACCGAGGACACACCGAGGACGCACCGACCATCGTGACCCGTCTGCTAGAGAATCGGAGTGCCGCGCTTCGAACCCTTCCGGGCGATCCACTACGACCTCGGCACCTTCGATCCCGCCGCGGTCACCGCTCCCCCGTACGACGTGATCGGACCCGACGAACGCCGGTCCCTCAGCGATCGCTCACCACAGAACGTCGTGGGCATCGACCTCCCGGTCGACGGTGACGATCCCTACGCCGAGGCCGCCGCCCGCTTCGAGCAGTGGCGAGCCGAGGGCGTGCTGGTCACCGATCCCTCACCCTCCTTCACCGTGTACCGGATGGAGACCACCGACGACGACGGAGTGGTGCGCCACACCACCGGCGTGATCGGGGCGATGGAACTGAGCCGTCCCGGTGAGGGCGACATCCTCCCCCACGAGTTCACGACCCCGAAGGCCAAGAGCGACCGTCTCGACCTGCTGCGGTCGACCCGGGCCAACCTGTCGGCGGTGTGGGGGCTCGCCCCCGCCCCCGGTCTCACGTCACTGCTCGAGATCGACGATGCACCGATGTGCCGTTTCGAGGCCGATGACGTCGTGCACCTGCTGTGGCGGGTCGAGGATCCCGAACGCGTCGCCGCCATCTCCGCCGCCGTCGGCTCCCACCCGATCGTGATCGCCGACGGACACCATCGCTACGAGACCTCGCTCGCCTACCGCGACGAACGCCGAGCCGACGACGGCGATGCAGGCGAGGCCGACGCCGTCATGACCTTCGTTGTCGAACTCGTCGATGAGGAGTTGCTCGTCGCCCCCATCCACCGACTCGTGTCGGGACTCCCCTCCGATCTCGATCTGCTCGAGGCGTTCGCACCGTTCTTCACCATCGAGGCCTTCGAACTCACCGGCATGGGGACGATCCGCACACTGCAGGAACGTGGCGCCCTCGCGCTCGTCCGTCGGGACGGCGCGTGGCTGTTGCAACCGCGACCCAAGGCCATGGACGGCGCACGCGATCTCGACTCGAGCCGACTCGACCGGGCCCTCGCGTCGCTACCCGAGCACACGCTCCAGTTCCAACACGGCGTCGACCACGTGCGCCGGGCCGTCGCCCAGGGCGAGGCGCAAGCGGGTGTCCTGCTGAGGCCCGTCACCGTCGAGCAGATCGTGGCGATCGCCGACGGTGGCGAACGGATGCCGCCCAAGTCCACGTTCTTCTTCCCCAAGCCACGCACCGGCTTGGTGTTCCGATCGATCGACTGACCCGCCTCACCACCTGACCGCCCTCTCATCGAGGCGCAGGGGGGCCCGCCCTGCCGGGGGGCTCGACGCAGGAGAGTGCCGGGTCAGATCTCCCAGGTGGCGCCGGAGTGCAGGAGAGTGGCGAGATCGCCGGCCCCACGGCGCTCGACCGCCGCGGACAGCTGCGAATTGACACCGGCTCCGTACTCGGGGAGCTCCACACTGAGGAAGATCCCGATGGGTGTCGGCGAGGTCGGGCCGTGGCTGAGTCGCGACAACTGGAACGCGAGTCCGGCATCGGTCTCGTCATGCACCAGCAGCGCACCCTCGCCGACAGTGGCGACCTCCACGATCTCCACTGCGCCCCGGTCGTTCATGACGACACCGAACTGCCCCTCACCGCCGAAGCGGATCGGCTGGCCATGCACGAGCGGGATGAGCATGTCGTCGCGGGCCGACTTCGCCAGGATCGTTTCGAAGGCACCGTCGTTGAAGACGTTGCAGTTCTGGTAGATCTCGACGAAGGCCGCACCCTTGTGCGCGTGGGCAGCGGTGAACATCTCCTGCATGTGCTTGCGATCCATGTCATGGGTGCGGGCCACGAACGTGGCCTCGGCGCCGATGGCGAGACTGATCGGATTGAACGGCGCGTCGACCGATCCGACCGGCGTCGACTTGGTGACCTTGCCCACCTCGGACGTGGGTGAGTACTGCCCCTTGGTCAGCCCGTAGATCTGGTTGTTGAACATGAGGATGGTCATGTCGACATTTCGACGCAGCGCGTGGATCAGGTGGTTCCCCCCGATCGACAACATGTCGCCGTCACCACCGATCACCCAGATGTCGAGATCGGGTCGGGAGATGGCCAGTCCAGTGGCGATGGCAGGCGCGCGACCGTGGATCGTGTGGATCCCGTAGGTGTTCATGTAATAGGGGAAGCGCGACGCGCACCCGATACCGGACACGAACACGGTCTCCTCGCGACGGACCGACAGGTCCGGCATCAGCATCTGGACAGCGGTGAGGATGGAGTAGTCACCGCAGCCCGGACACCAACGAGGTTCCTGATCGCTGGTCCAGTCCTTGCGCGTTGTCTCGGGAACGGCGGTGTCAGTCATCGAGGACTCCCATGATGGCGGCTTCGATCTCGCGGGCCGTGAACGGCAGACCCTGGACCTTGGAGGTGGACCGAGCATCGACGAGATACTCGGCCCGAAGCAGACGGCTCAGTTGCCCCATGTTCATCTCGGGCACGAGCACCTTGTCGGCCCGAGCGAGGATCTCTCCGAGGTTGGCCGGGAACGGATTGAGGTGGGTCAGGTGCACATGACCGACGCGCCGGCCGGTGCGCTGGACGCGCTCCATGCCGCCATTGATGGCGCCCCAGGTCGAACCCCAACCCACGACGAGCACCTCGAAGTCCTCATCGCCCTCGATCACCACCGGCGGGATGTCGGCGGCGATGCCGGCCACCTTCTCGGCCCGCAGGTGCACCATCTTCTCGTGATTGGCCGGGGTGTAGGAGATGTTGCCGGTCCCGTCCTCCTTCTCGATACCGCCGATGCGGTGCTCGAGTCCGGGTGTGCCGGGAAGGATCCACGGTCGAGCCAACGTCTCCGGGTCACGAAGATAGGGCCACAGCACTCTGGTGCCGTCGGCCAGCGTGTGGTTGGGCTCGGTCAAGAACGACACGGACAGATCGGGGAACGTCGCCGGGTCGGGGATGAGCCACGGCTCGGCCCCGTTGGCCAGGTACCCGTCGGTGAGGAGGAACACCGGGGTGCGGTATTTGAGAGCGATGCGGCAGGCCTCGATCGCGCCCCAGAAGCAGCCCGCCGGAGTGGACGGTGCCACGATCGGCAGGGGCGACTCGCCGTGGTGGCCGTACATGGCCAGCATCAGGTCGGCCTGCTCGGTCTTGGTGGGCAGACCGGTGGAAGGCCCACCGCGCTGCACGTCGATGATCACCAATGGAAGCTCGAGCATGATGGCCAGACCGATGGTCTCGGACTTGAGGGCCACACCTGGACCGCTGGTGGTGGTGATGGCCAACTGGCCTCCATAGGCGGCGCCGAGAGCGGCGCCGATACCGGCGATCTCGTCCTCGGCCTGGAACGTCCGCACACCGAAGTTCTTGTGCTTCGACAACTCGTGCAGGATGTCAGAGGCGGGCGTGATGGGGTACGAGCCGAGGAACAGCTGCAACTGCGCCTGATGCGCCGCGGCGATGAGGCCCCAGGCGGTGGCCGTATTGCCGTTGATGGAGGTGTAGACGCCGGGCTGCTGCTCGGCCATCGGCGCGATCCGATAGGGCTGACCGAACAGCTCGATGGTCTCGGCGAAGGCGTGACCGGCGTTGAATGCGGCCACGTTGGCGTCGCGCACCTGCGGCTTGTTGCCGAACTTGGCCTCGATCCACTCCAACGTCGGTTCGACCGGACGCGAGAACATCCACGACACCAGACCGAGGGCGAAGAAGTTCTTCGAACGCTCGGCGTCACGGGTCTTCACGCCAAGCGGCTCGCACGCGCCCCGGGTGAGCGAAGTCATCGGCACATCGATGCGGGTGAAACCCTTGAGGTCGTCGCCGGTGAGCGGATCATGGTCATACCCGGCCTTGGCCAGGTTCCGCTCATCGAAGGCGTCGATGTTGAGGATGACCGTGGCCCCGGGCGAGATCTTCGACAACTCGGACTTGAGCGCGGCGGGGTTCATGGCCACCAAGACGTCGGGCTCGTCGCCCGGAGTGGTGATCGGGTGATCGGAGATGTGGACCTGGAAGGCCGACACACCGGCCACCGTTCCCGCCGGAGCCCGGATCTCGGCCGGGTACTCGGGCAGCGTGACCAGGTCGTTGCCGATGAGGGCACTGGCACTGGTGAATCGGTCCCCGGTCAACTGCATCCCGTCGCCGGAGTCACCGGCGAAACGGATCACAACACGATCGAGGACCCGCTCGTCGGTCGACGGCTCGGTGGTCAGCGCCATGGGGACTCCTTGTCGGGCCGGCTCAGGCCAAGGTGATCGACTGGTCGAGGTAGACGTCCTGGATGGCGTTGAGCAGTGCGATGCCCTCACCCATCGGACGCTGGAAGGCCTTGCGGCCGGAGATGAGTCCGGTGCCGCCCGCCCGCTTGTTGATGACGGCCGTGCGAACGGCATCGGCGAGATCCGATGCGCCCTTCGATTCCCCGCCGGAATTGATGAGACCGATGCGCCCCATGTAGCAGTTCGCCACCTGCCAGCGCGTCCAGTCGATCGGGTGATCGCTGACCAGATCGCCATAGACCAGCTTGGAGGTCTTCCCGAACCCACTCAGCGCGTTGTAGCCACCGTTCTTGGTCGGGAGCTTCTGCTTGATGATGTCGGCCTCGATGGTGACGCCGATGTGGTTGGCCTGCGCGGTCAGGTCGGCGGCATCGTGATAGTCGACGCCGTCGACCTTGAAGCCGTTGTTGCGCAGGTAGCACCACAGCACGGTGAACATGCCGAGCTCGTGCGCCCGGGAGAACGCCTCGGCCACCTCGACGATCTGACGGTGGGATTCGGGCGAACCGAAGTAGATGGTGGCACCCACGCCGGCGGCGCCGAGCTCGTAGGCCTCCTCCACCGTGCCGAACATGATCTGGTCGAACTCGTTCGGGTAGGTGAGCAGTTCGTTGTGGTTGATCTTCACGATGAACGGAATGCGGTGCGCGTACTTGCGCGACATCGTGCCGAGCACGCCGAAGGTCGTGGCCACGGCGTTGCAGCCGCCCTCGATGGCGAGACGGATGATGTTCTCCGGATCGAAGTAGATCGGGTTCGGAGCGAAGGAGGCCGCTCCCGAATGCTCGATGCCCTGATCGACGGGGAGGATCGACACGTACCCGGTGTCGGCCAGACGACCGTTGCCGAACATCGACTGCAGGTTGCGGAGCACCTGGGGCGACCGATCGGTGGCGGCATAGACCCGATCGACGATGTCACCGCCCGGGGCGTTGAGCTGGTCGGCAGTGATGCCCTTGCACTCGAATCCGAGCAGGGCGTCTGCCTCGTCGCCCAACAGGGCCTTGATGTCCGTCATTGCTTCCTCGGTGGTGTTCGTGGTGCGGTGTCCACGTCCCACCGCACCGAAATGATCGTTCGTCGTCTGCAGAGCACACGGCACGGGCGCTCACGGTCCGCACAGCGGACCCACCCCCGAGCGCCCCCGACACTAGATCGTCTCGCCTCGATCGCCACACTCCTGTCGACCGGATCCGTCGGTCGGGAGCAGGGTGGGCTCAGCCGTGAACCGTCGGCCCAGGACGCCCATTCGAGGAACGTCAGCCGAGGGCCCGAACCCGGCGGCGCACGTCGGCGAAGTCGGGATCGGCGGTGGCTATGCGGGTGAACAGGGTGCGAGCCCGGGGCAGGTCACCCACGCGCTCGTAGAGATCGGCGAGTGCATAGGCCCGGCGAAGATGGTGGAGCATCGGTCGCTTGGGGAACTGGAACCCTTGTTCGAGCAGTCGGATGGCGCCGGCGGGGTCCTCACGATCGGCGAGCGAGCCCGCCATGACGATGCGGCCCTCGGTGACGAGTTCGGCGGAGGGAGAGGCCTCGCGCAACTCGTCCCACAGTTCGCTGACCCGCGCCCATTGACGCAGGGCCCGATAGCAGTCAGCCAGGACGGGATGCTGTTCGGTCGATGCGGTGAGCAGCCGGAACGCCTCGAGTTCGCGTGCCGCCGCCTTCCACTTCTCCTGCCGATAGAGGGTGAGTCCGTACAACTCGTGCACCGCCGCCACCGTGGGCGCCTCGTCGACGAGTTTCTTCAGGATCCGGGCGGTGTCGGCGAACCGTTCGGCCTCGAAGTGTTCGGCCGCCTCGGTCAGTCGCCGCTCGACCCGCTCGCGACGAGCGGTGCCCACGGCCCGGGCCAACTGCTCGCGCACCTCACCCTCGAGATCCAGCGGGGCCGGATCCGGTAGTCGACGGCGGGCGCGGACGACGGCTTCGGTGGCCTCCTCGCGCACGGCCTCGCGCACGGCGTCCTGCCCGACCTCGAGTGCCGGACCCTCGGCGGCCCGGGCGTCGGCCCGGGCTCGGCGCTCGGCGTCCGTGGCCTCATCGGGGATCGAGTCCGGTGCGGCCCGGCGCGCCGCGTCGGGCCGACGGGGCCCGGCGGCCTCCACCGCATCCCGCCAGGCGCGGGACGCGCCGGCCACTCGTCGACCGGTGGCGGCGCCAGCACCGCGACGGGCCACTCCGCCCCAGGTGCGCGGCGTCTCGAGCGCCGGGCCCTCGGCCCACCTGGCGTCACGCTCGCCGACATCGGATCGACCTCGATCCCGTCCCGCCGATCGGGACGAGGCGCGATCGTCGCCCGACCGCCGACCCCGGTCGCGATCGGGGCGGGCGGCGGGGGCACGACTGCGTCCGCCAGTTGCGGATGCGTCACCACTGCGACCTGCGCTCGGGCCACGCGCGCCGCTGCGGCCTTCCTTGCTGCGACCCGAACCGCTCGCCGATGACCGACCCGACCGACCTGCGCCACCGCTCGACGGCTTCCCCGAACCACCGGCGCCACCGCCCGACGGCCGTCCCGACCTACCGGAACCTCCACCAGAAGGCTTCCCCGACCGACCTGCGCCACCGCTCGACGGCTTCCCCGACCGACCGGCACCACCACCGGAGGGCTTCCCCGAACGACCGGCGCCCCCGCCGGACGGCCTTCCCTGGCCCCGACCGGACGAACGCGACGAGCCGGATGCCGGGGGACGGGCCATGAGTCTGAACCTACCTGTCGGTGAACGAGTGGGCGCGCGAACCAGCGCCCCGAAACGCGAAGAAGGACCCTGCGCTCAGCGCAGGGTCCTTCTCCAGTGCGAAATCCGGCGGCGTCCTACTCTCCCAGGGAGTCTCCTCCCAAGTACCATCGGCGCTGGTGGGCTTAACTTCCGTGTTCGGAATGGGAACGGGTGTGACCCCACCGCCATGGCCACCGAAATCTTGTCAAAGGGTGCGCCCGCCCCTCACCGGATGGTGAGAGTGGTCGCGGTTCCCCTTCGAGAACTCCACAGCGAGCACGAACATCGTTGTCGATCCAAGCCCTCGGCCGATTAGTACCGGTCGGCTGAATGCGTTACCGCACGTACACCTCCGGCCTATCAACGTGGTGGTCTGCCACGGGCCTTACCAGATTGACTCTGTGGGAGATCTCATCTTGGAACGGGTTTCCCACTTAGATGCTTTCAGCGGTTATCCCTTCCGCAGGTCGCCAACCAGCCGTGCCCTTGGCAGGACAACTGGCACACGAGAGCTGCGTCCGTCCCGGTCCTCTCGTACTAGGGACAGCCTTCCTCAAATCTCCTTCGGCTGCAGAGGATAGGGACCGAACTGTCTCACGACGTTCTAAACCCAGCTCGCGTACCGCTTTAATGGGCGAACAGCCCAACCCTTGGGACCTGCTTCAGCCCCAGGATGCGAT
>Ga0172372_10010931_pt1 | contig 11584 bp, 8 predicted proteins | sample LakKiv5m_2_FD_114544 | JGI IMG/M metagenome (GOLD analysis project Ga0172372, IMG submission 114544) | Freshwater microbial communities from Kabuno Bay, South-Kivu, Congo - kab_092012_9.5m | ecosystem: Environmental > Aquatic > Freshwater > Lake | place: Democratic Republic of the Congo... | reverse complement strand
GGCCTATTGGATGAATATTGGTAGTGCACTCTTCGCTGGCTTCACCATCCTTTTCCTATTTTGGTCCATCACCTTGATGGGTAAGCGTCTATTTTCGGTAGTCGAAGGGGAAGAAACAAAAGGACAAACTATCTCCTTGATGGGTGCTGGTATGGTAGGAGCTTTGGTGTACACCTTTTCAGATAGCTTTTGGTTTTCTGCAGTAGAGGCTGAAGTTTATGCCATGTCTTCATTCTTTACCGCCATTGTGATTTGGGCGTTTTTGAAGTGGGATGTAATCAAAGATCCCAAAGAAGAAAACCGATGGATGGTATTTATCGCCTATCTCGTAGGTCTTTCCATCGGGGTTCACTTGCTTAACTTGGTGACTCTTCCTGCACTTGCATTGATTTATTACTTCAAGAAGTATCCAAACCCAAGTTTAAAAGGAGCCTTTTTTGCCATGTTCTTGGGTGGAATTGCCCTAATCATCATCAATAACTTGATCATTCCTGGCCTACCAAGTCTTGCAGGTGCAATGGAAATCTGGATGGTCAATTCCATGGGATTACCCTTTGGATCTGGAATTATATTTTTTGCATTGCTTTTTATCAGTGCCCTAGTGATCGCATTCCGTATTTCCATCCAACGCGAAATGGCTGTCTTCAACACCATTTTACTTTCCCTCACCTTTATTCTAATTGGCTATGGCAGCTATGCGTTGATCGTGGTGCGGTCCAATCAAGACCCCATCATCAATGAAAATGCGCCAAAGGATATCATTAGCTATGTCTCCTACTTGAAGCGAGAGCAATACGGCTACCGACCCCTCCTTCATGGGCAATACTTTACCGCTACCTTAACTGACCAAGAAGAAGGAGATCCCATCTACATGAAGGGTAAGAATTCCTATGAGATTGTAGATTACGATTTAAAAAATACCTATGATCCCGAAAAAACCACAATTCTCCCACGAATTTACTCCACCCAGGAGAGTCACAAGCGGATCTACCGTGCCAAACTGGGTTTGAAAGAAGGGCAAGAACCCACGTTTGGAGACAACCTCTATTTCCTATTTAGCCACCAGCTGGGACACATGTATTGGCGTTATTTCCTTTGGAACTTTTCGGGTAGAGAAAGTGACTTTTCAGATGCAAATTGGCTAGGGATTGCAGATGCCTTCTCGCACAAGTATCCTGAATACATCACGGACAACAAGGCGCACAACAACTACCTTATGCTTCCTTTGATTTTGGGATTGGTAGGCTTTTTCTTCCAAGCAAAGAAAGATCAAAAGTACTTTTATGTCAATCTCATGCTCTTTTTGATGATGGGGGTGGTATTGGTACTCTACCTCAACTCCCCTCCTATCGAACCTAGAGAGCGCGATTACATCTATGTAGGTAGCTTCTATGCCTTTGCCATTTGGATTGGATTGGGTGCTCTTGCCCTTGCGCATGGCTTAAATAAGTTTACCAAAAACCTGAGTACTGCAGGAATAGTAGCGACCCTAGTGACCTTACCAATTGCTGGTTTGATGGCCTCCGAAAACTGGGACGATCACAACAGAAAAGGCAGGTACTTCTCTGTAGATGCAGCTCGTAATTTCTTGGCTTCTTGTGCTCCTAATGCAATCCTATTTACCGGTGGAGATAACGATACCTTCCCGCTCTGGTACGTGCAGGAGGTAGAAAATTTCCGCACGGATGTTCGCGTGATTGTCTTAAGTTATTTTGATACCGACTGGTATGTGGAACAGATGACCCGACCAGTAAACGAGTCGAAGGCATTGCCTTTCTCACTAGCTCCAGAGCGCTATCAAAAAGGAACCAACGATGTCATTTATGTGATGGAAAAAGAAGGGCTAGATGCCATTTCAGCACGTGAATACCTCAAGCTGATCAACAGCGGCTCCGAATTGCTTCAAATGAAGACCTCTGGAAAAACCTTGATCAACATGGTTCCTTCCAGAAATTTAATTTTGGATGTAGACAGCAGCTTCCTAGCAAACGATGAAATTGTACCTCCACAATTCAAGGACCTGTTTGTACCGCAGATGAACTTACAAGTCGGAGGCAATTATGTTACCAAAGGGACTCTCATGCTGCTTGATTTGATCGTAAGCAACAATTGGGAACGACCGATTTACTTCAACAATACCTCCTTGTCTACTTTGGGATTAAACCTAGAAGAGCATGTGGTCATGGAAGGGTTGACCTACCGACTACTTCCGATTCGAAAGCCAGAATCGATGCGAGAGGAATTGGTGAATACCAACTTGGCAATGAAAAACTACATGGAGAATTTTGCCTTTAGAGGTATGAATGACTCCAAGGTATACTTGGATGAGGAATACCGCAGATTTACTTCCAACCATCGCAGCACACTCAATTCCATTGCCCTTGCGCTGATTGAAGAGGACAAGCTAGCCGATGCAGCCAAGCTTTTGAATTTTGGCATGGAAACAATTCCTGACAAAGCAGTTCCTTACGATCTGAGCAGTGGCCAATCTGTTCACTTGTTCTTTGAAGTGGGTGAAGATGAAAAAGCGATGGAAATCGTAGATAAAATTTCAAAACGCTCCCTTGATATGATCACGTTCTACACCAAGAATGATCTTGGTTACGATAGAGAACTGCTGGTCTCCATCGAGATGGTCAAGTTCTTTATCCCATTACTGGAGGAACGCGGCTACACAGAAAAGTCCCTTGACCTGAAAAAAAGGTTGGAAAGCCTGATTGGAAAAGAAAGTGAGGATCCAAGTACCATTCGAAGAAGGTAAAGGGATAAGTCAACGGCTAACCGACCACGGTCCAAGGCAGACTTTATTTGAATTCAGAATTTTTCATTCTTTGTTCAATTGTACTTAACAGAGATTTCATAAAAAAGGCCATTAGAACTAAATCTGCTGGCCTTTTTTCATTTAACTCCTTGCCTATTCGCTCAAGTTGATTTTCGTTTAATCGCTTTAAAACCACTAACCAAAGTGGCTAATGTTTAAAGTTTTAAGAAAATCAGCTGTGGACCGTGGACTGTTAACTGTCAGCGTGTAACAATTATTTTTTCCAGAGGATGTAAAACAAGTCCAGACCTTCCTTCGGGTCCTCCACTACAAGGTAGTCCTCGTGGGAAATAGCCACTACAGAAGCTCCTTGTGTCCAGTGCAAACGATTCCGATTGAATCGGTTCAAGAATTCATAGGGCCATCTAAGCACTGAATTCGGCAGCTTGTGCTGCAGGTCTAAAATGTCAAAACGCATGATTCTTTGTACAGACTTGCGATTGGCTTCGTGGTAGGCCCAAACCTTTCCATTTCCCCCTATTCCTTTGGCTTCGATCCGATCAAAAATAGGTTGAGCCAAGTCAATCAGTTGCTGTGGGATGTATTCTCGTTCATGCCAAGGATTTCGAGAGAGCGTGTGGGTGTTATTTGGAGTAGAAATAATGGCCTTCCCACCTGGCTTCAGCATTCTATAGATCTCTTGGAGAAAAAGACGGTCCTCGTAGATGTGTTCGATCACCTGAAAGCTCACAATGGTATCGTAAGTATTGTCAGCAATTCCATCAAATGGTGGGATCACTGCTTGCTTGAATTCAACGCCTGGGTATTTTTGTTGCAAAGTTTTAATTACTTCACCGATTTTATCCAAACCTAGGTACTGGTTGGCATGTGGCAACAATTCTTCCACGCCTCTTCCTTCACCACAACCGATTTCTAGCAAATTTCCAGAAATCCAGGGTTTGGCTGCAATATAGGCTTTGAGCAATCGTTGATGAATGGGATTGTCGCTGATCAACTTATCTGAAGCAATTTCCGTTGTATAGGTAGCCATTAGAAATTTTAGTATTTTGGCAAAAGTAAGGCTAATTTTTAAAACCTGAGAACTAAACCAAATGAATCAAAAGTACTTCAAGCTGCTGCCTTTATTCTGCTTTTTAGTAATCCTGTCCCATACCTCAGTTGCCCAAACAACGTTGAGCTCAACAGATCAAGCACTTCGGTATTCCATTTATGCCCGATTGGGCTTAAAAATCATTCCAATTAAGCTTTCCGATACTGCCTACAAACTTCAGTTTGTAGTGGAAAAAATCGAAGAAAATGCCAGTTTGGAAACCTATCAACTCAGTTACACGCTTCTTTCTTCGTATGAAGAAGAAATTCAAGCCGAAAAAAAGATAAGGCTTGGTGCAGAGCAATTGCTTGCTGACACGGAGCGGCATTGGCTGTTTGAAACTACAGTAGAAATACCGCTCTCACAGCAAACAGCTATTGCATTTTTTGAAGCGCTAGACAGTCGACAAAAAGATGTCTACACCAGCCATTTGGATTTGAAGGGATCCTTTGTATTTGACCAACCTAATTTTGGTTATTTCTATGCCAATGCAGTTCCATTTGATCAAAGTTATCTTACAAAAGACCAATCGATACTCTTTAAAACAAGCAAGGGACCTACCCTATTTTCATTTTTTTACCCTAGCCCTTTTGCAGTACCCTTCCCTCCGATGGAAACCCGACTTGCCGATGTGCCCAAGGAGGTAGTGGTAGAAAATCGGGGCGATTTTTTGTCAAATATTCCCAAAAAACTAACAGATGAGGGCTATTATTTTTTTCAATCAGACAGCACCGCTTCTACCGGCTTATTGCTTCGAACTGTACATGATGCATTTCCTAAAGTCAAGGATTGGAATGAGATGGTAGAGATGACTACCTACATTTCAACCAAAAAAGAACATGAAAGCCTCCTGCTGGCTCGGGACAAAAAGAAGGCTTTAGATGCATATTGGATTAATTTGACTCGAAACGAAGAAATAGCGAAGGACCTTATTCGAAATTACTTCAAGATGGTAGAGTTTGCCAATATCCTATTTACCGACTTTAAAGAAGGCTGGAAAACAGACCGAGGGATGGTATACATTGTAATGGGGCCTCCTCAGGAAGTCAATTTTTTTGAAGACCTAGAAGTCTGGTCCTATGCCGGGATAGACGACACTTCCAAAATTAGGTTTACCTTTACGCGGGTTAAAACAATTCTTAGCCCACATTTCTATACCCTGAACCGATCAAGGGCCTACCAGCCGATTTGGTTCAAAAACATTTCACAATGGAGAAGCGGAAGGATGGCTTTCTAATCGATAAAGGAGCCTTCGATAAAGATTTTATTTTTGGAACCCGAGCAGTGATGGAATCCATCCATGCCGGTAAAGAGATTGATAAAGTACTGGTTCAAAAAGAACTCAACAACGACCTCATCAAGGAATTACTTCAGCTTTGCAAGGCCGAACACATTCCTGTGGTACGGGTCCCAGATGCCAAGCTGAACCGCATCACGCGGAAAAATCACCAAGGCGTGATTGCACAAATGTCCACCATTGCCTATGCTTCTTTGGACAATGTCATTGATCAATGCTATGCTGTGGGTAAGTCACCACTTATTTTGGTGCTAGATCATTTGACAGATGTGCGGAATTTCGGGGCAATTGCCCGTACTGCTGAATGTGCAGGCGTAGACGCCATCGTGATTCCTGAAAAAGGGAGTGCTCAGATCAACTCAGATGCTGTAAAAACCTCAGCCGGAGCCTTGAACTTTATCCCAGTAGCGCGAGTAAAAAACTTATTTTATACCTGCAGAGACCTGCAAAAAATGGGATTGTCCCTTATCGCGATCACCGAGAAAACAGATAAGCTCATGTATGAAGGAGATTTTGCTTCTCCTGTTGCGCTTATCATGGGTTCGGAAGAAGATGGAATATCCCAAGAGATCATGGGCATGGTCGATGACCAGGTGAAAATCCCGCTTTCAGGCAATATCGAAAGTTTAAATGTGTCCGTATCAGCTGGAATAGCGATCTACGAGGCCATACGCCAACGCAAAAAATAAAAAAAGAGGATTTCAAATGAAATCCTCTCCTTTTTTCTTCGCCTGAACAACAAAATCTCGAAACTTATTTTCGGCATCCAGTTTACATATCAGCAGTACATTTTCGGATTCATTGATCAGGTAGTGATCTAATCCTTGAACGACAACGAGCTTATCGCTATCTGTTTTGATGAAGCAATTTTCAGTTTCATAGAGTAGCGCATTGGCTTCCACTACATTGTTTTGGTCATCCTTATCACGAAGTTCGTGTAGACTTTGCCAAGAGCCGATGTCTGACCATCCAAAATCGCCAAGAACTACAAACACTTGATCCGATTTTTCTAAGATGCCGTAATCAATGGAAATGTTTTTTAAGGTCGTGTAGGTAGTAGCTATGTAATCCTCTTCGTCACTGGTTCCAAACTGTGATTTCCCTTCTTCAAATACATCCGCTAGGTCTGGCATGTGCTGCTTAAACGCTTCAATCAAGCTCTCAACTTTCCACACAAACATGCCTGAATTCCAAACGAAGTCACCACTTTCCAAGAAGGTAGCGGCAAGTTTGGCATTGGGCTTTTCCGTAAAGGTTTTTACTTTCAATACCTGCGTATCTTCAGAATCGGGAAGGTATTGAATGTAGCCATAGCCCGTTTCTGGTCGGTTGGGTTTGATCCCTATTGTCAGCAGCCTATTGTGAACTTGAGCGGCTGAGATAGCGGTAACTAAGGTTTGAAGAAACCTACCCTCTTGCAGAATCAGGTGATCCGCGGGAGCCACCACCATGGTTGCGTTGGGATCCAAATTTGAGATTTTATAAGCCGCATAGGCCAAGCAAGCAGCTGTATTTTTACGAAGTGGCTCAGCAAGTATTTGGTGATCAAGAAGCTCCGGAAGTTGTTCGCTCACGAGGCTTGCATGCGCTTGATTGGTTACCACATAGAATTGTTCGGCTGGAGCAATTTCTCTAAACCGATCAAAAGTCATTTGCAGGAGTGTCCTCCCCGTGCCCAAGACATCTAAAAATTGCTTAGGCTTACTGCTTTTGCTATAGGGCCAAAAACGGGAACCAACCCCTCCGGCCATAATTACGATGTATGGTTGGTCCTTCATGGAAGTTTAAACAATTCCTTCTTTCATTAAGTCATGAATATGCACAAATCCAGCGATTTTATCGCCATCCACCACTACCAATTGTGTAATGTTGTGCGCTTTCATAAGAGCAAAAGCTGCAGTTGCATAGTCATCTACCCCTATTGATTTAGGATTTACAGTCATGATATCCTTTGCTTGTAGCTCCTGAATGGCAAGTGTTTTTTGGAGCATTCTTCGTAAGTCGCCATCCGTAATGATTCCTTTCAGATCTCCTGACTCGTTTAGCACCGCTGTAGCGCCCAATCGCTTGCTTGAGATCTCCACTATTACGGCTGCAACGCTCGCATTTTCATTCACTGTTGGCAATTGATTGTTAGAGAGCAGGTCTCCTACTTTCAAGTAAAGTTGCTTCCCCAGTGATCCTCCGGGATGGTAGCGTGCAAAATCTGAGGAGGTAAATCCACGAGCTTCTAAAAGGCAAATAGCCAAGGCATCCCCAAGCGCCAAGTGGGCAGTAGTACTCGTTGTGGGCGTTAGATTGTGAGGACAAGCCTCTTCGGTGATTGTCGCATCGAGCACAAAGTGTGCATGCTCTGCCAAGAAAGATTGCGTGTTGGAGACCAAGGCTACTACCTTGACTCCCAGTTGCTTTACCAAAGGAATAAGCACCTTGATCTCTGCTGTATTCCCAGATTTTGAAATAAATAGCACCGTATCGTCTTGCTGCACCATTCCCAGGTCACCATGAATGGCATCCGCAGCATGCATGAAGAGTGCCGGGGTACCCGTGGAGTTGAGCGTTGCCACCAGTTTATTGGCAATCCAAGCACTTTTTCCCACACCTGTGATGACCAATCGGCCTTTAGATTGAAGGAGGTGGTACACACAGTTTTCAAAGTCCTCATTTAGGAGGGTAGAAAGCTTGGCGATCGCTTCGGATTCATTTAAAAGAACCCGAACGGCGGTGTTTCTAATATTTTTTGTTAACTTCAATTTTACCTGCGTTAAACATTAGTTATGTACAAAGGTATAAAAGTAATCGTTCAATCTGGTGCCCAGGTAGACATCACCCTCAAAGCCCTTTCTTCTAGTGGAAGAAAAAGTGAAATTAGAACTCAAGAGAATCTTCGGATTTAGTCAGTTCCGTGGAAACCAGGAACTTATAGTTGATAATTTACTCAACCAGCGGAATACTTTTGTGATTATGCCCACTGGTGCTGGCAAATCGCTCTGCTACCAGTTGCCTGCAGTGGTCAGTGAAGGAACCGCCATCGTCATCTCTCCTTTAATCGCCTTGATGAAAAATCAAGTGGATCAGCTCAATGCGATAGGTGTAAATGCACATTTTTTAAATTCTACGCTAACCAAATCTGAGGCAACCAAAGTAAAGAATGAGGTTTTGAAAAAGAAAACCAAATTACTTTATGTGGCACCAGAATCCCTGACAAAAGAGGAGAATATTGCATTTTTGAAGGAAGCTCACTTAAGTTTTGTGGCCATCGATGAGGCGCATTGCATCTCAGAATGGGGACATGATTTTCGCCCAGAATACCGAAAAATCAAATCCATTGTAGCCCAGATTGCCCCCCATCTACCGATTATTGCACTGACTGCCACTGCTACTCCAAAGGTGCAACAAGACATACAGCGCAACTTACAGATGGAAGAAGCGGATTTATTTAAATCCTCTTTCAATCGCACGAACTTGTACTATGAGATTCGACCGAAGGTCAAAAATGATTCAAAGAAATCACTGATCAAATTCATCAAGCAACATAAAGGGAAGTCTGGCATCATCTATTGTTTGAGTAGAAAAAAGGTAGAGGAGATTGCGGAATTATTGAAAGTCAATCAAGTTAATGCTGCTCCCTACCATGCGGGATTGGATTCAGCAATTCGAATAAAAACCCAAGATGACTTCCTAAATGAAGAGTTGGATGTCATTGTAGCTACTATCGCCTTTGGGATGGGAATTGACAAACCAGATGTCAGGTATGTGATTCACTACGATGTGCCCAAATCACTAGAAGGCTATTACCAAGAAACTGGTAGAGCGGGTAGAGATGGACTAGAAGGGCACTGCTTGATGTTTTACCGCTACGAAGACATTGTCAAATTAGACAAGTTCAACAAGGACAAAGCGGTCACGGAACGAGAGAATGCCAAAATCCTCCTGCAGGAAATGTCAGCCTACTCCGAGACAAGTGTCTGTAGACGAAAGTTTATCCTGAATTATTTTGGGGAGATTCTTGAAAAGGATTGTGGCTTTTGCGACAACTGCAAACGGGAGCGCGAAACATTCGAGGGAGTACATGCGCTTAGCATTGCCTTGGAGGCAGTAAAGCAAACGCAAGAGCGCTTTGGCATTGAGCACTTGGTGAAAGTAATTATAGGAGAAAAAGATGACTACATTATTAGTTATCAGCACGATACACTCCCTGTTTTTGGAAAAGGCAAGGGTGAAAATGAACGGCATTGGACTTCAGTGATTCGCCAAGGGATGATCGCTGCTCTTTTGGAGAAAGACATTGAGAATTACGGACTCCTAAAATTAACGCCAAAGGGAACGAACTTTTTGGAGGACCCCTACTTAATCGAGCTATATAAAGATCAGGATTTCGAGCAGCTGGGACAGAATGAGGTCGAAGAGGAGCAACTGCAGTCGGCCCAAGCCTATGATGAAAAATTATTTGAGCTCTTAAAAGTTGAGCGGAAGCGTGTAGCAAAATCAAAAGGGCTCCCCCCCTATGTGATTTTCCAAGATCCTTCCCTCGAAGAGATGGCGACAGTTTACCCTACGACTAAGGAAGAACTTTCCCAAATCAATGGAGTAGGAATGGGAAAAGTAGAAAAGTTTGGTACCTCTTTTCTACAAGTGATTCAAAATTATGTAGCCGAAAATGAGTTAGAAACAGCTTCAGAGGTGGTAATTAAGACTTCAGGAACACGCTCTAAGGTTAAGATTTCAATCATCCAGCAAATCGATCGAAAAATTAAGCTGGAAGAGATTGCTCAAAATCTCAATCTTTCGTTGATAGATTTGCTACAAGAAATTGAACAGATTACCTACAGTGGCACCAAACTAAACATAGACTATTACATACACCGCATCATGGATGATGAGCGAGAAGAAATTCTCCTCGATTACTTTATGAATGCGGAAACAGATCATATAAAGGATGCTTTGGATGAGCTCGAGGGAGAGGATTTCACGGAGGAGGAACTTCGTGTGTACCGAATCAAGTTTATCTCAGAACACGCCAATTAAAAAAACGAATCCATGAATATTCTTTTATTGGGTAGCGGAGGAAGAGAGCACGCATTTGCATGGAAGATTGCGCAAAGCCATCGCTGCAACCAACTTTTTGTTGCCCCTGGCAATCCAGGAACAGCCGAAATCGCAACCAATGTTCCCCTGGGAGTAACTGACTTCTCTGGAATTTCTACATTTATTCAAGCCAATGCCATTGACCTTTTGGTCATCGGACCCGAAGAACCTTTGGTAAAGGGATTGGTAGATTACCTCCATGCCCAAGAAGGGTTGGAGCAGCTTTTGGTTGTTGGTCCTTCACAATTGGGAGCTACACTGGAAGGAAGTAAAGATTTTTCCAAACAGTTTATGCTTCGCAATGGAGTTCCTACTGCTGCTTACGCCACATTTCATGCCCATCAATTGGAGGAGGGACTCGCCTATTTGGAGAAGCAATCCTTACCAATCGTCTTGAAAGCAGATGGATTAGCTGCTGGCAAAGGAGTATTGATCTGCGAAAGTTTGGAGGAAGCGAAAATCTCTTTAAAAGAAATGCTCGTTGACTCTAAATTTGGAGATGCCTCTTCCAAAGTAGTGGTTGAAGAATTTTTAACGGGAATTGAACTCTCCGTTTTTGTGGCTACAGATGGAATAAGCTACAAAATATTGCCAGAAGCAAAAGATTACAAACGGATTGGTGAGGGAGACACAGGGCTCAATACAGGTGGTATGGGAGCAGTTAGCCCTATCCCGTTTGCAGATGCGGCTTTTTTGAAAAAAGTGGAAGAGCAGATTGTAATTCCTAGCATTAAAGGATTAGAAAAAGAAGGAATCCCCTACAAAGGATTTCTATTTATCGGTTTGATGAATTCGAATGGGGAACCCTTTGTAATTGAATACAATGTGCGGATGGGTGATCCAGAAACAGAGGCGGTCCTACCGCGGATTGAAAGTGATTTTGTAGATTTGCTTGAAGCTATCGCTGGTGGATCACTTGCTAGTCACGTCCTTCAGCTATCTCCGCAAACCTGTGCTACGGTAGTGATGGTGAGCGGTGGATATCCTGAGGCGTATGAAAAAGGATTTCCCATAGTGGTGCCTGAGGCGAATTCAGAAACAGTTCTTTTTCATTCCGGTACTGCGCGTAATGAATCAGGAGCGTTGATTAATTCAGGTGGCCGAGTCTTTGCTGTAACAGGGATGGGGGCTAATTTGGAAGATGCTCTCGCTGCTGCTTATAGCACCGTAAAAAAAGTCACTTGGTCAAAAGCTTATTATCGAAGAGATATTGGCCAAGACATTTTAAAATTAGGAAGTAAATAATTGAATTTAGAGGCACGAGCCTTTTAAAAAATAGATATGTCTGGATGTAGTTCATGCTCCACCTCCTCAGGAGGTACTGGAG
>Ga0172372_10010929_pt1 | contig 11587 bp, 12 predicted proteins | sample LakKiv5m_2_FD_114544 | JGI IMG/M metagenome (GOLD analysis project Ga0172372, IMG submission 114544) | Freshwater microbial communities from Kabuno Bay, South-Kivu, Congo - kab_092012_9.5m | ecosystem: Environmental > Aquatic > Freshwater > Lake | place: Democratic Republic of the Congo... | reverse complement strand
GCGGACCCAATCCTCCCCCCAGCGGGGGAGGTGTCGGCGAAGCCGACGGAGGGGGAAGAAGCCGGCTCGGCAGAACTTCCCCCTCCGGCCTTCGGCCTCCTCCCCCGCTGGGGGGAGGATTTTCCAATCCGTCCGCTCAGGGTCGCTAACAGCCTCCAGCATTCATCCAGCAAGCCGACCCTCCCGGCCGCCCCGCCGCATCCGTCCGCGAGCCTCAGCGCAGGGCCGTCTGGACGTCGACCAGGCGCACGTCGTGCATCTGGTTCAGATAGGCCTCGTAGTAGCCCTTGTGCGAGGCGCCGACGATCGCCAGCAGGCGCATGCCGGGATGCTGGCCCAGGACGTCGCGGATATTGCCGACCATGCGCAGGTTGCGGGTCTCCCAATAGCCGACGTATCGCCGTCCGAAGGCCTGAGGCGACGGCTCGCGCAGCGCCGCGCCGAAGTCGCCCTCGAAGGCCATCTTCTGGGCCTTGGCGCCGTTATAGGCGCGGTAGAGGTTCAGCACGCCGTCCGGCTTGTCGAGGTCCTGCTGTAGCCGCTTGCTCTCGGCCAGGCGGGCGTGGCTGACGGGATTGTCCCAGGCGCCCCGAATGGCCGTCTCGAACGCCTTCAGTTCGACGGGGTCGGTGCTTTCGGGCGTGTCGGCGGTGTGGTCGTCGACGCTCCACAGGCGCTCGTGCCCCAGGCGCGTGGCCAGCACGGCGGCGATCTGCTGGGTTTCGTTGCGGCGGGCGCGAAGCTTTTCGAGCAGGGCGACCAGATCGGCGTTCAGTCCCTCACCCGTCGTTCGCTCGGCGTCCGGCAGGCGCAGCCACTGGACCAGGGCCGAGCCGCGCTCGCCCGCCGCCAGGAATACGGCGGCCAGACGCCGCCGCTGGGCGGCGGAGGGGGCGGCGGGCCAGGCGGCCAGCAGGCGCTCGGCCTCGGCGTTGGCGGCCGGGACGTCCAGTCCGGTGGCCTGGCCGGCCGCCGTCGGATCCGCGCAGTAGGTCTTCACGGTCTCGGCGTAACGGCTCGGATAGCGTCGCAGGGCGTCGCATTGCAGGCCCGAGAGATCCTCCGTGGCGACGCCCGTCGGCTTCCAGGCCTCGAGCCGGTCCAGTAGCGGCGTCAGCCGCCCCATGTCGAACGTCTTGGGCAGGCCCGACAGGTGCGGCGTGCCCAGCACCATGACGGCGTTCGGCGCGCCGTGCGGCGGCCCTTTCAGGGTGTCCGGGTGGAAGGACGGACGATACTCTCCGGCCTGGGCCGCGACGGCTGTGCTCAACGCGCCCAAGGCCACGGCCATAATGCGAACAGTGCGAAACATGAAACCCCCTCGATGCCCTCGACGCTTAGAGGCTTCGGCGACGCTTCCTGGAGGCGCCTGTCATTTATTTAATGTCCGGCGGCGCTCTGGCGCTGGATTCGCGCCGCTAGGCGGATCAACCTGATGTTGTTTCAAGGGCGGGGGATGGGACGTGGCGGCGCGCGAGAGCGACAAGACCAAGGTCTGGTTCGAATATGTCCGGACGACCGGGCGGTACACAGCGTGGCCCATCTGCTGGCAGGGCTGGGTGGCCATGATCGTGCTGATCCCCGGGCCGATCCTGGGCGCCGTGGCGCTGTCCAAGGTCTTTCCACAGGTCCCGCCCATGATGTTCGGACTTTCTGGAATGGCGCTCTGCTTTGCGACCTTCTTTCCGCTGACCTACTTCAAGGGACGGCCGTCGAAGCGCTCGGGCGTTTGACTCTTCCCCAACGGCGCCCGCTAGGCTCTCGCCGCGCGGTCAATCCGGCCGCCGGGAGATCGCCATGGCCGTGTTCACCGTCCTCTATCCCGCCCGCGACGGCGCGAAGTTCGATCACGACTACTACAACGACCACCACATCCCGCTGGTGAAGGACGCTTTCGCCGAGACGGGCCTGATTGACGTGCAGGTCCTGACGGGCGTTTCCGCGGGTGACGGCGGACCCGCGCCGTTCGTCAAGATCGTCACCCTCTTCTTCCGCGACGCCGAGGCGATGCAGGCCTCGCTGACCAGCCCTCAGGGAGCTGAACTGACGGCCGACCTGCCGAACTTCACCGATATCCAGCCGATCGCGCAGATCAGCGTAGCGGCATAGGCGCGAGCATGGCTTCCTTCTCCCCTTGCGGGAGAAGGTGTCAGCCCCAGGGGGCGCGCGAGGCGCGCGCCCGAGGATAAACTCCGCTGACGGATGAGGGGTTGAGAAACCTATCGGAGATCGGGGCGCGACCCCTCACCCGACCGCCTTCGGCGGCCACCCTCTCCCGCAAGGGGAGAGGGATTCAACGTCCGCTCTCGCGGTTTGAAGGCTCTACCCCAACACCTCGGCCAGGGCGTCCACCACCCGCTCGACGTCGCCGTCGGTCATGGCCGGAAAGAGCGGCAGGGTCAGGCAGCGCCTGTACCAGGCGTTGGCGCCGGGCAGGTCGGCCAGGCCCTGGCGGTTCACGTAGTACGGCTGGCGATGGACCGGGATGTAGTGGACCTGGGTCCCGACGCCCTTGGCCTTCAGCGCCTCGACGACGGCGCGGCGGGTAAGGCCCAGGCCTTCGAAGTCGATCAGCACGGTCAGAAGGTGCAGGGCGGCGTCCGAATAGGCCGGGCTGGTCGCCAGCTTGGCCTTGGGCGCGCGCTCGGGCAGCAGGCGGGCGTAGAGCGCGGTCAGCGCCCGGCGGCGGGCGACGAAGCGATCCAGCTTGTTCAGCTGCGACAGGCCCAGGGCGCAGAGCACGTCGGGGATGCGGTAGTTGAAGCCCAGCTCCGGCATCTCGTACCACCAGGGATCGCCGCCGGCGGGCCGGACCATGCCGTGCGAGCGCAGTAAGCGCGCCCGAGCCGCCAGGGTCGCGTCGTTGGTGGTCAGCATGCCGCCCTCGCCGGTGGCCAGGGTCTTGACCGGGTGGAACGAGAAGCTGGCGAAGCTGGAATAGGCGCCGTCGCCGACCGGATGGGCGACGCCGTCGAAGGTCGCGATCGAGCCCAGGGCGTGCGGGGCGTCCTCGACCAGGACCGCGCCGGCCGCGTCGGCCAGGGCCTTCAAGGCGGGCAGGTCGCAGACGTCGCCGCGCAGGTGGACGGGCAGGATCGCCTTCACGCGGCGGCCGGCCGCTCGCTCCAAGGCTTGCGCCAGGGTCTCCGGCGTCATCAGGCCGCTGTCGGGGTCGACATCGGCGAACACCACCTCGGCGCCGACATAGCGCGCGCAGTTGGCGGTCGCCAGGAAGGTGACGGAGGGGGCGATGCAGACGTCGCCCTCGCCGATCTTAAGCGCCATCATCGCCAGGTGCAGGGTCGCCGTGCCGTTGGAGACGGCGATGGCGTGGGCCGCGCCGACTTTTTTGGCGAAGACCGTCTCGAACGCCTCGACCGTCGGGCCAGTGGTCAGGAAGTCGCCGCGCAGGGCCTCCGCGACGGCCGCGATGTCGTCGTCCTCGATCGTCTGGCGGCCGTAGGGGAGGAAAGACCCGCTCATCGCGCGGCCTTCTCCTCCAGCATCGCGAGGAGGCCTTCCGGCGACAGCCAGTCGTGGTTGTTGTCGCTGCTGTACGAGAAGTCCTCGGCCACCGGCTTGGCGCCGTCGGCGGCGGAATAGGGCTTGCGGCCGAACTCGGCGAAGTTGGGCTCGATCGCGTAGCGGTCCTCGAACTCGACGGTGGCGCGGGCGTCGTCGGCGCTGATCATGATCTAGTGCAGCTTCTCGCCGGGGCGGATGCCGATCACCTTCATGCCGGCGGTCGGCGACATGGCCTTCACGAGGTCGGGCATGGCCATCGAGGGGATCTTCGGAACGAAGATCTCGCCGCCGCGCATCATCGTCAGGGACGACAGCACGAAGTCGACGCCTTCGTTCAGGGTGATCCAGAAGCGGGTCATGCGCGGGTCGGTGACCGGCAGTTCGGTGGCGCCGTTGCTGAGCATGCGGCGGTACAGCGGCACCACGCTGCCGCGCGAGCCGACCACGTTGCCGTAGCGCACCACGCAGAACCGCGTGCCGATGTCGCCCGACAGGTTGTTGGCCGCCACGAAGGTCTTGTCCGAGGCCAGCTTGGTCGCGCCATAGAGATTGGTCGGGTTGCAGGCCTTGTCGGTCGACAGGGCCACCACCTGTTTCACGCCATTGCTGAGGCTGGCCCAGACCACGTTCTCGGCGCCGAGCACGTTGGTGTGGATGCATTCGGACGGGTTGTACTCGGCCGCCGGCACCTGCTTCAGGGCCGCGGCGTGGATCACGATGTCGACGCCGCGCAAAGCGAGGGTCAGGCGCTCGCGGTCGCGGACGTCGCCCAGGAAGAAGCGCATCTTGGCGTAGGTCTTGTCGTCGAACTGCTCGCGCAGCTCGATCTGCATGTCGCTCTGCTTCAATTCGTCGCGGGAGTAGACGATGACTTTCCGCGGAGCGTAGCGGCGCAGGATGGTCTCGATGAAGCGCCGGCCGAACGAGCCGGTGCCGCCGGTGACCAGGATCACCTTGCCGTCCAGATCGAGGGATTTGGGAGAGAAACGGCCCAAGTTCTGTCTCCTGAGGCGCGCGGCCAGCCGGCGGCCGCGATCACGAATCGTGGTTAATCCCTTGTGTGCGCCCGCAGACGTAAAGAGGACGTCAACTCGCGGCGATGTATCCAGGCGTCATGCGCCGCTCTCGCCCGCTTTCGCTCCTGCTCGCCGCCCTGCTGGCGGTCGCGCCCCTGGCCGCGCCCGGGCCCGCCTTCGCTCGCGAGGCCGGCGAGAAGAAGAAGGAAGAGGCGGTCACCTATTTCGCCCTGGCGCCGATCAACGCGGTGATCATGCGCCGCGACGGGCGTCGCGGGGTCATCACGCTGGAGACGGGCCTGGAGGTCAAGGATCCGGAGCTGATGAAGCGGGCCCAGGCCTCCAGCCCGCGCCTGAGGGCCGCCTTCGCCCAGGTGCTGATGGTCTACGCCGCCGGCCTGCGCGGCGGCGCCGCGCCGGACATGGACCATGTCGCCCGCGAGCTGCAGAAGGCCGCGGACCAGGTGCTGGGCAAGCCCGGCTCCAAGGTTCTGCTGGGCTCGGCCCTGATCAGCTAGTTTTCGACTTCCGGCGCGCCCGGAAGAAGCCGCGCAAGAGCTCGGCGCTCTCTTCGGCCAGAACGCCGCCCGTGACCTCCGGCCGCCAGTGGCAGGTGGCTTGAGTGAAGAACCTCGGACCGTGGACGACCGCCCCGCCCTTCGGGTCCTCGGCGCCGAACACCACCCGGCCGATCCGCGCGTGGCTGATCGCGCCGGCGCACATGGCGCAGGGCTCCAGCGTCACGACCAGGGTGAGGTCGGTCAGGCGGTAGTTCCCGAGCTTGGCGGCCGCCGCGCGCATCGCGGCGATCTCGGCGTGGGCGGTGGGATCGTGCGCGGCGATCGGCCCGTTGCCGGCGACCGCCAGCACCTCGCCGGTCTTCGGATCGAGGATCACCGCGCCCACCGGCGTCTCGCCCGCCTCCGCGGCCGCGCGCGCCGCGTCCAGCGCCAGGCGCATCATGCGCCTATCCTGCTCAGAGCCTTGATCCTCGTCCTGATCGGTGCGCATTAGCAGACCCTGAAAAGCCCATCGTGAGATGCGCCCAGCCCTAGAAGGAAACCGACGTGACCCAACCCCACGATCCCCTGTACGAGCCTGAACTCGACGGTCAAGACGGGGAGCTCGACGGCGGTCCCGGCGAGCGGGTCGCCAAGGCCCTGGCGCGGGCCGGCGTGGCCTCGCGGCGCGAGGTCGAGCGCCTGATCGAGGCCGGCCGCGTGGCGATCAACGGCAAGGTGCTGACGACCCCGGCGGTCAAGGTCAAGCCGGGCGACTTCCTGACTGTCGACGGTCAGCTGGTGGCCGAGCGCGAGCCGACCAGGATTTTCCGCTACCACAAGCCCACGGGGCTGATGACCACCCACAACGACCCCAAGGGTCGGCCGACCGTGTTCCAGACCCTGCCCAGGGACCTGCCGCGCCTGATCTCGGTCGGGCGCCTGGACTTGAACTCCGAGGGCCTGCTGCTGCTGACCAATGACGGCGAGCTGTCGCGCGCCCTGGAGACCCCCAGCAACGCCTGGGTCCGCCGCTATCGCGCCCGCGCCTTCGGCGACACCACCCAGGCCAAGCTCGATACGCTGAAGGACGGCGTGACGGTCGAGGGCGTCAAGTATGGCCCGATCGAGGCCAAGCTGGACAAGGCCCACGACAAGGCCGGCGGCGGCAAGAACATCTGGATCACGGTGTCGCTGTCGGAAGGCAAGAACCGCGAGGTCCGCAAGGTGCTGGAGTCGGTCGGCCTGAAGGTCAACCGCCTGATCCGCATGTCCTACGGCCCGTTCGCCCTGGGAACCCTGGCGGCCGGCCAGATCGAGGAGGTCGGGCCCCGCGTGATCCGCGAGCTGCTGGAGGGCGTCGTGCCGCCCGAGAACATGCCGACGGGCGATCGTCCGAAGTTCGCCGGGATCGCCAATCCGGTGAAGGCGCCGGGCACCGAGGGCGGCGGCGACCTGCAGCGTCGCGGCGTCCCGCGCGCCGATCGCATCATCGAGGCCAAGGCGCCGGAAAAGCCTGAGAAGCCGGTCTACAAGGCCGGCTGGGCGAAGCCGAAGAAGAAGGCCTCGCCGCATGGTCCCGCCAAGGGGCCGGCCAAGGCTAAGCGCGCGCCGGCCAAGTCGATCGAAACCAAGTTCATCGACGACAAGAAGCCGGCCGCGCGCGGCAAGCCGATGACGGCGCGTCCTGGCGCGAAGCCGGCTGACGGCGCGGCGCGTCGGGTGTCGGAAAAGCCGGGGAAGCCGACGGGCCGGCCCGCCGCTCGCCCGCCTGGCGCCCGTCCCGCTGGCGCTCGCCCGACCGGCGGCCGGGGTCCCGCGCCCCGCGGCGCTCCTAAGCGCTAGCGCTCACTTCCCGGCGGGCAGCTTGATCCCCAGCAGGACCAGCCGTTCGCCGGTGATCCCGAACCAGTGCGGGACGCCGGCGGGAACCAGGATGACGTCGCCCGGGGCCAGGGGGCGGGTCACGCCGCCGTCGATCCGGCTGCCCTCGACCAGGGTGGGGTTGCTAACCTTGGGATCGGCCATGACGCCGCCCGAGAGCAGGGTTCCCGCGCCTTCCAGCACGATGGCGTATTCGGCCTGGTCGGGATGAACGGCGGGGCGGCCGGGCTTCTTCCAGATTTCGATCGCCGCCACGTTCGCGCCGTCGCGGACCAGGGGGCGCCACATGAAGCCCTGGTCGGGCCTCATCTCGGCCAGCATCTGGCGCAGCTGGGCCTGGACATCCGCGGCGCTCGCGAAGCTGGTCGGGTCGGCGGCCGGAGCGGGGGGCGCCTGGGCCGACGCGGCGCCGGACGATAGGGCGAGCGTCAACGCCGCCGCGCCGATCGTGAAGGCTCTCACCATGGTCTTCACCGCAACTCTCCCTACGCCGCGAGTTCAGAGACCAAGCACGGCCCTTGATCCGCTGTTGAAGTTGTTCCCTCTCCCCTTGCGGGAGAGGGGGGCCTGCGAAGCAGGTCGGGTGAGGGGTTGTGCTCCGATATCCGGACAGGCTCACCGACCCCTCATCCGTCGGCTACGCCGACACCTTCTCCCACAAGGGGAGAAGGAATTCTTCTTTGACCCTCACGCCGCCGCCGGCGTTTGTTCGCGCGTCCAGCGACGCAGGGCCGGCCAGCGGGCGGCCAGTTCGGCGACGCCGATCAGGCCGGCCAGCATGACGAGGGCGCTGGCGATCAGGCCCGCCTTGAACTCGTGCGGCGCGTCCGGGCGGGTGGTCATCGGGCGAATCAGCAACAGGATCACCGCGTTGTTGGCCGCGTGGGCGCCGATGCCCAGCTCAATGCCGCCCAGGCGCAGGGCCATCCAGGTCAGGCCCGCGCCCATCGCCGCGCGGACGATGAAGGCGTCGATATTGGGGTCGAGGTGGATGGCGGCGAACAGCAGACCGTTCAGCGCCATCAGCACGATCGGATCGCGGACATAGGCGGCGCTCTGCTTCAGCAGCCAGCCTCGGAACACCAGCTCCTCGGCCGCCGCGGCCAGGATCAGCAGGCCGACCGCCATGGCGGCGTAGAGGGTGCGACCGACGAGATTGGGCGAAGTGCGCCACAGCGGCGGATCGATGGGCTGGCCGGTGACGGCGGCGACAGCGACCAGACCGGTCATCGTCGCGCCCACGATCACCAGGCCGCCAATCAGCAGACGCTTGCGGAAGCGGCCCCCGCTATTGACGTATTCGGTGATCTTGCGGTGGTGAATGGCGCCGGCCGCGTAGACGAAGCCGACCGCCGCGCCCAGATTGACGCCGGCCAGCACCGCCAGCAGGAACAGCGACTGGCGCGCCGACGGATCGGTCAGGGTCGGGTCGGTGAAGATCTGGAACAGGTCCCCGGCCGCCGGGGCGCCGTCCAGGCCGCTGACGATCAGCAGGGCCGCCAGGGTCGCGGTGATCGCGCCCAGGAGGGCGGCCACGGCGCCGGCCAACACGCCGACCGGCACGGCGAACAGTGTGCGCCACGGGTCGCGGTCGTACGGCGACAGGTCGCCCAGAAAGGGCGAACGCCTCGCCGCCTCCAGGATCTCGCCCATGCGCATCGTTCGATCGCCCTTCCCTTCACAGGCGACTAAGAGGGGGCGGCGGCCCACTTGTAAAGCGCGCGCTTGCCGCGGCGCGCCGACGGCGGCACACAGACCGTCATGGGTTGCAAGGGAAGCACGATGAGCGGTCGGGATTTGGGCAGGGCGCGAGGGGGCGTCGTCCTCGCGCTCCAGAGCGGAGCGTCCGGTAGGATGTGGGCCGCCTGATGCGCATCGTTTCGGGCCAGTATCGCGGCAAGGCCATCGTCGCGCCGCCGGGCGACGCCACCCGCCCCACCTCCGACCGCGCCCGTCAGGCGGTGTTCAACATCCTGGAGCACGCGGCCTGGGCGCCGGAGCTTCACGGCGCGCGCGTGATCGACATGTTCGCGGGCTCTGGCGCGCTGGGCCTCGAGGCCCTGTCGCGCGGCGCCGGCTTCTGCCTGTTCGTCGAGACCGACGACGCCGCGCGGGGCGCGATCCGCGAGAACATCGACGCCATGAACCTGTTCGGCGTCACTCGCGTGCACCGCCGCGACGCCACCGACCTGGGTCCTCGTCCGGCCAGCGCCGGCGCCCCGTTCGACATCGCGTTCCTCGATCCGCCCTACGCCAAGGGCCTGGGCGAGAAGGCGGTGGCTGAACTGAAGGCCCACGACTGGCTGGCCCCCGGCGCGATCCTGATGTTCGAGCGCGGCCGGGGCGAGCCCGATCCCGCGCTGGAAGGCTTCGAACAGATTGACGCGCGCGACTACGGCGCGGCCAGGGTGCTGTTCTTCAAGCTGTTGTAAAATCAACCCGTCCCAATCCCGTGTCATCCCGGAAGCCTCGCAGAGGCTATCCGGGCTCAAGGCCGGGGTGCGGCCGGGATGACACGGAAGGGGTTAGGCTAAGCCTGATCACCAGGCTCGCGCGCCCACCCGATTGTCGAGTTGGGCGCGCAGGTTGGCGAGGCCCTGTCGCGTGATGCGATAGGGCCCGCCGTCCTGGCTGGCGATCAGCCTTTTCCTTTTCAGCGATTGGAAGACCCCGACGGTGCAGTCGGTGAGCGTCCACCCATCGCGGGTCACGCAATAGGCCGCCAGGATGCGGCCGTTCTCATCGCGTTCGAGGTCGATCCGGCCGCCTTGGGCCAGGGCGTGCAGCGTCCGTTGCTGCGGTTTTGAGATGTTCAAGGGATTGTCCGAGAGATCGAGGCGCGTGATCACGCGTCCGCCCGGGTCTCTGCGAGACCCGTCTTTCCTCAAGACAGGGCGTGACTAGTCACGCCCTGCGGGACGCGCGGGCGGAGCGGGCCTAGCGACTTTCGAACCTTGAGGTTCGGAGCCTGTTAGGCCCGGACCTCGCGCACAATCTCTGACATGAACCACACTGGGTTTCGGATGACGCGGAACATGGCGCCAAGGCGGGCCAAGCTCAAGTGTCCGACTTCTTCGCCTTCGCCGGCGTGGTCTGGGACACCTTCACCGGCGCGCCCGATTGGCGGGCGTCGCTGACCAGGCTGGCGCAGTCGGCGTCCTTGGCCTCGCCGGCGGTCAGGAAGGGCAGCAGCAGGGCGGCGGGATTGACCAGCGAGGCCAGGGCCGCGGCGACGCCGCCCTGACCGACCGCCTTGCTGGGATCGAGGCCCATCTTCGGCGCCAGGAACGGGCCCTTGATCGTGATCGGGATGAATAGGCGCACCAGGCGCGGCTTCTTGCTGTCGCCCTCGATGCGGAAGTCCATCCGCTCGGTCGCCAGGTTGATCGTCCCGCGGCCGCGCGCCAGCACCACGCCGGTGTCGGCGACCAGGTGGTTGGTCGTCATGACGCCGTTCTTGACCGAGAAGTCGGCGACGGCGCAGCGAACGGGCGTCTCCTTGTCGCTCTTGGACAGCAGCAGGATCAGGCCCTTGGAGGCGTTGACGCCCAAGAGCTCGGCGAAGGCCTGCCGGATTTCGCCGCGCGGGGCGACGAGCGTCAGATCGCCGTTGGCGGTCGAGGCCGCGCGATGGACGCTATTGCCGACGCCGGACAGCTTGGCTCGCGCCATCACCGTGCCCGAGATCGCCGGCTTGCCCTCGCTCTGGATCGGAATGAACTCCTCGAGACGCCCGTTGGTCAGGGTGAGGTCGAGCTCGGTGCGCGGAACGGCCGGCCGGGCGTCCAGGCGCACCTTCCCACGCAGGTCGCCGCGCGAGAAGGTGAAGGCCAGCGGGTCAAGGCTCAGCACGCCGTCCTTCAGGTCCAGCTTTAGGCTGACCTTTTCCAGCGGCAGGTTCGGCGCGTTCACCGCATCGGCGCGATAGCTGACCTTGGCGTCCATGGCCCGGACGCGCTCCACCTGCAACGTGGCGTCGGGCAGAAGGCGGCGGGTCGCGTCGCGCCGGGCGGCCTCGACCTTCTGGCCGGCCGAGGCGGTCTCGCCGCGACCCGTGGCCGGCGCCGCGCCGACCAGGCTGCCCAGGTCGTCGAAGTCCAGGCGGCGCGAGCGCAGCTCGGCTTCCAGATAGGGGCGCTCCCGCCCAGTCAGCACGAACAGGTCGCCGGCGATGTCGCTGTCGCCGACGCGGCCGGTCAGCTTCTGGAAATCGTAACGCGCGCCCTTGCGGACCATATGGCCCGAGACCCGATAGGGCGGGGTGTTGGGCAGGGTCAGGCCGGTCAGGTCGTGCAGCCGGTTGAGGTCGGCGCCGGACACGGTGAGGTCGGTCTCGAACCGTCCGAGATCGAAGGGCTTGGTCACCCGGCCGTGGGCGACGATCCGCGTCGCTCCCGCCCGCACCTCGGCGTCGAACGGATAGGGGCGGCTGGGCGAGATGTTCAGCAGCGGCCCGCCGCTGACCTCGGCCGTGAAGGCGGATCGGTTGAGGGTCCCGTTGCCTTCCAGCACGAACCGGCCGCCGCGTTCGCCGGCCCGTTCCTGGGCGTTCACCGAGCCGACGAACAGGGTCCCGCGCTGGCGGTCGTCGAAGCGGAGCTTGCCGTCGTTGATCACGAACCGCTGGATGGCGGGCAGCTTCAGCGGCTTGTCGCTCTTGCG
>Ga0172372_10010927_pt1 | contig 11589 bp, 10 predicted proteins | sample LakKiv5m_2_FD_114544 | JGI IMG/M metagenome (GOLD analysis project Ga0172372, IMG submission 114544) | Freshwater microbial communities from Kabuno Bay, South-Kivu, Congo - kab_092012_9.5m | ecosystem: Environmental > Aquatic > Freshwater > Lake | place: Democratic Republic of the Congo... | reverse complement strand
ATATAGGAGATATTGAGTGCCTTCCACTACACAATCACAGCATGACTTTATGGAGCGTTGCTTTAAAGATAAAGAATTCAGAGAAAAATACAAAGTACCTAAAAAGGTAGCTAAAGAATTTCTAGATGCGGACAAGAAAAATAATCTTTGGCAAAAGAAGCCAAAGAAAACTACCACACCTAAACCTAAGAAAAGAGTGGCTAAGGAGAGCATGCCTTTCTTTTCAGACTGGTAAAAAATTACATGCACGCTATAACTATTGGGAACAAAGGATAACACATGAATACACCGTTTTACCTTAAAACCGATAGCGACATAGCGTCAGAATTCTTATATAACTCAGGAGAAATTATCGCGTACGTAATAATTGATCTCCATCAATCAAAGAGGACAATCAAACAAGGACACTATGTCATGAGTATCGACACCATTGAAGTACATGAGTTTCACGATCATAAATGCAAAAACCCATTCTATGATGTGATAAGAAACAATGAGGTTGAGAGGTGCTTTAGTTACACAGCTATGTTGGCTTTAGTAACGTATCACCTCCCATCCAAATACATATTTGAAGCTAAGGCTAGACTTAATCTAGCTCTAGCTACAAATAAAGAATAAGTAAAATGTCTATACCGTACCGGTTCGAGACACCATATTTATTCTATATCCATTAACCAACCAAAGGAAAATAGACATGAGTAAAGAAACCAACGACGCCAAAATTCAAAAGTTTGCAGACGCCATCACAGAAAGCCTGCAACCATCTGAAGACCCCACAAACATCGTATTTGGTGGAACTCCATATTTGGATCACCTTGAGGAATTCGGTGAAGGTGTCACTGAGGAAATGATCAATAGAGTCAATGGGTACGATAGAGACTTTACATTGGCGGGCACTCGTGCTTTCGTGGACGCTGCTTGCAACGCCGCAAAAGAAAACCCAGACGCTCGGGAATTTCATACCACCTTCGATAAGACAGATAGGAACAGTCTATCGATGAAATTATCAGCTGAAAAAACGTACCCAATTCCCAATAGTACCGAAAAAGTCACTCACTTTGGTCGAGTGCAAATAACGTCCACACATAGTGCCGAGAAAGGCACCAGTGGACCTTTAAAGAAAGAGTTTGAACGAAGCTCAACTATGTTTGAGCAGCTGTTGAAAAGAGACTAAACAACATAGCCGACATATAGCCAGGACAGCGTAATGCTGTCCTGGCTAATTATGTTGTCATTTTTTTATTTATTTTCCAGGACCAGCTAATGCGCTCGATCCCAAATCACTGGCGCCCTTAGCGTATCCAGCTGCGTTAGCTGCGGCTACATCACTATTAATATCCTGCAAGAAGGATGGTCTGTTGTAAGGTACTGCGCCTGCAATGTTTACAGAGCTCAAGATTTTCTGAGCAAAAGTATTGATGCCAATGCCTACAAAACTGATGCCGGTAAACTCAACATCGAACGTCACGAGCTCTTTGGTAGTAGTTAAGTCTCTCTTAGCTGTGATGTCTCCGGTACCTTTCGGCATCATGTTGACAGTCAACCAAGATCTAACGACTTTCTGTTGCAGAGGATCAGGCTCAATCGCAAGACACGTCATGCTCGACCAATCAGTGAGGAAGTCTTGTGGTTTAGTACCGGAAAGAGTACCCGCTAACGGAAACTGCGTATCCGGACTAATCATTCCATATTCAATCCAATACTGCAAAAAGTTTTGGATTGAATTACCGTACTTTTCCACCCAACTAAAGCTGGGGTTAGTCGGAACTCTTTTAGCCTGCGTAATTTCGTGTTGGACTTCACCTGCTGAACCAAATGGATGCTCTTCAAATTCAACAGTGACGCCTGCGTTATAACCCTGAATAGTTCTGGGGTGTAGCTCAACGATGGATTTCAGTACCTGAATCCATTTCTGGGAATCTGGCATCAAGGTGAAGAATTTGGGTGCTTCCAAAAGAATCATAATGAGGTTACTTTTAACGTAACCCTGGTTATTGATGTATTCGGCTGGATTAGTCGAATATCCCATTTGTCCGCCGTAAGTGAGATCCAGCATCGGCTGGTTAGCACCGCGAGCATAAGACTGGTTTTCTAGTATGGCGTTTGTTAAGCGTGACATAGTTGCGTGACTCCTGTTGAATTATTGCGCTGCGACGTAGTCTTCCATTCTGTACGCTTGTACGTACGATGTCATGACTGTCATCATGTTATTAGCGTAGATCTTGACAGGCACAGTAACGCTGTAACCTCTGGCGATATCCGCATCTGTGAAGTACGCAGCCGGTACGATATGGTACCGATTGTCAAACTTATTGGCCTTAGTTCTCTCGGAGATAAAAGCGTTGATGCGGTCAGCTAATTGACCACGAGTTAAGCCTTCTACACCAGAGAACTCTCTCCAAGCCGCGGACGTTACTTTATTGATCTGACAAATAGCCATGGCTGTAAAGAAAGAATTCAGTACAGAGGTATCGTCAGGATAAATAGTCTTATAAGCCGGGAAGAAGAACTGGCGTCTATCGTAAGCTTGCACCCAGTTTAGTCCGACGGACCAGTTTACATTTCTGACAGATGCGGGCACCCACGTAATGCTGATGTCGTACATATTTTCAACAACATGGTACGGAGCACCATCGAAGGAATAGATAGTATTCCAGATACCAGTACCGGCACCCATGTAGCGACAGGCTTTGATAAGGAACTCAGCCGTCAAAGGCAGTCTCTTTTTATACGGATTATTCAGAAGTTTACCGGAACGACCGATGATCATACCGCGCATTACGGGTGTACCAAAATACTCAGACTCTGGGAACATCTGTAAATAAGCCCTAAGGGCCACAGCTGTCGAGTGTTCATCTGTTGCGGATATAGGCGCTAGATCCGTGCTTTCGTGGGTGCTTAAAACCACAAAGGTGTCTTTACGCAGAGCTATGATATTTGCTAGTTTCTTTTTGGTATATATTGGAAAACCGCTATCGTAGATAATGGATTCTACATTAATAGCATCTTCCTGAACGATACTCATCGGATCGAGATATTCGTCCATCTTAGCGTCAACTAAGGTAGCAAACAATGCGTCGCTCATAGTACCGTCGGCACCACCTAACGCATAGATGTTAGAGCTACGATTCAGATAGATGCTACCTGCGCCGCCCTCAATACTCAGCGTAAAATAAGGTACGCTGGTAGATGACCGACCGCTCACGAAGTTATAGAGGTGAGACGTCGTAGCGTCATCAAAATCCATATCCGACATGTTAATTTCGGCTGGGTTATTATCGTAGTATGCCTTTTCTGCAACATAGAGCATATCTACCACTGTCTGAATATGCTCTTCATTAATAGTGATAGAGCCAAAGTCACCATAGGTCTTAGGATAGATAGGATCTGAAAGATTCTGATAGCTATCCAAGAAGATATCACCCATATAGAGCTGAGCAGCTGTATCGGGATCCACAGTACCGGGCTTTAAAGTGACCATGAGTTCTTGATCACCCAAAATAGTCGGCACTATCTTAGGACTACTGATAGCGTCTGGTCTTTTGATGACATTCAGGAAATAAGGATAGGCCTTCTGTTTTTCCATCATGTCGTGCGGCATATTGAGATAAGTAGAATTCTCAGGAGCCCACATTCTAAACCCAGCACTATTACCGTGCTCGCCAAATGAAGAGACGGTAAATACCATCAGCGGATACTTAGTAGACGTAGGACTAAGTACCGGGGTCCCTAGTGCTACACCATCCGGGCCAACAGTTCTTGCTCCGGTAAGAGTACCTTCTTTACTGTGGGTTACATCACCAACAGCTTCGGTTACACTCCAGCGAATTTTATACCCATAAGTCTCAGAATCCGCGATGACGACAGTATTTCCTTCTTCATTTAACGCATATGTACCATCGTCGTTACGTTCATACTGCATAATATCGCACTGTAGCGTGTCCAGCCACAAAACAAACGTGGCTGTTTCAGAGTCTGCGGCAGGCTTAACTCGCTGCACCATAATGGAATTTGCATTATCGATGCAAAGTTTCGCAAATGCGGTTGCGTGATTATAGTAAGGAGACAGCGGATCAAACGTTTTATCACCGTACATCATGACGGCTTCAGCACCTGAGACTAGGTTAGGCGTCTCAGGTCCTTTTTGTGTATACAGAAAGAATTTCGGCAAATGCTGCGGCACAGCATCAGGTTCACGGATCAGTCTGCGAGTACTGAGATCCTCCGTGCCTAACTGCTGTATCATAGGTGCCGCATTGACAAAATACGTAGTCATGTGTTACCTCAGAAAAAAAAAACAATAAAAAAGAAAAGACAGCGTGTTTTAATGAGCGAATAATAGATGTCCCCGTAATCTATTGATAGGACAAACATCACTATAGAGTAGGATATACGTTATGAGCATATACAGAACGAGTTATGATACCACGATTGGTTCGGGTCTCGTTACGCACTCCATTGAGCATTCTATTAAAGAAGCTTTTATTAAGGATATGTTGCAAGATCGAAACCTAGATGTCATAACATCTCTCGATTTCAAACCCGTTTTTGTAACGGGATATTCTTCGTCTGAATCCAATATACCTTTCTTTGCACACCCTTTAGCTATAGAGAACTATAAGGGGTTTGATTTTTTATGCGCCGACATCAGACCTTTTATAAAACAAGGTGATTTCGACATTAGCGACTTACAGATTAGGAATCAGACTGAGTTTAATCTGGCTAAATTTCGCTTGATTTTGAATTTAGCATGGCTATCGGGTGGCAGAGAACAAATCCATTCTACGCTGGATCTACCCACTGAAGTATTTGCTGGGTGGCTGAGTGATGTTTTGGCTAAAAACTTTGCATTGGATCCTAAAGACCAACTGACAATATTCGTGACTACATTATACTACTATCATTCGCTGTTTTCTTCTCAAAGTTTTCTGAGTGATGACAATCTACAGAGCATTGCCTTCCATACCATAAAAGTATCTAAGTCCACATCGCAGTTTGTGGTAGATACGTTTTCTAAAATTACGGAAACTTTGAAATCTCTGAATGTAAAAGAATTCGGCATTAAGGAATATTGTTTGGTTATCCGTGAGGTCGTTGAGAACGTTAGGTTGGATAAATTGAACGCAGGTGTTTTGATTACCCTCACCGGAAATAGCTGGTATGGATTGAATGGTAAAGAGATACTAGCTGTTAGTTTAGAACATCCTCCGAGCTGGTGTGCCTTAGTGTACGCTGCGCTTACACAGAAAACCTATAAACACGCTTTAATTACTAAAGTGGCAGAAAGGTTTACGAAAGGTACTCGATTGAAAGATTTTACGTTAGCTTTTGAAACATTAGTGGAAAACTATATTGAGGTTAAAGATAGTAGTACTCACTATGGTGTCTAATGGAGTCACGAGTTTACTCTATGTCATAGGAGCACAGTATGAGTCAATACCTTATTGATTATGCCATCAAAAATACCTGGTGTAATCCAGGGCAGGATAATCAACTCATTATAAAGCCTCAGAGAATCACGCCCAGAGACGGTGTTTACGGTAATTTTAAAGTCATGAGACGTTTGCTGCGATTACCGACTAAACAGGGTTTATATCACATTTTTCAGATAGGGGGGATACCTCCTGTTTTACTGGGACTAATAGGGGTTCATAGACCGTGGCTAGACGCTGATTGGTTGCCTTTTTCGGACGCCATGAACCAGTCATCGATGCTCTGCAATATCTATACCGATAAAGGCGTGGAGTTACCGAGATTTGAATCGTATTATTCCTATAATACTCGAAATAGTCTTTTAATAGCTGTTAAAGCTAATCCTAAATTTCCTGTAGATCTCACTCACGAAGATATATACTTAAGGGTTTACAGTAACGCTTACTTTGAACGTGACGACGTCGTACAAGCTGCGCCTAAGATCTATACCGAAGGCAGAACAATTAAAACGACGGATGACATTGAAGCCATAGCGGCAACGTTTACTACGTACAGTCAGAAAACCGGATTGACGTATGGGTTTGTAAACGGTTTATACAGTAGCCACTTAGATGTTTACACCATATCCATTAATGACGTTGTGGAAATCGTCTATGATTCCAGTGTTTCCAAAACTGTGCTATTTCCTGTATCTGGTTTACATGTATTTAGAAGTGCCATGGATAGCATAGATAAATATGTGCTACATTACCCAGATGACCACACGGATCAAATTCAATTTTTAGATGATATCGATTTTTACACGCTACATGCGCACGATACTGGGAAATATAAAGGTCTCTATTACCATAAAAACCAACAAAAATCGGTCAGGATGCTCACACATAGAGACTATTCTATATCAGTAGATTACTATGTCTCTCTCGGTAATAAGTTAAAGGATATATTTGGCGACACATTGACGCTGAATGACTTTTATGTGCAAATGAATATCCGAAAGTCAGGCTATAATAGACCTATCGTTTTTGAAGATCTCAGAATCAAAGAAATGTATAAGTTACCTGACACTGAGGTGATTAAAGCTATCAATAGTGTCGACGCTAATGTCCGGTTTTGGAAAGCCGAGGATTTAGAATCCAGTTACTATACTGAAATTATGCGTCAAACCCACAGCGGTATCACTGAGACCATGGTTAAAAACGCCTACGGGTATAATGCAATCAGTAAACTCACAGGCGATACACCTCAGTTAGTAGATATGGATGCGAGCCCGAGACAAGTTACTCTACCTAAAATACTCAGTGAGAGGAGTACGGTTTTTGAGTATGACGTTAATGGGTATCTGATCGGGGTCCATAGTCATACGAGTAATTCTACTTATGAACCTACTTCGCTGAATTGCGCGTTAGTTGAAGCGATTACAGGAATCGGGACCTATAGACCTAATGTTTTGTTTAGTGAAAACCCTAATCCGTATCCCGAACCTATCGTCATTACTATTCCTCCAGACTGCGACTACAGAGTCTATAAATGTTATTTAACAGTCGATGGTCCTGATAATAATTGGGTAGATGTTACCGATAGTGGAGACTATGAGGTCGTCAATAACGTCTTGACTTGGATAGCGTATGACCCTAATAGCTATGTCATGGTCAGGACTGATCGAACATTCCTTTACTATGAATTGAGTTTCTTACCAGTAGACGGTAACCTGAGGTTCACACTTTCAGAAGAAGTCTCAATTAATGGCGAATATGTTAACCACGCAGTGCCAGTCCCTTTAGGCGAATTGGATATTTTTCTAAACGGAAAATCACTCGTTCCTAATGTGGACTACTATTTCCATTTCCCAGAAGTCGTCATCGTCAATAAAGAATACTTAACTGCAAACCCAAATACTACGGCACAAACTATCGGTGTTAGATATTCTGGCTTTTCAGACGCGCAGCTACAGCCTAGAGTGTATGAGGAAATTGGATTCATAGACCATAAACTCTTATCCAGTAATAATAGATACGATATCAGAGACGATAGAGTACTGAGGATTATTGTCGATGGTTCTGTCTACGATAGATCTGAACTCAAATTCAGGGAAACAGATACAGGTGTTGAAATTCCTGATGCCAGCAATGGTAAACCTTATTGTATTCGGGATATCGTGGTTCCTATTAGCACTGTGGTCGACGCAGACACATATACCATGAGAGAACTCTCTAGAGACAAGGATAAGGTTATCTCAGATTACCTCACACCACGTCTACCTCCTCCTGATTTTGGAACACCCAACGTCATCGAAGAACGCTACCAAGTATTTAGTCCTTTTATATGTAAGATCATTTTCTTACTCATCAACGAAGTCATTACAACTGAGTCACTCATGGTGGCTTTGACAGATGGCGATATCTTAAACCTCTGTAAACCCTATGAAGACTGGTTACCTTTCGATCCCATATACGGTGATAATCACCCAGGTGAAGGCTATGTCATTATTCATCCTCTTAATATTAATGCTACCATAGAACTCAATCTCTTTCAATATCGATTTATATTGAGAGTAGCTAGACTCTATGCCGGCAATCTAGTCGATTTGTCCACGTTTATACAATTAAAACCCATACCCAATTGAGGTAAAGAATGTCAGATCCTTCCAATATTCAAGTACTCGGTATTATAGGGACAGATGGTATTGTCCCCATCTATAGACCTGACGACAGATGGTGTCTATGGAATATTAATGAACTCTGGTCAGGCACTATAGGTGAAGGTAAGTATGTGCCTAAAGTATACGACGGTGTCAGGGAATATGTCGAAACCAGTTATAACGAATACCAAGTAGAATCCATTAATCCAGTTACGTTAATACCCACATTGAGGCTAGTGAAGCCTTCTAATATGGTATTTACGTTTCCTGAAACGGATGTGCTCTTTGGTGTCGATCCCAACCAAACGGATACCTACCTTTGTTATCTCGATAAAGGCGTCATGCCGTACATTCTATCGTTGGACGCTAGGCTCAGAATTAATGGGTCTATGTCAAAGAACGCTAAGATCTTCAAAGGCGCTGATACGTCAGATACTGGGTTAGTTATTTCTAGGATCTATGATAACAGCGGTAACTTCTTAACAGATGTTATTGAGTTAGAATTGGTGGGGTTAGATGGCGTGACAAATTACGCCATTAAAGCTGTCCCGCCATGTAAGACTAACCAGGATTTACAAAATGGCGAAATAGTCACTGTGGTCATCTATAGTGATGATGGACACGTCGTCTGTAAGCGCCAGTTAAAGATTATTAATACAGCCTTCATTAGAGGACCTGCTGCTAACCGTAAATACGTCGTCGGTATCAGCTTAGAATCTCCTTATGTTTCGCCTACTGAAGAATTCGTTATCGAGTTCCCGCTCAACACACCTGTAAATGCGCTCAATGTCAGAGGCGTAGTCAATTACTCGGATGGTAGTTCTACGAGATATTCTTTGGGTGGGAAAATGAACCTCTATGGTTTGGACCAGTATATTTCCTCCATAGTCGGCCAAACCTACGACCTAGTCCTAAGTTACACATTAGGCGAGGACGAAGCAACTAACGTGGGTGTTTCGGGTGATGGAAAATTTGTCACAGCACCTTATACCCTTAGAACAGTAGAAGTCGATAACTCCTACAATGTTAAGATCTTTGGCTATCCTATCTGGATCAGCAATGACCAGGGATATAGGATGGAATGGTATCTCCTCAATCTCAATAGGAATATCTTTATTAATGTGACGCCTTACGTTCAGTTCGCTGAGAATACAGGTGCTTTTGATCCTAAAGCCTATGGTTACAGCCAAGTAAAAGCCATCACGCTAAATCTCGCTTTAGCTTCAGGTACCTTTAAACCCTATATCCATACGCAAGTCGTAACGATTACCTTAGTTAGAGCACCAGCAGGTCCCCTCGATCAAGGTCAAGAAACACACGTAACCCATTGGACGGTACTCAGTCAGCCAGGATCTAGCGTCATACCGTATGGATTAGATACGGTGATGATCATTGCCGTGCCGGATGAAGATACTTACGATATGGGTAGAGTTATTGATCTAAGCCTGGGATGTGATACATTTGAGGAATGGTTAGATAAGATTTACTATAGAACCTATCCTCTATTTGATCCTAGGGTAGAAACAGCTCCACCTGTGCCCACTCATTTTGAGATCATCGACATCTATGGCTCTAAAGATTCTTTCCCGATAGAGAGCTGGAACACTCTTCTTAATATGAGCTACGATATACCCGCAAACAGCGTACCTTTTATCAGATTCTATAAGCTAACAGCGCTAGGTGAAATAACGCTAAGCGTTGCAGCAGCGATAGCTCAATTATGATTAGCTAACATTAGCCAGGATAGCCTAAAAAGCTATCCTGGCTATAAATCGATTCCAAAAAAATATAGCCATATGTGCTAATAACGAAGCTGCGATCGTGTTGATTGCGGTACCAACAATAGAGTAAATAACTATGTCCATAACTATAACTTTTGATGGTCTTAAAGCTTCTTATGACGGCAAAATATTTGACGTTAGTATTCATCCTACTCTCCCTATTTCTTCCATAACTCAAATATGCGCGATCATTAAGACACTTCATACAAAAATAACAGAATGCCGAAACAACATCGAGCGTGAGCCCGAAATACATGAAAAGCTAACACAAGCGACCATTATCCTTAAAAGCGACATTCTAACTTTATTGAGCTTTTTAATACAGCCTCATTTATCAAACACAGTATGGTCTGTTGTGCTAGAAATCATGGACCGCACTAAATTACTGTCGGATCTAGGCATTGACACTAAATGGTCCGATATGGATTATAGGAAATTCATTAAATTTGTACGTTAGCTAAAATTAGATTCAAATAAATTACAGCCATATGTGCTAATAACGAAGCTGCGATCGTACTGCCAGCGATAAACAACAATAGAGGTAACTATTATGAGTTTCAAAAACGGACAAATTAACAATAAGAAAGGACTTGGTTGGAAGGCTATATGTCTGTCTGATTCCTACAGGATGTTGGATATCGTGTACGCTGTACATAATGGTTCCCCCAAGATAAAAGGAAGTTACCAAGCAACACCAAAGGTTGGTCACTTTGTCTTCAAGGTAGTCTGGAAATTCAACAAGACCGGGGTGCTTGAGGAAAAGTACCAAGTGTTTGTGGTCGCGACCAGCAAAAAGAAGGAACTGAAGCTTACCCAAATCCCGATTATGGAAGCTGGTCAATTTTGGAAAGTGGCCGAGGCCACAAATCCCTGGATGAAAGATTGGTTGCAGCCAACAACCGAACGGGGGGTCTTTTTACCGCCTGAGGCAGGACCTGTGCTGTCTGAGGTTAGAAAGCATAATCAATGGTTGCGGTTTCTAAACAAGTATGGGTCTTTGGATACGTATGTTGATTATCACGCCATCGACAACGGTCCAAGATTCTGCATCGAACTGTCTAGTTCTAAAGGGTTGCAGTATGAAGCCAAGGAATTGGACTTTGACCCAGATAAGGCCTATGCGTCGTCCTGCGATGATCCCAATGACATCACTGGTCAACATAAACACACTATGTTCTTTCTGTCCGACGGACGTGGTAATTTGTTCGACCCGAGACACGAAGAGCTTAATGTGGTTGGACTGCGTAAATGGCGCAGCCATCGCTACATCGTGAAGTTGGTTATTGGCGCCTATTTTTGTGTCAGGGACGGTTTCCCAAGGACTCACGGCGTAACTATTGACGTCTACCGCACCAGCAATAGCTCAATTGTAATAAGATAAACATAGTTAGCCAGGATAGCTCTTACGCTATCCTGGCTAACTTAGATCGCAGATTTTTATGGTCATATATGCTAATTATAGAAATAAACGATCGGAGTAATATCATGATGACTTTGAAAAGCTATGTTCCGTGGTGTAAACGGAGCCGCAAACAGGTTATAATCGAAGCGATGGCTTCGATCATCATGTTTGTGGTTGTTTGGATCTGTTTAGTGCTAGTCCTAGCGCTAGATCCAAACTAATCATAATGGGGTGCCTTCATCAGGCACCCCACCCAACGCATTTTTTATTTGGTTTAATTTTATGATGAAAACCCAGCTATTTTTTTTTTTGAGGTAACTATGTTTATATTT
>Ga0172372_10010925_pt1 | contig 11589 bp, 6 predicted proteins | sample LakKiv5m_2_FD_114544 | JGI IMG/M metagenome (GOLD analysis project Ga0172372, IMG submission 114544) | Freshwater microbial communities from Kabuno Bay, South-Kivu, Congo - kab_092012_9.5m | ecosystem: Environmental > Aquatic > Freshwater > Lake | place: Democratic Republic of the Congo... | reverse complement strand
CCGGCATCAGCGGATCGAGCAGCACCAGGGCCGCCCGCGGCGCGCCGGCCTGCAACAGCCGCTGGCTCAGATCCAGCAGCGGCTCCACCGCCCCAGCCGCCAGCGCCGGTCGCAGCTGCCAGGTAAGGAATTCCAGTTCGGCGGGCCCCGCCGCCTCGGCCAGCCGCTGCTCCAGCTCGCGCCAGCCCGCTGGCGGTGCCACCTCCACGGCCGGCGAGGATTCGCCCGCCAGCCATCGCCGCGCCTGCTCGAGCTCGGCCCGCAGCCGTTCGCCATCCGGTGCCAGCAGACCCCAGCTGCGCCAACGGGCCGCCGCGGCGCTGGCCCCCACGGCCGTCAACCGCTCCGCCAGCTGCTCGCAGTCCTGCGGATCGGCAGTGCCGCTCGCCGCCGCCGCCGCCAGCCGCTCCAGCAGATCTTGGTCGGAGATCAGAACGCTCATGGCGAGGTGGTCAGGGCTCTCAGGGCCGCGATGCAACGGCTGGGATCCAGCTGGATCGGCTCCAGCAGCGGCCCCTCAAACACCAGCTCCCGATACAGGGCCGGAGCCTCGGCGGGTTGCTCACAGCGCGCATAGCGCAAATTGCGCTCCTGCACGATCGCATGGAAATAGGGCGGTGCGTAGCGGGGCTGATGCAGCTCCAGCACCCGCGTACCCGGCTGGGCGAACACCAGCGCCGCCATCGCGCCACCGTGCGGCGCCACCACCAGCGTGGCCTCCTGCACCAGCCGCGCCTGCTTCGGCAGCGGCATCGCCCCCAGGTCCACCGGCTCCAGCGCCAGTCCCTCGGCCGCCAACCGCTCCAGCAGGGCCGCCTCCCCCCACACCGGTCGCCGCGATGACCGGCCGCGGCTCAACCACAGCCGACGCCCCGGCGGCGCCGCCGCCCGGTGCGCCTCCCGGGGCAGCAGCTGCCGCCGCAACCAGCGCTGCGCCCCGGGCGGCGGCCAGCCGAAACGACCGCTGAAGGGCGGCACCAGCAGCTGTTCCGCCCGGATGTGCGGCTGGCGGCGCGCATCGATCAGACGCTCCGGCGCCAGCCCCAACCCCTGCTGCAGCATCTGCAGCCGCCGCGGATCCTCGCCGCCGTTGTGCCACACCCGCACCTGGCGGCGCTCCTGATCGGTGAGCGCCGCCAGCGCCCGCCCCAGCCGCGGCAGCTGCTCCAGCAACCAGTGGTAATGCACCTCCGCCGACAGATCCGCCACCGCCAGTACACTGCCCTCCAGCTCCAGCGGCGGCCCCGGCGGCTCCGCCTCCTGCGGCATCGCCGCCGTCAGCGGACAGGCCGGCCAGGGGTGGGGATAGCGGCGGCAGAGATGGGGCTGGCGCTGCCCCTGCCGATCCGCCACCGTCACGGCGGCGCTCATGCCCCACGGGCTGGCCAACGGCGGCCGCAACCAGGCCCGGCCGCCCGGCAGTCGCTCCGGGCCCAGCTCGGGCTCCGGCCCGGCCAGGGGATCGGTGAAGGGCGGAATCCACAGCTCACAACCCTCCGCCAGGGAGCGGCGTTCCCAGGCCGCCACGCTGGCGAGGCCGCAGTCGGAACAGGAGGGACCGCGGCAGGATCCACCCACCGCCAGCGGTTGCGGCAGATCCGCTAGGGCCGCCGCACCGACCACGGACACCGGTTCCGCCTCGCCGTCGCCGGGGCTCGCCAGCCGATCCGCCAGCTGCTCCAGCGCCGCGGCGCCGCTGCCGGCAGCGGCCCGATACAGCCGCGCCAGCGCCCGCAGCAGGGCGGGATCGCTGCGCAGGGCGAAGGCCTGCTCCAGGCGAGGGCTGGCCGCATCGCCGTGCTGGTGCCAGCACAGCCGCGCCCAGGCCGTCAGCAGCGCCGCCAGATCCTCCAGCAACCGCTGCTGCGGCTCCGCCCCGCCCCGCCAGGCCAGCAGGGCCTCACACCAGGCGAGCGCCTGCCGCCGCACCGCCCACAGCGCCGCCTCGCCCGGCTCGATCGCCTCGGATTCGATCGCAGCTGTTGCCGTTGCAGCTGTTGCCATTGCAACTGTTTCCGCCGCAGCTGTTGTCACCGCAGCTGTGTCGATCACAGCCGTGTCGATCACAGCTGTATCGGTCACAGTTGTGTCGATCGCAGTTGTTTCGGTCGCGGCTGTATCGGTCGCGGTCGCTGCGGTCGCCGCCGGGGGCGGCTCCTGCGGCTGGGGGTTCTGCGCCGCTGCGCTGGTCGGCTGCAGCGGCGGACACCACTCCCGCTGCAGGCGCATCGGGGACCAGGGGGCCTCGGCAGCGGCGGCCGCCAGCGCCTGCAGCTCCGCGGCCAGCTGCTGCTGCCACAGCTCCAGGCCGGCGCGGTGGTAGCCATGGGCCAGCAATCCCCAGCCCATGCCGTGATCGGCGGGGCCACCGATCGGCGCCTGATCACGCTGCGGCCGCTGCAGCCCCGCCAGCACATGCGCCTCCAGCCGCCGCCAGACGGGGTCGGCCAGCAGCTCGGATCCCCGCCACGGGTGCCCCTCGCGCGTCGCGCCGCTCTCCACCGCCTGGGCGAGGTGCAGCCAGGTGCGCGCCGGACCCAGGGGGCTGGCGCCCCAGGCGCTGCGCCATAGCTCCAGCGCCAGATCCCCCTCCCCCTCGCTCCACGCCTTCCAGGCCGACCAGGAACGGGCGCCCAGCAGCAGCTCCCGCTGCTGCTGCCGCAGCGGGTGGCCCATCGGCAGCGCCTGCAGCGCCCGGCTCAGCACCCACAGCAGACCCTGGGTCTGGGGACGCAGCCGCCGACTGGCGCCACCGCCATGCACCCGGTAACCGCAGAGCACCTGCTCCACCCAGGCGCCGCGCACGCCGGCCAACGCCAGCCGCAGCAGCAGATCGACGTCCTCGGCATGGCCCAGGCCCGGATCGAAGCCACCCACCAGCTCCAGGGCGCTGCGCCGCAGCATCCAGGCGCTCGGCAGCACGGCCTTGAAGCGAAACGCCGCCTCCGGATCGAAGCCGGCCCCCTCCTGCCAGGGCCGCACCTCGCAACCCTCCGCCGCCGCGGCGCCAGCGGCCGCCGCCTGGGGCAGCCGCCGCCAGCCGCACAGCACCTGCCCGAGCCCCGGCTCTCGCAGCAGCCGCTGCGACTGGAGCGCCAGCCGCTGCCCCAGGCAGAGATCATCGGCATCGAGGAAGGCCACCAGCTCCGCCCGGGCCGCCCGCCAGCCCCGGTTGCGCGCCATCGACACCCCTCCAGGCGCCCCGGCCGCCAGCAGCCGCAGCGGCGCCGGGCTGCCGAGCTGGTGCCAGCAGCGCCGCAGCACCTCCGCCGACCCATCGCTGGAGGCGTCATCGACCGCCACCAGCTCGTAGGCCACCCCACGCTGCTCCGCCAGCGAGGCGAGGGTGGCGGGCAGCCAGGCGGCCGCGTTCCGGAACGGAACAATGACCGAAACGTGTGCTAACTGTGAAGAGGTTGTGAAATCTGACCGGTGCGGCCTGACCGACAATCGCAACACCCCACCTACACCCGACCCAGTATGCGCAGAGCCCTGATCCGCTGGCTGGGCGGGCGCGTCGATCCGATCGCACCGCCGCAGCCGCAGCAGCCCACCGCGCCGGCGCCGGCGCCTGCCGCCCAGGCGCCGCTCCACGCCACAGCCCCGCCGCCGATCGCCCCGAACCAGTTGCTGCAGCAGTCGGAGCGGTACTTCGCCTACGCCGAGCTGCTCTCCGAGCAGGGTTCCGGCGACCTGGCCGCCCCGGTCTATCGCCAGGCCTATCTCGGCCTGCGCGCCCTGGTCGGGATCTCCGCCGTGGCGGCCCCCTCTGCCCAGCCGGCCCTGCCGCCAGCCCGATCGCAGGCGCCGCTGGCAACGCCGCCCGCCGCCGCCCCCTTCCGCGGCGGCGCCAGCGCCCCGTACGCCCCCCCGGCGGCACCGCCGGCGCCGTTCCCGCCGGCGGCTGCGGCGCCGTTCGCCGCCTCCGCCGCGGTGGCTCCCCCTCCACTGGCAGCCCCTGTCGCTCCCCCGGCAGCGCCGGCGCCAGCGCCGGCGCCAGCGCTGGAGCAGCAGCTCCAGCCCCTGCGCGAGGGCCTCAGCACCACCACCGCCGCCGAGGTGGAGCGGCGGCTGATCGCCCTGCTGCAACAGGGCCATCGCCATGAGGATCTCGCCAACCTGCTGGGGCTGGCCCTGCTGCTGCAGGATCGCCGCGACGAGGCGGAGCGCTGGTTCCGCGAAACGCTCACGATCAATCCGCGTCACAGCCGCGCCCTGGTCAACCTCGGTGGTCTCTGCCTCACCATCCAGCGGCCGGAAGAGGCGGTGCAGCTGCTCTCCCGGGCCGTCGAGCTGATCGATCCGCGCTCCAGCGAGATCCTGGCGGCGCTCACCAACCTCTGCCTCGCCCAGCAACAGCTCGGCCGGCCGATGGATGCGGCCCAGCTGGCCCTGCGGATCTTTCGGCTCAAGCCCGATCACCTGCGCCCCGAAAGCCTGGTGGCCGCCGCCGGCACCCTCGAACAGATGGGCGACGAACAGGGCGCCATCGAGCTGCTCAGCCACCTCCGCGGCCGCGGCCATGCCGATGCCGACCTGACCCGCCGCCTGGCCCAGCTGCTGGAGCGCCGCGGTGACTTCCAGGGCGCCGCGATGGTCTATCGCGACCTGCTGGCCACACCGGAGACGGCCAGCGCCCCGTCATGAGCGACTCCAGCCTGCCCGCGGCTGTGGAGGGCCTCAGTGAGTCGCTGCCGCTGCCCGAGCCGGAGCTGCTCCTGACCCTGGCCGGCTCCGAGCTGCTCGATGCCTATCTGCAACGCCAGCTGCTGGAGGCCCTCTGCGACACGGTGCTGGGGGCGGCGATCGCACCGCTCAGCGACCCCGCCGCCGACCTGCTCGCCTACGGCCGTCGCCATGGCCTCGAAACGATCGAGACCGTGGAGGCCTGGCGCCTGGCGCTCGGCCTCAGCCTCGATGATCTCGAGCGGCTGGTGGCCTTCGAGCAACGCCTGCAGCAGGTGACCGAAAGCCTCTGGAGCCAGGCTGTGGCCTCCTCCTTCCTGCAGAGCCGTGCCGACTACGACCAGGTGGTGATGAGCATCGTGCGCATCGACGACCCCGACCTGGCCACCGAACTGTTCTTCCAGCTGCAGGAAGGCAGCCTCAGCTTCCCCGAACTGGTGGAGAACTACGCTCAGGGGCAGGACCGCACCAACCGCGGTGTGATCGGCCCGATCCGGGTGCAACAGCTCAATCCCCTGCTGGCCCGTGTCGTGCGTCGCTATCGGCCCGGTGTGCTCATCCCCCCTCTTGATGTCAACGGTCGTGTGCATCTGATGCGGATCGAATCCCTGCAGCCCGCCCAGCTCGATGCCGCCCTGCGGGAACAGCTGCTGCTGCGGCTGCGCGGCCAGTGGCTGTCCAACCAGCTGCTGCGCCTGCGGCTGCGCCTGCTCCAGGCCGCTGTACCCCCCACTGCGATGCTGGCCCCATGAGCAGCAGCGACAACGGCAGCAGCCTGGCCCAGATCCTGGCCCGCACCAGCCTGCTCCAGGATTGCCCCGCCGAGCTGATCACCGCCCTGGCGGCGGAAGCACGCATCGTGCAGCTGGCGATGGGGCAGCCCCTGCAGCGGGCCGGCCAGCTGCCACCGGGGCCCGCCCTGCTGCTCGAGGGTCGTCTGCGCCGCCTGCTGGCGGCCCCCGGCCAGGCCCCCTGGAACCTGGGCTTCATCGAGCCGGGTGCCTGGGTGAGCTGGAGCTCGATCTGGCGCAACGAACCGGAGCTGACGCTCACCGCCTCGCGCCCGAGCGCCCTGGTGCTGATCCCCGCCGCCGCCGCCCTGGCCGCCCTGCGCCGCGAGGCCAGCCTGCGACAGGCGCTGGCCAGCCCCAGCTTCGAGGAGCTCGCCGTGCTGATGGCGGCCCACTGGCAGCAGCAGGGTCTGCAGCAGCCGGATCCGTTGTCACGCCTGCAGCAGCTGCTGGGCGACACCCATCTGCTCAGCACCACGGATCCCCTGCCCAGCGGCCACCTGATCTTCTACAGCGGCCCGCGCCAGCCTGGGGGCCTGCAGCCGGGTGAGCGGCTGGCGGCCGGATCGAACCAGTGGCGCAGGCCGATCGATGGCCTGCCGCCGCGGCTGCTGGCCATCCCCGAGGCGGCCCTGGCCGCGCCGATCAGGGCGGCGGTGGAGCCTGACACCAGCGGCAGCAGCGCCCTGGTCGTGCGCAATCCCACCAGCCTGGTGGGGCCCGCTCCCGCGGCGGTGATCAGCGCTGAGGAGGGCCCGCCCGTGCTGGAGGCGGCCGACATCCCGTTCCAGGTGCGCGCCGCCGCCGCCGACAGCCGGGTGGAGCAGGCCCTGGCCTGCATCCTGCACCTCAGCGCCTCCCGCCGCATCGCCTTCTCCGCCGATCAGGTGCGCCGCAACCTGCAGGACGTGGAGGAACGGCTCGGGGCCCTGAAACTGCCGCAGGTGGGTCTGCAGCTGGAGGCGCTCGGCTTTGAGACCCGTCCGCTGCGGGCTCGGCCCTGGGATCTGGCCCGCATGGAGCCGCCGGCGATGCTCGACATCGACGGGGTGCTGGTGCTGATGCTGGCCGCCAGCCGCAGCGGTGTGCTGATCGGCGATCCCCGCCACGGCCTGCGCCGCTACGGCTTGCGCCAGCTCGAGAGCCGCTTCCCCGAGGGCCTCGACCTGCTGGTGATCCGCCAGGGGCGGCTGGAGCGGGAGAACATCTCCTTCGGTCTGGGCTGGTTCCTGAAGGCCTTTCTGCGCTATCCCAACCTGCTGGCGCTGATCCTCACCACCGGCTTCATCGCCCAGCTGCTCACCGCCGTGTTCCCGCTCGGGGTGATGCTGCTGATCAATGAGGTGATCGGACGCAACAACCAGTCGCTGCTGGTGCCGCTCACCCTGATCCTGGTGGTGGCGGCGCTGGCGGCATCGCTGCTCGGTGGCGTGCGCGCCCTGATCACCGCCGATCTCTCCGACCGGGTGGATGTACGCCTCGGCTCCACCGTGGTGGAACATCTGCTGCGCCTGCCGCTGCCCTATTTTGAGCGCCGCTCCGTAGGCGCTATTTATTATAATATCAACCAGCTGTACAGCATCCGTCAGTTTCTGGTCGAGAAGCTGCTCGGTGTGGGGCTCGACATGGTGTTCAGCCTCGTCTTCCTGGTGGTGCTGTTCAGCATCACCCCCACCCTGACGCTGATCACCCTGGTGCTGGTGCCGATCCTGGCGGTGATGAACGTCACCACCACGCCGATTCTGGTGCGGTTGATCCAGCAGAGCACGCGCCACGCCTCGGCGGCCGGCTCCTATCTGGTGGAGGCGCTGGGCGGCATGCGCACCGTCAAGAGCCAGAACTTCGAGGTGGAGGCCCGCTGGGAGTGGCTCGATCGCTATCGGCGTTACACCAACAGCCGCTTCCGCATCACCCAGCTCAGCAGCCTCACCGAGGAGTCGGCCAAGCTGATCAGCCATCTGGTGGAGATCGCGATGTTCGTGGTCGGCGCCATGCTGATCCAGGCCAACCAGCTCAATCTCGGTGCCCTGATCGCCGTGCGCCTGCTCTCCGGTCAGATGGTGACACCGTTGCTGCGCCTCTCCTCCCTGTGGCAGGCCTTCCAGGAGATGCGCAACTCGATCGGCTGCATCGCCGACGTGATGACGGCGATCCCGGAGGTGGGTGAGGAGGATCTGCAGGCATTGCCCCTGCCGCCGCTGCGCGGCGATCTGCGGTTCGAAGCGGTGAGCTTCCGCTATGGCGATCGCGGTCCGATGCTGCTCGATGAGCTCGATCTGCACATCCAGGCCGGTCAGCTGGTGGGCATCGTGGGCCTGAGCGGCAGCGGCAAAAGCACCCTGGTGCAGATGATCGATCGCCTCTACCCGCCCCGCCAGGGTCATATCTATCTCGATGGCCTCGACATCGAGAAGGTGCAGCTGGCCAGCCTGCGCCGCCGCATCGGCTACGTCCCCCAGGAAAGCCTGTTGTTCGGCGGCAGCGTGCTCGACAACATCCGCCTCAACAATCCCGATGCCGACATGGAATCGGTGATCCGCGCCGCCAGCATCGCCGCCGCCCATGAGTTCATCCTGCAATTGCCCAATGGCTATGCCACGGAGCTGGGTGAACGCGGCGCCGGCCTCAGCGGCGGCCAGCGTCAGCGCCTCTGCCTGGCGCGCACCGTGCTTCAGGATCCCTCCTTCCTGATCCTCGATGAAGCCACCTCCGCCCTCGATGCCGATACGGAAAAACGCGTCTGCTTCAATCTCTCCCAGGCCTTCGGCCAGACCACGGTGCTGTTCATCACCCATCGCCTCACCACCCTTGTGGGTGCCGATCGCATCCTCTACATGGAAAAGGGCCGCATCATCGAGGATGGCAGCCATGAACAACTGCTGCAGGCCGGCGGTGCCTATGCCACCCTCTATTCCCAACAGACCCGCGGCGTGGGAATCGCCTGAACCATGAGCCGTCTGCTGTCCCGCTGGAATCCCCTCGCCCGCCGGCCCCAGGCCGGTGGCACCAATGACAGCGCCGCTGCAGGGCGCCGCTCCGACCTGGCCCGGCCCCTGGACCTGCGGCTTGAGAGTCGCCCCACCCCCTGGTTTCCGATCGCACTGGGCGGCTCGGTGGCGGCGCTGGTGGTCACCGCCGTCGCCGCCGCCGCCCTGGTGAAGGTGGATCAGATCGTGAGCGTGCCGGGCGTGCTCAGGACGCTGCGCTCCACCCAGGACATCAAACCCGACCAGGCCGGGCTGGTGACCCGGGTGCTGGTCAAAGAAGGCCAGCTGGTGCGCCGCAACCAACCGCTGGTGATGCTCGACACCACCGTGCTCGTGGGCCGGCGGCAGGCGCTCGAGGCCGAGAACACCCAGCTCGGCACCAGCACCCAGGCGGAACTGAACCGCCTGCAGGGCGCCCTGGCCCAGATCGACTCCACCAATGCCGGCCTGCGCAGCCAGCTGGCGATCACCCAGCAGCAGCTGCAATCCGTGCGCGCCCTCGAACGCCAGGGTGCCGCCTCGCGCTTCCAGGTGCTCGACTACGAGAAGACCGAGGCGCAGCTGACGGCGGAGCTGCGCCGCAATGCCGATGAGCGCGTCAAGCTCGCCGCCGAGTCACGCCAACGCCTGGCCGATCTGGCCCGCTCCCTGGCCCAGAACCAGGCCAACCGCGTCGAGAACCGCGAACTGCTGCAACGCGTGGTGCTGCGGGCCCCCGTGGCCGGCACCATCCTCAATCTCAAGGCCAAGACCAGCCAGGTGGTGGGCGCCGGTGAGGTGCTGCTGCAGCTCGTGCCGAACGACAGCCTGCGGGTCGAGGCCTTTGTGAACAACCAGGATCTGGCCTTCGTGCGCCCCGGCCAGATCGCCGAGATCGCCTTCGCAGCCTATGACCGCAACAAATACGGCTTCATCCAGGGCCGCGTCAGCACAATCGGCACCGATGCCCTGCCGCCCGATGAAACCTATCGCTTCACCCGCTTCCCGATCAGCCTGACCCTGGCGCGCCAGTACGTTCAATCCGCAGGCCGCCGCTATCCGCTGCAGGCCGGCATGGCCCTCAGCGCCGACCTGCGGCTGGAGAAGCGCACCGTGCTGGATCTGTTCACCAGCTCCGTGCTCCGCAACGCCAACGCCGTGCGCACGATCCGCTGAGGGGCCGCGGCCGGTGCGGGTGCTGCTGCTGCATCAGAACTTCCCGGCCCAGTTCCGCCATCTCGCCCCGGGTCTGCGCGCCGCCGGCCATGAGGTGGCGGCGATCGGCAATCGCACCGACCTGCCCGCTGATCTCGATCTGCTCTACCTGCCGACCGGTGGCGGCAGCGACGCCGATCTGCGCCAGGCCCGGGCCGAGGAGCGCTGCCAGGGCCAGTTCGCCCAGGGCCGCCGCGTCGCCCGGCAGCTGGAGCTGCTGGCCCACCGCCGCTGGCATCCGGATCTGGTGGTGGGCCATCCGTTCTGGGGGGATCTGCTGTTTCTCGACGATGTCTTCCCAGCCGTTCCCCTGGTGGCCCTGATGGAGCTGGATCTGCTGGGCGTACCGCCCCTCGATGGTCGACCCCGCAGCGCCGGCGCCGGCCTGATGCAGTGGACCACCCTGCAGGCGGCCCGGCGCATGGCCGTGGGCCTCACCGCCACCGCCTTTCAACGCAGCACCTTCCCGCCCTGGCTCCAGCCGCGCATCGCCGTGATCCACGAGGGCATCGATCTGCAGCGCTGCCAGCCCCAGCCCGTCAGCGGTCTGCGCCTGCCGGACGGCAATCTGCTGCGCAGCGGCGAACCCACGATCACCTTCGCGGTCCGGGCGCTGGAACCGTTGCGCGGCTTCGACACCTTCCTGCGCGCCCTGCCCCCCCTGCTGGAGAGCCATCCCGCCCTGCGCGTCGTGATCTGCGGCGAGGACCGCTGTTGCTACGGGCCACCGCCAGCCGAGGGCGGCAGCTGGAAGCAACGGCTGCTGGCGGAGCTCGGCCCACGGCTTGATCCGCGCCGCGTGCTGTTCGCCGGCCCGCTGCCCCACGCCAGCCTGCTCGACCTGTTCCGGCTCAGCTGGGCGCATGTGTATCTCACCGCTCCCTTCGTGCTCAGCTGGAGCCTGCTGGAGGCGATGGCCTGCGGAGCATTGCTGGTGGCCTCGCGCACGGCACCGGTGCAGGAGGTGATTGAGCACGGCCGGGAGGGTCTGCTGGTGCCGTTTGACGATCCCGCTGCGCTCACCGCCAGCCTGCAGCAGGTGCTGCAGCATCCGGCCCGCTTCGCCTCGCTGCGGCTGGCGGCCCGTCGCCGCATCCTGGGCAGCTTCGATCACCGCCACTGCCTGGCGCGCCAGCTGGCCTTGCTCGCCCGCGTGGCCCGGGGCGAGGATCCGCTTGTTGCCGCCGCCGGCGCCGCTGATGCCTGAAGCCGATCCCCGTCAGCTCTGGTGGGACCAGGCCCGCACCAGCCTGGCCGAGCAGGATTGGCCCCGGCTGGAGGGCAGTGTGCTGCGCCTGCTGGACGAGGCCCCCGGCCAGCGCGATCTGCTCGATCTGCTCGGCCATGCCCTGCTGATGCAGGGCCGCTTCGCTGCCTGCCGGGAGGTGCTGGAGCAGGCCCTGGCCCAGGGCAGCACCAACTTCTGGACCCCTCACAAGCTCGGCGACGCCCTGCGCGGCCTGCAGCGCGCCACCGCGGCGGTGGCCGCCTACGAACAGGCCCTGGCCTGGGGCAGCGACAGCCCGCTCACCGTGCGCAACCTGCTGGAGGTGCTCCACGGCGAGGACAGCACCCTGGCCCTGGCCCGCCTGGAGCGCTTCGCGGCCGAGGATCCACCCCCCTGGGAGTGGCAGGCCAGCTCCCCCTGGCGGCAGGGTGCCGCCCAGGCCAGCACCCGGGTGCATGGCATCGCCCTGGCGGACTGGCTCTGCGCCCACGGCTGCCCTGCGGCGGAGGTGCGCGCCGTGGTCTGGCAGGAGCGTTTGCACCGGCTGGAGCTGACGGCCAGCCTGGATCTGCTCGCCGACAGCGATCGGCCGCGCGAGCAGGCCCTGGCTGAGCGCCTGCGCGCCTTCCTGCGGGCGGCATCACAGCCGCCCGGCCACCGCGGCGACGGCGCGGCGGAGGCAGAGGCTGGGGCTGGGGCTGGG
>Ga0172372_10010922_pt1 | contig 11592 bp, 7 predicted proteins | sample LakKiv5m_2_FD_114544 | JGI IMG/M metagenome (GOLD analysis project Ga0172372, IMG submission 114544) | Freshwater microbial communities from Kabuno Bay, South-Kivu, Congo - kab_092012_9.5m | ecosystem: Environmental > Aquatic > Freshwater > Lake | place: Democratic Republic of the Congo... | reverse complement strand
TGCTTCTGTCGGAGCCGTTTGAAGGGCTTTATCTGCCGAAAGTGCTTGGTTTCTCGGTTTTGCGCGGGGAGGTGAATGACCAGTTCAGGTATGTGCGTCCCAACGACCATTTCAAGGATATTCTGCTGGCAATCTGCAAGAGCGTACACTTCGACCAGCTCAAGAAGCGCATTGGCCAGAGTATCACGGTAGGATTCGCACTCAGCAGCGACATCTGGATCACCAATATGCTGGGTCTGGTGGAAAACAAGCGTATCCGCTACTTCCTGCAGCAGCAAAACAACGATAAATACCGCGACCCGAAGGAAAGAGCCCAGCTTTATCAGCGCTACTTCAACCAGTTCCGCAACGAGCAGTACCATGCCGCCGATTTCCCGGCATCTCTCGGCGAGATGAAGGCCAATTTCTCGGCACTGCGCCAGTTCCTGCTGAAAAGATTCGAACTAAGCTCGCACAATGACAGCCTGAAGTCAAAAGTCATGGCTTTTCTCGACAACAAGGACTTTCAGGGTACCGAGGAATATGTGGAGATGCTGGCCATCTGCGGCAACTTTATTGATCTCGATCCGGGAGAGCGACAGGCGTTCTCCACGCACTTCGAACGCGAAAGACGCTCCTTTCAGGAATTCGATATCCGTTATCTCCGGTTCCTCTCCGCCCTCTACAGCTTCCCCGGTATCAGCTCCCCGAACGATGAGAGAATGAGTGCCGCCGCCGATAAAGGCTGGAAAGACAAGATTTCCGACTACTACCGCATCGCAGACAAAATTCACAGCCTGGGCTATGTGCACCCGGATACCATCGAAGCCGTACAGGACTTTTACAACAGCCATGAAGGCTTGTCGGTAGAAAGCGAGTGCCTGCGTCACCTGATTCTCACTTACTTCACCCGACTGATGGGTGGCCTGACAGAAAAAGAATATCAGGATTACTTCGATATCACCAAGATTTTCTCGGTTTACATGAAAATTTTCGGCAACCAGCAATTCAATCAGTCAGTGGAGAAACTCTCCATGAAGTACGTCACGCGTCTCCTGCACGTGTTCACGGACAAGCGTGCGCGCGACTATCAGGATGTCAAGAAATTCATCTCCACACAGTTTGTTGATCTGGGCTTCCTGAAGGAAAAAGAGGTGACAGAAATGTTCAAAACCCGCCGCAAACGCAAGAAAGAATAAATTTGTGTCGGTTTTTACTGGCACTTTCTCGGGTATTTTGCGAACGTAGTCGAACTTGAGCCCGGCTACGTTCGCTTTTTTTCATCTTTGTCCCGCCAATTCAAGTTTAATTTTATACGATCTTCCAATGTCTGTCCTGATTTTTCTGATTGTCCTCTATATACTGCTGGGTATCACGCTCATGAAGCTTTTTGAAAAGGCTGGTATCAGCCCGACCAAAGCACTCATACCGGGTGTAGCTGCCGCCGAATGGTGTAAACTGATTGGCAGAAAGCCCGCTTATGCACTCTGGCTGCTTTTCCCTGTGGTCAACCTGTTTATTTATGCAGGAATGGTCATTGATACCATCAGATCATTCGGACGGTTCGGATTCGGTGACGCCGTGATGGCGGTTGTGTTCGCTCCGTTCCCGTTTTATCAGATTGGAAAGGATGAAAAGGCAGTTTACGGCGGTCCGGTTCTTGAAAAGGAACACAAATACCACTTTCAGTTCAACGAGGCTGTCGAGAAAAAGGATACGCTTGCAATCAAAAAACTGGAAAGCCAGTACCCCTTCATGAAAAAGTCGGGCACGCGCGAGTGGGCGGAGGCTATTATCTTTGCCGTGTTCGCTGCCTCCTTCATACGTATGTTCCTCATCGAAGCGTATGTCATACCTACCTCTTCCATGGAGGGTTCGCTCAAAGTAGGCGACTTCCTGTTCGTAAGCAAGGCACACTATGGTATTCGTACACCCATGACGGTACTGCAGTTTCCGCTTATGCACAACAGACTGCCGCTCAATATGGGTGAATCTTATCTTGATGAGCCCAGTCTGCCCTACTTCCGGCTGCCTGCGCTGGAGGAGATTGAAAGAAATGACCCTATCGTTTTCAACTGGCCAGCCGGCGACAGTGTCATTCTGGCGCCCGACCGAAGCTGGGACATGAATCAGGCACGCCTTAAATGGGGTGCCAGTGCCATGTCAAAAGCCAAAATAATTACCCGGCCGATTGATAAAAAGGATCACTATATCAAACGCTGTATTGCGATTGCCGGCGACTCTCTGCAGATTCGCGGCGGACAGGTTTATGTAAACGGTCAGGCTGTACAAAACCCGACTCACATGCAGTTCTCCTACATCCTGTCGGCTCCTCAGGGTGTATCTGTAAAGCCAGAACAACTGGAGGCGCTGCATATCAATCTCCCGGAAGCACGGGGAAATGTGGTTCAGCTCGATGAAAAACAGCTCGAAGGCGTGAAAGCCCTCGGACTGAACGCAGAACGCGAAAAATCACCGCCAGCACCCGGGTATATGTTCCCGAACGACCGCAAACTGTACTCCAACTGGACAGTTGACGATTACGGACCAGTCTGGATACCCAAAAAGGGCGCTGCCACGCCGCTGACAATGGAAAACCTTCCTTTCTACAAACGGGTGATTACACTGTATGAAGGCAATAAACTGGAAGTAAAACAGGGCAAAATCTATATCAACGACCAGGAAGCTACCTCTTACACGTTCAAACAGAACTATTACTGGATGCAGGGCGACAACCGCCACAACTCCGAGGATTCCAGGTTCTGGGGTTATGTGCCCGAAGACCATATCGTAGGCAAGCCGCTCTTTATATGGTTCAGCACGAAATACGGCAGCATCGGTAACGGTATCAACTGGAACCGTATTTTCAAGTCGGCTACAAGTATGTAAAAATGAGGTTGTTGCAGTTTTTCCTGACCGGTATCGCCGGACTGCTTTGTCTGAATCTTGCCGCTCAAACCACGCTGTTCGTGGGTGCAGATCTTTCCTATGTCAATGAAATGGAGGACTGCGGAGTTGTTTACCGCGAAAATGGTGCAGCCAAAGATGTTCACAGGATTTTCAGCGACAACGGGTGCAACCTCGTCAGGCTGCGACTCTGGCACACCCCGTCGTGGTACGACACCCTGAATACAGGCAAACGGTACAGCGACTATAACGACGTGAAGAAGTCAGTTCTGAGGTCAAAGGCCGCCGGAATGAAAGTATTGCTTGACTTCCACCTGTCCGATTTCTGGGCTGACCCCGGCCGGCAACTATGCCCCGCAGCCTGGCTGAATGTGGTGGATAACCTGCCCGTACTGGAGGATTCGCTGTACCATTATGTCTATAGCACACTGCTAAACCTGAATACTGCAGGTGCCCTGCCCGACATGGTGCAGATCGGGAATGAGACCAACAAGGGTATCATGCTGTCGCCCGCCGTGGATGCCGGCGGCTGGTCGCTCGACTGGTACCGCAACAGCCGCCTGTTCAGGATGGCTATCCGGGCAGTCAGGGATGCAGAAACAGTTACGGGTAAACCGGTGAAAGTTGCGCTTCACATAGCAGGTCCTGCCGATGCCGGCTGGCTCATGCAGGGATTTCAGAACAGCGGGGTCACCGATTTTGATATCATTGGCCTCTCCTACTACTGGGCATGGCATCAGCCCACCTCCATCGAAGATGCAGGCAATGTGGTGGCCCAACTCAAATCGCAGTACCCCGGCAAAGAGGTCATGATCTTTGAAACGGGGTATATCTGGACCACCCAGTCCAACGACAATGCTTCCAACATCATATCATCAGTTCATCCGGACTACGCCCCTGCTAGTCCGGAAAACCAGCGGCGCTGGCTGGTGGATATGACACAGGAAGTATTCAGCAAGGGCGCCACAGGCGTTATCTACTGGGAACCGGCCTGGGTATCTTCCCCGTGCTTTACGCCCTGGGGACAAGGTTCTCATCAGGAACATGCCACTTTTTTTGATTTTCAGAATAATCTGATAACGGATGGCGGTATCAGGATGTACGATTTTCAATACACACTCGCAGAGAAGTCACCCGCCGCCCGGGGGGTGGACATGAATGTGGTGGCCAATTATTCCGAATCGCGTTTACAGGTCAGTTTCCCGCTGCTGGAGAACGGAACTGATATTTCTGTTCACATACTATCTTCTTCCGGCAAACAGGTAAGGACCGTTCCTGTTGCCCCCGGGGCACGTGAAACTGTTATTCCGCTGCAGGAAATGAGTCGCGGAGTTTATTACGCCGCCCTGTATGACGGAACCCGCCTGCTGGGGGTACGCGGTTTTTTATTCTGATCTGACCATTCTGCCGCTGCCAATACCGGAAACCTGTACCAGATAGATACCGGCAGGGATGCTTCCCGGATTTACCGTAATATAGTTTTCACCCGCGCTCACGCTCACAGGCGCGTAATAAACCGCGCGGCCCGTCATATCGGTGATGAAAAGCCGGGTTTCCAGACTTTTTTTACTCTCCAGATATATTGTAACGGCACCAGACGACGGATTGGGTAAAACTCCAAGTTCTACCTGTTCAGTTGGGGGCTCCAACGTATTATTGGGTACCTTGGGGCAAATCTGATCGAGCAGAGCCTGATACTTTGGAGCAGTTTGTAAAAAGGGAGGTACCACATCAATGTCATTCAGCACTCCCCAGGAGCCGTAAATACTCTCCTGCCTGCCCGACAAAATAAAGTTGCCAAACATACTGCTGCCCCAGTTCCGGACCGTATCCAGCATATCGCTGTACAAATGGTATATTTCCTGCGTGTATTGTGCATCATACATCGCCTGCTGATACGGGTATGTGGTACCGAATACATTTCCGACAAAGTGCTGACCACCCTCATAGTTGACGATACCTTTTCCAAAAAGCCGGATATTGCTGTAATCCTGACGGAGTGCAGGAATAAATTGCAGCCAGTTGTTGCGGGCATTTTCGATCAGATCCTGCGGGGTTGAGGCGGTATTCAGTACAGGATTTCCCGTACTGCCGTGATCCAGACCGATGTAGGACGCAGGCGAGGCAAGGTCCCATTCTGACGGATGTAACTGAGACAGAATCTGCTCGTTCAGGTAATTGTATCCTGCCTGCAGTCCAAGCACCCGCCTGATTCTGGTTTTCTGATCTCCGAATACATTTTGCCAGATCCTGAAGGTACGGGCGGCTTTTTCAGCCATAGCTCTGCCGTAATTCAGGTTGGAAGGAGCTGTCTGTACATTATAGTGCGCCTGGGCGAATATCCAGTTCCACACTTCATTGCTGTATTCCAGATATACCAGCAGCTCCGGATCGAGCTGGTCGCGGAAAAGACGGGCCAGCTGTGCCACATAATTGCTGTCGGCCTGGTGTGGTACACACAACCAGACTGATTTATGAGTCTGATTGGCCAGTTGTATCATAACCTCATAAGGAATACCGCCCGGAACAGCATACGTTAGACGCGATGTTCGAGTGCGATCGGCCCACTTCACATTCGGATTGCTGTTGGTGGCACCCAGGTCCATGAACCGCAAAACTTCGAACGGGGCCATTTTTTGCAGGAATCCGGCGTAAAAAGGCTGTGCTTCTGTATCGGTATTTTCATCCTCCTGTCGCAACAGTCGGAAATTTCGGACGTAATTGCCGGCGACCGACTGTTCGATATTAATCCAGATATTTCCATCACTCTGAACCGAGAACAGGATGCGGCCCGGAGAGGAAGAAATCGTATTTGTACTGCCGTTCACGTTCAGCGACCCGTTGCCGTCGAACAGTAACACGTACGTTTTGCCGGCCTGCAGATTTCCTCCACCGGAAGAAATGACATACCTGACTTTGTTTTCAACGCCATTGTACAGTTGAGGAATCTGCAGCGGATAGCCGTTCGTATCGGTCTGAATACCGGCGAGATGACCGTTGTCCCAGCACCAGCAGGCATCGTTATACACAAACGGCTCCGGCCTGACATGCTTCATCAGATTTCGCAGAGGGCGCTCGGGCGACCAGTCGGCCAGTCCTGACAGGTTGGTGCCGATTACCATCCGGCAAACATCCTGTTCCCAGCCCGGACAAGTAGTACTGTCAACGGGAATAACCAGCGGGAATTCATCGCGACAGCCGTTGTTGCCTTGCGCTGTGAACAGATAAGGGCCGGCAGGGAGATTATTATATGTGTACTGATTCGGGGTGACGAGCTGCCCGGTGTTGTTCGTCAGGGAAAAAGACGATGCCGGGTTATTGATGCGCAAGATGCCACCGGAGCCGTCGCAGGAGGCCTGTCGGAGCAGCGAAAAGGAGGTTTGGCAGGGAAAAGTGCCATCAGACTTCCGCACCGTAATCTGTTTCAGCGCCACACTCTCCAGTCCGCCCGAATCGCGCACAGTCATCCGTACAGCGAGCTGGCCCGGAGAATAATAGGTATGACTGATCGCTACTCCGTTTTTTTCCGGCGTTCCGTCGCCGGGGTTCCACACGAAGGAGAGTGGACCTCCATCCGTATCGTAGCTTGCGAGTCCGTCGAGTTGAACAGTGAACGGAGCCGTACCGTCATCAGCGGAGGCATGAATGACGGCTACCGGAGCCAGATCAACAGCAATGGAGGCATCGGGTGCTGCGCATGCGTACGTGCGCGCTACCCTGATTTCGTCGAGGTAACCGTTACCGGGGTCGTTACCAAGGTAGGCAACGGCGCTTCTGAAATGCATGGTGCCTGTGGTTGTTGTCAGGGATGGTACTGGCTGGTTATTTCCCAGCTGGACGGGATTGACATAAAAATCGAAGGACGTGTTATTCTCATTGAAAGCGATACGCATCACTAAAAAGGCTGCTTGTCCGATTGAAACCGGAACCTGCGACATGAAATACTGATCCCCCAACCTGAGCGTCCAGCGTTTTTCTCCGTTTGCCTCCGAGTTGGTACCGAAATATCCGATTTCCACCTTGCCCGATGTACAGTTGTCGCACCAGGGAATATTGCTGTCGTGAAGTCCGGTAAAGACAGCGCTGTTGTTGTTCTTTTCCTTTCGGACAAGGGCGCTCATCCAGAGCACCGTACCTTTTTTATCACCGACAAACTCTCCGTTGTCGCCCACGAAATCGGCAAAAACCCCGTCGGAATCTGTATTCAGGAGACGACCGGCGGTGAGATAAGCCTTTCCGCCACCGAGAGCGGTGCCGGGAGCCTGCAGGCCGGGCCAGAAAAGAGAGCCCCCCGACTGTGTCTGGTAACCCGGTATGGACTGGTCAGCGACCTGTACTTCCCACGGATTGGCCCATCCGCTACCCCCTGAAAGTCCGTGCAGCGGCAGTCCGGCCGGGTAGTCAAATCCGTCGTAAGCGAGGTACTGACAGGGCTGAGCCCGCAATAATGATGTGAGGAAGAGCAGGAGTGCGAGCGTATGCGTAGATTTGTGCTTCACGTTGATTTTTCTTTAGAAAGGGTACACATTTTTCCGGCAACAAGCCGGGTCTGGTTCTTTGATATATCGGAAAAGAAAAATAGAGGGGAAATTTGTGATTCTCAAACATAAACTCCCCTCTCTATGCGCCAAAGCGCCCACAAAGATATCTTCATTTTTTTGTAACAGGTAATACCCGGAGCAAATAATGGTCAGCTTAACAGGCGAGTATGCCTGATGGCGAGCCTGATTCAAGCCTGTATTTGTAACGGGCACTGTCGTCTGGAGAGTCTTAGTGAGTCCAGCGATGCCTACAGGGCGCTGAAAAAATCGAGCTTGCTACAGCAGGCCAAGCGTTGGCTATCCAATAAATGGACGGACTGGCAGACCTTTTACCTGCCCTTTGTGCGCCATTTTTTGCACGGATTAGCAGCGAAGGGCGAGTTAGTGTTTGTCATGGATGGTAGCCAGACAGGTTCCGCCAACACCACCCTGGTGCTTTCCGTCCTGTGCAAAGGTTTTGCCGTTCCGGTGGCCTGGGTGGTCAAAAAAGGTGAAAAAGGCCATTTCCCAGAGGAAATGCACACTGATCTGCTCAAAATGATAGCACATATTTGCCCGCCGATTAGCGGGCGTCGTATAGTGCTTTTAGGTGATGGGGAATTTGACGGTCAGGGTTTACAGCAGTGGTGCACGGATAACCAGTGGCTGTTTGTCGTCAGCACATCCTCAGACCGACTCCTTGATTTTGATGGCGAGGTTGCCCGCTTCGACAGCCTCCAGACTACCCGCAGCATCTGCTTCTTTCAGGGGGCGTTGCCGCTGGCTAACGCCGTGTATTGGAAGGGTAAAAAATACTCAAAGCACCTTTTTCTGTTGACAAACCTGGAGTTGGGATACGAAACCTGCCATTACTACAAACGCCGCTTCAAGATCGAAACACTGTTCAAGCCCCTTAAATCCGCAGGGTTTTATCTGCACAAGACTAGACTGAAATGTCCCCAAAAACTGGCAAACCTTATTATTGCGGTCGCATTCTCCTTTGTCATCACCTTTTGCATGGGGCTTACAATCAAGGAAAACGAACCCGGCAAAAGCCTCGAGTTGATTGTACGAAAAGACCGACTACCCAAAATTACCCCGGTTACAATCGCTCAACTGGCTATCAAAGCCAAATGCGCCTGCGTCCTTACTTTCTTTTCCGATATGTCAAAGAACTTCAATCAGATCTTCACCTGAAAAATGTGTACCCTTTCTAAATTTTTCTGACAAAATTAAGCCATGAAAGCAATACTGACCACTTTTTTGACACTGACATTCATCATGGCCGCCTCAGGCCAGCCCGCAAAGGATGATTACAGCACCGAATTCGGGAAATGGCATCAGGAGCGCATGGAAAGCCTCCGGTCGGCCACAGGCTGGCTGAACCTTGCGGGTATATTCTGGCTCCGCGAGGGAGAGAATACATTCGGGGCCTCCGGCAGTAACAATATCGTGTTCCCGGCCGGAAAATGTCCGGAACAACTGGGTGTCTTCTCGCTGGAAAACGGAAATGTCAGTTTACAGCCGGCAGCCGGACAGGAAATCAGGACAGGCGGAGCTGTTATCAGCGGGAAAACAAGCGTTTTTCCGTCGGACAAACAGGTGATTATGGAGCACGGGCCGCTGCGCTGGTTTGTTATCAGGCGAGGCGACCGGTATGCTGTGCGTCTGCGTGATCTGGAGCATCCGGCACTGGCCACCTTCCGGGGCGTTGAGACTTATATGCCCGACACAGCCTGGATATTCCGGGCCAGACTGGAGCGCACTCTCGGGAAAAAAATCCCCATCACCAATGTACTGGGCCAGGTGAACATGATGGAGAGTCCGGGAACGCTTGTTTTCACCCACAAGGGTACAGCTTACCGGCTTGATGCCGTGGAAGACGACGGAAAACTCTTCATACTGTTTTCGGATGAAACCAGCGGGAGCACAACATACGGCACAGGCCGTTTCCTGTATGCGGAAATACCGGGAAGCGACAACTATACTGTACTGGACTTCAACAAAGCCATCAATCCGCCCTGTGCGTTTACCGTGTATGCGACCTGTCTGCTACCACCCGCACAAAACTCGCTGCCCTTTGCTGTTACTGCCGGAGAAAAAAGATACGGAGAACATTGAGTACCTTCAGAACAAGGTGCATTTTTTGCTGTTTATTTTTATTTAAGAACAAACAGATGAAAAACCTGCTTTCGATACCATTCATCATGCTGTTGTGCATATCATGCAATTCAGCGCAAAACACGTCACAGAAAATGCAAAGTGCAGTCAGTACAGAGAGCAGCCCCTCTGGTCAGACAGAAATTGCCACCCTCGGAGGCGGTTGCTTCTGGTGTGTAGAGGCCGTTTATCAGGAACTGAAGGGCGTTCTCAAAGTAGAGAGCGGCTACACCGGCGGACGAATCTCGGACCCCACGTACAGGGAGGTGTGTTCGGGCATGACAGGCCACGCGGAGGTGGTACAGGTCACTTTTGATCCCGTTCAGGTGAGTTATGCGGATGTACTGAGGGTTTTCTTTGCGGTACACGATCCTACCACTTTGAACAGGCAGGGAAATGATGTGGGCACGCAATATCGCTCGGTCATTTATTACCATACGGAACAGCAGCGCGATACAGCAGAGGCGATAAAAAAAGAAGCCGCCGAGGCCTGGGACAACCCGATTGTTACAGAGATTTCGCCGGCCGAGAAGTTCTACAAGGCAGAGGACTATCACCAGAACTATTACCGTGAAAATCCCAATCAGGGGTACTGTTCATTCATTATCACGCCAAAACTGAAAAAATTCAGGGAGAAATTTGCCGACAAACTGAAACAGTAGTCGCAAGCATTATCTGACCAGGGAAAAACCGCCCTGATCCTGAAATACAGTGCCATCGAACCGCTCCAGTTCGGCGAAAAACAGATATGTGTCGGGTATCATGGCCTTGCCACGGAAATACCCGTCCCAGCCGTACTCCGGACTGTTTGGCGGTGCGTCAGTGACTTCGTACAAAATCTCGCCCCATCGGTCGGCAACTACGAGCCGCTTGATATTCACCACAGCCCCGTCGGTATTCAGCCAGAAATAATTGTCGGGCCAGTAAGCATTAGGACTGAACACATTGGGAGCGTAAACGCGGTTTCTTTTGGAAATCAGGATGCGAATATCATCTACCAGCACGCAGCCATCAGGGTCGGTAGCGATGAGCGTAAAGACAACCGGATCTGTCACCCGAAAACAGGAATCAATACAGCTGCTATCGGCACAAGGAGCGTAGGGCATCCATTCCACTTTGGCGGGTTCGAACCCGTAAACTGGCGAAATACAGGCAAAATCGCCTTTAATGACCTCCAAATCCTCTCCAGCGTACACCCAACTGCTTCTGAATTCCAGATCAATTGCCACGATTGAGTCGCACCCACGCCAGGAGCCATTTCTGATAATTTCATAGCCTGCACGCCTGTCTTTGTCGTAAACAGTGCCGTTAATCATCAGGAAATCATTGGGACAAAGCGTATCCCTGACATAACTGAACGGTGCTGGCAGCGCATTCACCTTCACCCTGAAGATAGAATCGCAGGGCATTCCCGGAAAAACTTCCGTGCCTGATTTCATGAAAGCATGGTAGGCGTGTCCGTTAAAAAACACCGTATCTCCTTCGCAGAGCGTGATAGTATAGTCTATTTCGACCGGATAGGTATAAAACAGATCAACCAGAACAGTACTGTCGCAGCCATTTGAGGCTGCTCCGGGCAATACCACTATACCCGACGGGCGGGCGGCATTGAAGACCTGTCCGCCGACCACCACATTCTGATCGAAGCAGAAAGTATCCCTCAGCACACCGGAACCCGTTTGAGCGGCAGCAGGGCACAAAAAGGCCGCAATAAAAAGCGTGAGACAGGCAATGATCAGTCTGAAAAGCATCCGTGAAAATAAAACAAGTGCCAGTGAAGAACGAAATAACAGAACAAAAAGCGTGCCCCGAGCGTTATGAGCGCAAAAAAACGAATCTTATTTTTTCAGATGTCAAAAAAAGTCGGACTAATCTTTGCCTGGGCAGTAATAACAGCTGTTTCGCAGGCGTCGGCACAGGATCATCGCAGTGAGCAGGTGTTGGCCAGCGAGCTCAAACGGTTTTCCCTGATGACCAATCGCGATACCCTTCAATTGCGTGATTACCTGTCGGAAGACCTGGTGTA
>Ga0172372_10010921_pt1 | contig 11592 bp, 10 predicted proteins | sample LakKiv5m_2_FD_114544 | JGI IMG/M metagenome (GOLD analysis project Ga0172372, IMG submission 114544) | Freshwater microbial communities from Kabuno Bay, South-Kivu, Congo - kab_092012_9.5m | ecosystem: Environmental > Aquatic > Freshwater > Lake | place: Democratic Republic of the Congo... | reverse complement strand
GACTCGAAAACGGATCCTGAAAAACCGAGAGCGTCTCGACGGCAAGCGGGCTTTTCTCGCGTTCGATGACCCGCCCCAAGATATAGCGGGAGCGCGCCATGTGATAGCTCGAGGTCATGAGCAGGATGCGCTTCCACGCATGCTTGGCGGCGTGGCGCACGAGCCATTCAGCGTTTTCAACCGTGTCCTCGCTCTCGGTCTCGAGCACGACGGTTTCTTTTTGGAGGAGTGGGGCCACGCCCCGGCGCACCTGCGACTCGAGCGTCGACCAGCGGGACTTGGGCCCCATGCCGGAGACATAAAACACGGGGACGCGCCGAGCTTTTTCGGGCTCCTGCGCGTCCTCCCAATAGCGGTACCAGATATCACCTGCCGCCGCGATGCGGCCACGGCCCCCTGCGAGCACCACCACGGCATCCACATCCGGGAGTGCCGCACCATCGCAGGTGTCGATGTCCTCATAGAGGACCGAGGCGTTCATGAGCGCGAGAGATATCACCCCGCCGCCAAACCCCAGGCCCGCGGCCAAAGCCCAGGCCAAGCCCCGCAGCCGGAAAAACCGCAAGATGCTCTTCGGGGTGCGACTCTCGCCCACTTGCGACTCGCTATCCGCGATCAGGCGCCCACGCGGGCGATCGCCTCGATTTCGACCAGGACATCCTTGGGCAGGCGCGCGACTTCGACCGTCGAGCGGGCCGGAGGATTCTCGGTGAAGTAATTTCCGTAGATCGCGTTGACCTTGGGGAAATCCCCCATCGACTTGAGGAAGATCGTCGTCTTGACGACCGAGGCGCAGGAGGCGCCACCGGCCTTGAGCACGGCTTGGAGGTTTTCGAGCACCTGGCGGGTCTGTCCCTCGACGTCAGAAGCGTGAATCTGGCCGTCTTTGGGATCGATCGCGATTTGCCCCGAGCAGAACAGCCACTCCCCCATGCGCACGGCCTGACTGTAAGGACCGATCGGCTGGGGAGCATCCTGGGTGAGAACTACTTTACGTTGCATATCAGACATTGGCACCGGCCTCCGCGAACTTTTTGCGATTCTGAATTTCCATGGCGGTGATCGCCGCCATGTTGACCACGTCGTTGACGTCGCTGTTTTGCTGGAGCACGAAAATCGGCTTGTTCATGCCGACCAGGATGGGCCCGATCGCATCCGCCATGCCGAGCTTGGAGATCAGCTTGTACGCGATATTGCCCGACTCCAGATTGGGGAAGATCAGCACGTTGGCGTCGCCGGGGACGCGGTTGAACGGGAAGCTCTCCTTGGAGATCTCCGCGCTCAGCGCCGTGTCGGCCTGCATTTCGCCATCGATGACGAGCGCAGGATCCTGCTTGCGGGCGAGTTCAACCGCCTTGCGCACTTTGACGGCATCGGCGTGCTCGTTGGAGCCAAAGTTGGAGTACGAGAGCATGGCCACGCGCGGATCGCGCCCGAGGAAACTCTTGGCGATCTTGGCGGTCTGCACTGCGATATCAGCCAGTTCCTCGGCCGAGGGGTTGATATTGACCGTGGTGTCCGCAAAGAACAGCACGCGGTTTTTGAACACCATCATGTAGATGCCGGCCAGGCGCGAGCCCGGTTTGACGCCCACGGCGTGGATCGCCGGACGCAGCGTCTCGGGATAGCTTTGTGATATCCCGTTGAGGAGACCGTCCGCGTACCCTTGCTCCACCATCATGGCGCCAAAGTAGTTGGACTGCTTGGCCAGGTTGCGAGCCATGGCCATGGTCACGCCCTTGCGACCGCGCTTTTCAAAGAGGACTTTGACAAACTCATCGAGCATCGGACTTGCCGAAGGGCGGATGATCTTGACGCCAGCGAGATCGTCATCGAGGCCGAGCTCTTTTTGGCGCTGCAGGATATGCTCTTCGTTTCCGAGGAGGATCGGATCGGCGATGCCTTCTTCGCGGATCGCGCGTGCGGCACGCAGGATCTTGGGGTGGTCGCCTTCCGGGAACACGATGGTCGGGCGCTGCCCGTCGGACTGCACGCGGCGCTTGATCCCGCGCATGACCGTGTAGCTCGAACCCAGGAGGGTTTCGAGGCGATCGCGGTACTGCGCGAGGTCGATCTTCTTGCGAGCGACACCGGTTTTCATGGCGGCTTCGGCCACGGCGGTCGCGACCCAGAGGAGCGCACGGCGATCAAACGGCTTGGGGATCAGGTAATCGCGACTAAAGCGGAAGCGCTGTCCGCCGTAAGCGCGCGACACACTCTCGGGCACGTCTTCTTTGGCGAGTTGCGCGAGAGCGCGTACTGCGGCCATTTTCATTTCTTCGTTGATCGCGGTGGACATCGTGTCGAGGGCACCGCGGAAAATGAACGGGAAGCCGAGCACGTTGTTGACCTGGTTGGGGTAGTCCGAACGGCCAGTGGCCATGATGGCATCGGGCCGGATTTTCATCACTTCTTCCGGGAGGACTTCGGGGTCCGGGTTGGCCATGGCAAAAACGATCGGGTCTTTGGCCATCTTGGCAACCATGTCGACGCTGATGCCGTCTTTGACCGAGACGCCCACAAAAGCGTCGGCGCCTTCGAGCGCCTCACCCACCGTGCGGGCGCGCGTTTCGGAAGCAAAGCGCTCTTTGTAGGGGTTCATCCCCTCCTTGCGTCCCTTGTAGATCACGCCTTTGGAGTCGGTCATGATGATGTTCTCGAGCTTGACGCCCAAGTTGACATACAGATTGGCGCAGGCAATGGCGGCAGCACCGCCGCCGCAGACCACGACGCGGACCTTGGTGATATCTTTACCGACGATCTCGAGCGCGTTGAGGAAAGCGGCGCCGCTGATCACGGCCGTGCCGTGCTGGTCGTCGTGGAAAACCGGGATTTTGAGTCGTTTTTTGAGCTCTTCTTCGATGTAGAAGCACTCGGGCGCCTTGATGTCTTCGAGGTTGATGCCCCCGAAAGTGGGCTCGAGCATCTCGCAGGCGCGGATGACATCGTCGGGATTCTTGGCGTTGAGCTCGATATCAAAGACATCGATGTCGGCAAACTTCTTGAAGAGCACGCCCTTGCCTTCCATCACGGGCTTGGAAGCGGCGGCCCCGATGTCCCCGAGTCCCAGCACCGCCGTTCCGTTGGAGACCACGGCAACCAAGTTGCCTTTGGCGGTGTACTCATAGATCAGCTCTTCTTTCTCGGCGATCATCCGGCAGGGTTCGGCCACCCCGGGGGAGTAAGCGAGAGAAAGGTCCTGTTGGGTGGCGACCGGCTTCGAAGGAACGACTTCGATTTTACCTTTGCGACCCTTGGCGTGGTACTCGAGAGATTCTTGGTAGATGGACATAGGCCTGAAACCTACACCCGGACTTTCAAGGCGCAAACCTGAAAATCATGCCGAGGTCGGGGGGAGGGCCCTCCCGGGGTTGCACCGTAAATTTGAATTGGCCGCGGTCATTTTTACGGCAGATCTGCCCACGCCCCGCTCAACTCCAAAAACCCCAGGGCAAAACACCGACCCCCTTGCCTTTGGAGGGTAGGAATCCTTCCTCAACCGGAGCGAGGATGAATCCCTGCTTGACCCCGAGCCGCTTCATCGCGCCGAGCACAGCTCTCTCCTCCACTTTGAGCCGTCGCGTCACGTCGGTCGCCGCCGGCACGATCCGGAGCGGAACTTGATCCTCGGTCACCATGTCCACGGGGGCCCCCTGCGCGCTCTTGATATATTCACGGACAAAGCGCTTGCCCGCATACAGGGATTGAGCGGCGCGCTCGTTCCACAGAAAATGGCGTGCAAGCGAGAGCGTGGCGCCCTGCCCCTCGGTGGTGCGCATGAGGTGCGCAGCCAGGCCCGAATCAAAGAAAAGCCAAACTTCTTTTCCGAGCCCTTCTGCGTGGCAGAGGATTTTGCGCACGAGAAAAATCTCCTGCATGGCATCGAGGTAACTTCGCACTTTGCGCGCCGGATCCTTGAAATGCTTGAGCGTCGGCAACTCGCCATCCCGCATCACCCAAGCCATGCGATCCAGGATCCGAAAAGCAAAGTCCGGATCGAACCCTCTTGAAAAAAACGGGGCGAGATCCCGGAAGATCGAAGTTTGCAGCCACGCAGTCCAATACTGCTCCCGCTGATCCGCATCCCGCATGAACGCCGGCACCGGCATCCCTCCGGTCTGCAAGGCGGGCATGATCTCCCGGACTCCGAACCGACACCGCGCGGGATCCCAACGTTTGTGTTGGATAGGGGGTTTCTGGTGCAGCTCGCCGAGCACGAGGGGCAGCAACTCATGGATTCCGATCCGACCCGTAAGGCTTTCGCGAATCCCGATTTTGGAAGAGAACCCCGATGACCCGGTCAGATAAAAAGATCCGGGGATGCGCTTCTCGTCCACCCTGAGCTTGATGGCATCGAAGAGCTCGGGAGCTTTCTGAACCTCGTCGATCACGGCGGGGCGCGGGAGTTTTTCCAGAAAAGCGATTGGAGAAGCGCGCGCCTCATCTCGAAGCTCCAAATGATCCATGGACTTGGGAACCCCAAGCCCGAGGAGATCCCGGAGCAAAGTGGATTTCCCGGACTGACGGGGCCCGAGAACCCCGACCACCGGCCAGAGCTTGGCCTGCTTTTTTAGGAGTTCGAGGATGTAGCGCTGCCGTAAATGGGGCATAAACAGATAATGCCTATAATAAACGACACCAGCAAAGCATTTATTGTGGGCACTTTTGAGACTCACGGCTGTGGGGCCCGATCTTCGACAGTCAGAGCAACTGAAACGCCCAAGCCACTTAGTTACCAGCTCCGCACGACACTTAAAGACGAGCCTGAGATCGCATTTCAGCACGAAATAGGCCCAACCCCAGCAAACTTGGGCGTTTGGACCCGCCTGACTGTACTGGATCGCGCTTCCGAAAAAAAACTGGGCTCCCTTTTGGGGTGTGGCAGACTGAAAATCAGAGAAATCAAGTAAAGTCGTGGAGAGCAGGAAAGATGAAATCGAAGCAAAATGGGACTTCTTCTTCAAAAGCAAAAATTGAAATCCTGAATCTATCCCCGAACGGCATGTGGGTCCTTCTTGGAGAGACCGAGCTCTTCATCAACTTTGACCGTTACCCATGGCTCAGGAGCGCGACGATCAGCCAGATCAGCGCAGTCAAAACAACGGGAGCGAACACCGGACTCTATTGGCCCGAACTCGATTTGGACATCGAAGTGGACGCCCTGATCCATCCGGAGCGGTATCCGTTGATCGCCCGGTCCCAGCAGTCTCGAGTCAAGAAAACCGGAGCAAAACGCTCACAGAGTCCCAAGGCTCAGGTCAGGCGTGGCGCTCGCACAGCAAAGGCCTTGCTCCTCTTGCTTGCGGTGTTCGGCCCCCTCCTCGCCCCCGTCGCCCGGGCGGAGTACCTCTACAATCCCGGCCAAGCGGCTTGGGATGTCCGTCCGCAGCGAGCCGGGATCTTCTCGATCGAGCCCAGGTTTTTTGCATTCAGCACCAACACCAATTACGGCGCAGATGGAGTAGCGGCCCGCAATGTCGAGCTCAACAGCTGGAGCCGCATGCAGGGGGAGATCGCTCTGCGCTACGGCATCAACGACAAAGCGACTGTATTTGCCCGCACTGCGTGGGGCCTGATCCAGTCCGACCACACGACCACGACGTACAGCGGGAGCGGGTTCGGGTTTACGGACCAGACCGTGGGTGGCAGCTACCGCCTCTATCAATCCAAGGGGTCGACCCTCACCCCTCAGCAAAAACTCCGGATCGATTTGCAGCTCCTGGGTGATATCCCCGCCTACGCCAACCCGATCACGGCCGCAAACCAGCCGCCGTTCCTCGGCAACGGCAGCTTGGACCTGACCGCTGGTCCTCTCGTCACTTGGGCTTTTGATGCGACCGAGACCCAGAGCTGGAACCTGATCGGCAGCCTGGGCTACACTTGGCGCTCGACCGGCTATTCGATGGCACTCCCTTGGGCGCTGGGCATCCGGCGCGAAGTCAATAACGACTCCGGGCTGCAGTTCTCGCTGATCGGACACGGACAGATATCACTGCAGACCGACGCGCGCACTCTGATTGGCGATCAGCTTGGGCAAGCCAACGGCGCCGGCGGAAGTGCCGCCATCAACGCCATCAACCCCATGCTGGTGGCCGCGGATGCGCAGCTTGGATTCCGGTTCGGGCCGGCGTTCTCGGTCGCGGCTTTTGCCGGCATGCCGCTACTAGGTCAAAACATCCCGCAAGGCTTGCGCTTTGGGATGCACCTGACTGTGGATATCGGAAATCCCCAGCGCAAGCGCCCCGACCAACTCTCCAACCAGGATTACGGCCGTGGCAACCAGGGCTTTGTGACCTACGGCCTCGAGGGCAAGGTCATGCGCACCAACGACCGCCTCAACCTGATCAAGATCAACAAGGGCGCCAACGACGGCGTGGAGATGGGGCAGTTGTTTGATATCTTCCCGGTCCAGGCCAACGGCAAAGTGGGAGAAGCCATCGCCCGCACGCAAGTGACCGCCGTGCGCGCGCACGAGGCGGCGCTTTCGGTGACGGAGTACTTCCAGGAAATCCTGATCGAAGAAGGCTATATCGCCCGGGCGGCGATGCCCTGAGCGGGGCAACCATTTACAACCTGTACAAATTTAAAGGCATCCTTTAAATTTGTACAGGTTGGAGAACCTCATGCCCCACGCCCGAAAACGCCATCTTGAGCCCTGGGTCGCGAAATACCTCAAGGCATCCCCGTCCATCAGTCTGATCGGACAACGCCAGACCGGCAAGACCACCCTGCTCAAAGCCCATGCCCGACAGATCCACCTCCTCGACAAAGAATCCGTGCGTTCCGATCTTGAACGCAACTTGGAAGCCCGTCTCCAGACCGGCCCATTCCCGATCCTCCTCGACGAAGCCCAGAAACTCCCGGCGGTCTTTGATGAGATCAAAGCCCTGATGGACGAGCGCAAAATCCCGGGGCGCTACCTACTGACAGGCTCGGTGCGACTCAATTCAAAAAAACTCATTCAAGAATCCCTCACTGGCCGCACCCTGATCCTGGAGCTCCTCCCTCTCGGAGTGGCTGAAACACACCACAAACCCATGGGTCGGATATGGGATAAACTGCGGACAGCTCGTACCCTCGAAGACCCTAAACTCTGGGATGCCATCCAGAAGGACTCCTGGTTCACGCCTCGACAACTGGAGACCTACCTCACCCATGGAGGACTCCCGGGAATTTGTTTTCAGCGGGATGCGGTACTCCGGGACGAGCTGTATCAATCCCATATCGACACCCTTTTGGGTCGGGACCTCCAGCAAGTTTACGATGGCAACTTGAGCCAGCCCAAAGTGCGTAATTTTTTAGGGCTGATCGCACAGCGCCAGGGGGAGCGTCTCAACCTGAGTGAGCTTGCGCGCAAAGTGGGAACCACATCCCCGACGCTGAGCAAGTACCTGGCTGCATTCGAAAAACTCTTCCTGATCCGAGAACTCGACTCCCGGTATTACTTGGAGGATCAGGGGATGGTCTCGCATCTCAACCCTGCAACCCAGGACACGCTGCTGGCACGGCTCAAGGGATTTGTCTTTTGTGAGCTGCAACAGCAACTGCATTACGCTTATCGCTCGCAACTCAAACTGGAGAGCCACTTGCCCCGACGGGGGATCGAGATCCCATTTATTCTGAGTTTTAAAAACCCTGCGCGAAAAATCGCGGTCTACGTGGAGCCAGAAACCTCGGCCAGCTCCAGCGCAATGAAGTCACTCAGCTGGTACCTCAAGGCAAATCCAGGTGCTTTGGGAATCATTCTGCATCGGGGAGAGCAGCACACTCTTTACTCGGAAAAAGTCGCCGCCCTCCCAATTTACTGGATCGCTTGAAGTGGCCCCGCTCACGCCGGTTTTTCGGCGGAGAGATCGCGGCAGCCTTTACGGAAAGAAGTGAGGATGGTCTTGACGGTTTCGACGCTGGCAGGGCGAGCGTTCTTGATCGCGTAATCATGCAACTGGTTCATGACCTCAATTTTGACGCCGGACGGATTGGCTTCTTCGTCCAAGTAGCCCATGTCCCAATTGGCAAGCAGACGCTCGTTGCTTTTGGTGCGGATCATGATCTCCACATCATCATGGCGCGGGTCGCGCATGATCACGCCAAAACGCTCGGCCACTGCCTCTTCAGGCCCTTCCAAGAGCTGAAGAAAATAACCCTGACGGTAGATCAGGAGCCCGGTCACTTTGCGCGGGGGGTTGTTCTTGCGAGAAGAGGCAAGGATCTTGGCCAACTCCTCCTTGGGGAGTCCGGGGGCGGCTTTGCTGCGGTAGAGCAGATGATATACTTCTGTGGTCGACATTGTGATTTCCTCCTGAAAAGATATATTCAAGGCTGCGGCAAATCCGTCCCGCTGTCCACTCGACTTGAACAAATCTTTGAACAATCCCCGTTTTTGAGTTTGACGTTTTTGCCGCCATGCTTCGAAATGGAGAGATGCGCGCAAAAACCAGAACCACTCTGATCCTCTCCACTTTGATATCCGTCATGCCTCTGACACTTCAGGCCGCCGACGGCACCCACTGCACCTATCAATTGGATGCTCCACAGGCCAAAGTGGCGTGGACCGCCTACAAGACGACCGAAAAAGTCGGCGTGACTGCGGGATTCAACTCGGTCCAGATCAAAGCAGGCAAGGCAGCCAAGACTCTGCCCGCCGCACTCAAAGGCGCGAGCGCCAAAATTGACGGCCTCAGCGTCGAATCCAACAACGAAGTCCGCAACGGCAACCTCAAGCAGGCCTTTTTTGGACTCCTCAAGAACAAGGCTGATATCCAGGCTGCAATCCTGAGCGCCCAGGGCGATGACAAACAGGGCACCGCGGTCATGAACCTGACCCTCAACGGCAAGACCCGCAAAGTCCCGATGGCCTACACCGTCACCGACGCCGGACTCGAAGCCACCGGCACGATCGACGTGCTGGACTACAACGGCTCCAAAGCGCTCAAGGCACTCAACGAACTCTGCTACGAACTCCACAAGGGCAAGGACGGGGTCTCCAAGACCTGGTCCGACGTCGCCCTCAAAGTGACGGCTCCCCTCCTCAAGACCTGCAACTAATCGACCCCAAGCCATTCTCACGCAAGGAAGGACTCCACCCACATGAAGACAAAACTCAACCGAGCACTCTGCCTGATCGCACTGGCGACGGCCACATCCTCCGCGCAAGCCTCCACGCTCCCGCAAGGGGCGATGACGTTTAACTGGACGACCGCGACGGCGAGTAGCAACTCGCTTTGGTATCGAGATGATTTCACGGGCGCCATCAACGAGTTCGCGCCCGACGGCACCCTGCAGGACTTGAGCACGGGTCTCAAACTCAGCTACGGCCTTTGGGACAACCTCGAGCTTTTTGGCTCGATCGGCGTGATCAACAAGTCCCACACGCTCTCCAGTGGCGAGACGTATATCAGCAAGACCGAGCCCGCTTACCTTGCCCTGGGCGCCAAGACGGCACTCCCCACCCTTCTCAATATCAGCTCCAGTGTGTACGGGCGTTTTGATTACGCGTTCAATTCGGACCAGGAATTTTTCTTCACTTCCGGCAACGATCGCTCGCACCACATCGCTGTCGGCATGGAAAACGCTTACATGCTGCCTTGGTTCGGTACTTATGTGTTCATGGATAATAACTTCACGTACCGCACCCAGCATGCGCCACAATATCAGGGCACCTGGGGCGCCGGTTGGTCCAACGGCACCTTCTCGGTTTCAGGCTTCTATCACCTGCTGACTTCGACCGACACGGGCTTTGATTGTTTCCATGACCCGACCGACGAGAACCAATTCCACACCCTGCCCCTCTACAAGGCAAACTCGGAGAACCCACGCACTCGTGGACAAGGCTGGGACATGCACCATGGACCGGGCGCTTCGGTCAGCATGGCTTTCTCGCAAGCACTCTCGGTCGAGCTGTTTACTTATATCAAAATTGCAGGCGTCAATACCGACAAAACAGCTTCACTCGGCGCCAACCTGACTTACGCACTCTACTGAGTAACCGCCAGAATCAATCCACCTGAACGGCGAAAGGGATCGTGACGACCCTTTCGCCGTCCTTGTATTGGGCCCAAAGACGGTAGTAACCGGAGCGCGGAAACGCCGCCTCGAGCAGCATCTGCGTCTCCCCTCCCTCCTCGACCCGGATGCCGTGCGAGTGACTGAGATCCCCGGTCCCGAGGTGCGCTCCCGACAAGTGCACCGCCGCCCCCAGGTACTCCCCGATATCAGGAGTGGTGCCATCGGTCCGGTCAAACTCAAGCCGCATCTGCACGGGAAAACTCTTGCGCGGAGGCTCGGCAAAAATCAATTCTGCCGCAGACACCCCATCTGCTCCAGTCAGGGATACCTCCAGCGACTCGGGCACAGGCCAGGCTTCCTCACCCCCCGTCACTTCAAATGTAGAAGATACCAAAAGGGATTCGGCCTGAGAGGGACCTTGCACCACGCCCTCGACCCAAAAGTGGTATTTGCCATTACGATTCAGCGTAAGAGGCAGCGTCCAGCCCGTACCCTCCGACTGCTCCTCGGGATGCACGTGATTGAACTCGGTGAGCGACTCGTCAAAGACATAGGCGTGGAGTTTTTTTTGATACAGCTCGATCAGATCACTCGCCTGGATGGGAACGGACTCGCCACTGCCCTCACCCACAAGATCAAACAAGAGACTCAAGTCCCCCGAAACAAAAGGCCCCTCGCTTTCCCACCGGAAAGCAAAGGGGCCTGAGTTTTGAGAAGCGCAGCCAGTGAACAGGAAGCCCGACAGGGCAAAACCCAATCGAACCCAAACCCGCAAGGGCTTACGCGCAGTAGACGTCAAAGATATGATCGTGCTCGTCGTCACCGCTCGTATTCTCTGCCGGCTGGACGATGGTGACAACCTCTCCGTTCACGAGTTGAGTCAATTGCGCAGCAGTCACCGTCACCCAATGGGTGTGCGCAAGGTCGGTGCCTCCACGAGATTGGGAGAGCAGATTAATTTGGATATCCACCTGGGCCTCGACTTGCGCGATCGTAAGATCGATCTTGTGCGTGTGAGAAGACGCCTTGTCGGTGCCTACCGACACAGTCGTACCGGCCGTGCAGGCCACCGCATCGCTGGTTTCTTCTGCCAAGGTGTCACCTTGCTCGGCAGCGGCACCACAGCCCGAGAGGATCGCTCCCAGGCCGCTGGTGGCCGCCACAAAAGCACCTGCGCCTGCCAACATTCTCACGATCGCCTCTCGACGCTCGATGGGAAGCGAGTCGGTGCTCTTGGGTGCCGAACCTGACCTCTCGCGGATGATCAATTTTTTGCTCATGAAACACCTCAGGGTTGAAGGGGACCAGAAACGATATCCCGGATCCCACTAGACTACCTACCTTTTCGGCTCGGCGGGCCCATATCTGAAGTTCTTTTTAATTGATACAACTGCAACATCGGCTCTTGGATCGCGGAAACCTACCGAGCGCTTCTAAGTATAAATACCTATAAACAATCAAAGGAAGGGTTAAGCAAATATCTTTCTGTAAATTCTTGAATCAGGTCTGATCCCGCTTTCTCCTCTTTTCTCTTCCTTCACTCGGCAGCCGCAGTCCCGATATAGGATCTTCCGGTCACCCACTCCT
>Ga0172372_10010920_pt1 | contig 11593 bp, 9 predicted proteins | sample LakKiv5m_2_FD_114544 | JGI IMG/M metagenome (GOLD analysis project Ga0172372, IMG submission 114544) | Freshwater microbial communities from Kabuno Bay, South-Kivu, Congo - kab_092012_9.5m | ecosystem: Environmental > Aquatic > Freshwater > Lake | place: Democratic Republic of the Congo... | reverse complement strand
GGAAAACGATGCGGTACATCCTGCCGGATCCCCGCCGCCGCCGCCACCGCCTTCCCCGCCGCCACCGCCTTCCCCGCCGCCGCCGCCTTCCCCGCCGCCTGGGCAGAAGTCGCCGGAAATGGGCACCAGGACATTGCCACCGGCAGGGTTGATGACCAAGGTGGCGTTGATGCTCACGGTCTCTCCATTGCAGTTCACGAAAGATACCGTGAGCTCGCCGGTGTTGAACAGGCCGATGACCGGCAAGAAGGCTTGGTCATATCCGAGCGAGTCGGTGGAGGATTCTACGGTGTTGCTTGTGCCACCTCCGACCCAGGTGTAGGTGACCGGAACGGGGCCGGTCACATTGAGCAGTTGAAGTTGGACGTCGATGGCGATTTGGCCAGCTGCCAGCAAGGGCAGCATGGCTCCAAGAAGTAGAAGAATCCGCATGTTGCAAAGGTAGTTCAGATGCAAGACCGCACATCCCGTGTTTCGGATGCATGCAAAAGGCCGCCCCAGGGTTGGAGCGGCCTTCTGATTCCGGGCCCGGGACGCGGTACGTCCGAACTTATTTTTCCGAAGTGGCCAGCGCGTAGATGACCAAACCGAATCCAATCTTGTTTACAGCATCGCCGATGTTGTAGACGATGTCCATTGCCGCAACGGCAGCATCGGGATTGGATACCAACTGGATGCCGAAGAGGCCTCCCGGGGTCCCCAAGATGTATCCGAGCGGGTAAATGGCCCAGCCTACAAAGACGAACCATGCGAGGATGCGCGTAGCCTTGGCCACCTGGGGCCCTGCGGCTTGAGCGAGTTTTGCCACTTCACCGAACCAAACCAGGTAAGCGATGTAGAAGTACGCTGCGCCGGAGAGTACCCCCCAGAAAACACTCTGATTCCGCGCAATGGTTTCACCGAAGAATCCAGTCACCAACATGACCACCGAGGCCAAGATGAGTTTCCAAAGCAAGCTCACCTTGGCGCCTGCCTTCTTGGTGATGAGGTAGAACTCGACGCACATCAGCGGCACCGTCAAGGTCCAATCCACATATCGGAAGAAGGTGGGGGATTCTCCGGTCTCCATTTGGTACCCGCGCATGTAGTAGTAGTGTACAAATGCGATGAAAGTAATCAGGCCGGAAACCAGCATCGAGGTCCGCCATTGTGGGTCCACGGTCCACATTTGGAAGAAGAAGAACACGGCGGCTGCCATCATCGCCATGGTGCCGATGAAGAAGGTGAATGCCGTGATGGTTTTGATGTCGGTGTAGTTGGTGATGTCCACCACACTTAAAGATTCCAGTAACATGTGCAAAGGGTTTTGGGTTGAACAAGGATTCAAGCGCTCGGAAAACTGTTGCAATTAACCCCAAAACCCGGTCGGAAGTTCAAAAAGTCCGCGGAAAAAATATTTTAAATCAACAAATTACGGCCGCAGGCCGAGCATTTGCTGGTACAAGAGGATTGTTTCAGACCCAGGGCTCGCCCCGCTCCATTTTCAGGGTGGTGACTAGGTTTTTGATCCACTGCTCCTCTGATTTGGGACAAATCAAAAGGGCGTCGGCGGTGTCCACCACGATGAAGTCATGGAGCCCGCGGAGGGCGATGAGCTTGGGTCCTTGGTTTCCATTTGCGCAGGAACCGTCTGTGACCACCACGTTGCCGGTGGCTTCGATGGCCGTGAGCGTAGCCCCTGCTGCACCGTTGAGCGCGTCGTCCAAGGGGAGCTTCTCGTGGACGGAGCCCCAAGTGCCCAAGTCGCTCCAGCCGAAGTCGGAGAGGACCACGGCCACGTTCCGCGCCTTTTCCATCACGCCGTAGTCGATAGAGATGCTCTCGCAGTCGGCGTAGATGGAGGCGATGGCGGCCGTTTCAGCAGGGGTGCAAAAATCCTGGGCGTGTTCCTGGAACAACACATGCAACTCGGGCATGTGGGCCTCGAAGGCCGCTTGGATGTTGGTCAGGCTCCAGATGAAGATGCCGGAGTTCCAGTAGAAGTCCCCTGAAGCCAGAAACTCCTCGGCCAGTTTGATCGAGGGTTTTTCGGTGAATGTCTTGACCATTCGGATGCGGTCGTCTTCTCCGATTTCGGGGTGGTCCTCAAACTGGATGTAGCCGTAACCCGTGTCGGGGCGTGAGGGGCGAATGCCCAGCGTGACGAGCTGTTGGGTGGAACGGGTTTGGCCCAAAGCCAACCGCGCAATGTCCAGAAAACCAGCTTCATCGAGGATGAGATGGTCCGCAGGGGCGACAATCATCGCGGCCTGGGCAGCATGCTCCCCGGCATGAGCGGCCACCCAGTGGTTCGCGTACGCGATGCACGGCGCAGTGTTGCGCATAAAGGGCTCACACAGAACGTTTTCCGCAGGAAGCAAGGGCAGGTGCTCGGCCACCAGTCCCCGGTAACGTTCCTGGGTCACCACCAGGATGTGGTCGGTGGGCACCAGCTGGGCCAAACGATGGAAAGTCATCTGAATCAACGACTGGCCCGTACCCAAGATGTCCAGGAACTGCTTGGGGCGGGCGGACCGGCTCATGGGCCAGAAACGGGTCCCCACGCCACCGGCCATGATCACGGCGTAAGTATGTGGAATGTGTGCCATGTGTGCCATGTGTTCTGCGTATCGAAAGTCAAAAGGCCCAGGGAGCGCCGTTTTCCCCAAGGGCGTGGCAAAGTTCGGGAATTTACCGGCTGCCTGGGGCGAGCAAGGAGGTCCAACCCTTGTTGGGACAGCCGCACCCCTTTTTCCGTTGGGTCGAGCACCCTGTGGCTGTGATCAAGGCGCCACCCAGAAACAGTGCCCAAAGCGTGATCCGCGCCTGGCGATGATGATTTCGCAGCATGGAACCAAATTAGGGTGAATCTTCCATGTAACTTCGCCACATGCGTTGGTTTTTTCACATCGGTCGTTACACCCGGTTGCTCGGGCAGGTGTTTCGGGTGCCGGAAAAAGGCCGCGTCTTTTGGAATTTGCTCGTGCGGGAGTTGGACGCGATTGGCACACAGTCTCTGGGGATTGTGGCGTTGCTGAGTTTGTTCATGGGGGCGGTCATCTGTCTCCAGACGGCGCACCAGATTTCCGGTTGGATTCCCGACTATACGGTGGGTTTCACGGTGCGTCAGACCATGATCCTGGAATTCAGCCCGACCCTGATTCCTGTGATTCTCGCAGGGAAGGTGGGGTCGAACATCGCTTCCCAGATCGGAACCATGCGGGTCACCGAGCAAATCGATGCGCTCGAAATCATGGGTGTGAACAGCGCGGGTTACCTCATCTTGCCCAAGGTGATCGCGGGTGTGGCCATCGTGCCCTTTCTCGTGGTGCTGAGCATGGGATTGGGCATCGCTTCCGGTTTGGGGGTGGCGCTTTTGACCGGTGCGAGCGGCCTCGCCGACTTCGAATACGGCATGCGCATCGACTTCAAGCCGTTTGATGTGGTCTACGCCTTGACCAAGACGACGGTTTTCGGCTTCTTGATGACCACCATTTCTGCCTACCATGGTTACCATGCCTTCGGTGGGGCATTGGAAGTGGGGCGGGCCAGCACGCGGGCCGTGGTTTGGAGCGTTGTGGTGATCATGGTGGCGAATCTGGTACTCACCCAACTGCTGCTCAATTGATCGAGGTCAAGGAACTGTCGAAAGAGTTTGCAGGCAGGCCGGTGCTGCGTTCTGTGAGTGCCCGCTTTGAGGCCGGCAAGGTGAACTTCGTGATCGGTCGAAGTGGTTCGGGCAAATCGGTGTTGGTCAAGTGCATCGTGGGGCTCCTGGAGCCTGAATCGGGTTCTGTGGCCTACGATGGTCGGGATTTCACGGCCATGGATGTGCAAGACCGCAAGGAGGTGCGCAAAGAGATTGGAATGTTGTTTCAGGGTTCGGCGCTGTTCGACTCCATGACGGTGCTGGAGAACGTCATGTTTCCGCTGCAGATGTTCCGCACCGCCTCCGTGGAGGAGAACCGCGAACGGGCGCTGGAGTGCCTCCGCAGGGTGGAACTGGTGGGCGCAGAAGATCGTTACCCGGCGCAGGTTTCGGGCGGGATGCAGAAGCGCGTGGGCATCGCGCGTGCCATCGCCCTCAATCCGCGGTACCTGTTCTGCGATGAACCCAATTCGGGCCTGGATCCTCAGACCGCCATTGTCATCGATGACCTCATTCGCGCCATCACGCAGGAGTTCAACATGACCACGGTGGTGGTCTCACATGACATGAACAGCGTGATGCAAGCCTCAGACAATGTGCACTTTGTGCATGAAGGCCAAATCCTATGGAACGGTACCCGGGAGGCTTTGCTCGCTGGCGGACCGCCGGAACTGGAGGCCTTTGTATTCGCTTCCTCCCTCATGCAGCGCGTGCGAAAGGTCTCACGGGGAATTTGAGGGGTTTCAGGTCATTGTGCATAAAAAAACAGGGGCCTGAGGTCGGACGCAAGGAATTCCATCTGTTACTTTGCGCCCCGAAAGATATCCTGAGCTATGTCTGAGATTCAAGAAAAAGTCACGGCGATCATCGTCGACAAGTTGGGAGTAGACGCGAGTGAGGTGAACCTGGAAGCCAGCTTCACGAATGATTTGGGAGCTGACTCCCTCGACACCGTTGAACTCATCATGGAATTCGAGAAGGAGTTCAACATCGCCATTCCGGACGATCAAGCCGAGAAAATCAGCACGGTAGGTCAGGCGGTAGATTACATCGCTGCGAACGTCAAGTAATCCGCGCCTCCGATGGAGTTGAAGCGCGTTGTGGTCACCGGCTTGGGGGCAATTACGCCGCTGGGCAATACCGTCGGGTCTTTTTGGTCTGGATTGGTCAGTGGTACCAGTGGGGCTGCCCGAATCACAAAGTTTGACCCTGAGAACTTCAAAACGCAGTTTGCCTGCGAGGTGAAGGACTTCGATGTGAGCGTGTTCATTGACCGGAAAGAAGCCCGGAAAATGGACTTGTTCGCGCAATATGCAGTGGTCTCCTCGGATGAGGCGCTCCGTGACGCAGGTTTGGTGGACGGACCCGAGGGTTTGGACGTGGACCGGGTGGGGGTGATTTGGGGTTCCGGCATCGGAGGTTTTCAGACCTTCATGAACGAATCCCGGGATTTCTACCAAGGGGGTAGCATTCCCCGCTTCTCGCCGTTCTTCATCCCCATGATGATTTCGGACATTGCCGCAGGCCACATCAGCATGCGGCATGGATTCCGGGGCCCCAACTTCTGCACGGTTTCCGCCTGTGCCAGTGGCACCAACGCCTTGATTGACGCATTCAATTACATCCGTTTGGGAAAGGCGGATGTCATGGTGACCGGAGGATCTGAGGCAGCGGTGACCGAAGGAGGCATCGGTGGATTCAACGCACTGAAGGCCCTCTCCACCCGAAACGACGACCCCACAAGGGCATCCCGTCCCTTCGATGCAACGCGAGACGGTTTTGTGTTGGGGGAAGGCTCTGGCGCAGTCATCCTGGAGTCTTATGAGCATGCCATGGCGCGCGGGGCCAAGATTTATGCAGAGATGGTGGGCGGAGGCATGAGTGCAGATGCGTATCATTTGACAGCCCCTCATCCCGAGGGTTTGGGGGCTAGAAATGTGATGAAGAACGCGCTGACGGATGCGGGCATGGAGCCCGAAGATGTGGACTACGTGAACGTGCATGGCACTTCAACACCCTTGGGGGATGTGGCCGAGACCAAAGCGATCCAAGCGGTGTTCGGTGAACATGCCTACAACATGAGCATTTCATCGACCAAATCGATGACGGGTCACCTGCTCGGTGCTGCGGGTGCCATCGAGGCCATCGCATCGATTTTGGCAGTCAAGCATGGCATCGTTCCTCCGACGATCAACTTCGAACATGCCGATCCAGAGTTGGATCCCCGTTTGGATTTCACCTTCAACGTGGCCCGGCATCGAACGGTACGTGCGGCGCTCTCCAATACCTTTGGTTTTGGGGGACACAACGCCTCGGTGTTGTTCAAAGGTTTGGATTGATCCGATGATCAGGCGCTGGATTGAGCGGTTGCGCTACTGGGGGGGAGGCTCCGGACACAATCCGCCAAAGACCCTTGATGCCTTGGTCCGGAATGAGTTTGGCCTGAAGATCAAGAACAGGAAGTTCTATGATGAGGCCATGACCCACGCCTCCATGCTGGATGGCGACACGACTGGACTCAAGAGCAATGAGCGGCTGGAATTCTTGGGAGACAATGCGTTGGATTTGACAGTGGCAACCTTTCTTTTCTCATCCTTTCCCAAGGACCAAGAGGGGGCATTGACCCAGCGCAAATCGCAAATTGTCAACCGAAAGACATTGAATCTGCTGGGAGAACGGATGGGACTGCCCCATTTCATCCGCGCCAAGATGCGCCGCAAAGACATCCAGGATTCGGTGGTGGGAAATGCGCTGGAAGCCCTGATTGGTGCGATTTATTTGGACCATGGTTTCCAGAAGACCAGTCAAGGAATCCTGCGCATGATCAAGCGTCACGGTGCTGACGACAAGGTGCACCAGACGGCGGATTTCAAGTCCAAACTTCTCCACTGGAGCCAACGAAATCGCAAGTCCTTGGATTTCAAAGTGGTAAAGGAATATGTTGAGGATGGGGATACCCGCTATGACATGGAGGTTCGCGTGGATGGTGCGGTGTTCGGGGTAGGCTCTGGCCGTTCGAAGAAGCTCGCGGAACAACATGCCGCTCACCACGCATGGCGTACGGTTTATGACCGGTACATCGCCCAGCGTGGGGAAGAATCTTCGGTGTTGGGTGAGGCTGCTGAGAAGGCCATTCGTGCCATGCCTTCGGGATCTGAAGATGGACCTCGGGGGCGGCGTCGGGGCCCGCGGGGTTCGGGGTCCCGGGCGAAGAAGGAGGCCCTATCCTCGGCAAAGCCGGTGGGACGGGGCATGCCCCGGGAGCAGGATAGACCGGCTTCGTCGGGTCGCTCAGACGGCGGAAGCAGGGGGAGCCGGAGACCCGAAACCAAGGTCCAACAGGAGGTACCAACCCAACCGACGGTTCCCGCAGTTCCGCCCGAGATGGCAGGGGCCGTTCGCAAGGACCGGGTGGATCGGGCGGCACGGGCGGCGAGGTTGGCTCAAGAACGAGCAAACCCCGCTGCGCCGAAGGGACCGGAGGCAGAGTCGAAGGGATCGGCCCCGGATGGGGCAGCGGATGGGGCAGCGGCAGCAACGCCTGCACGCAAGCCCAGGCGGAGGCCTAAGGGGGACGCGGCAACCGGGGGTGCTTCCTCGGAATGACGATTCCGTGCGTGTGGGGTTGAGGGACTTCGGTACCTTTGTTTCATGGCATGGTTGGAAGCAGATTTCGAGGAGGCGTTGGATTTTCAGCTCTTCGGGTTGACAAGTGTTGTGGGAAGCCACCGGTTGTGTTGGGAGTTGAACCGAGCGTTGGGTTGGGGATTGGTGTATTATCGGACTTTGGGTTTGCCTGAATCCTCCCGGAAAATGGATCCGGCTGAAGGAGTTGAATCACCCGCTTTTGTGGCGCATCGATACCACCGGCCTCAACTGGGCTGGGATGTCACCTTGGTGCTCAACCGCGTTGAGCGCCGGGTCCTGGTGGAGAAGCTCCCGAAGGTGGATTATCTGCTGCGCGTTGGGGATTGCGCCCATGATTTGGAACCCTTGCCTGGCCTGCTGAAGCAATTGCCTTCGGTGACATGGGCGACATCATTGGATGTCATGAAGACGGGCGCTTGGGAAACCATGGGATTGTTGGATGTGAGAAAGGATTGAATATCAGAGAGATGAAAAGGACTAAGATTGTAGCTACCCTCGGGCCAGCGTCGTCTTCGAAAGAAATGTTGCGCGCTTTGGTGCACGCCGGTGTCAATGTGTTTCGTCTGAATTTTTCCCACGGGGATTATGAGGCGCATGGTTTGACCTTGGAGAACATCCGGGCAGTGGATCAGGAACTGGGAACGAATACGGCGACCCTGGCGGATTTGCAGGGGCCCAAACTTCGGGTGGGCGACATCGAAGGGGGCAGCATGGAGTTGGTGGAGGGGGATACCTTGGTGATCCGAACGGGCCGTGAGATGGGCCGTGATGGGGTGGTTTCCACCACGTACACGGCCTTTGCCCGGGATGTACAGGTCGGAGAACCGGTGCTCCTGGATGACGGCAAGATTCGATTGGAGGTGATGGAAACCAATGGGTTGGATGAGGTCCGTTGCCGGGTGGTGAACAGCGGGCTGCTGAAGCCGCGGAAGGGAATCAACTTGCCCCGCACGAAGGTTTCATTGCCTTGCATCACGGAGAAGGATGCGGCGGATTTGGCCTTTGCGCTGGAGAACGACGTGGACTGGATAGGGTTGTCGTTTGTGCGCCGCGCATCGGACATCCGGGAGTTGCGGGAGGTCATTCAACGGTCGGGCAAGCACGCGCGCATCGTGGCGAAGATTGAGAAGCCTGAAGCTTTGGAAGAGCTGGATGGCATCATCGATGCAACGGATGCCGTGATGGTGGCGCGGGGTGATTTGGGGGTGGAGGTCCCCATGGAAACGGTTCCCATGATCCAGAAGGACATCATTTCCCGTTGCATGGAACGGGGCCGGCCAGTGATTGTGGCCACCCAGATGATGGAGTCCATGATTGAGAATCCGGTTCCCACACGAGCTGAAGTCAACGACGTGGCGAATGCGGTGCTGGATGGTGCGGATGCAGTGATGTTGAGCGCAGAAACGAGCGTGGGCGCCTACCCGGTACAAGCCGTCCTGGCGATGGCACGAATCGCTGAGGAGATGGAGCAGCATGATCGTGTTTTTTACCACGACCGGGCACCCATCAGTTCGTCGGAGGACCGATTCGTCAGTGACAGCATGTGTTACAGCGCGTGTCGTTTGGCAAAGCGGGTGGACGCAAAGGCCATTGTGACCATGACCTTCTCGGGGTATACGGCCATTCAGGTGGCCAGTCAGCGTCCCCGAGCGCACATCTACGTCTTCACAGCGAACAAGTGGATTTTGAACCAAATGAGTTTGGTATGGGGGGTGCAAGCCTTCCCGTACATGAAGATGGTGAGCACCGACCACACCATTGCGGACATCAAGCAACTGCTTCTGCAGCGTGGCAAGGTGGGGATGGGCGATTTTGTGGTCCATTTGGCCAGCATGCCCATTGCCGATGCGGGGATGACGAACATGCTCAAATTGAGCAAGGTCTGAGTCGTATCTTCGCGGGTTGATTCGAACCGAACAGCCATGGGTGCAAAATTCCCCGAACGGGGTACGTTGAATTTGTCAGCCATCTCCGAAGAGATTCTGGAGCTTTGGGAGCGGGAGGCGTTGTTCCAACGGAGTGTGGAGAGCCGGTCTGCGGATCGTTCTTTTGTGTTTTATGAGGGACCTCCCTCTGCCAATGGTCGCCCGGGCATCCACCATGTCATGTCGCGGACCATCAAAGATTTGGTCTGCAGGTACCAGACGCTCAAGGGTTTTCGGGTGGAGCGAAAGGCTGGATGGGATACGCATGGACTTCCAGTGGAGTTGGGTGTAGAGAAGGAGTTGGGCATCACGAAAGAGGACATCGGAACAAAGATTTCCGTTGAGGAATACAACGCAGCGTGTCGGGAGGCGGTGATGCGGTACACGGGAGTTTGGAACGATTTGACCCGCCGCATGGGCTATTGGGTAGACATGGAGCGGCCATATGTGACCTATGATTCCAAGTACATGGAGTCGGTTTGGTGGTTGATCGCTCAGTTGTATGAAAAGGGTTTGGTCTACAAGGGTTATACCATCCAACCATACAGTCCCAAGGCGGGAACGGGATTGAGTTCCCATGAGCTCAATCAGCCGGATGCCTACAAGATGGTGAAGGATACCACCATCGTGGCCCAATTCCGTGCGTTACCAGATTGTGCAGAACGGGTGAAGGCGCACGCCACGGTACCTCTTGGAGAATGGACTGACCTGCCTGTAGATTTCCTGGCTTGGACCACCACGCCTTGGACGCTTCCTTCGAACACGGCCTTGGCGGTCGGTCCCGATTTGGAGTATGCGTTGGTTGTGACCCGGAACCGGTACACGGGTGAGTCGGTGTTGGTGGTGTTGGCCTCGGACGTGGTGGCGAAGCATCTCGGTGACTCGCCCGAAGTGGTGGCCCGGTTCAGTGGGGCCGATTTGTGTGGCGTTCGCTATGAGCCCTTGTTGGATTGGGCGAGTCCCATGGAGCGGCCGGAGGATGCTTTCCGGGTCATTCCTGGTGATTTTGTGACGACGGCGGATGGGACGGGCATGGTGCACATTGCACCGACGTTCGGTGCAGATGACGCGCGGGCTGCTGCCGCTGCAGGTGTTCCGCCCATGCTGGTGGATGACGGAGCAGGAAACGGGGTCCCGTTGGTGGACATGCAAGGCCGAATCCGACATGGGATTGGGCCATTCGCAGGACGTTACGTGAAGCAGGAGTATTACACAGATGGGGAGGCTCCCGAGCGATCCTTGGATGTTGAAATCGCCATCTTGCTCAAGGAGCGTGGACGGGCTTTTCAGGTGGAGAAATATGAGCACAGCTACCCCCATTGTTGGAGAACCGACAAGCCGGTGTTGTATTATCCGCTCGATAGCTGGTTCATTCGGACCACTGCTGTCCGAGAGCGGATGATGGAACTCAATGAGACCATCCATTGGAAACCCGCCAGCACAGGATCCGGTCGCTTCGGCAAGTGGTTGGAGAATGTGAACGACTGGAACCTCAGCCGATCGCGGTTCTGGGGCATTCCCCTTCCGATTTGGCGGACGGAAGACGGAACCGAAACCCAGTGCATCGCGTCGGTGGCTGAGTTGAAATCGGCTTGTGATGCCTCAGTGGCACGGGGTTGGATGGCGGAAAACCCGCTCGCAGGTTTCCAGGAGGCAGATCTCTCCGATGAAAACTATGCACGCATTGATTTGCACAAGCACATCGTGGACGGCATCGTGCTGGTTTCTGAGCGTGGACAACCCATGCGCCGCGAGAGTGATTTGATCGATGTTTGGTTTGACAGCGGCGCCATGCCTTACGCGCAGTGGCATTATCCATTTGAAAACAAAGACAAAATCGATGCGGGAACCGCGTTTCCGGCTGATTTCATCGCCGAGGGTGTAGACCAAACCCGGGGCTGGTTTTACACCCTTCACGCGATCTCGACCTTGGTTTTTGACAAGGTAGCGTACCGTTCCGTGTTGTCCAATGGTTTGGTGTTGGACAAATTGGGGCGAAAGATGTCGAAGCGTCTGGGCAATGGGGTAGATCCGTTCGCAACCTTGCAAACATTTGGGCCGGATGCAACGCGTTGGTACATGATGGCGAACGCCCAACCTTGGGAGAACTTGCGGTTTGACCCGGAGGGAATTGCGGAAACCCAGCGAAAGTTTGCGACCCTTCACAACACGTACGGATTTCTGAGCCTGTACGCCAACATCGATGGTTACCAGGGAAGCCGGGAAGAGGTTCCCCATGCACGACGTCCGGAATTGGATCGTTGGATTCTATCCCGCCTGAACTCGTTGGTGGCGGAGGTGGATTTGGCTTACGCAGAATTGGAACCAACCCGTGTGGCCCGTGCCATCCAGTCCTTCATGATCGATGATTTGTCGAATTGGCACGTTCGTT
>Ga0172372_10010918_pt1 | contig 11594 bp, 13 predicted proteins | sample LakKiv5m_2_FD_114544 | JGI IMG/M metagenome (GOLD analysis project Ga0172372, IMG submission 114544) | Freshwater microbial communities from Kabuno Bay, South-Kivu, Congo - kab_092012_9.5m | ecosystem: Environmental > Aquatic > Freshwater > Lake | place: Democratic Republic of the Congo... | reverse complement strand
TGCCGCCGGCGTGCTGACCCAGGCCCAGGCGGACACCATCGCCGCGCTGCTGCCCGCATCGGGCTCCGGCTCCTAGCCGCTTGCATTGCACACCTGAAGGGGTGACGGCTGATGCCGTCACCCCTTCAGGTCTTTCACGGGTGTGGCCTGCGGACGACGCGCTGCTCAGGGTGCTGGCGGGCGAATTCGATGCTCACCTGCAACGACGCGTTCTCCAGGAACCCGCGCTCAAGCACTGACATGACGACCGCAGGCTCCAGAACGACGGTGCCGTCCGGCTCTTCGTGGACGAGGTACGACCTGTCCGCCTGACCGACCGTCATACGTCCGTGAGCATCCGCCGTGACAAGTCGGGATGCGCCCATGACTTCATTCCTTTCGTCCCTATGCACCGTACCGAGGGGACCCACTTGCGCAAGGGGGCTTGGCGCGGTTGGAGTTGCGAGAGGGGCGTCCCTTGTCAGTCAGGCACGGGTGCAGCAAGCTGGGAGGTCTGGCCGCAGTGTCAGGGCAGGTCGGTCAGCAGGGCATCGATGATCTCGGCGACGCCGTCACCAGGCACGGCTGAGGTGACCGCATCCGCCGCCGCCAGCACCTGCTCGGGGGCCGAGCCCATGGCCACCCCGGTCCCGGCCCAGCGCAGCATCTCGATGTCGTTCCAGAAGTCGCCGACCGTCAGGGTGCGCGCATGGTTGAGGTCCAGCCGGGTGCACAACTCGGCGAGCATGGTCGCCTTGTTCACGCCCTTCGGTCCGATGTCCATCCAGGCGGTCTCGCCGGCACCGAAGATGACCGAGTGCATGCCCAGTTGAGCGGCGATGTGACCGAGGCCCGAATCAACGTGGGCATCGCTGTGCACCACCAGTCGGACGACCGGATCGGCGAGCAGATGCTCGAAGGGCACCTCGCGCACCGACAGGCCCAGGGCACCGGCGCCGAACATCCGCGTACTGTGGAAGACCCCGTGGATGTCCTCGACGGCGAACACCGCTTCGGGAAGTTCGGCCACCAGGAAGTCAAGGGCCGGCCGTGGGTCGAAGGTGATCGTGTCGATCACCGTCTCCGGCTCGACGGTGGCCAGGACGGCGCCGTTGCTGCAGACGAGCCACCCGTCCAGGCCAGCGGCCCGGGCGACCGGTGCGGTGGTCGAGATCGTTCGGCCGGTGGCCAGGGCGACGGTGATGCCGGCGGACCGTGCGCGGGCCAGCGCCTCGACCACCCGCTCGCTGACGGTGCCCATATGCGGGACCAGGGTGTCGTCCACGTCGAGGGCGATCAACTCGGGCAGTGGGCGATCGGCGAAGAACTCCGGGCTCACGTACGGCTTTGTCTCGATGACGGTCACGTCCAAGTCCTAGTGGATCGGGTGGAACACTGATTGACCGCCCAGGAACGGGCGCAAGGCAGGTGGGACAACGACACTGCCGTCAGCCTGCTGGTGGTTCTCCAGGATGGCGACGATCATCCGAGGCATCGCACACAGGGTGCCGTTCAAGGTCGCCAGCGGTCGGGTGCCCTGCTCGTCGCGCATCCGGATCTTCAGTCGGCGCGCCTGGAACTGGGTGGTGTTCGAGGTGCTGGTCACCTCGCGGTACTTGCCCTGGGTCGGAATCCAGGCCTCGATGTCGAACTTGCGGGCGGCACTGGAGCCCAGGTCACCGGTCGCCACGTCGATGACCCGATACGGGATGCCCAGGTCGTCGATGAAGGCCCGCTCCCAGGCCAGCAGTCGCCCATGCTCGGCTTCGGCGTCCTCGGGCCGGGTGAAGACGAACATCTCCACCTTGTCGAACTGATGCACCCGGATGATGCCCCGGGTGTCCCTGCCGTGTGAACCGGCCTCGCGCCGATAGCAGGTCGACCAGCCCGCATACCGGATCGGCAGCGCCGCTGCGTCGATGATCTCGTCCGCGTGGTAGGCCGCGAGCGGAACCTCGCTGGTCCCGACCAGGTAGAGGTCGTCGGACTCGATCCGATAGACGTTCTCGGCTGCCTGACCCAGGAAGCCCGTCCCCTCCATCGCCGACGGCAGCACCAGCGAGGGGGTGATCATCGGAATGAAGCCGTTCGCGACTGCCTGCTGCATCGCGAGGTTCATCAGGGCGAACTCCAACTGCGCGCCCACCCCGCGCAGGTAGAAGAAGCGTGATCCCGACACCTTCGCACTGCGGACCGTGTCGATGGCACCGAGCGCCTCGCCGAGTTCGAGGTGATCACGCGGCTGGAACCCTTCGGCGGCGAAGTCCCGGGGGGTGCCGACCTGCTCCAGGACGGCGAAGTCGTCCTCCCCGCCAACCGGTGAATCCAGGTTCACCAGGTTGCTGACCTGCAGCCAGAGGGCATCCAGCTCGGCGGCACGAATCCCGGCGGAGGACTCGGCGGCCTTGACCTCCTCGGCCAGGGAGCCGGCCTGGACCAGCAGTGCGTCCAGTTCGACCTGGGCGGCGGGTGCACTGTCGTCGGCCTTCTTGGCTGCGGCCTGCAGCGGGCCGATGCGCTTGCCGAGGTCCTTCTGTGCGGCCCGCAGTTCGTCGAAGTGCTGCTGGGCAGCGCGCTTGGCGGCGTCGGCGTCGACCAGCCGGTCGACCAGGTCGACGTCCTCGCCGCGACGGCGCTGGGACTCGCGCAGCAGGTCCGGTTCGGTGCGCAGGATGAGCGGATCGATCACGTGACGAAACCCTAGGCCCGGCCGCTAGAGGTACTGACCCGGGCCCGCATGCTGTCCCTGCGGTCCGGACAGTTCCGGTGGCATGGCGGCCTGCCGGCGCATCTGCTCGATCTGGGCCTTCGCAGACATCTGCTGGGCGAAGAGGGCGGCCTGGATGCCGTGGAACAGGCCCTCCAGCCAACCGACCAACTGGGCCTGGGCGATCCGCAACTCCGCTTCGCTGGGGGCGCCGTCGGTGAAGGGCAGGGACAGCCGATCCAACTCGGCGACCAACTCCGGTGCCAGTCCCTCCTCCAGTTCCTTGATGGACTGCTGGTGGATCTCCCGCAGCCGCACCCGGGCCGCCTCGTCCAGCGGTGCGCACTTCACCTCGTCCAGCAACTGCTTGATCATCGAGCCGATCCGCATCACCTTTGCCGGCTGCTGAACCAGGGCGGTGACGGCGGTGCTGGCCTGGTCGGTGGGCTCGCCATCCGGCCCGCCTTGAGGTTCCAGCGTGGCGATGGGTGTGCCCTCGGGGCCGATGATGACGACCGATCCGCCGACCGGGTCGGCCTCGGGCATCTGGGGTGTCTGGCTCATGGGGTTATCGTCCCATTGGCCGACGTGATCGGCTCGCGGTGCCCGCCCGGACGGGCGCAGTGCCCACCCTCTGCCCGGTCCGAATCCACAGGATGGGCGCACCGCCTCCAGGGACGCATCACGAGGTTGGACGCGCCATCATCGATGGATTCGCGCCACCTGGGCGAGATTGGGAATTCATCCGGCTGTGGCAGGATCAGCGGACTTTGCCCGGCTCGCGGGCATCAACGCAAGGGGTGGTTCATTGGACTTCAACTGGCTCAACCCGAAGGTGCAGTCACGTCCGGCCGGGGGCAAGGGGTGGGGATCGTTCGCGATCGAACCCATCGGCAAGGGCGAAACGGTCGTCGGGTTCGGTGGATGGGTGGTGACCCGGGAGGTGCTCTCCACGATGATCCTGGATCGGCAGCACCGATCCATCCAGGTGGACGAGAACCTCTACCTGGTGTCCGGTGACACCCCAGAGCCAGGCGACATGCTCAACCACTCCTGTGAGCCGAACTGTGGTCTGGTCGGCGGCACCCTGCTCGTGGCCATGCGAGACATCGACCCGGGTGAGGAGCTCACCTTCGACTACGCGATGTGCGATGCCTCGGACTACGACGAGTTCCCCTGCCTGTGCGCCGAGCCGACCTGCCGGGGCACGGTGACCGGGTCAGACTGGCGGGATCCGGTCCTGCAGGCCAAGTACCACGGCTGGTTCTCCCCCTACCTGGTCCGACGCATCGCTGCGGTCGAGGCCGGCTGAGGCCCGGAGCGCAGCGAGCAGGTAGTAGTCACCCCAGACATAGGTGCCCTCACGTGGGTCCGCCGGCACGCTGAGGGTCTGCCGGCGCAGGATCCCCGGGTTCGGCGAGTAGGTCGTGGTCCAGTTCGGGCTGGCCAGGGTTCCCAGTGCGGTCAGCGCGTAGGTCCGCAGTTCCTCCACGGACGCCCCGTCCGCGGCCTGGTTGTCGACCATCGCCTGGGCGAGCAGCAGCAGGCCGAAGGCGACGATGGCTACGGCGGAGGAGTCCCTCGGCGCTCCCGGGTTGTCCAGGGCGAGGTCCCAGGCCGGGACGCAACCTGCCGGTACCTGGTCCATCCAGTAGGTCGCGGTGCGCCGTCCTGCGTCCAGGAACTGCGGATCACCGGTCTGGGCGTAGGCCTGGGCGAACCCGGCGACGGCCCAGGCCTGGCCCCTGGCCCAGGTGCTGGTGCGCGGGTTCAGGCCCTGTCCGGGGATCGGACCGATCAGTCGCCCGGACCTGGGGTTGTAGGCGAGTCGATGGAAGGTCGATCCGTCGGGGCGGACGAAGTCGCGGGCCAGGGTGCGCAGGTGCCCGATGCCGATGTTTCGCAGCCGGGAGCCGGCCGGGCCGCCGATGCGATCGCCCACCTCGATCAGCATGGGCGCATTCATCGCGGAGTCGACGATGACGCCCCACCGATCGCCGTAGTCGGCGGACTTGATGGCCTGCACTCGCCCGTTCCAGCGTTTGGCCAGGGTTCGGGCTGCGCGGGACTCGGCCTTGGCGTAGCGACTGCGGTTGGCCGGGCGGGGATCGAGTTGGTACCCCAGGCTGGTCGGGATGCCCACCATGAAGCCCAGGTCGTGACTGCCGCGGAATTTCGCGACCGGGAGCAGACCTTGTGTCCAGGCCCGGGCACGCTCCAGCCAACCGGGGCTACCGGAGTGCTGGTACATCAGCCACAGCTCCCCGGGGAAGAAGCCCGAGGTCCAACCGGTCGGTCCGGTGCGCTGGTAGTCGGGGTTGCCCCGCAGTGCTCCGAAGGGGTAGCGACCCGGTCCGCCGGCCGCCGCTGCGGACAACTTGCGCGCGGCCAGGGCGAAGACGGCGGCAGTCTGCTCCGGGGTGACCTCGGCCGCCACTGCCGGGCACACCACCGAGGTACTCGTCGACGACGTGGCAGCGGCCTGCGCTGGTGGCCCGGTGATCAGTCCGGTGATCAGGGCGGTGATCAGTCCGGCCATCAGTGCGGTGATCAGTCCGGTGGCAACGGCGGTGGCCAGGCAGATTCCGGCCGGTGATCCGGCGGATCGGCACACCGGCTAGGGCCGCTCGACGGTCAGCAGCACCTTGCCGGTGACGTCCCCGTCCTGCAGGAGTTGGTGTGCGGTGGCGGCCTGCTCCATCGGCAGGCGTGCCCCGATGACCGGCTCGATCAGCCCCGCCTGCACCCAGGGCCAGACATGCTCGACGACCTGTCGGCAGATCTCGGCCTTCTCCGCCTCCGGTCGACCGCGCAGGCTCATCGCATGCACCGTCGCGTTCTTGCGCAGGGCCGCGCCGAGGTCGAGTTCGGCCTTGGTCCCGCCCTGCAGGCCGATCACGCACAGGTGACCGTTGCGGGCCAGGGCGGTGAGGTTGCGCTCCAGGTACGCCGCGCCCATGTTGTCCAGGATGACGTCCACCCCGTGACCACCGGTGACCTCAGCGCAGGTCTGGACGAAGTCCTGCTCCCGGTAGTTCACCAGCACCTCGGCGCCGAGCCGTTCGCATGCGGCCAACTTGGCCTGGCTGCCGGCGGTCACCACGGTGCGTACGCCCATCGCCCGGGCGAGTTGGATGGCGAAGGTCCCGATCCCGGAGCCACCGCCGTGCACCAGCAGCCACTGGCCCTGCTGCAGGCCGGCGACCATGATCAGGTTGCTCCACACGGTGCAGGCGACCTCGGGCAGGGCGGCGGCGTCGATGAGGTCGATCGGTGCCGGTACCGGCATCACCTGGCCGACCGGGACCGCGACCGCCTCGGCGTAGCCACCACCGGCGAGGAGGGCAACGACCGGCTGGCCGACCTGAACGCTGGCCACGCCAGGCCCCAGGGCAGCCACGATGCCGGAGCACTCCAAACCGATGATGGTCGAGGCACCGGGGGGCGGCGGGTACAGACCCTGCCGCTGCAGCAGGTCGGCCCGATTCACCGCGCTGGCCGCGACCTGGACGAGCACCTCACCCGGTGCCGGCTCGGGCCGGGTGACGGTGGTCCACTGCAGCACCTCCGGTCCACCGGGCTCGGTGGCCACGATGGCCGACATGCTGGACATCCTCAGGCCCCCGTGTGATTGGTGTCGCGGGCGATCGCCTGGTCCTGCTTGGTGTTGTGCCGGATCACCACCAGCCGATCAGCCTGCTGCAGACTGGTGACGGCGCCCTGGTCGAAACGGTGCACCTCGCCGGACCGGATCACCGCCAGGACGATCTCCCCGCGGGCCTCCAAGGCACCCGGTGCCCGGCCGAGCTCCTCCCGGGTGATGGGCCGCTCCACCACCTCCAGCCCCCGGCCGGAGTCCAACAGGTCCTCCATCAGTTCGCCGGCCACCGGTGAGATCAGCGAGAGCCCCATCAGGTGGCCCGCCGACTCAGCGGTCGGTATCACCGCATCGGCCCCCGACTGGCGCAGGATGTCGGCGTTCACGGACTCGCGGGCCGACACCACGATGGTCGCCTTCGGTGCCAGTCGTCGCGCGGTCAGGGTGATCAGCACCGAGGTGTCGTCCTCGTCGACGGCGATGACGATGCGCGATGCCTTGTCGATCGCGGCATCCCGAAGGACCTCCTCGCGCCGGGAGTCCCCGACCACCCCGACGTAGCCGTTGCGCGTGGCCTCCTCCACGGCCAGTCGATCGGAGGCGACCACGACGATCCGGTTCGCCGGGGTGCCGGCATCGTGGATGGTCTTGGCGGCCGATCTGCCCTTGACGCCGAAGCCGATGACGATGGTGTGATCCTGCACGTGCTTCCTCCATCGGGATGAACGGAACTCCTCGCGCGTGCTGGTGGTCAGCGCCTCGATCGTGGTTCCGATGAGCACGATCAGGAAGAGGAATCGAAGGGGGGTGATCGCCAGGATGTTGACCAGGCGGGATGAGGGGCAGATCGGGGTGATGTCCCCGTAGCCGGTCGTCGAGAGGGAGACGGTCGCGTAGTAGAAGGCGTCCAGCAGTGACAGGGTGCCGACCTCGTCCCCATCCCGATAGCAGCTGCGCTCGAAGTAGACGATGGTCGCGGTGAGGATCAGGCACATGGCGGCGATACCGATGCGCAGCCCGATGTTCACGCCCGGGGTGAGTCTTCTGGAGGCGAAGAACAGCCGGCCCCGGCCCTCCGGATTGGCGTTGAGCCGTCCGCCCCGGCCCTGGCCGACCTCGTCCACCCCTTGCCTCCACCTCGCCGGCGTCGCAGGACCATCCCGTGAGTCGATGCTAGCCGGGGATCCGTCCCGAGAACGCGATGCGGCAATCCTTACCTGAACTTGGCACTATCGTTGCCAACTCACCGCCCGGCAGTCGGATGATGAGCCGGTGAGCATGACGCAGGCGGGGACGGGCCAGCAGCGATTGTTTGAGGCGGACGTGTCGGCCGCAGCGATGGGAGGACGGGTGGCCACTCGAGTCGGCGTCCGGCTGATCCCGGTCGACCGCGACTCCGGCCAGGCGCTGGTGCTGACCGACCTTGCCGCCCACCAGCAGTGGTACGGGCCGATGCCGCGGTGGGGCAAGGGCAAGGACGGCAAGCCCGAGGTGCTGCTCGGCGAGATCGACGCCTCCGGTCTGCGCGGGCGTGGGGGCGGCTGGTTCCCGACCGGGCGCAAGATGCGGGCCGTTCTGGCCAGTGCGGCTGAGCGCTCGGCCTTCGGATCGGGTCGCAAGACCGTCCTGATCGGCAATGCCATGGAGGGGGAGCCGGCAAGTTCCAAGGACGCCGTCCTCATCTGGCACGCCCCCCATCTGGTGCTGGACGGGATGGTGGCGGCCGCCATCGCCATCGGGGCCCGCGAGGCCTACCTGGCCGTCCATCGGGGATCGGCGCTGATCGCGACCCTGGACGCGGCCATCGCATCCCGACGTGACCCGGTGAGGGTGCAACTCATCACCCCGCCTCATAGATACGTGGCGAGTGAGGAGAGCGCCCTGGCCCACTGGGCCGGTGACGGCATCGCCACCCCGGTCTTCGACGAGCGGCCCTTCCAGCGCGGGATGGACGGTCGACCCACCCTGGTGCTGAACGCGGAGACCCTGGCCAATGTGGCGCTGATCGCCAGGCATGGCGGACGGTGGTTCGCCGAGCGCGGTGACCCGCAGGCTCCCGGTACCGCCCTGGTGTCGGTCGGCGGTGCGGTGACCCGGCCGGGGGTGATCGAAGTCCCGACCGGAACGCCGACCTCGCAGATCATCGACCTGTGCGGTGGGCTCAGCGGCCCGGTCGACGCCTTCCTCACCGGCGGTTACGGCGGAGCCTGGGTGCGCCGCGAGGACCTGTGGTCGACACCGTGGTCCCCGGCCCCGGTCGCCGCCAGTGGCGGCGTGGTCGGAGCCGGCATCCTGTGGGCGATGAGTGCCCAGGTCTGCCCGCTGGACGAGATCGCCTCGGTTGCCCACTGGATGGCCGGTGAGAGCGCCGGGCAGTGCGGGCCGTGCCGGTTCGGCCTGCCCGCGGTGGCCGACGACCTGGCCCTGCTGGCTGGGGAGCAGGTGACGGCTGGCGACTCCGCACGCTTGAAGCGCAGACTGGGCCTGGTGGTCAATCGCGGGGCCTGCAAGCATCCGGACGGTGTCGTGCGCTTCGTGTCCTCCGGCCTGCAGGCCTTCGCCCCCGAGGTGTCCCTGCACCTGAACGGGCGTTGCTCGGCCAGCGCCGCCGCTGGAACGCAGCAGCCGCGGCTGCCCCTGCCGGACGGGCGAGCCATCCCGGTGAAGCCACCGGGTAAGGACTTCCAGTGATGAGTGAGCATGATGAGTGAGCATCGTGAGTGGGCATCGTGAGTGAGCATGGGGTCGGACGACCTGCGGCCCGGGAGATGGTCCTGGACCCGACGGTGTGCTCGGCGCACGGGATGTGTGCGGACGTCCTGCCGGAGATGTTCGAGTTGGACGAGTGGGGCTACCCGATCCTGGTCAGCGGCGGACTGCGGGCCCCGGTACCCGATGAGCTGGTCTCTGCAGCCAAGCGGGCGGTGCGCAGTTGCCCGGTTCGCGCACTGTCCATGCACAAGCCTGATCCGCAGCGGTGACGCCTTAACTCGGCCTTACCTCGGCTTGGCGGACCCTTGGCGCGGCCTGCGTACCGTCGTTGACATCAGGTGAAGAGCCAGAAGTTGACGAGAGGAAGGCCCGGACATGTATCCGAGCAGCAACGATTCGCACGACCGCCAGGTGCGGCATGGTCGTCCCAACCCGACCCGGGTCGAAGACATTCGCGCCCGGTCGGTGCGTCGGCCATCCCGTGGTCGTACCTCGACCGTGGGCAAGATCGCCTCCGCGAGCCTGGCGACGATGACCTGCGTCGGTCTGGCCGGTGTCCTGGCCGTTCGCGCCGCTGAGGCAAGTACCGCGGCGGAGTCGGCCGCCGGTGCGTCGACAGCGGCGGACAGCACACAGTCGACCACCTCGACCGGGCTCACCCAGGAGCAACTGGACGCCTATGCGCAGCAGTTGGACGATGAGGCGCAGCGACTGGCGGACTACCGCTCCCAACTGGTCGACGTGGCCGCCCAACTGCAGGCTGCGGCGGGCAGTCAGGGACTGCAGGTGCGTTCATCCGGTCCGGGTGCGTCGGCTGCGACCCGCCCGGGCAAGCCGTCCAACCGACAGACCAAGCCGCGTCCGGCGGCCAAGCCATCGGCGGCCCCGGCCCAGGGCAAGAGTCAGGGCAGTTGAGATGACGCGCACCGTCCGCGCCTTCCCGGCCATGGGCACGCACTGCGAGGTGACCGTCGATGCCGTCGCCGGCTCCGATGTGCTCGCCGATCTCGCGGCCCAGCGCGTTGGCCTGCTGGAGGAGTGCTGGTCGCGATTCCGGCCGACCAGCGAACTCAGCAGGCTGAACGAGCGGGCGGGGCATGGACCGGTGCGTGTCTCTGGCGATCTGCTGGCGCTGGTGCAGGTGATGCACCGGGCGTGGGAGCGGACCTCGGGGCTGTTCGACCCCACGGTGCTGGCGGCCGTCCGGGCCAGCGGCTACGACGCCGACTTCGCCGAGGTGATCGCCCGCGGGTCAGGACCGGCCTCGATCGCGATTGGTTATCCGGCTGAGGTCCCGACCCCGGGTATGGCCGGGATCACCGTGGACGGCGGCACCGTCAGCCTGCCCGCCGGCGTGGGCCTGGACCCGGGAGCGATCGGCAAGGGCCTGGCCGCCGACCTGATCGTGGCGGAGATGATGGCCGCTGGAGCCACTGGTGCCATGGTCAACCTCGGTGGGGACATCCGGTTCGCCGGTACCCCCGGCTCGGACGAGGCCTGGGTGGTCAGCGTGGTCGACGAGCGAATCCCGGTGGATGCCGCGGATCGTGTCATCCGCTGGGTGAGTTTCGATCCGGGCACCTCGGCGGCCGTCGCGACCTCCACCACCCTTCGTCGACGGTGGCCTGCGGGCAACCGGTCCACTGTGCGACACCACATCATCGACCCGACCACCGGTGCCGTCGCCGACATCGATCTGGTGCAGGCAACGGTGATCGCCGATGAGGGCTGGTGGGCGGAGGCGGCGGCCACCGCTGCCCTCCTGCTCGGCCCACAGGCTGGACCTGCGTGGCTGGACGGTCAAGGCCTGTCCTATGTATTGACTGACCCCAGTAGGGTCATCGAGCCGCCGATCGGAGTGAGGCATGACTGAGATCCCCTGGACCTGGCTTGCCATTCGGGCCAGTGGCATCACCGCCTGGGGTCTGCTGACCGCCGTGGTGGTCTGGGGCATCCTGCTGCGCACGCGCATCCTCAGCCGGTTGACCACCGGCGCTCGACTGCTGGACATGCACCGCTGGCTGGGCGCCACGGCCCTGGCCTTCCTGTTGATGCACCTGTCCCTGCTGCTGGTCGATCCGGCGGTTCGATTCACCCCGGCGCAGCTGCTCATCCCCGGCCTGGCGCCCTGGAACACCACCGCCGTTGCGCTTGGCATCATCGCCTTCTGGCTGCTGATCCCGGTCTCGATCATCGGCCGGATGCGACTGGGTCGGGGGCGAGCCACGTCCCGGACATGGCGTGCCTGGTTCACCCGCACTCACCTGGCTGCCTATGCCGCTTGGCCGCTGGCCACCGCCCACTACGTCCTGGCCGGGACCGATGCACTGGCCCAGTGGTCACTGGCCCTGTTGATCGCCGGCGGCGTGGTCATCGTGATGGCCCTGCTCGCCCGCGGATTCGTTCCGGCGCCGGCGCCGAGCAGGCTCAGTCAGAGCTAGGCAGGGATCAGCTCGACCGGATCGTCCCGATAGCCCTGGTCCGGGGTGACCACCGCGATGGCATCGGCCCTGGCCCAGCCGACCAGGCCGGCCGGCCCCGAACTCGGCAGCGGGGTCGCGAAGCGGCGCCCCTCGAGGTGGAGCACCGAGACCGGGA
>Ga0172372_10010917_pt1 | contig 11596 bp, 5 predicted proteins | sample LakKiv5m_2_FD_114544 | JGI IMG/M metagenome (GOLD analysis project Ga0172372, IMG submission 114544) | Freshwater microbial communities from Kabuno Bay, South-Kivu, Congo - kab_092012_9.5m | ecosystem: Environmental > Aquatic > Freshwater > Lake | place: Democratic Republic of the Congo... | reverse complement strand
GGTGGGCCTCGCGTGGATGACCTACCGCCGCATGGCGCTCGCTCCGTCGCGCGCGCGCGGGCTCGCCGCGCTCCGTGCGGCGCTCCTGGTGCTGCTTGCGGCGCTCGCATGCGGTCCCGTGCTCGAGGTCCCGCGCGAGCGCGTCGAGCCCGACGCCGTGCTCGTGCTCGTCGACCGCAGCCGCTCGCTCGAGGTCGAGGACATGGACGTTCCGGGCGGCGGGTGGCGCTCGCGCGACGCGGCGCTGCGTGCGCTGGTGGGGCCGGGCGGGGCATTGCGCGTCACAGGGAACGAGCATCGTGCGTCGTGGTTCGCGTTCTCCGAACAGCTCGGCCAGCTCGTGCCGGCCGCCGACGGGTCGGTCGATCCGGGCGCGGCCGCTGGGCCACGCACGTTGCTCGCGCGCGCCATCGACGAGGCGCTTTCACGCGGCGCCGGGCGGCCGATCTCGTCCATCGTGCTCGTCACGGACGGCCGCACCACGGATCCGCCGGATCGCGCGCTGGTGCGGCGTCTCCAGTCCGAGGGCGTGGCGGTGTCGTCGGTGGCGCTCGGTTCCCCGCGCGCGCTGGGCGATGCATCCGTCGTCGCGGCCGAGGCGCCCAGGCGCGCGTTCGTGCGCGACATCGTCCCGGTGCAGGCGACCGTCGAGCGACGCGGCCCGATGCGCGCCCGGGCGGTGCGGGTCGAGCTTGTGGACACCGCGACGGGAACCGTGCTGGACCGCGCCGAGCTCCCCGCGATCGATGGATCCGGCGACGGCGCGTCGCGGGACGACGTGCAATTGGTGGCCGTGCCGCAGGGAACAGGCACCGCCGCGTGGGAGGTCCGTGTGACGGACCCTTCGTCGGCGCGCGACCTCGTGCCCGGGAACGACCGGCGCGCGGTGCCGGTCACGTTGGTCGACCGGCCGCTTCGCGTCTTGTACGTCGAGGCGTACCCGCGCTGGGAGTACCGGTACCTCAAGAACCTCATGCAGCGCGAGCGCTCCATCGAGAGCTCGGTGATGCTGCTTTCGGCGGACCGCGAGTTCGCGCAGGAGGGCAACACGCCCATCGCGCGCCTGCCGCGCACCCGCGAGGAGTTTGAGCGGTTCGACCTGGTCGTGATCGGCGACATGCCGGCCGGATTCTTCTCCTCCGAGCAGCTTTCCGAGGTCCGTCGCGCGGTGGACGAGCGCGGCATCGGGCTCGTCCTCATCGGAGGCCCGCGCAGCATGCCGCGCTCATGGGCCGGGACCGCGTTCGAGGACCTGCTCCCGTTCACTGGGCCGTACGACCTCGACCGGCTTCCGGATCCCGTCAACCTACGGCCGACCGAGGTGGCGACGCGCGCGGGCGTGCTTCGGCTCGCGGATGACCCGAAAGCGCCGTTTCCGCCCGAGCTCTCGTCGCCGGACGAGGAGTGGGCGCGGATGGAGTGGGCGCAACGCATTGCGCCCGCGTCGCTCAAGCCGGCGGCCGAGGCGCTCGCGGAATCGGTGCAGGCGGTCGATGGTGCCCCGCACCCGGTGGTGGTGTCGATGCGGTTCGGTGCAGGCAGCGTGCTCTACGTCGGCACCGACGAGACATGGCGCTGGCGCAACGGCCGGGGCGAGGCGTACCCCGAGCGATTTTGGGTGCAGCTCCTGCGCGCCATGGCACGGCCGACGCTCGGCGTGGGATCGGAGGACGTTCGCGTGGCGGTGGACCCGCAGCGATGCACGGTCGGCGACGCGGTGCGCGTCGAGGTTGAGCTGCCCGCCGGCGATGCGCGCGCCACCGTGGTGCTCGAGGCCTCGTCGGGAGGCGACGCGATGGTCGAGCTCGAGGCCCGGCGGACGCAGGCCGGGACGCTCGAGGCCACCTTCGTCGCCGAGCAGGTGGGCCGGTGGACGATCCGGCCGCGGGATGCCGAACTCCTGGCGCGCAGCGGCGGCGGCGGGGTGCTTGAGGCCGTGCGTGACGACGCGGAACTGCGCGACGCAGAGTCCGACCGAGCGCTGCTCGAGCGCCTTGCGCGTGAGACGGGCGGCACCGTGGTCGAGCCGGCCGGCGTGGCCGGGCTCATGGCGGGCTTGCCCAACCGGTCAGTGGTCACCGAGGATCCCATCCGTGACGACCTCCGGACCAGCCCCGCGGCGTTGATCCTGGTGATGGCGCTGCTGCTCGCGGAGTGGGTGCTCCGGAGGATGTCGAGGCTCGCATGACGATGCATGACGGCATCCTCGGGCCCCTTGGCGCGGCGCGCGCGCGCTTGCGGCGGCTCCTCGTCCTTGAGCGCTGCATGCTGGCGCTTGCGTTCGGGCTCGCGGCGATGCTCGCGGCCGTGGCATTGGACCGCGTGTTCCGCCTGCCCCCGTGGATCCGGCTCGCCGAGGACGCGGCGCAGGTCGCCGGCGGCGCGGCGTGGCTGCGCTGGCGCGTGGTTCCCGCGCTGCGGTTCCGCCCACCGCTCGTGGAGGTGGCCCTGCGCGTCGAGCGGGCCGAGGGCGTGCGCGGCGTGGCGATCGCGGCGGACCTGGCCGCGGCGCGCGCGGACGGTGCATCGGGAGCATTGACCGAAGACGCCATACGTCAAGGGTTGGCGGCGATGCCACGGTCGATCCGCGTGGATGCGGGCCCTGCGCGGCGTGCCTTGGGATGGGCCCTCGGGGCGCTCGCGGTGGCCGTGCTCCTCGCGTGGCTCGCTCCCGACCTCGCGTCGATCGGCCTGCGCCGGCTCGCGACCCCGTTCGCCGACGTGTCGTGGCCGGCGCGCACTATGGTGGAGGCGGACATGGGGGGTGCAGTGCGCGCCCGTGGCCCGGCGCTCGCGCTCCGGGCCCGGCACGTGCGCGGCGACGAGTCCTCGATGCGTGTTGAGGCCGAGTACCGCGTCGAGCGCGACGGCGCGTTCGGCACATGGCGCCGCGTGGTGCTGCCGCTGCAGCCGGGCGGCGCGTTCGAGCGCCTCGTCGAGGCGGATGGCGACCGGGTGGAGGTCGTGTTCCGGACCGAGGACATGGAGACGGCATCCACCGTGGTGCGGCTCGTGCCGCCGCCCTCGGTGCGGTCCGCGTCGCTCGTCGTCGATCCGCCGGGCTACGCGCGCGAGTCCGTCGACCGCCGCACCGCCGACCTCGGGCCCGGCACCGATCGTCGCGCGACCGTGTCGCCCCCGGTGCTCGCGGGATCCCGCGTGTCCATCACGCTGGAGGTCGAGGGCGCCTCCGGTCCGCCCGCAGCCGAGGATCCGGGCGCGTGGATCGCGTCGACGTTCGCGTTGGCGGACACGGATGGTTCACCCCGAAGGGTCGAGTTTGCGCCGGACGCCGGTGACCCGGCACGCTGGACCGTCGGATGGGTTGCCGCGGGCCGCGGGGTGCTCGAGGTGCGCCTTGTTGGCGAAGGCGGCGTCGAGCCCGCCGATCGCATCGCGTTCGAGGTGCCCGCGATCGAGGATGCGGCGCCCTCGGTGGCGATCGTCGAACCGGTGGCCGACGAGGCCGTAACGCCTGATGCGTCGCCCATGGTCCGCGCGGAGGCGCGCGATGACCTCGGGATCATGGAACTCGCCATCGACACCTCGCTGCAGCGCGCCGGCGGCGAATCGATCGCGCAACCCTCGGTCACGGGTTCGGGCGGTCAGGCGGCGACCGCCGAGCGCACGCTCGACCTGCGCGCGATGGGAGCGAATCCGGGCGATCGGGTGACGTGCGTGGCCCGGGCGCGCGACGCGTTCGAGTCGGGCGGTGTGCGTCGCGAGCCGGTGACCAGCGCGCCGCGCGTGTTCCGGGTCATCGCACCCTCGGAGCTTGCCGACCAGGTGCGATCGCGCCTCGGCCAAATGCGCGAGGCCGCCGAGCGGCTGCGCAACGAACAGGCCGAACTCCGCGCGCGCGCCGAAGCGCTGGCCGAGCGTGCGCAGGGGCGCGGCCGGGCGCCGGGCGAAGCGCAGGACGGGGCCAGGGCGGCAAGCGATCCACCGAGCGCCGAGGACGAGTCGCAGCTCGCCGCGGCCGAGGGCCGCATGTCCGAGCGGATCGGCGCCTTCGAGCGGTCGCTCGACGAACTTGCGGCCCGGCTCGAGCGCAACCGGACCGACGGGGACGGGCTGAAGGCCACGATCGACGATGCGCGCGACGATGCGCGCCGCGCGGCGCAACGGGCACAGGACGCGACGCGGTCGCTCGAGCCGGGCGAGGCGGCTTCCCGGGCGGACGCGGGGTCGCGACCCGGCGAGCCCAGCACGGATGACCAGGCTGAGCGGATGCAGCAGGCCGCCCAGCAGGCGGCCGAGGCCGAGCAGGCGCTCGCGGACCTCGAATCGGCGCTGCAGCGCGATCGCGAGACCGCGGAACTCGCGCGGCGCGTGGACAAGCTCTCGGAGCGCGTCGACGCCGCCCGGCGCGAGTCGCGCGAGGCCACCGACCGCGCGATCGGCCGCTCGCGCGAGCAGCTGGGGGAGGAAGCGCGCGCCGAGCTCGACCGTGCGGCGCAGACGCAGCGCGAGGCGGCCGCCGAGGCGCGTGACCTCGTCGAGGACCTCGAGCGGCGTGCGCAGGAGGTCGAGCGGGAGGAGCGTCCCGAGCCGGGGCTCGCCGAGGCGCTTCGCGAGGCGGCGCGCGAGGCCGATGAACGCGGCCTGGCGCGACAGCTCGAGCAGGCCGCGCAGCAGACGCAGCAGAACCAGGGCCAGGCCTCACAGCAATCGCAGCAATCCGCGCAGGAGGCGGTCCAGGCGATGCAGCAGGCGATGCGCAGCCAGCGCCGCGCACGGGCGGAGGAACTGCGCCGCAGGATGACCGAGGTGACGGAGGCCATGCGTGCGTTGCTTGCGCGCGTGGAGGAGCGCGTGCTTCCGGTGCAGCAGCTCGACGCGGCGGAGGCCGATTCGGTCGATCGCGAGGCGCGTGCGCTGCTGGATCTCTCGCGCCGTGCGGCGGGCGTGGCGGAGCAGGCGGCGCAGTCGGGAAGCGAGTTCCGGCGTTCCGCCGGTCTGGTGATGCAGGGTTCGGGCCAGCTCGACGAGTCGGCGACGTCCTTGCGTGCGGTCCCGGTGGACGGTGCGGCATCGCAGGCGTCGCTCGGTTCCGCGCGCACGTCGATCCAGGACGCGCTCGAGGCCGCCCAACGCGCGCGACAGGAAGCCGAGCGCGCCGCGGAGAACCAGCGCCGCGCCGAGCTTCGCGAGGTCTACGCCGCCATCCTCGAGCGGCAGCGGTCGGTGCGGACCGGCACTGAGGCGACGCTGCCGGCGCCCGGCTCGGCGGCGGACCGGCGGACCTTGCTCGAGTCGCGCCGGCTCGGGACCGAGCAGTCGGCCGTGACGGGATTGCTCAAGAACGCGGCGGCCCGCCAGGACCTTGCGGCCAGCGAACTGTTCCTGGCCTCCACGCAGGAGATGGTCGGCGCCTCCGGGGCCGCGGGGCAGGACCTGTGGTCGGGCGCCCCCTCGCGCCGCACGCTCCTCCTCCAAGGCGAGGTCGAGGCCGGAATCGCCGCGCTGATCGAGGCGTTGGCTGATCCGCCGGAGCCCGAAGACCCATTCGCGGACGAACCCCAGCAAGGTGCCGACGCTGGGGGCGCAGGAGGCGGTGAGGGCATGCAGGGCGGGCAACCACGCGTCCCCCCGATCGCCGAGCTCCGGTTGCTGCGCACGATGGCCCAGCGCGTGCTCGATGACACCGCGGCCGCCGAGTCGCTGGGTGCAACCGAGCGCGACGCGTACCTTGGACGCGTGGCCGAGCGGCAGCGCAAGATCACGGAACTCGGCGAGCGATGGGTGAAGTCCATGCGCCCGCCGGCGCCGAGCGTGGAACCGGCGGCACCCGCCGACGGAGGGGAGCCATGAACCTCGTCGCGCTCATCGTCATGGTCATGATGGTGCAGTCCACCCCTGCGCCGCCGGCCACACCGCCGGCTTCGCCGCCCGGACCGCCGGCCGCCCCATTCACACCCCCCGCACCTCCTTCCCTTGATGACGCCCTGGGCATCGAAGGTGCGGAGCCGGGCGATGCCCCGCCCGCGGACCTCGATGCGGCGCTCGCGGGTGCCCCGCCGAAGGACATCCTCGAGAGCGCGATCGCCGACATGCGCCGCAGCGCGAAGATGCTTGATGAGCGCAAGGCGGGCCTCCCCACGCGACGCATCCAGGAGAGCGTGGTGCGCAAGCTCGACGAGTTGATCGCGACGGCGCAGCGGATGCAACAGCAACAACAACAGCAGCAGCAAGGTCAATCTTCTTCGCAGCAGCAACGCCAAGGCCAGCGCCAGCAGCAAGGCCAGCAGCAAGGCGATGGCCGGCAGCAGGGTGAGGATGCTCCCCGTCCCGACGACGGCAACGCCAGCCGTCGGCGTCGCGACGGAGCGGAGGGAGAGCAGCGTGGTCGCCGTGACGGCGCCGCCCGTGAGGCCGATGCCTCGCAGCCACCCGGCGCGGTGGACCCGACCGACATGGCCGCGCAGTTCGACGAGTCGCGCGTCGAGTGGGGGCAGCTCCCCCCGCGCGTGCGCGACGCGGTCCGGCAGGGCGTGCGTGACCCGATGAGCGCGGCGTACCGGCGCCTCACGCAGGAGTACTACCGACGGCTCGCCGAGGAGGGCAGGAAGTGATCGCTTCCATGGCGCTCATGCTCGCGCTCGCGGCGTCGCCGTGGATTCTGCAGGACGCGGGCACCAGCGCCCAGAACGCGCCCATCACCGACGAGACCGACGCTGCCTGGCGCGACTCGGTGGAGCGCGGCCTGGCGTGGCTCGCGAAGTCACAGAACGCCGACGGCAGCTTCGGGCGCGGGCGCATGAGCGACAACGCGGGCATCGTCTCGCTGTGCGCGCTCGCGCTCATGGCCGACGGCAACATTCCGGGCCGCGGGCGCTACGGCGCGGTGGTCGAGCGGGCCCTTGAGTACGTCCTCAAGCACGTCACCGAGAGCGGGCTGGTCGCGGGCGAGGGCGTGAACGGCCCCATGTATGGCCACGGTTTCGCGACGCTGTTCCTCGGCGAGATATACGGGATGTCGCCCGACGATGCGCGCGTGCGCGACGCGCTGGTGCGCGCGGTGCGCCTCATCGAGAACAGCCAGAACGGCGAGGGCGGCTGGCGCTACAACCCGGTGCCCGACGACGCGGACGTCAGCGTGACCATCTGCCAGGTGATGGCGCTGCGCAGCGCACGCAACGCAGGCATCCGCATCCCGAAGGAAGTCATCGACAACGCGGTGCGCTACGTGCGCGAGTGCCAGAACCCCGACGGCGGCTTCCGCTACATGCGCACCACCGGCGCCAGCGGGTGGCCCCGGACGGCCGCCGGCGTCGCGACGCTCTTCTACGCCGGCGTGTACGAGGACGACTCGATCCCGCGGGGGCTCGGGTACCTCGTGCGCGTGGCGGCGCCGGACGGGGGCGGGCCCTCGTCGCAGTCGTACTACTTCTACGGCCACTACTACGCGGCGCAGGCGATGTACCTCGCGGGCGGGCAGTGGTGGCGCGAGTGGTGGCCGCGCATCCGGCGCGAGCTGGTCGACCACCAGCGCTTCGACGGGAGCTGGGCCGACCCGCAGTGGGGGCAGCCGCTCGGCACGTCCATGGCGCTCATCATCATGCAGATGCCGAAGCGGTACCTGCCGATCTTCCAGCAATGACGGGCATCGTCGCCATCGCCCTCGCCGCCGCGTGCGCCCTCGCCGCCGTGTGCGCGCACGGCGCGCTCCCGCAGGACCTCTTCGGCCGCACGCCGCCGCCGCTCGAGATCACGCCGCCCGAGATCCGCAATCGCGGGAACCCCCGCGTGGCCGAAGCCCCGGCGCTCGTCAGCATCGCGCCCGACGGCGTGCTCGGCGTGGTGCGCCCGGTCGACGTGCCGCCCGGGCGCGATCGCTCCGTGGGATGGGCTCGCGACGAATCGCGGAGGCTCGAGCCCGGGAAGCGCGGGACGATGGTGCTCGACGACGGGCAGCGTCTGGTCGGCGAGCTGCTGCTCTCGGGCGATCGTGCAGCGTGGCAGCCGAACTGGCTCGAGCAGCGCGCGATCGACCCGTCGACCACGCGCTGCATCGTGCTGCAGGGCGACGACCCGCCGGCCGCCGACCTCGAGGACGTGGTGCACCTGCGAAACGGCGACCGCGCGTCGGGGATCATCCAAGCCGTGCATGGCACCGGTGTCACGGTGGAGACCGAGTCGGGCGGCACGCGCTTGACGGCGACCGTCCCGTGGGATGCCGTGCGCGCGGTCGCGTTCGTCGCGCCGCCGAAGCCGCGCGCGGGCGTGCGCACGTGGCTCGACGATGGTTCGGTGGTCGACGGGGCGTCGCTCGAATGGGACGGCCCTTCCGGCGCGGTGCTCGTGGGTCAGCGTTCGCAGGACGGGGGGCAGGTCCGGCTCGAGCGCGAGTGGATCGTCGCCGCGGAGCTGGTGCCCGGGGCCGTGCGCCCGCTCTCCTCGTTCCTCGGCGAATCCACCTTCCCGGAGGGCGAGGCCGACGTGCGCTACGCGGTCGCGGCACCCCGGCCCGAGCGGGGGACCTGGGCGTTCGATGCGGCCCCGATCGTCATGGAGGGGCCGGTCCGCGTCGCGTGCGCCTCGCCCGGCGCACCCGCACGCCTGCTCGCGACGGTGCGCCGCGCCGACCGCGCGGCCCTCGCGGGGTCGCTCATGTTCGTCGTTCGGTCGGGCGGTTCCGAGGTCGTGCGTCACCGCATGGCGAAGGGCGATGCGTCGTTCGAACTCCGCGCGGAACTCGCGGATGCGCCCTTCGAGCTCGTCATGCTCGCCGATGACGGGAGCATTGCGGGCGACTGCGTCGAGCTGCGCCGCGCGGTGGTGGTGACGGCCGGCCGCCAGCCATGATCGGTCCACGTGAACGCGGTCGTGGTTCCGTCGGGGGCGTGAAGCGTGCGGATCGCGGATGAGCGTCCGAGCAACGCGCGTTCAGCCTCGTCCGGTTCGCGTGCCGCCCACGTAAGGGCGTGCGCGGCGCGACCATGGGCACCGAGCATCGAATCCATGCCCCCCGGCGAGGCCTGAGTGACGGGAACCCCCGATTTCCGCGCATGCGCCAGCACCGCTCCCCACGCACCGCGCCGCGGAGCGTCCGATGGGCCTGGTTCGTCGGTCCCTGTTCCATGGGCGTCCGCTCCGGTGCCTCCTTCGGCCGTGCGCACCATGATCTCCCGAGGTGCGAATGCGTCGATTACCTCGGGAATGGCCGAGATGCACGCAAGCCGCGTCCTCGAGACGACCACCGCGTCAAGCCTGCGGACGCCGAGCTCGGCGAGCGCGGGCACGATGCGTCGCGTGCCCGCGGATGGATCCATGGCGTTCCCGGGGTCGACGGTGACGATCGCGTCGGCCGAGCGCACGACCGTGCATGTCGATTGCCCAAGCGCGAGGCGGATGACCTCGACGGAGCCTTCGTCCGGCGCCATGCGATGCGGCACGGTCCACCCGCACCATGATGCGCACGCGAGCGTCACTAAGCACCACCGGGCCATGCGTCGGTGGTTCGCGTGGTCCGCATGCCACGACGCCGCCGCGCACGCGAGCGTCGCGCAGCACCACCATCCCGGAGCGGTCCCATGCCACCACGCCGCGCCGGGCAGGTCGGTGGCCCGTTCCGCGGTCCATTGCAGCAGCGTGGCGGAGGTCGACGCGGCCCAGCCGAACGGCCCCGCGGCCTCGACGCCGGCGATGCAGCCCACGGCCATGGCGCAGCATCCCGCGATGGTGACCATGGCGGCCACCGGCATCGTCACGATGCTGAGCGCCACCGCCCACCCGCTTGCCGAGCCCATGTGCAGCAACGCGACGGGCGTGCTCACGGACCACGCGACGGTGGATGCGACGATGGCCCCGGTGATCGCATGGGCCGCGCGGCGAAGCACTTCGCCGCTGCCGAGGCGGTTGGCCAGTGCGTCGATCCGCGGCCTCCATCGCGCCTCGGCGCGCGGAGTCAGCGTCAGGAGCGCCGCGACCGTGCCGTAACTGAGTTGGAAGCCCGTGCCGCGCGCGCTCTCGATGTCGATGGCCATGGTCACGCATGCCACCGCACCGAGCGTGCCGAGGCCGCGGGCGTGTCCCCCCCGAATGGATGCGATCGCCGCGATCACCGCACCCCATCCGGCGCGCAGGACGCTGGTCTCGGGTTCCGTGAGCCCGAGGAAGAGCGCGGCCACTGCGATTGAGACGAACGCACGGCCCCGGAACCCCGCGCGCATGCCGCGCGCGGCGATCGACGCGGCGGACACCAGCACGGCCACGTTGAACCCGCTGATCGCAAGCACGTGGCTCATGCCCGCGATCCGGAAGTCCGCGGCCGGGTCGTCCAGCCCGTGCAACCGCACGCCGGTGGTCATCGCGACCGCGAGCGCCACCGTCGGCGCCGGCGTTCCCGTGGGCATCGACTCCACGAGCACCCCGTTGGCCACGGACCGGAGCGATCGCACGACGCCGGAGCCTGGCTCCGCATCGATCCGCGTGATCAGCCGTGACGATTCCACCTCCAGCGTCGCGCGGCTCCGTGACGGGCCCGAACCCGGGAACGGCTTCGACTCGAACACCTTCATCCAACCACGGATGCGAATGCGTGCGCCACGGCCGGGGATGGCGTCGAGCCCCGCCACGCGCACCGAGACCTCGAGCGTGCACAGGTCGCGTTCGTCGCCGCGCCAAGCCGTGTCCGCCGCGAGCGTGAATGACTGACCTGCCTCGCGCACGATGAACCGAGCGAGCCGGTCGCAGCCCTCGTCCACGGGGCGTGGGTGCGTGGCCACCGTGCCCTCGAGCGTCACCGGGCAGGGTTCCACCCTCGGGTCGATCGTGGGCAGGGCGCCTGCGACCGCAAGGAGCGCACCCGCCGCCACGCCAGCTGCCGCGATCGACGCGGGAACGCACAGGGGAAGGATCACCGCGCGGGGCGACCGCATGCGAAGCGCCGCGTGCACCACCACGATCGCCGCGCAGGACACGCACGCCGCGGCCACGGGCGCCGCATCTTGTGCGCTCCACGCACCATGCGCGGCCAGCACCCACCATGCTGCATGTGCACCAGCGAACATCGCCACCGCGGCGATCCATGCCCCAGGTGCCTCGGTGGGCGTGGCATCGCCCGGTTCGCGCGCGCGATCCCGCATGGGTGCATGGTGGCGTGGCCATCGCCGTGGGCCCGGGAATTAGGCGGAAGTTCGTGGCGGATCGCCCGTCAGCCGTTCGACGCGGTGCGCAACCGCTCCAGCGTCCGTGCGGCGACGCCGTCGTCGATCGCCGCGCGCGCCCGCTGCACGCCGGCGGAAAGGTCACCCGCCACGCCGGCCGCCACGAGCGCCGCCGCCGCGTTGGCGAGCAGCATGTCGAGCCGGGGCCCCTGGTCCGAACCCGAGAGCAATGCACGCAACGTCCGAGCGGCGTCGGCCAGGTCCTGCGCCGCGAGCGCCGCATGCGGTGCATCCGCGAGGCCCAGCGATCGGGCGTCGACAGTCCCATGCTCGACCGCGCCGTTCCGCACCCGCGCCACGGCGGTGGGCGCGGTGATCGACACCTCGTCGAGCCCGTCGTGGCCGTGGATCACCAGCGCATCGACCGACCCGAGCCGCGCGAGCGCCTCGGCCCCGGGGCGCACGAACCGCGGCGCGTACACGCC
>Ga0172372_10010916_pt1 | contig 11596 bp, 9 predicted proteins | sample LakKiv5m_2_FD_114544 | JGI IMG/M metagenome (GOLD analysis project Ga0172372, IMG submission 114544) | Freshwater microbial communities from Kabuno Bay, South-Kivu, Congo - kab_092012_9.5m | ecosystem: Environmental > Aquatic > Freshwater > Lake | place: Democratic Republic of the Congo... | reverse complement strand
TAAAATAGGGAGGAGCCGTGGCTCCTACCGCCGTCAGCGAAAATGAGGCAGCGAGACTCACTGGATTCAGAGCATAGTAGATGGAGTTATTAGTGGTAGTGCCGGCTATGAGTAGTTTAGTGGTCGCAGAAACTCTAGTTAGAGGTAACCATTCCGTATTTTTAGATATATTTTTATTACCATATACGACATAGATCCTACCACCTGTCCCACCGTCGTTACTACTATAAATTAAAATAGGTCTAGGTAACCAAGTCCCCAATACGGATTTATTTGGTAGCAACATTTTAACATCAGTAAATACGCCGCTATTGTAAGTAAAACTAGTATATCCGTGCACACCTAAAAAGCTATTGTTCGATAAATTTCTTTTCGAAATATTGCTGGCTTTATTAATCCTTATTTTTTCATACCAGTCTTCGACAAAGTTTATTAAACACATTCTATTTAAACCAGTAGTCGATAGACCTACATAGCCGTTTAAGCAATGAATGGAATTAATATATGTTGTGTTTACGATGAACGCTAAATCCTCGTGACTGGGATTTGTGGATATCCACACCATCCACATAGGGTAATTAGGTTCTGTGAGATCGTAGATGGTCAAAACCTGGGCACTATTTGTAGCCACGAATGCCGCGATCTTAGGGAAACTGGCCTTGTTGCCACGATAGACCTGAGTGATGCCGGTGCCGGCATTGAGCTTATAGAATAGGCCATCGGTGCTGAGCTGGAAATAGTCATTGGTAGCGGCGCCTAAAATAGCACGCGCGGCTGACTCTGAGGCTACAGCACCTAGCCATTTACCTGAGAGGGTTTCGTTATACCAGGAGGTGTGTTGGCAGCGATCCGTCCAGAGACCGCCATCACTGTCCTTAGTAGTATCGTAGACAAATAGAGCTGTGATGGCGCTGGGAGATCTGTGGAGACTTTTTCGTAACTGACTCGGTACTGGATTAACCCATGTATTGTCCAAAGTACCATCGCTCAGCGCCATTGGGTATTTATTAGGTGTACCTACAGTAGCGCTATTTGAATCTACTAGGGCATTTACGTCATCTAAATTAGGGACTCTACGTATTTCGTCACCTGCTATGTTGCTAATAATCGTTTCAGCATAGCCAGCATAAGGTGAACTAACAATATAAAGAGTATTAGAATCAATTGTGAGCGGTAATGTAGTTACCTTTTTTATATAGAGCTTGCTCATCTGTTCGTCCTGATCTTACAATAGGGAATTCTCATAGTATCTCATAGGTCTTTATGAAAACAGTATAGGCCAGATTAGCGCAACGCTAATCTGGCTCGTATGTCACTAACTATTATCCTTCAAAATCATCATCTCTGAGATCGTCGGGTTCAGGTATGTCGCTAAGTTTCAAATCCACTACAGCATAACCGATGCCTTGCTGAAAAATACCCATGCAGATTTCGGACCATTCTTCAAACTCACCGTTTTGGTCTTTGAGGTATTGCTCCACATCTTGAAACGGTACCCAGCGTCCGTTTTGAATGACGTCTTTCTCATGGTCGTTTAATCTATCTTTCGTAATTTCCAAAACACCTGATATACCTAAATGAACAGATCCTACTTGATTATGGTCGCTATAGAGAGTAAAGAAAGATGGCAGAATATTCAACATCCGTTGAAATTCAAAATCAGATAATTCCAAACCGACTTCTTCATGGAGTTCCTGCCTGATGGTTTCTGCAATGAGGATAGTGAGGGTTCTATCGACATCAACGGTATCCACAATATTGCCGTCTTCATCATATTTAACGTCGGTATCATTGGTCAAATATGCGTATTGTTCGGAAGGTGCGTCTATTTCAATGTGTCCTCCTAATCCAATTGAGAACAGCTGGTGGAGTCTATCTTCATTTCCCTTTTGTCCTCTCTTATAGATAAAGACTTCATCATTATCAGATACCAGGATAATGTAGGGAATGAGTTGTAAATAGGTGGGATTAGTTTCACAGTGAGATCTATCGGCTAACTTGAAAGGCGCTGATGTTAGACCACTCTCACCAAATCGTCCTACGACGGAAACGCCATTTTCTGGATCATAGGTATGGAGTCTATGACAGTATGTATTATCGCTGCTACCGGGCTCTAGACCTTGGATCATAGCGTTGGCATAATAGAAACGGGGAATTACGAGAGCTTGTTTCATTTTGTGAGTTCCTAATTAGTAGATGGGTTGGATTGCATATTAATAGTTTTAGATGTCTTTTTTTACATCGACGCACGGAAAGGGGATGATGTTATCTACGTTCCTTTCCATTTCTTTTTTCTTGAGTTCTTTGAAGGTGTCCTCTATGTTTTTACGGGATAGTAATATGTCGCTTTGGTTAGAAATACTGTAACCTAAGTTAATAGGTTTACCTGTGGTAGCACTGACTATTCCATAAATAGCCATCTGAAATCTTTTATGGAGTTTTCTGAAGTTAGTAAATATCTGTTTATTCATGATAAATATCCATCTGTGGGATGCCAATTCATTACTGGTTACTATAAAAAAAAAACCAACCTGGGATGAGGGAGCCATTCGTGGCTCCCTCTGTTGACCCACTATCTTATCAACGGAAACCATGACACGGACCGATACTTACCAGTCCATATCTCGTTAAATTGCTCTTGAGGAATCTGATACCGATTACCTCCTACCCCAGCCAAGTCAAACACACAATACGTGTCATCATGCGACCCCACCGCCCATTTTTGTCGACGGTCCACTGCAACAATCCGGCTCGCCGGATCTTCGACAAAATTGAAAAAAGTTAGATCACATTCATGGCAATAAACCTTCTTGTAAATAGGAATATCACTCCACTTTACCTCAAGACTTTCAGCTATCGTCTTTAACGTTTCAACGTACATTTTTTCTCTCCGATTGTTTATGGTTGATTGTCATAATTAGCATATATGACTATAAAAATTGGAATCCATATTAGCCAGGATAGTTTTTTAAGCTATCCTGGCTAACTACATCATAACACAACTGAATGTTGAGCATGGCAAAATAGCTCAGTACCTATTACTGAACAGTACACAGAGTGCCCCAGCATAGCGACAGTTGACAATATAAAAAACAACATCATGCATGTAATCCAGAGAATACATATTAATCCCAGTAAGTCTAGATCTTTCTCACTTAGATATCGCTTAGTTTTGTTGAGTAAATTCTGAAAAATACCCATACATTGATTACCAGTGATTGAAAAATGGAGTATGTGGTTTAACTATTTCTAAGCAACTAACATAATCCTGAGGATACAGTGAAAGCTCTTCTAACGCGGGCACTGTGTCCATAGTGTCATTTGCGGCATCGCCTAACTTATAAGGTGATTCAATGTTTAGGATTTTTTCTATCTCTTGCTGAGACCATTTTAGGATATCCACCGATCGAGAACTAATGTTGACTTTGTCGCCAGTATCTAATACACATGTAAAGACGCGTGGTTGTGTCGTCATCCCAATTCGATGGATACGCCCAATAGTCTGTTGGAGAATGTAATCTCTAAAAGGCGCGTTAATTATTACCATAGTGTCGGCCATTATCAAAGGTACGCCTGTGCTCAATGAAGCATAAGTAGCATTCAGTGGATTAATACTAGGGTTAATCGCAAAGTCCCTGACGATATTACTAAGATTACTAGTAGCCTTTCCAAAGACACTGATCGGCGATAATCCCGACTTAACTTCATGTTGCTCTAAAGCCTGAATGACTTCTGCATATGAGGTAAATACTACGGTTTTCTTTTCAGTGGAATTAGCTATGGCGGCTATGTCGATATAAGGAACCATGTCTACGTGAGCTTCTATTCTCCTACGGCCTAGTATTCTACCTAAGCATTCGCCTTGTACTTTGAGTTTGAGATATTTAACGACAGTCTTGGCTTCTTTAAAAGCCTCTCTATCCGCTTTCGAACCCAAGTTAGGCATCACTTTATTCTTTTCGTAGTTGTTACAGAACATCATCTCTTCAGTAACCTTATACAGTAAGCCTGTTTCATGCGCGCGCATAATAGCGATCACTTTTTCACGGTACTGCTTATAGAGATTCTCTTCTTCCATAATGTCGCGTCGACTCTTTTTAGGATCTGTTAGAACTTTGAGAGCTTCAGCTAGGCACTTTTCATAGACTTCTTTATAGTGAAATCTATTTTCTTGAAAATAGGCTATGCGTTCTTTAGCATAAGCTGTAATTTCGACACCTATGTTTTCCAATGTATATTGGTCTCCATTCGGTATCTTAACTTTGATGTCTTCAAAGATAGGTTTATCGAGATTCAGTTCTGATTTTTCTACTTTGAATGAAACTAAATTTAATCGATGAGCTAGTATTTCAGTAGCTTTTGATGTTTGGCCCGCATAGATCTTTTTAAATCTCTCCATGGTATCTTGGGTAAAGAGAGGGTCGATAGCTCTAAAGAGAGGTATGGACTCTGACGCCATCGCTTTAATAGGAGTACCAGACACGAGCAGAACATCTTGTGCGTTCAGCTCTTTACAGAGGTCAATAAATCGCTGCGTTCTGAGGGCCTTGATGTCATTGAGGTTGTGACTTTCATCAAGAATCACGGTAACCCTTTCGCTCTTTAAATCATTAATCATTTCGATAGCTTTATCTAAAGCTTCGTAATGAAAAATAGCTATTTTTTCAAAATTGTACGGTTTGCCTGAGTCGTAACACCAGTGGGATTGAGGCTCTTTATAGGCTGTCTTTGCGGTTTCCATCCAGACCCGATAGATGGTCGGCTTAGGACAAACTACTATAATTTTGGTAGCTTTTACGCACGCTGCCACATATAAACTTGTCATTGTTTTCCCAGCACCTACGGCAGCTGCTAGCAACATGCCGTTTAAACCGTATTTCGTAACTGTCTTATTGTAAAGATCCAAGAACTCTTGTTGTTTGGGTAAAGGTTTTAATATTAATTGACCTAATTGATCAAAGTCTAGTCGATCAGGCGCATCTACGTCTATATTTCTAAGCCATGTATTGGCTTTCAGTTTTTGTTTAATTTCAGTTAGTATCCTAATGTTGGTGTAATAATATCGACGCCTAGTATTAATAAGTTTCTCTAGAATAAAATAGACTTCCAGTGCGAAGAACTCATTAAAAGACACCTTACGACTACCGGCCGTATTGAAAATGTATTTATTAATTCTGGACGTTTCGAATATAGCTTGAATGTCAGTGGCCATTGACCTGACCGGAATGTTTTCAATGGTAACAATACCACGATTAACTCTGACCTGTATCTCAAAAAAACCAAACACCGTCTTATCTCCTATGTTGAAAAAGCTGTTTCACCACCATACACATCAGTGTCTCCGTCAAACGTTGGCTCGGCAAATATCGTTACTTCTGAGTGCGTATAATAGCTGATACCCAAAACGCCTTTTTGTTCCAAATCAATGCTCACATGAACGAACAAAATTATGCCATTAATCTCTTTGACTCTATCGTTCTCTAAATAAACAAATTTGCAGGGCATGCCGGGATAGAGTAAATTGGGGTTGGCATTATACCAGCTAAAACGCAAATTAGCCCCATTTTTAGCATTGATTTGAGAATACTGCTTAAAGGGATTAGCAGATATCCTTTCATTGGAGATAGGCGCATAATTAAGACCGTCATCACGAGACTTTAACCCTACCTCGGACACTAATCTATTTTTAATACCAACGACGCTGCCTTTTTCATCGAGTAACACAGGTTTTTTCATAAACGCTCTCGCGTCAGCTTGTCTAAAACCAATACCTGTATTCATCATGTCGGCTTCGGCTTTGTCTATATATTTCTTAGTTGACATAGCCAGTATGTAAATATTGTCGCCTTCTACTCTAAATGTCCTCTCAACGATTGGGTATCTATAAGGAGGCGTAGAATAAAAGATAGCTTTAGGTCCCTTATCTGTCTTGAACCTAGTGTATTTGTAGAGAGGGTATACAAACCAATAGCGCTTATTCTTATATGTTTGTAGATAGGTACCTATTCCAGCATTATATACGCCGCCCATACGTTCCTGCATATACGTAGGTATTGCGGCCACATGTGTCCCCTGTGGAATAACTACGTGAGATAGTTTTTCGGTATTATCGGGTTCCACTATGTCGATCCCATCTATACTAGGTTTACCATCGATGAGTACCTTTAGGGATTCACCGCCTAGTAACACCTGCATGACTTCTTTTGGATTTTTATTACTGAAGATCCCGCCTGTTGTTTTAATTCTCAAAGGTTCTAGTGCTCTATTGAGTAACTGGAATTCAACAGTGAGTATCTGGGTTAAGTCTAAACTGGTTTTATCGATGTTGTCGAAATCAGACGTTTTAATCTGCGGGTTTTTATCATAGATGAAGATAGCTTTATAGCGCTCTACATCGATGTCGTCATTGGTATTCTTTTCCTGACCTGCCTCAAAGAGCGATGTTCTTTTTATTGTAATTTCTAGATTCTGCCGATGGGGATAGAGTCTTTTGACATAATCCCCTAACGGCATCATAATCTGTAGAAATATTTCGTCACCTATGTTTTTGACGTAATTCCTAACGATGTCTATGGTCAAAATTTTAGTGATTTCAAAATCTTCCTTTGGGGTATGGAGAGTTCCTTTATATTCAAAGCGTACTCTATTTGTTTTTCCTTGTAGAATACGCTTGATGTCGAGCCAGAGAGGTGTTTTTTCTAGCGGTAACATTTATGACCTCGGTCTCTCTATGACCTGACGAATCTTAAAGTAATCCCGATAGGATTCTCTATCGGGTTTTTTAGGCTCGGGTTCTGGTTCAGGTTCTTGATGTAGAAAACCTAAGCTGTTGATGGGTGTCGATGACTGTCTGGTAGGCGTAGGTGCTGGGACATAGGGTTTTAAAAAATCCGAATGTTTAAAGAGCGCCATTTCTTCTAAGCTCTGTGTAAATAATGACTTAACAGCTGCATCGGACATTGAGTGCCTAGCAAACTGAAACACAGCAGCTGCAAATTCATCCAGTATTAATAGATCCTCAATTGGCGGCGGTGTTATATTAATCGTCGTATTGATGTGGTGTCTCCATGCCGATAGATGCTGAGTAATACTATCGTAAATAGTTTTTAAATCTTGCTGTCTGACGATAGCGACTGTTACTCCTTCATGGTAATGCTCAGCCATTTTAGAGATAGGGAGATAAGTGGTAAACCAGTTAGTAGGTGCTGCTCTATCTATTTCAGGAATACCTGTGATATAGGTACCGTATGTCCTCATGTATTCCACAGTACGCGCTGCATACTCTGGTATCCTCACCATGTATGTATTATCAAAAATGAGCGCTGTGGTTTCTTCTATATCAGTAGCTTTCATAGATAGCCGCCTTTAATAGTGTTAGGATAATGGGTATATAGTAAAACTGTTCTAATCGACCAAAGCCTTTACATCGTATCGCTAATGCGTGTAGTCGATTGACGTCCATGGATTCTTTTTTGAGATAATTGAGTGTTAGGCTCTCTAACAGAGAGACATCGTCTGTTTGTTTATAGAACGATTCTCTAAAAACATAGTAGTCATCAGCACTGACTGGATGTATGTAAGGTATGGTTTCGTCAACGTCCACATAGTCTTCTTTCAAAATAGATCCATCTGAAATTCTGTGCGGTGGTGTTTCTGTAAACACTAAATCCATGGGTATTTTAGGTGCAGTATGATCTAAGCTATTCATGCTAGTATCAGGCACTATGGGGTATATGACGGCATCCACATTTGAAAATCTCAAACCCTTTAGCATGGACTGAATACTAAAGCTCAGTACAGATACGGTGCCCATCTTTAAGTGACAATAATCAAGCACTCTAACTTGTCGTTCTAGTAGAGCTGTCCAGATGTTAGGTTGCTTCATATAGTCGTCTAGTTCTGTTCCTAGATTCCTGATGCCTGCAATCTCTGGAGCATCATTGATTTCAGTGATTTTACTTAAGTAAGTGACAACATAGGGGTCATAGAGGACTTGTGATTGCCCTGGTATTATGAGCGTCATATGCTCTCGACTTAAGAAGTTAGAAAAGTAATACCGACAGATATCTAAATACAATCCCTTAAAATCCCTGTAAGCCGCATTCTCGTGTTCCATAATGAGAGGATTGAGACCTGCGACCATACGGTCCTTATAGTAATAATAAGTCCTTATGACTTTACTCACTAAGTCCGTGTATCTATTTTCTGGATCATTATTAATAAAGACTTGCAGATCGAAAGAGACGTAATAGACTGCGGATCTATTAAAACTCTTTCTTTCAACTGCAGAGATTCTGTATATGGCTTTATGGAGATTACCAGCTGCCCCTACAAAGAGATCGCCTACGTTGGGTATAATGACAGGGTAAACTAACGCTGTACCCGTCACTGACATAACAGCACTTTCTTCTTCTTGTTGACCCTGGTTAATCGGTGTTTCTACTCTAAATTCCAATCCTACTATCTTTTTATAAGGCTGATAGAGAGGCAGCTGCTGTGTATCTAAGTCTTTAAGATCACTATCTCTCCCTAATATCTGGCTATAGTAATCTATAGTCCAAGGAGCTCCCTGTATGTAGCCTAACAAAGAATTGACTGGGACATGACTATCATCCTCTATAGCTGTCAGATAGTTACTCGGTTTAATACTGTCTAACGGCGAATGAATCGGTATTTCGCTATCTGGTTTATACTTAACAATACCCACAACTTTACCTCTCTAAATCTGATTTTCTATAGGCTATGACGGATTGCAACATAGTAGTATGGCGTTTCTTTTCCTGATCGTCATCACCGCCACCACCAGTCCCAGGCGGAATGATGCCGGGCGGAATTACATCGTCGCCAGGTGGTAACAATGATAGATCTGTGACTATTGAGAAACGTACTCTGTGAATATCTCTAGGCGATAGGTCTACTTTAGACGTAATGTTCCCTAAGTTATCACATTCCAGAACATCATACATATAGAGTTCTTCATTTTTATAAAGCTGTATTTGAATAATGGAACGATAAGGCTTAGTAATTAAGCTATACTGGCTGCTCAATATAAAATCCAAAACATCTTTATCAATAGCAAAAGGATCTATGTCATTTAGATTCATGAGATATCGTTTATTAGGCAAATCTAAAGAACACAATGCTATAAAGACACCTAATGTACCGAATGGGACTGTCTTGGGTTCAAAGAGATCAAATTCGGGGATATGGAGTGGCTGTTTAACAGCACCTGTATTGTCCAATATGTTCGTAGATTCAAATATAGATAATGCGTAACTAGACTGTGAATGTCTATACATGGAAGTATCTAGCGAGGGATTATCTAGAACACACGTCGTATACTTTTCTGGCATCAGTTGGTTATGGACTATGACAGGATACTTAATAGACATCTCAGTAGGTCTACTGTAGTTAAAAGAATACGACATGGTGGATATCCAGGCACCTGTATTTTCATCTCGTTCTGATTTTTCAGGCGCTATTTCAAAATCATAGAGCCCTATGATTCTAGATTGTGTTTCTTTGATGGCTAGAATACCTGACTTATTAGCGATATCTGTGACGAATGTGAGTCTATTACTGGCGTTACTCATAATGTATTCTATAACAGATTGACCATAGCCTTCTGTGGCTTCACGTCGCTCATAGACTGCATAGAGAATATCTTCTATGGCCTCAGGCATGGAGTAGTGGTAATTAACAGCATGTAAGTTTTGATTACGAAGCCTGGAGGATTTAACAATAATATCATCTCTCCACTTAGTGGCTTCTGTCTTACTTTGAGATTTAAATTTGAGTTGAATTTTCATAGTGCTTGTAACGTAAACAGGGACGACTGTTACATCTAGAATTGGGTCTACAAAGATAGGGGGCACTTCTGGTTTATAGAGAGCACCTACGGTGGCAATATAGTCCTCATTGTAATTCTCTTCGACTTCTACAAAGAGATTTCTTTGGGAGGATAAAATAGGATCCCTATTATCGCTATCTATGGTGCTACCTGATTGGTGCATTTTCCTAACATCGCCTGGAAAATAAATAGCCGTCGGAATATTGATGTTAGTAATTTTCTTAATGTCGTCGATAACCGAAAACACAATGGGCCTAACGATGGACTCGTGGACCTCTGGTAAAGGTAACATAATGGTGGGCATGAGTATGGTGCTCCAAGCGTGAACTATCTATTGGATTTCTAATATCTCTAGAAAATAAGCGGCATAGAGCCCTCTCAGCATTACTGCTGAGAGGGCTAATTTATGCGATCACGTCAGCATTACTGCTAATTAGTCTTTGTTCAGTTCCCAAGCGCCCATAGAGTTGGAAACATACGCCATGGCAAGAACAGCTGTTCTTAAAGCGTAGGTGGGGGCATCTTTAGAGGCCGACCCAATGTTATTGGCGGCGGCAACAATTCGTTTGCGGTCAGCAACAAACTTTTCTTTCTGTTCGTCATTTTCCGCTTCCTTGACATAGTAGTCTATTTCCTTAATGATATTGCGAGATGCCTTGACAGGGTCAATATCTTTAGCCACAAACTTAGTAGCTTTTTCCAACAAAGCACCGATATACTTAAGAGCTTGTCCTACTTCTCCTTTAGTCATAGCGAGACATGTAGAGCTTGTGTTTTTCTTTGGCTGCTTATTCGCCACAAAATACACAGTGCCAGTGTCCTTATCGTCGACCATGGTGTCGCCGCCAACGAACACAACAGTTTTTCCACCAGCAGTGGAACTAATGCCTTGCTCGGCAGACTTACCACTCCAGCTAGTGATAATTTTTGCTACATGATCCAAAGCACCGCTTGCATTTTTCACGTAGGTTTCAACGTTTTTGGGCATACCTTTACTGCCATCGGTAAAGGCGCTAGAAAGACTTCCGCTATCAAACGTCTTTTGTTTGTCGTTATTAACCTTATCTTCGATGGAGTTAAACTTCTCAGTGAGACCTTTATAGGTCCTTTGTTTCATAGCGATCATATTAGCGAGCTTGCTAAAGAATGCGCGGATTTTATCCCACCATTCCATAACTTTCTTTTTAAGATTTTCCCAGAACGCCCTAGCCTTTTCCTTCATGTCTTCCAAGGCAATCTTAGTAGCAGCCAAACGCGTGTTGTTGGAGCCAAACTGTTCGGTAGACACCATAAAACCACTATACTCTACGCCCAGGCGATTTACGATATGCTCTAGAACCACATCCATATTGCCAGCGGTTTCCTCGTTAAAACCGTCACCGCTTTCAACGGCTTCTTCCATCTTAATAATCAGCCGCTCCATGACGGCGATGTTATCGTTTGCTTCGTCGATTGCCGCCGAATCTTCAGTGAGATCGCTGTTATCCGCCATCAATTCAGTTTCTTCAGCAGAATCTTCGATCGAGGGACCAGTATCCACTACGGTTTCATCCATGTCTTCCAGAGAAAACATCAAACCACGTACATTCCTTCTGCTCATAATGAGTTACCTATAGGAAAAGAGTTTACAAAGAGAACAAATATTAGCTAATATCTGGAGTAGATGGTTAAACATGTACTCAATCTATTAGCTTTTTTTCCAACAAAAAGACGACCTACGCATAGCGTTTTAAGCATGCGGATAGG
>Ga0172372_10010914_pt1 | contig 11599 bp, 10 predicted proteins | sample LakKiv5m_2_FD_114544 | JGI IMG/M metagenome (GOLD analysis project Ga0172372, IMG submission 114544) | Freshwater microbial communities from Kabuno Bay, South-Kivu, Congo - kab_092012_9.5m | ecosystem: Environmental > Aquatic > Freshwater > Lake | place: Democratic Republic of the Congo... | reverse complement strand
GTCACATGCGTAACAAGACCTTGCAAAACAGCGCATTTAGTTGGCATCAACTGCAATGCTCGGCTATTCTTCGCCCGGCCGGGCTAACAAGCTAGGCTACAGACTTAAAACAACGAGACGATAACGCCGCCAACGCGTGCGAGTAAACGGAGACCAAACAATGCAAATCAAGAATTACCGCGATTTCTGGGCAGGCATATTGTTCATGGCCTTCGGCCTTGCCTTTGTCTTATATGCTCGGGACTACAGCATGGGCACAGCCGCGAAAATGGGACCAGCATACTTCCCAACCATGCTCGGCGGCTTGCTGTTTGTCCTTGGGGGCGTGATTACCCTCCTAGGGCTCGGTCGCAGCGATAAGCCGGTGACCGTGGATCCAACGGGTTGGCGAGAGATCGGCTTAATCTTGCTTGCCGTGATTGCCTTCGGCATTGCACTGCCAACCATGGGAATCATCGTCGCCATCGCGCTTTTGATCTGGATTGCGTCGCCCGCAAGTCATGAGTTCAAAGTAAGAGATACGCTGATAGCGACCATTGTTCTCATGGCACTTTCTTATTTTGTCTTCGTGAAAGGCCTTGAACTGCAGTTCCCGTTTCTCCCCAAGTTTTTAGACCGATAGGTTCAGTGGCTAAGAAACCTGGGCAGTGAATTTAAGTATCGACACAACATCAAATCGAAGCGAACGGGAACAATGTCATGGAAACCCTCTTAAGTAATCTTGCACTTGGCTTTTCGGCAGCGGCAACAGCTCAAAATTTACTGTATTGCTTCATCGGCGTAACACTTGGCACGTTGATCGGTGTCCTGCCTGGCATTGGTCCTTTGGCAACGATTGCCATGCTCTTACCCGCAACTTACAAGATGACCGACCCAACATCGGCCTTGATTATGTTGGCTGGGATTTACTACGGGGCGCAGTACGGTGGATCGACCACGGCGATCTTGGTCAATTTGCCTGGCGAATCGTCGTCGGTCGTTACCACACTTGACGGTTATCAAATGGCGCGGCGAGGCCGAGCTGGGCCTGCGCTTGCCGTGGCCGCTGTTGCCTCGTTTTTTGCCGGGACAGTTGCAACATTCCTGATCGCAGCGTTTGCACCGCCTCTTGCTGAAGTAGCTTTTAAATTCGGGCCTGCAGAATACTTCTCCCTCATGGTCTTGGGTTTGATCGCTGCGGTGGTTTTGGCCCACGGTTCCATCATCAAAGCGCTCGCGATGGTTGTGCTTGGTCTTCTTTTAGGCATGATCGGTACCGACGTCAATTCGGGCGTTGCCAGATTTTCTTTTGACCTGCCCGAACTCTCTGATGGCATCGAATTTGTAGCGGTTGCAATGGGTATGTTCGGATTCGCTGAGATCATTCTCAATCTTGAGCAACGCGAGAACCGCGAGGTATTTACGAGCAAAGTAGGCGGACTACTACCTAGCGGTGAGGAAATCAAGCAAAGCGTTGGTCCCGTGATTCGAGGAACGATGTTGGGGTCCTTTTTGGGTATCCTGCCTGGCGGCGGCGCGGTTTTGTCGTCGTTTTCTGCCTATGCACTTGAGAAGAAAATCAGCAAAACCCCTGAGCGATTCGGCAAAGGTGCGATTGAAGGTGTTGCTGGGCCAGAAGCAGCGAATAATTCGGGTGCACAGACATCGTTTATCCCCATGCTCACATTGGGTATACCGACCACCCCAGTCATGGCACTGATGGTCGCCGCAATGATGATTCACAACATCCAACCAGGTCCGCAGGTCATGACGAGCAACCCCACGCTTTTCTGGGGACTGATTGCCTCGATGTGGGTTGGCAATCTGATGCTCGTCATTCTAAATCTCCCACTGATCGGACTATGGATCAAACTTCTTTCGGTACCTTACCGTGTCTTGTTCCCGGCCATCTTGTTGTTCTGTGCAATTGGTGCTTATTCGATCAACAACAATGTATTTGACGTGTTTATGACGATACCCTTTGCGATTCTTGGCTATTTGTTCAAGAAATTCGACTGCGAACCTGCACCGCTCCTGCTGGGTTTTGTGCTGGGGAAACTGATGGAAGAATACCTGCGCCGCGCGCTAACGATCTCGCGCGGGGACCCAACGGTGTTTTTCACCCGACCATTGTCAGCCACCCTGCTCGCGATTGCTGCGGTCTTACTGGTTTTGGTTTTCTTGCCAGCGATTTCCAAGAAGCGTGAGGAAGCCTTCCAGGAAGACTGAGCATGAAGCCTTCTCCCAGGGTTGCCGCCTTCGATGTCTTTGGCACCGTTGTCGATTGGCATGGCAGCATTTGCAGGGCCGTCATCGATTTGAAGCTTGATGTCTCGCCCAGCGAGTTTGCGCTGGCATGGCGAAGTCTTTATCAGCCTGCGATGGCCAAGGTACGCGAGGGACAAATCGGCTGGACCTCGATTGATGTCTTACATCGTCAAAATTTAGACCAAATTCTAGATCGGTTTAATATTCTTCACTTAAGCGAAGCGCAGAAAGTTGAACTCAATCTTGTGTGGCATCGACTCAAGCCCTGGCCCGATGCCATCGAAGGTTTGCACCGCCTGCGTAAGGGTATGATGATTTGTACCCTGTCAAACGGCAACCTTGCCTTGCTCGCCAATATGGCAAAGTCTGCGGGCCTGCCTTGGGATTTAATCCTTTCTGCAGAGACCTATAAGCACTACAAACCCGACCCCGAGAGCTATCAGGGACTTTGTAAAACCTGGAACATTCAGGGCGATTCGCTGCTCTTTGTCGCTGCCCATAAAAGCGATCTGGACGCGGCGCACGCAGCGACCGGATGTCAAACAGCTTTTATCGTCAGACCCGATGAGTTTGGCCCTGAACAGCAGGCCAACTTGGGACCCGAGGCCCGCTTCACATATCATGCAGACGGATTCGTCGATCTGGCTGAGCAATTAGGCCTTTAGGATCGATTCAATTTAGTCTTTAGGTTTGGTTCTTTGCTAAATATCTCTAAAAAACTTCCGCCTCAACCATGCCAAATTCTTCAGTCAATACGATGGCCTCCCCCTCAGACCGATTTCCTTTTGACTGGCAGTCGGGCTACCCATCCCAGCGCATGCCGGTTTTTGCCAGGAATATCGTTGCAACCTCACAGCCTCTAGCGGCACAAGCCGGGCTGCGAATGCTTGCGCGAGGTGGAAACGCTATCGATGCTGCCATCGCAGCAGCAGCAGCCATCACCATCGTCGAGCCAGTGTCCTGCGGACTCGGTTCGGACGCATTTGCCATTGTTTGGGACGGTGAGCGCTTACAAGGGCTTAATGCCTCGGGCTATGCACCTGCAGCCTGGGATCGCAGCTATTTTGAGCGTAGACACAATGGCCAGATCCCCAAACGCGGCTGGGATTCGGTGACCATCCCAGGTGTTATCGCGGGTTGGGCAGCTTTACATGATCGATATGGCTCTATGCCCTTTGAAGACCTAATGGCGCCTGCCATCGAGTTGGCCGAAGCAGGCCACGGCGTTGCCACCATCGTTCAACACAAATGGGCCAATCAGGTCGAGGAACTCAAGGTTCAACCGGGCTTTTCGCAAGCCTTCATGCCTCATGGGCGTGCACCGCAAGTCGGCGAACGCTGGCGCTTTCCGGCTGCAGCGAAAACGCTTCGACGTATCGCAGCGACCAAAGGCCGGGACTATTACGAGGGCGAAACTGCGACGGCATTGGTCAAGCACGCACAAGCGCACGGCGGAAGCCTGAGTCTTGAAGACTTACGCGACTACAAAGCTGACTGGGTCGATACCATCTCTCAGCACTGGGGTGAGTATCAGCTTCATGAAATTCCGCCGAATGGCCAAGGCATCGCCGCGTTGATGGCGCTGGGCATTTTGCGTCATGTCGGTTTAGAAGGTTTGCATCCGGATTCGCTTGATGCGCGCCACTTGCAGATCGAAGCGATGAAAGCAGCGTTTGAAGATGTTTATCGCTGGGTGGCAGACTCAAGGTCGATGAGCGAGGTGCGGGCCGAGGATTTGCTTGACGATGCTTATCTAGCCTCGCGGGCTGCGCTTATTCAACGAGACCGAGCGACTGCCTTTCAACATGGCCAACCACCTCGCGGCGGGACTATTTATCTGACTGCTGCCGATGCGCAGGGTCGAATGATTTCGTTCATTCAGTCGAACTACATGGGTTTTGGCTCTGGGATCGTCGTACCGGAAGTAGGCGTCTCCCTGCAAAACCGAGGTCATGGATTTTCGATGCAAGCCGATCACCCGAATCTGGTCAAACCGCGTCACCGCCCCTTCCAAACCATCATTCCGGGCTTTCTGATGCGTGGTAATAAGCCTCAAATGAGTTTTGGCGTCATGGGCGGCAATATGCAACCGCAGGGCCATTTACAAACACTGCTTAGGATGATTCATTTCAAGCAAAATCCGCAGGCAGCTTGCGACGCAGCGCGTTGGAAAGTGAATCGGGGACTTTCCGTCGATGTTGAAGCAGCCATGGACCCACAGGTTGTTCAAGGTCTGCGGGAGCGCGGCCACGTGCTCGAATCGATCGCCGACCCCTACATGGACTTTGGTTCGGGTCAGTTCATTTGGCGAATGAGCGATGATTTGGGCGATGGTTATGTGGCAGCAAGCGACAGCCGTCGTGATGGTCACGCAGCCTGCTTCTAGGCCATACTTTTGGAGCGCTATTCATGACACAAAAAACCTACGACGCCTGCACGCCCCAACGCCTTGCCTTTTTAGGTTTGGGGGTCATGGGTTTTCATATGGCGGGCCATCTTTCTCAAGCTGGTCACCATGTCACGGTTTATAACCGAAATTCTGCCAAGGCAAATGCCTGGCTCGAGCAATTTAAAGGTGAAGCGGCAGCAACGCCCCGGGAGGCTGCAAGTCAGGCTGATATCGTGTTTTGTTGTGTTGGAAATGACGACGATTTACGCGCTGTCAGCCTGGGGGCTGATGGCGCTTTTGCAGGCATGAGGAAGGGAAGTTATTTTGTTGATAACACCACCGCATCGGCACAAGTGGCGCGTGATCTTTATCAGCAAGCAAAGTCCATTGCGGTTGGATTTCTAGACGCACCGGTATCAGGTGGCGAAGCGGGAGCGAAAAACGGCGTGCTAACCGTCATGGTTGGTGGTGATCAAGCAGACTTCGACGCGGTCAAGCCAGCAGGTATGGCTTTTGCACGCGCCTTCACCCGAATTGGTGAAAGTGGAGCAGGCCAACTGGCAAAAATGGTCAATCAGATTTGTATCGCCGGACTCGTGCAAGGTCTGTCTGAGGGCATCAATTTTGGGATGCAATCAGGTCTCGACATGAAGCTTGTCCTGGATGTGATCAGCAAAGGGGCAGCTCAGTCCTGGCAGATGGAAAACCGTGGGAAAACCATGGTTGACGATCAATTTAATTTTGGTTTCGCGGTTGACTGGATGCGAAAAGACCTCAGCCTTTGTCTTGACGAGGCTCGTCGTAACGGTGCGCCCCTGCCAGTGATTGCACTTGTTGATCAGTTTTATCGAGATGTACAGCGCATGGGCGGTGGACGTTTTGACACATCGAGCTTGATCAAACGCTTGCGCGACTCGCATTAATCTAAACCCTATTTTTGGAGCATATGTTGGCCTTCAACACCACCCCAAGCGGCTTACAGATCGAAGAGATTCTTGTCGGCGAAGGCGAAATCGCACAAAACGGTAGCCAGGTACTCGCCCACTACACCCTATGGCTTGATGTCAATGGGGAGGCCGGGGAGAAAATTGATTCCTCGCATGATCGCGGCGAGCCCTTTTCCTTCCCATTGGGCGCAGGACATGTGATCAAAGGTTGGGACGAAGGTGTTGTCGGTATGCGGGTAGGTGGCAAGCGTCGACTTCGGGTGCCCGCATCGCTTGGTTATGGTGCGCGCGGTGCGGGTGGCGTTATCCCGCCGAATGCAACCCTTTTATTTGAGATCGAGTTACAAGGCATTTAAGCCGACCAACACATCGTTCTGCGATTATCTTCTTCATGGCTGACTCCTCACCGCCTAAACCTGCGGCGCTCCCCCACTTCATCCGTGCAATGATCGATCACGACCTCGATGCTGGGCGTGTGAGCAACAGAAGCTGGGCGGGATACCCCTCCGATGCCCGTCAAGGCACAAAGCAAAGCGACAAGGCGACGATTCGCACCCGATTTCCGCCAGAACCCAACGGTTATCTTCATATCGGCCATGCCAAGTCGATTTGCCTGAATTTTGGACTCGCCAGGGACTATGGCGGCCGCTGCCATATGCGCTTTGATGACACCAATCCCGTCAAAGAAGACCAGGAATACGTTGATTCAATTCTTGATACGGTTAAGTGGCTCGGTTTTTCATGGGATCACGAAGCTGAGGTTAACCTCTACTATGCGAGCGATTATTTTCAGGCGCTCTTTGACTGTGCTGAATATTTGATCAAAGCATCGCATGCCTACGTCGACGAGCAGTCGCCAGAGGAGATGCGGGCGCGGCGAGGTAGTCTCACAGAGCCAGGTGAGGATTCACCGTTTCGCAATCGCCCTGCTGAAGAAAGTCTGACACGCTTTCACGAAATGCGAGCGGGAAAGCATGCTGAGGGAAGTATGGTCTTGAGGGCGCGTATCGATATGCGTTCGCCAAATCTCAATATGCGCGATCCAGCGCTCTACAGGATTCGCTTCGCAGAACACCACCGAACGGGCAAGCAGTGGTGTATTTATCCGATGTATGACTACGCGCATCCGATTTCTGATGCACTCGAAAATATTACGCACTCGCTCTGTACACTTGAGTTTGAGGATCATCGCCCCTTTTATGAATGGGTTTTAGAACGTTTAGCAGAAGGCGGTTTCTTACGCCGCCCCCTTCCACAGCAAACCGAGTTTGCACGCCTCAATCTTTATTACACGGTCACCAGCAAACGCAAACTTCAAGAATTGGTCACAAGCGGTCGGGTCAAGGGTTGGGATGATCCTCGTATGCCGACGCTGGTTGGACTTCGTCGTCGAGGTTTCACCGCTGGATCGATTCAGCTTTTTTGTGAACGCATTGGCGTATCGAAAGCAAATCAGTGGGTTCACCCGTCTGTACTTGAGATCGCATTACGCGATGACCTCGAGTCAAAGGCAAAAAGAGCAACGGCGATCATCGACCCCGTACTGCTCGAAATCGAGAACTGGCCGCGGGGGCATCGCGAAGCCTGTCAGGCACCCTGGCACCCACAGCATGCTGAATGGGGACATCGCGCCTTTCATTGCACAGGCAGCCTCTGGGTTGAGCGCGATGATGTGCGAGTTTCGGCAGAAAAGGGATTTTTCCGCTTATTCCCTGGCAACAAGGTTCGGCTGCGTTATGGCTTTGTGATCGAGTGCAGCGCTGTCGATCTGGATTCAGAGGGGCGAATCTTGCGGGTTAGTGCACGCTATTTTGCAGACTCTCGCTCTGGGACCGCAGGCGCAGACAGTTATAAAGTGAAAGGCAATATCCATTGGGTGTCGGTCGACGAAGCGCTCGAAGCCGAAGTGCATCTTTACGAAAATCTTTTTACCGACCCACAACCCGATAGTGGCGAGAAAGACTGGCTAAGTTTAATTAACCCGGATGCACATCGCTCGGTCAAGGCCTGGCTTGAACCAAGTCTTGCGCAGGCCAAAGCCGCAGAGCACTTTCAGTTTGAACGCCTTGGTTATTTTGTGGCCGATCGTCTTGATCACAGTGCTCAGCGCCCTGTGTTTCAACGAACCGTCGGTCTTAAACAAGCCGCCCGCTGAAGGTTTAAGGCAAAGCTGCTACTCAAAGCCAGTGGCTGGTTGAACAAGATCTCAGCCGAGAGCCGCATCTGATACATAAGGGTTATGCGCACGCTGTTCACCAAAGCTTGACATCGGACCATGCCCGGGTACGAATCGGGTGTCGTTACCCATCGGCCATAGCTCGCGTTGAATCGAGGCGATCAAGTCAGCATGATTACCTCTAGGAAAGTCAGTCCGACCGATTGAGCCATCAAAGAGCACATCGCCGACGATGGCCAACCCGACAGCCCGATGATGAAAAACGACATGCCCTGGCGTGTGGCCTGGCGTGTGATGCACCTCAAGCTTTTGTTTGCCAAAACTGAGCATGTCACCCTGCTTAAGCCAACGGTCAGGCTTGAAGGCCTTTAAGGTGGGAAAACCAAATCGCTGGCCCTGCATCGGTAGTTGATCGATCCAAAAAGCATCATCTTCATGGGGACCGATCAATCCGACCTGGTGCCTGTCAGCATATTCACGAGCTTGCCCACAGTGGTCGATATGCCCGTGGGTAAGCAGCACATAAGCAAGGCTTGCGCCCGTCTGCTTGAGCGCGCGGTCAATCTTGTCCAAATCGCCGCCTGGATCAATTGCAACAGCCTGCTGCGTCTGTTTGCAGATCAATAAGGAACAATTCTGTTCGAAAGGCGTCACTGGGACGATGCGCAATGAGAGGCTTGGCGCCTGATCGTCTTGAACCTGATTCTGCTCCACCTTTATTCCTTTTGTAGCAATTGTTCAACCACCCGACCTCGGCGATCCTCGATGCGTAGCCGAACGGGAAGCATATCGCGGTCAACGTCCAACCATACCTCAATACTGGCGTCCCGTTTACCTGGACGAGCTTCACGCTCGACCTTAAGCAGGCGAAGCCGCTGCCCGTCGATGATTTCCTCGGCAGCCGCTCTCGCAAAAAAGCGATTCAATTCGATGTGTCGTGACAGGATCAAGGGAATTTGAACACCATCAGGCGATTGCAGACGTGCCAATTGACTATTGGCGAGCGCCGATAACTGCCATGCGATGCTCAGGCGATCCTGGACACCTTGAGCGATCGGCAGTCGTGCGCCGTCCGAGAGTCGAACCTCTCGCTGATCCCAGTCCATTTGCGCCCAACGTTTGCCGCGCTGCCCGCGTTGCTCTTCGTAATACGCTGGACGATAGCCCCATTCAGAAACTACGCCTCTGCTCTCCTGGGTAAAGTCACCCTGAAAAAACACAGCCGCTAAGCCCTGCGGTCTTGCAAAGCTACGCAGGACATAGAGGTCCTCGGTAACTTCAACCTCAAATCGTACCTGAGCGACAACACTGTCATCGGCCCGCTCACCGTAATACATTTTATACTTCCATTGCCCGCGAAAGGCTTTGAGTTTGACGGGCAGGCGAGCTTGAATCATCGCCTCCCGTGTCGCGCTTTCTGGCGCAGGCGTTGATGTTGCCTGCGCGCCGGAACTTGATCTGGATTCCTGGACTGAGGCTGGTGAAGCATCTGACGCCGAGGTATTAGCCTCGGCCGGACCTCGGATCGTATCGGTATTGTTTGCCTGCTCTTTTTCCTGCTGCCGCTGATAAGCCTGGATGCGCTCGGATAATGACCTTAATTCGGCTTCAAGTTGCGCTTTTCGGCCCGTTGTTGCCGATTCCCCAGCAATCGTTGCCGGCACTGCGCTGATCGCCTGTGCTTCAACTTGGCTTTTTTGCGTTTGATCAGGTGGCGATTCAACGCTGGCTTGAACCCCTGACATTTCAGACGCAGCAGGCTGAGTGCGCGACGCATCGTCTCGATGAGTCTGCTCAAAAGATGCCATCGAATTGTCCAAGGCCAGTGCTGCTGATGATTGCTCTGGCAATTGTGGGAGAGGTTCCGTTTGCGCAAGCGCTATAGCTTGCGGCTCAGGGTCTGCCGAGAAGGATTCAGACGACTCGACCCTTGTATCCGCCTGCTGCTCAAGCGCAGCCTTTTGAGGGTCAGGATCTATGGCACTGAGACTTGTAGGCGGCTGGCCAAGACTCTGGCTGAAGATAATCCTAAGCTGACTACGTTGAAGCTTAGGTGGCGACTCAGTGCTAGCGGTCTCGTTTGATTCGATCTTATCCGAACCCTGGAATTGGTCTTGATGTTGACCGTGCTCAACGCCTATTGCGCGCTTGCTTGAAGCCATTACCCACCACTGGGGTGCTATGAGCGCGAACGGAAAGGCAAGATGCAAGGCGGCGGCAACAATAAGTCCTCGCCTAAGAAATCGTCGCTCAAGCTTTATCCAACTCAGCGATTTTTCCAGCACTCGGTCGGAGGCTTGCGTTTCAACAAGCATCATGATGTTGCGATCAACTTTTGCATACCCCAATGCTATCCTCAAGCGTTGCACTCATTCGATTCAATCCAACATGACCGACATTGACTCAAGCCCGAGCGGGCATTGCACCACTCGTCAGCGTACTTTTCAAACTGACGCGCAACCCTCTGAGAAAAGTGCCAGTGACCTCGATCCTCACCACAAGGACAAACATGCAATTGACCTCGATCCTGACCGCAAGGTCAAACATACCAGCGGAGATCGACGCAATCTGCTAGCCCAAGCAAGCCGTCGCATCGGTCAACTGAGCCTGGCGGTCTTTGCTGGCCATGGACTAGGACCATGGGTCCGTACTGCGCATAGCCAGTCGCGCCACAACATTCGTTGGCTGGTTCCCACGCCGCCAGGCTCTTCGGTCGATATTGCCGCCCGTCGAATTGCCGAGCGCCTGCGACAAATCGATGGAAGAACCCATATTGTCGAGAATCGGCCTGGCGCTGGCGGTACGATTGCTGCAAGTGAAGTAGCCCGTTCGCCAGCCGACGGGCATCATTATTTCGTGGGATTTAATGGACCACTAGCCACAGCCCACTTACTCTATCCAAAGCTAAGCTATCACCCTTTGCGTGACTTGAAGCCTGTCATTGCCACCGTATCTCAGCCTCATGTGCTGGTCGTACCCTCGCAAGGCGTTGCCGCAGCAAAGAACCTGGCTGAGTTCGTCTCGTTGATGAAAGCCAGTCCAGGACGCTTTCAGTATGCCTCGGTCGGCAATGCAAGCGCATCACATCTTACGATGGAATTGTTTAAGGCCGAAGCCGGCTTTTTCATGGTTCATATCCCCTATCAGGGCGGACCATCGGCTGTTCTAGCTACCATGCAAGACCAAGTCCAGGCACTTTTCACCGCCTTTGTGAATGTTCAGGCTCCGATACAGCAGGGTCGTTTGCGTGTACTCGCCCAGGCTCAAGCTCAGGCGAGCCCGGCCTTGGGCAACACGCCCCGTTTTGCCGATCTCGGCTATCCTCGCGTTAATGCACCACTTTTCAATGCGGTAGCAGCGCCTGCCGGGACAGCCGATGCTCTCATCGACCAAATGAATCAGCAGATAAACGCTGTTTTGGCTGAAGCATCAATCAAGGATGCGCTTGCGAAATCGGGTATGGATCCGATTGGCGGAACAAGTCAAGCAATGGCCCAATTACTTGCTCAAGAGGAAGCTCGCTGGGCACCAATTGTGAAATCGCTTCGCATTGAAATGGGTTGACGCTTTTAACGAGCTAAGGAGCATTGCTTGGCTCGGGGCCTTAACAGTCTATTTGTATATTTCGACGGGCAAGATCAAGCTATGAATACCGAACAAATCGCAGCGATCAGAAAGGACTACCAACATGCATGCTTGCATGAATCCGATGCGGGCGACGAGCCGATGGCCCTTTTTCGACGCTGGTTCGACGAGGCTGTTCACGCCCAGGTTAGCGAGGTCAATGCCTTTAGCCTAAGTACGATTAACGAGGCTGGTCGACCCAGTGCTCGGATTCTC
>Ga0172372_10010910_pt1 | contig 11601 bp, 24 predicted proteins | sample LakKiv5m_2_FD_114544 | JGI IMG/M metagenome (GOLD analysis project Ga0172372, IMG submission 114544) | Freshwater microbial communities from Kabuno Bay, South-Kivu, Congo - kab_092012_9.5m | ecosystem: Environmental > Aquatic > Freshwater > Lake | place: Democratic Republic of the Congo... | reverse complement strand
GTTTTAAGTGCAGACAACATTTTCATTCCTTCTACTATTAGTAATGCCATATCAACAAATAGTGATGCAACTTTTAATTATGGCAGAGCATTTATATTATCTGCAGATAATATTTTGTTAAATACTTCCGGAACAACTTCTCTATCTGCAAATCAAACTATCATAACAAATGTTTTGTCCGCTGCTCAAATAATGAACACAACGGGCGTGATGAATGTTTCGGCTATCACTTATGATGTTCTTGGTGGAGTAAATACAACATATACAGTTACAGTTCCTAATGTAGGAGGAGTACCAGTATACAAATATTTAAAAATAATGGGCTTTGGCGGAGGTGGAGGAGGAGGTGGTGGCCCAAGAAGAGCTACAGCTTCTGTAACTGTTGCAGGAGGAGGCGGCGGCGGTGGCGGTGCATATTCTGAAATAACAATACCATCGACTTTCTTAGAATCTAATACTTTAACTGTATTAGTAGGCGCAGGGGGCAGTGCGGGGACAGCTGCTACAGTTAATGATACAGCAGGAGAAGCTGGCGGGGTAGGTGGCGCATCACGTGTAACAATAAATTCAAAAGTAGTTTTAAATGCAGCAGGAGGTCTCGGAGGAGGTGGCGGAGCTTTATCTACTACCGCGGGCGCAGGTATAGGAGGAGGTGGTAATGGCGATACAGCAGCTGTTGTTGGGGGCAATGCTAACTCTCTTACCAACACTGCATATAACATGTTTTCAGTAGGAGCATCTACTGATGGCATGGGTGGAGGAACATCTACTACTCCTACTCAATCTAGAAATTCATTGTTTGGCGCTGCCGGTGGCGGCGGTGGTGGTGGGTGCTCATCTTCGCTTGCTTCTCCTACGGGGGGATCAGGTGCAGGTGTGGGTTCATTTGGTATTCGTACCGGAACCCGAGTTTCCGGAGGTAACGGTAGTACGGTTGCTAATGGAGGAGCTGGCACTAACGGCACAACTCCTACCCAGGATATAGGATTTTTATTGCTAGGTGGCAGTGGAGGAAGCGGTGGCGGTTGTACAACTTTTGCAGGAGGCATTGGAGGTACAGGAGGCAACGGATCCAATTACGGTGGTGGAGGAGGAGGCGGTGGTGCTTCAGGAAATGCCTCTCCTGGAAACAGTGGAGCCGGGGGGTCGGGAGGCGCGGGCGCTGTAAAATTGGTATTTTATAATTAAGATTGTATTACTTTAAGATAATACTAAATAATTTGTGTCTTTAAAATATTCCTTAAACATGCTTTTTTGGCATAATGGTGATGAGGACAGATTAGAAAATACTATTTTTTGTTGGAATAAAGCAAAAGAATTAATTAACTTTCTTAACAATAATGGATTAAATGCAAAATGTAATTTGTTTGATTTTTCTGCAAAAAGTAATTTTAATGACTCTGTTCATATACCTTTAAATGAAAAATATTATCAAAGAAGTAAGAAAATTAATTATGCTCTCAATCATGAATCAAATGATAGTGATGTATTTTCAATAATAGATTCAGATTGTTATTTTAATAATTCTTATTATCGTGAATTTTTAGAAGACATACTTTTATCATTTAGAAATAATTCTGTGCTAACTTATCAATTAATCGATATACCTAGAGAAAAAAGAAATGATTTTATTGACTTTAAAAATTTTACTGAAAAATTTACAGATGTAAAAAGTAATTTAAATAGCGGCAATTTTACATACAGACATAGCGGTGGGTTTGGAACCATGGGAGGGTTTTTTACTTGCGGTACAAATGCATTGAAAAGTATTGGTGGTTTCAACGAAAACTTTTTAACTTGGGGTGCAGAAGATGATGAAGCTTTAATTAGAATAAAAAGCAAGCAAAATTGGCATCCCAAACGTAATAAAGGCCCAATTCACCTTGGGCATAAAAAAGATCTCAACGATCCTTTTTATCATATACCTGTATATAGTGATAAATATTATGAAATAAATAAAGTAAATCACGGGCCAAAAAAACAGCTTTAGCATTGTATATTAATTTTTTTTTTATAAATAATTAACAGTAAATGTCACACCAAATTACATACATAACATGTTGCACCGATATAGGTAGGGGTGATATAGGTGATGGTCATTTTAGTTTTAGAAGACATTTTGAAGCATATAAATCAGGTTATAGACAAAACTTAGATACAAAATTTCCTTTAGTTTGTTATAATTCAGCCCCCGAAATGTATATACCAGAAAATAGAAATGAAAATAATTTTGTAAATAAACTATTTACTAAAGAGATTTTAATGGAAAAATTAGTTAATAAAGATTTGTTTTTACAAAAATTTGAAGATCCCAAAGTATATAAAAATGGAATTATAGATTTATTAAAACACTATGGTCCGCTAGTATGTATGAAATACCATTTAATGAAAGAAGTTATTGAAACAAATCCATTTAATTCTGAATATTTTGCTTGGATTGATTGCCAGTTTACTGCAGGAATGATGGATAATTTTAGTAGTGTTGAAGTGTGTGAAAAATTTTCTGAGAAATTAGTAGAAAGACTTTCATCTAAAAAGTTTTTACTTTTTAGACATTCTTCATCAGGTCTTGGTACATTATGGAAATTTAACCTTAGTAAATATACTAATAATATTGTACAGCAAAATTATCACACAAGCGTTTTTGGTTTCTTTTGGGGCGCACATAAAGATACTATTTTAAAATTAAACGATTCATACTGGAATATATATACACAATTTTTAAATGATAATATTATACCATCTGAAGAATTAATTTTAAATATTATGACCATGAAATCTCCCGGAGAGTTTGATGATAATTTTATTAAAAATGAAAACTATAAAGATTTAATTTATAAAAATGTCCTCAATACTAGTATTAAATGAACGCAATGGTAGGTTTGGTAACAAATTGTTTCAAGTTGCAGCAACCATAGCAACAGCAAAAAAAAATAATTTAGAATATGGTTTCTGTGGTAATCCTTTTGAAAGTAAATATTTTAAAAATGAGTTTGCTCCTATAGTTTTAGATATACCTCAAAAAAAATATTATCAAGAACGGTTTAATTATTATGATATCAAACTAAACGAATCATATGAATTTAAAGGATATTATCAAAGTGAAAAATTTTTTAAAAATGCAATAGAAGAAGTTTTAAAATTATATACTTTTGATGATACTATAGTAAATAACTTACTTCAATCATATCCTAATATAATGAATTCATGTTCTATACATGTAAGAAGAGGAGACTATTTAAATATGCCAGATTACCATACTGTAATTCCATTAGATTATTACAAGAAAGCTATAGAATGTATTAATAACAAACATATATATGTCTTTTCAGATGACATTGAATGGTGTAAAGCAAATTTTAAATTTATAAATGCAGAATTTTTATCTTTAAATATGTATGAGGATTTTATTCTTATGTCGTTATGCAGAGATAATATAATATGTAACTCTACTTTTTCGTGGTGGGCTGCTTATTTAAATAAAAATAAAAGTAAAAAAATTGTAGCGCCTGAACACAAGAAATGGTTTGGTAAATGCAATTCTCATTTAAATACTACCGATATATACCCTGAAAACTGGACACAAATAGATTATGAAATATAAAATTGTATCTCTTTACAAATCTGGATTGAACCCACAAGTTATCGAATGTCAAAAAAAAGTATTTAATAAGTTCAATATACCATTTATTCAGGTAGAGTTTGATACAAATCATTGCAGTGGTATAGAAAAGTGTCTAGCTTGTAATGATTGGGATTTAATTTCTATCATAGATATAGATTTAATACCTTTAGATAAAGATGTTTTTAATATAACAAAAGATATAATTTCCTCTAAACCTGTTATTTATGGTAATGCACAGTCATCAAATTCTTCTGCATATATAGCACCAAGCTTTTTAAACTTTTCTAAACATACTTACAGAATGGTAAATTATAGTTCATTTTCTGGTGGTTTTTTTAATGACAAAGAAACGGATGTGGCGGAAATGTTTTCTTTGAAAGCAAAAGAAAAAAATATTGAATTGCAGTTTTCATTACCTAATAAAATAATAGAACCATTATGGAAGTGCAGAACGGGAATAGTTCATTTTGATTTTGGCATAGGAACGTATTATGATAACAATACATTTCATTGTTTTGAAATAAGAAAATCAGAAAGACAAAATATTTTTCTTAACAAGTGTAGAGAAATATTAGATAGCTGAGTTATAATTCTTTGTTACTAGTAAGAAATACTTGATGAGGAGTAGAATTAAATTTTATAGACATCTCTTTATCTCCTCTAAAAGAATCAACATAATCAATTTGCTCAAGCTTGCCTTTTATAAGATAATAAGCTTCTTGAGACAGTTGATCTTGGTCAAGCAAATTTAATATATCTCTAAGTCTTGCAAATGTCATGCTAAACCTTTACAATATCTACTTCAGTTAAAATTGCTTCTTTTACAGTAGGGTATTCAAGAAAAGTCTTTGCATCATCAATACTTTTAAAGTAAAATTGCTGGTCTCTTTTACCCGTACTCAAACAAGTACCCCCTCCAATATTCTTGCCTCCCAAAGCATTAGCAAGAATTTCTAGTTGCTCTTCACGTTTTGAATAAGCGTATTTCTTTTTCATAAACACCAACACACTGTGACTATATTTTTCTTTCATCATCTATATATTGTACATGAACTTAAAAAATAGTCAAGAAAAATTTTTATTTTAAATTTTTTTGATGCTCTTCAAATTTATTTCCAAAAATATCCAACCCATTCATATATCTTTTACCGATTTTACGCTTGTTGTTAATGTCGTAATCCCTTCTTTCAATACCAAACAAATCGCTTACTTTCCTTTCATTATTTATAACATCGGTAGAAAGAGCTTCTTCATCAACTTTAAATTGATATTTATCAATAAAATATCTAGGATAAGGAAGAAAATAACCTATAGGTGTTCCTTTAGTTATTTTAATTAGATAATTAGGACGTGTTATTTTTAGATTGAAAGTAAAATTTCTTCTCAAATTATCAGCTTCTACACAAGCAGACATATGAATAACACCATCTATATAGTAGTTAGGAGGATTCATTATCAATAAATTAACTCCTCTGGGAGTTCTTATAGTACAAGGTGTATCTACAGTCACAGTACCCATACCGAAATGAGAGCGTATCTTTTGATAATGAGGTTGTTCACCCTCATTAAAAACTCTTACCCCTGCAGGATCATTGCTTCCATCCCATAATAAGGAAAAATCATACGAAGCTAAAAAAACAAAACCATGTTGATTCGCCATTGTAAGAGGAAGACAATAATAAGCATGATCTATAAACCAATCTCTCTTTGATTTACCGTTTAAATTAACATACAATTCCTTTACAAATGGCTTGTAGTTATCGTGCCAAGTTATAGCACAAATAGTATCTTTAGGGAGATCTACTCTATCAGGTATATTTTCTTTAGGTAAAAAAGAAGATAATTTCTTAAAAGGACATGACATCAGAATATTTCCCAATGTTTATTAACTAAATCTTCCGATTTATAATGATATTTCTTTGAAATTTTTAATGTTAATTTAGAAATATTTAAAAATAAGTTAGCTAAAATTTCATATAATCCTTGAAGGATAACTGTAAGAAATAATTTTAAATCATGACAACATTCAAAAAATATAGGCATAACAATATTTTTAATAAACTTTTTAAATGTTTGAAATATTTCTATAATTATATATAAAATAGTATAAACACCATATATAAAGAAGTGTGAAAATGTTTGGACGAAATCTCTAACGAATAATCTCATACTACTATTATACTAGATATATAATTTTAGTCAAGCTTTTAATAAATATTAATATGCTCAACAAGGATAATAGATTTATATTTGAAAATTATATTGCTAAAGGCCTTGTTTCTGGAGTAAAAACTGAAGATTCGGAAGATCTTCCTACTCGTTCCCATGAAATAATAGCAGCTATAATGCCTAAAGATATTAATATTAACGGTAAAAAAAATGAAAATGAATTTTTTAATAAAGCTTTTCCTTATGTTGCTAAAATAATATTTGATGGAGATGAAAGAAGAGCGCAAAGATATATGTATTATGATGAAGATTTTAATTCTGATCTGATTTCAACTTATGCATACTATCAGAAGCATGGATTTCCTAAATTAAGAGATCAAGACGTAGAGCGCATTAACCGCAAGATGTCTATCAATAATAAAGAAGAGAATGCAGAGATGCCTGCTAGCGAATTTAACAAACTAAAACAACACATTAATAAAGGTCCTATTACATTTAAAAAACCATCTAAAGAATTACCCAGCACACATAATCAGATTCATGACCTTGCAAAGCAAGATTCTAGAGAAGGGCAAAAAGAAGAAAATGCGGAAGGAGATTATTCTAATATTGCTCATGATTATGCAGAAAGAATAGTAGGAGCAGATGTCGAAGATCCAAAGGCCTTAGCCAAGCATTATCTTGATAATCCCGATGATTTACCTGAGCCTTTAAAGCATGAAGTTTTAAAGCAAAACTTTGAAAAGATTTTAAAATATATAGACTTTACTGTGCAGTTAGATAAAAAAAGAAAACAAGAAGCTGAATACAAACAAAAAGAATTAAAGAGCGGACCTGTACACCCAGATCCTGAAATAGGTCTTTCTGGAAGTAAGCAAGCACGCTATAAGCCTCATTATAGATTAAACCCTGCTGACTATTTACCTAGACAATAAAGTTAATAGTTTATTTTTATGATAAAGAAAATTATTTTAACTATTTTTCTTTTAACCAATTGTTTATATAGCCAAACATTATATAATTGGAGAGTTTTAAGAGTTATTGATGGCGATACTATTGAAGTAGAAGCAAAATTTTTACCTAAAGAATTAGGTAAAAAATTAAGTTTAAGAATTAAAGGTATAGATACGCCGGAATCTAATTTTTTAGCTAAAACTTTTTTAGAAAAAAATAAAGGATTAGAAGCTAAAAATTTTACTTCTGAAAAAATTAAAAATGCAAAAAAAATTCGAATAATAATATATAGTTGGGACAAATATGGTGGGAGAGTTTTAGGTGATATTATTATTGATGGTGAAAGTCTTAAAGATCTTTTGATTAAAAACAATTATGCAGTAAAATATGATGGTAAAAAGAAAATAGATTGGTCTAATTTTTTATTGAATCAGCAGTAGCTTTATAGTTTATTATAGCGTTAAAATCTCGCCATTCAATTGTACCGTCATCCAATTCGACTTCTATTTTATCATTATCAATATCTTTAATAAATCTAATACCTTTATTCTGTCTTGCAATTGATAGTAATCTCGAATAATATTCATCTGACATATTTTTCATTTTTTAATTATATTATATAAAACTTTAAAAACAAGATAGGTGTAGAGGATTGAACCCTATACCTACCTTTGCGTCACGGTTTCGCAATAGAATAAGAGAGGAACAAGTCCTCCCTTATTCTTGATAACGCTACCGGCGTTATCTCTGATTTAAGCGGCTACTGCCACCTCAGAATTCTTACGAGCCTTAGAAGCGCCCTTCTGCTTGCCGTTCAAGCGAAGAATGCGCGTGGCCTTCTCCTGGGTAAGACCCTGGAGGTTACCGGTGCGAAGGTTCTTAAGAACTTCGCGGGTAACGTAGTGGGAAACGATCTCGTCGATCGTAGTTCCAGCGGCTTGCGCCTTGCTGTCCAGGTACTCCTGGTTCGTCAGGCGGGTCTTGCCAGTGACGATGCACGTCAAGACGGGGGTTTTCTGCTTCTGTTGGTTCGTGTTAGTGTTGTTGCTCTTCATACATCCTATTATATGTGCTTTTCGGTACAGATCAACTAAATTTTTATAAAATTTTTAACTTGTTGATTATTAACAGTTAAATTATGCTTTAACTCTTTCATATAGTTAATAATTTCAGAAACTTGATTATAGCTATACTTTCTTATCTCAGTAATACCTTTAAAGAAATATTCTTCAGGAAGCCAAAAGTCTTTTTTATAGAATGAATGAATATTTTCCTCTTCATTTTTTATTATATCAAAGGGACCTACAACTGAAAACATTACTTTTATATTCCAATGTCTATATTGTTCCGGTTCATACTTAAACCTATCAGCAGCATCAACAAAAGTTGTATGGCCTATTTTACTAAACTCATACTTATTATTATTTTTTCTATAAAAATTAACCAAATATAATTTAGCTTTACCATAAGAAAGCTTTTTAAAGTTCATATGATAAGTTTAATAGCTTTTTAAGTTACATCAATAAATATTATTATGAAGATCGAATTTATTAAAGAAGATAAAAAAGATAACAGAGTGCCATTTAAAGATTTAAAAGTTGGTGATGTTTTTACTATAGCAGATCCAAAGATTGCAAAGTCAACAGTTTATATGAAAGTAAAAATTGGTAAAAATTACACTGCAAGCGGGGTTGATACTATTAATTTGGAGACCGGAGAAGTTTCAGCTTACTCAGATACAATGAAAGAAGTAATATCAATAGATCAAGCTTTTGTATATAAACAAAATGCTATAATAGATATATTACTCGATTAAGTACAAATCAGTAGAATAAGCTACATCCTTATAATCTGCGTAGTAATAGCACGTTTTTCCATTGTTTAAAAAGCTTTTCTTACTTTTAATAAACTCTATCCATTGATTTGCAAATTTTTCGCCGTGAAACGCTTTAACATCTTCATAAGTAACATAATTTATAATAGTAATGCTTCCATTACGATTCTCTTCAATAGTATTTTTTTTGCAAAACTTTAACATTATTCTTCCTTCTGGAAATTTATAATAGGGTAAAAATATGGCTCAACATCTTTAGTTGAATACTTAAACTCAGTTCCCGGATATTCTTGCATATATTTGTTACAATATCTTGCAGCTGCTCTTATAGCAGTATTTTCAGAATATGCTTTAAAAACTTTTTTATAAGACATTTCTTTTTTAATTGAAAAAACTAGATCTTCATCAACAACACTTATTAACACTTTAAAGTATTGAGGCTGTCTTCTAGCTATATTAATTTTTGCCATAAGAACAAAAAATAACTTCCGGCCTTATAATACAAGGAACAAAATCAATAAATTTTGAATTACTATCTTTGAATTTATAAGTACCATAAAATGCTTTTGAAGGCTCGCCTCTTAAAAATTCAACTTCTATAGCTCTAATTGTTTCCTTAATTTGATAATCTTTTACTATGTCATCGGCAGTTTTTTCTTTTTTAGGTTGATCAAACTGCTCTAATAATTCACCCAAGGTATTAGGACCTGTATGATATACAGGTGTTTTATTTTTTACCAGAATTTTTTTAAGAAAGTTAAAAATGTTGACCATAAAACGTTATAACATAGACCTGCAGTAAAACCTATTAATATTAAGAATAAACCTAAAGAACAATCATTTATAAAAGTTTTTATAGCAATATGAAAAAATTCTTTTATTTTGTTCACATCAAAATTGGTTCGTAATTTACCTTAACGTCAATAACACTTAAAAAATTCTCTAGCTTATTTTCGTCCAATTCTAAATTAAACCTGTTATTGATATCACTCTTAACTTCTTTTAAAATATTCTTGTTACTCACAATAGATGTTAGAACCATATCAACAACTCCTTGTTGACTAATTTTTACTCCTTTATTCATAGATATAATTTATATGAACAACTATGATTAGTCAATAAAATTTAATGATTTTAAATGCTTTGTTGAATATGCATCTTTATTAGATGTTTCTCTATCCTTAACATATTCAAGAAGAACGTCTATTTTAGATGAAATATTGTCTAGATATTGAGCTTTGCTATAAAGTTTTTTTGCATGCCGCACACTAGATCTAAGCTCTTTAAGATGTTGCTTAAAAAATTCAATGCTATAGTAGTTCATACACCCTCTCTTAATTTAACTGAATCTTTAATAATCGTTTCAATTAATTTTTTTTCATTTGCTAGAATAACTTCATCAACTGTTAATTTGCTACCAGGCATGCTAACATTAAGACAATAACAAATATAAAATATACTAATAGGGTCCCACATATTATTGATCAATATAAATCTGACAAAGAACATTATTGTCTTCTAAATTTTTAGAAGCAGATAGCATAGCTTGTTCTGTATCTTCTGCATTTACAACTCTATAGCCTTTAAAGATGTTACCTTTATGGCCTATTTCATATACTTCGAAGCAATATTTCATTCTATTATTGTAGATGAATTATATTTTATTACAACTATTTTTTTAGATATGTAGAAGTGTCGAGAATAAAGTCCAAAAAAAGATCATACATTTCATTAAGAGATTTGTTATTACGAATAATATGTTTTGTTGAATCATCAAATTTATTAAGAAGGTTATTAAACTTTGAATTAAAAGTTTCAATAATAATTCTATCATTTAAATTTTCTATTTCTAAACTTATATTTGAATTTTGCATCTTGGTAAATATTGTATAATTTTAAAGGAATAACTATTAAGCAGATTAAACTGGCAACTAAAATCTCAGCTGCTTTGCGCATTTAATTATTTAACTCGAAGCCTTCCTCCTCCAAAATTATTTCTGCACTTTCTATAGATATGTTTAAAGCATCTTGATATTCACCTCCCTGTAAGCATTCAACAATAGCTTCTAATTCATTTGCTACAGTAGAAGAATCAGAAAGATCGTCTAAGCCCATAGGAATATGCTTATGTAACTCTGTATTAACTAGCCATTTTGCAATTTCATAATGATCTCTACCCGAATTAATATATTCTTGTATTTTAGAAATTGTAATCATAAAAATATGTAGCTTGTTCTCCTTTTCTATGCAATCCAAATTTGCTGTAACGTGTTTGCTGGCCCACTTCACACCATCTTTGCGCTTTAGCACGCCAGCTTAAAATTTTAACTTTATTATTTGAGTTACTAGTAAGCTTGTATTCTTGATCATGATTGTCAGCAAAGTGGCCGCAAAAACCTCCAGGGTGAAAATCTTTAGGCTTACGCGTACATTCTGCGTCAAGTTCTCTAATCTTAATACGACGAGGGCTTATAACCTCAATTACTTCCCAAGCATCTCTATCAGTATATTGAAATTCTGTGACATGTTGTCCTATAAAAGGAATTTCTTCCGGCTTGTTGACTGTCTTTGTCTTCATAAATGTTATTATGAATGAAAAATTATATACTGCAACAAAAAAATACCCAAGAGGGTTAGCTCTTGGGTATTAAAAATATTATTTTTCTGAGAAATCGCCTAAATCTCTCTCAAATGTGTATCTATAAGGCTCTTTAACAAGCACTTCAAACACCTCATCTGTAGCATCAGCCATAGCAGCAAATGGAGAGGAAACAGCGAACAGACCAAAACCTGCAACGGTACCTGCAGTTGTAAGAGGTCTTACAATAAGCAAATCAGCAGTAGCAGCAAATCCCTGCTCGACTGTAACATCATCATTATCACATACTCTTTCACTGTTTGAATCAGCAAACGAGTAGGATACCATAGCCAATGTTAGAGCGATAATTAATTTATTCATATTAATAATATATATGTAAAAAAGATATAATCAACTATTATTTTAACCAGACGTAACCGG
>Ga0172372_10010906_pt1 | contig 11604 bp, 12 predicted proteins | sample LakKiv5m_2_FD_114544 | JGI IMG/M metagenome (GOLD analysis project Ga0172372, IMG submission 114544) | Freshwater microbial communities from Kabuno Bay, South-Kivu, Congo - kab_092012_9.5m | ecosystem: Environmental > Aquatic > Freshwater > Lake | place: Democratic Republic of the Congo... | reverse complement strand
TGGAAAAAACATATTCATAATGAGTGTGAAAGAAGAGGATTGGAAGTTGTTCATATTCCATCCAAAGTTAGTAAATGGTCTAAAGTAAAAGTATATTGTGAATGTGGTGGAGAAAAAGAAGTTCTTGTATCTGGATTAAAACTTGGCGATACTTGCTGCCGCAGAGCATCAAAACTTGGTGATAAAAATCCTATGAGAAACAAAACCCCACACAATAAAGGTATAAAAAAATGCTCACCATCCTCCTCTTCTTCCAACTCTTCGGAGTGTTCCTTTTCTTAATGTCTCTGATATAATACATAGAACAGTTACTTCATAATCATGAAAACACTCTCACTTTCAGAAGATCAACTCAAACTTTTAGCAGACGCAGTGTGGATGAGACAAAGATGTTTCATCGCAGGAGACAGAAGATTCAGAGAATACGGAGCAATGCTAGATGAACTCCTTGAAGATATGGAATATACTCCCAAAAGATCCTGAATATGACTTACGATACAGTTTTTATTTCGGATCTCCACATCGGAACGCCCAGATGTAATGCCGATAAACTACTGAAGTTTCTTAAAGAACTCAAAACTAAAAAATTAGTTCTAGTCGGTGATATTATTGACATTCACTGTTTAGAAAAATATAATACTCGTTGGAAGAAAGAACATACCGAATGCGTTCATCAGATTCTGAATCTTGCAAAGAAAGGAACAGAAGTCGTTTATATTCTTGGAAATCACGAAGGGCAGATTCGTCGTTATTGTGATTTTGAGCACAAGAACTTTCAGATGGTCGATGAATACACTCACAAGGACTCAAATGGAAATAAGTTTCTTTGTGTTCATGGCGACAAGTATTCGGAGTATTCTTCTGGGTCTTGGAAGCAGTTGGTATTCAATAAAGGATATGAAATGATTACTCCTTTGAGTTTATTTTTTGAGAGATTCTTCCGTTTCTCTTTGGTTTATGCCTTGAAGAACACGGTGCGTGGAAAGAATTACATCAATCAATATGAGACTGATATTGCTTCATACTGTGCTCAAAGAGATAAGAAGTATGATGGTGTGATCTGTGGTCATATTCACGTAATTAAGAAAAGAATTTTTGATAAAATAACTTATATGTGCTGTGGAGATTGGTGCGATCAATGCACTTGTATTATTGAAACTAATGGAAATTATACTGCATTTGAAATGAATAATAATCTAGAATTAGTCAAAATAGAACATTTCAAATAGTTCTTCTTTAGTTATTGAACATTTATTTCTTTTTACTACATTTTCTGTTAATGGTATAAACTCTAAATTCACAATGTTTCCTATTATATGTGCTGGAATATTATTTTTAAATCCAGAGTGCATTGAAAATTTATGATCTAAATGATATGAGGTTTTAGATTTTCCTCGAAGTTCGTAATATTTTAATTTGTTTATATTTTGTTTATTTGTAAATTTTAATACACTTCTTTTATATGATTCATAGTCATCAAGGTTTTCAATTGGCATCCAATTGCCCCTTTCTTCATGTGATTTTCTAGTTTTATTTTTAATTTTGCTATCTTTCATTGGATGATCTACCCCATAATTTTTAGTATAAGTTTCTTTTCTTGCAGTTAAACATTCTTTTAATTTCATATTGTGCTCAACTCCATATTTTTTTAACATACCATTTTTTCTAATTTTTACACCATTTTTTCCACTAAATGGATTGGGGTTTAAGATTAGTTGATGTTTTGAGTTACAACTATACGAACAATATTCTCCTACATATTTTTCTCCTCTAAATCTAACTGGATTGTTACAATTTGGATGCCTGCATACTTTTGGATAATCTTCTATGCTATTCAATATCCACCATATTCTTTCTGTTAGTTTATTTGTTTTACACTTTTCAGTTTTTTTGAAAATTTCTATTTTTTGATCTTCGGTTAAAATTATAAATTTTGCTTGTGAAATTTTGCCATTTTTATCTAGTATATTATTTTGTAAAAAATTTTTGATATTTTCCATACTACCTTAATATTATTGCTGCTATTATTTATGGGCATATATAGTTAAAAAAATATTAATGATTACTTCAGAAACACCTTATAAGTTAGCAGAAATAATCAGAGCAACTTGGCCGAACCTTTACAATTCTCCAAAAAAGACCTATAATACTTCTACTACTGAACAAAAAAATGACACAAGGAACAGGTGATATGTTGGGGCAACTAGCGATTGCTCTTGAAAAACTTGGATGGGATGGGAACGATAAACTCGAAGTTAATATTGGTGGTGTTGCTTTCAGTGGAATTGAGCAAATTGAAGGAGTCAATCCAAAGTGGGCAAAACCTTATGGAACAACAACCTATCAGAATGATGCTTTTATCGTCATCAAAAATGTGAATCGTAATCCAGTAGTTCCTTCAAAGGCACCTGAAAATGAATGAATATTGGATCGTAAAAGATAGAAGAACTGGAAAAAATATTTGCCACTGTTCTGATATTAATGATGCAATTATGATGGTTGCATTTGATTCTCAAAACAGAACTTATAGTCGGCATCGGTTTTTGATGGATCAAGTGATTGATGTTTCTTCTAGTAGAGATAAACAACTTCCCGGACAAATTGGTCTTCCTGCTGCCCAAGAAGAACTACCATTTGTAGAATTGCAACAGCAGATTTGGTTACCTGAAGGAAAACAAGAACCTGTAAGAGTATGATGGAAAATGTAAATTGGTTTAATGTCTTAATTGATCTTTATATCATTTGGTGGGGATTTAATTATGGGAAAAAACCAAATGACACATAGAACTACTTTAAGAGAACAACTTCATTTTATTTTGATCACATTAGAGGAATTAGTAAAAGTAATACAAACTCAAAATAAATAAAAGAAAAAAGAGTCTCTATGGTTAATCTCCATTCGCCTCAAGAATACATGTTTCATTTACATGCAACAAGTTCTGGAGAAGCACGAAGATTATGGAGACAAAATATAAAAGACAGTTGGAATAATAAATGTGCTTATTGTGGATCTGAAGAAGATCTAACAATTGACCACATCATACCACAATGTAAAGGTGGTGCGGATTTCACCAAAAACGTAGTTTGTTGCTGCAAGTCTTGTAATCAATCCAAAGGACATGAGCACTGGAAGTTGTGGTATGTTCAACAAGACTTTTATTGTGAAGATAAATTCAATAAAATAGAAGAATGGATGAAACCAGATCCTCCTACAAATTTATTTTCTTATCGCCCAAGACGCAATAATGCAACTTGAATAAATATATCAAAGACAGTAAATACTGTCCTTATGGTAGATACCGCATATCATAAATGGCAACTCCGATCAGAATTAAACGCTCTGCTGTGCCAGGAAAAATCCCAGCACAAGGCGTATTACAATATGGTGAATTAGCTTACAACATTAATGATGCTGAACTCTATGCTGTCAGAAATAGAGTAGGTATTGGATCGGAAGTTGTTAGAGTTGCTGCGGGCGCAACAGTTACAAATATCATTTATGTTACTCAAGATGGAAGCGATACAAATACAGGACTCAAACTCGGAGACGCAAAACGAACTATCGGAGCAGCAGTCACAACAGCAACAGCAGGAACTGTTATTAAGGTTAGTGCTGGATCTTATGTAGAAAATAATCCGATTGTTCTTCCTCCTCAAGTCAGTGTTGTTGGAGACAGTTTAAGAGAAGTTACAGTTACTCCACAAAACACTGGAGATCTCTTTTACGTTTCAAATGGCAACTACATTGCCGAAATGTCATTTGTTGGAGCAGCAAATACTGGAGCAATTTTTGCATTCAATCCAAACAAAATAGAATACTTTAATCAATCTCCATACATTCAAAATTGCACTAACTTTATTCCAAATAGTATTGGAATGAAAATTGATGGGAATCATGCTCTTGGTTTAACTAAATCAATGGTGCTTGATTCTTATACTCAATACAATTCTGCTGGTGTTGGAGTTTCAATTACGAATGAGGGATATGCCCAGTTAGTTTCTCTCTTTACAATTTGTCCAAACATTGCAGTCTATTGTGCGAGTGGCGGTGCTTGCGACTTAACGAACTCAAACTCATCATTTGGTAATTTTGGATTAATTGCTGATGGAAGAGGAGTAAAAAAATACAATGGCATTACTTCAAACAGTTATGATGTAAATGAAGATACTTTTGAGATTGCTTTTAATGCTCCAACATTTAATGTTACAAATGCTGTTTATGATAACACGACTGGCATCGTAACGATTACAACAGATCAGGAGACTGGATTTGAAGTTGGAATGGGAGTTTCAATTTCAGGATTGACATTTTCTTGTCCTTCTGGTCCAGGAATTGTTACATATCCAAGTGGAAATAATGGATATGTTTTCAATGTAAAAACGACTCCAACTACCTATCAGTTTTCGGCATACGTTGGAACTTCTACATTACCTCACACTTATAACTCTGGAGGAATTGTTAGATTAAATCTGATACGTCCATATGATGGTGAAATCATATACTTTGATACATTATATTATACCGTTGGAAAAATTGTAGTTGGATCTGGAGGAACTGGATATACAACAACGCCAACAATCTCAATTAGCGACCCAAGCACTTCTGGAACTTGGGGAGTTGCAGCACAAGCAGTTGCTGAAATCAGAAATGGGTCAATTATAGACATTGAATTGGTTTCAAGTGGAAGAGGATATACTTCAGTTCCCACAGTTACAATTAGTTCTCCTGATGTGGGAATAAATACAGCAACTGCAACTGCACAATTAATACCAACATATTATTCAATTCAAAGTTCAACTCCAATTTCTGCTGGTATTTGCACAATTACAATCAATGAAAATGTTCCTTATGCTGTAGGTGCAGGTGCTTCGGTTCCATTCTTTAAACAAAGTCGTATTCTTGCGTCTGGTCACGCTTTTGAATACATTGGTTCTGGAACTGATATTACAACTGCTCTTCCTTCTGCTGGTGGTGTTCCAATTCAAGATAATGAAGTTGATATGAGAAATGGTGGTCTTGTAGTTTATACAAGCACAGATCAGGCAGGCAATTTCCGAATTGGTGAAGGAGTTGCCATTAATCAAACTACAGGAACAATTTCAGGAACATTTTACTCCAAGAGTTTGTTTTCAACTTTAACCCCATTCATTCTAGCACTAGGAGGAGATTAAAGAATGGCATTACCATTAAACGTATTTAAAACAGTTACAAGAATTGCAAGCACAAGTCCAGTTGGGATTTATACTGCACCTGTTGGATATTCTGGAGTTGTTCTTTTAGCACAAGCGGCAAACATTGACACAAGCACTCACACAATCTCATTTTCTCATAAAAGATCTTCAACCACAACTGAAATTGTAAAAGACCTTGCTATTCAAGGAAATGATTCCACAAGTCTTTTATTTGGAAAATTGGTTCTTGAGTCGGGAGATTCTTTGGTATTGTCTGCAAGTAATTCAGCAAATATTAAGTTCATTGGTAGCGTTCTAGAGACACTTAACTAAAATGTCAAAGTTTCTTTCCGGCAGACAATCACAACTAAATGTAGGAGTAACCTCAAGCACTGAAAGTAAAACAGTATTGCAGGTTACTGGAAAAGTTGGTATTGGAACCACAAATGCTGGAAGTAGAAGTTTATATGTAATCGGTGACACTCAAACTACAGGTGTCACTACACTTTCTTCCTCTGGTGGAATTACAACTACTGGTGGTGATTTGTATGTTGGTGGTGATCTTTATGTTCAGGATGATATTGTATTTGATGAGTTTCTTGCTCGTAATATTAATGTAACTGGTATTGCTACAATTCGCAATGCTAATATTACTGGTATTGCTACCATTACTCAAATTAATGCTACAACAATTGTATCAACTAATAACGATCTTGATCATTTAAATGCTAATTTTGGAAATATTGATGTAGGTATTGTAACTGATATTTCAGGAACCAGACTGAATTATACTGGTGTTGGCACAATCACCACATTTAATAGCACCAATTCCACATTAACCAATCTGAATAATGAAAGATTAGTAAGTGGTATTGCGACTATAACAGATCTTATCAATACCAGATTAACTTCTGGAATTGCTACAATTACAGATTTAAATGTAACTAATTCTACATTTGACAATCTTAATGTTAATAATTTAAATGCTGTAACGGGTGTTATTACAGATATTTCAGGAACTAGACTGAATTATACTGGTGTTGGCACAATCACCACACTCAATAGCACTCACACCAATTTAACCAATATTAATGCTACTGGAATCAGCACTCTTGCTGATATTAGAGCACAACGTGTTACTGTTACTGGAATCGTAACTGCAAACTCATTCCGCCCAACAAGTGGTTATATTCAGGCAGCAGACGGAACTAACTCATTCTACATTTATGATACTACTGGTAATGTAGCATTTCAAGGAACGATTGGTGTTAATCAGATTAATAATGCAAGTGGATTCCAAGTTTTAACATTTAATAATCTTGATACAAGACTTACAGGCAATTTGAATATTGCTGGAGTTACAACTTCTTCGGTATTCAATGGTAATATCTATTCTCTTGGAGTTTCTACTTTTAGAAATGGACCAGTATTAATTGGAACTGGAACTTCAACTGGAACTGCATTCCAACCACTTCAAGTTACTGGTGGTGCTTATGTTTCTGATAATCTTGGACTTGGTATTACCACGCCAACATCAAAATTAGATGTTGTAGGTGACGGTAGATTTACTGGTGTTGTCACTGCAACTACTTTCAATGGTGATGTTAATGCAGGTGTTTCTACACTTGGTGTTGCAACCGCAATCAATCTGTCTTCACAACAACTGATTGTATCTGGATTATCTACATTCATTGGTGTTACGACATTCCAAAATGATGTTTATGTCAGTGGAGATCTTTATGTTACTGATGATTTAGTATTTGATGAATTCACTGGTCGTAATATTAATGTAACTGGTGTTGCTACAATTTTCAATCTTGTAGGAACTGCAGCAACAATTACAACTTTTAATAATACAACTTCTACGATTACTGATTTAAGTAACACCAGATTAACTTCTGGTATTGCTACAATTACAGATTTAAATGTAACTAACTCTACATTTGATAATCTTAATGCTACTAACTTAAATGCAGTAACTGGTGTTGTTACTACCATTTCTGGAACAAATGTAACTTACACAAACTCTGATTTTATCAATCTTAATGTTGATAATGCGTTTGTTGATGTAGGTATTGTAACTGATATTTCTGGAACCAGATTAACTTATACTGGTGTTGGAACAATCACCACATTAGATACTGATACTGCAACGATTAATAATCTTTCAAGTGATTATATTAATGTTGGTGTTGCTACTGCTACGATTCTGAACAGTGGTATTGGAACGATTATTGATCTAAACAATACAAGATTTGTCAGTGGTATTGCAACAATCACCAATTTAAATGTAACTAACTCTACATTTACTAATCTTAATGTCACTAATTTAAATGCAGTAACTGGCATTGTAACTGATATTTCCGGAACAAGACTAAATTATACTGGTGTCGGAACAATCACCACGTTAGATACTGACACTGCAGATATTAATAATTTAACCAGCAATTATATTAATGTTGGTGTTGCTACAGCATCTATCTTTAATAGTGGTATTGGAACGATTACTGATCTAAACAATACAAGATTTGTCAGTGGTATTGCAACAATTACCACACTCAATGCAACAAATATTGTTTCAACTAATTCAGATTTTACTAACTTAAATGCTAATAATGCATTTATTGATGTAGGTATTGTCACAGATATTTCTGGAACCAGACTGAATTATACTGGTGTAGGAACAATCGCTACGTTAGACACCACAAATGGAACGATTGACTATCTTACCAATACAGATTTAACTGTCACTGGTATTGCTACGATTCAAAATCTAGTTGTCCAAAATGAGTTTGATGTTTATGATACAACAGCAACTTTCCATAATAACCTCTTTATTGCTGGAAACTTAAGTATTGGTGGCACATCATCTATTATTATTGCACAAGATTTACAAGTTCTTGATAAAGAAATTACACTTGGTGTTACTACAAATGCCTTTAATCAGGATGTTTCTAATGATATTACTGCAAATCATGGTGGTATTTCAATTGCATCTACAGAAGGTTATCCATTAGTAGATCTTGCTCTTGCTGGATTTAGTTCTCTTCCTGCAACATATAAGCAGTTGATGTGGGTTGCTGCTAATTCTTATGGAGTTGGAACCACTGATGCTTGGATGTTTAACTATGCAGTTGGTATTGGTTCTACACTTGTTCCTAATGATGTAAGACTTGCTGTTGGTGAAGTTCAGATTACTGACCATCAAATCAATGCAGTAACTGGAGAGTTTGATAGATTAATCAGTGGAATCGCTACATTCACTGGTGCCGATATTAGTAATCTTCATTCCAATAATTTCTTCTCACAATCTGGAATTATCACAGATTTAAGTGGCACTAGATTAAACTATACTGGATTTGGGACAATCACCAATCTTTATAGTAGTGTTGCTTATATTAATGACATTGCTTCTAATGTTGGATTTGCAACTGCATTTACTGCTGAAAGATTAAATGTAACTGGTGTTGGCACAATCGCAACACTGAATAGCACGACTTCTACAATTACAAATCTGAATGTAACTAATTCATCATTCTCAAATGTAAATGTAAATAATCTTTATGCTGTTACTGGTATTGTTACTACACTTACCAGCACTCATTCAACTTTAGAAAATATTAATTCCACTGGAATCAGCACTCTTAATATTGTAAGAACGAATACTATTAATTCTAGTGGTGTTGTAACTGCTCCTACATTTGTTGGAGATTTATTAGGTGTAGCAAATTACGCTCACGTTTCTGGATTCTCAACGTTTTCTGGATATTCAAATACTTCTGGATTCTCAACGTTCTCTGGATATACTAATGCTGCTGGAGTATCAACATTTGCCGACTACGCAAACAATGCTGGTATAGCAACTTATGCTTGGACTGCAGGTGTCTCTACTTACTCTGGTGTTGCTGGGTATTCAACATTCTCTGGATATTCCGATACTACTGGGTTCTCTACGTTCTCTGGATATGCTAATGCTGCTGGAGTATCCACCTTTGCAGATTATGCTAACAATGCGGGTATAGCGACTTATGCTTGGACTGCAGGTGTCAGCACTTACTCTGGTGTTGCCGGTTACTCCACATTCTCTGGATACTCTGACACTACTGGGTTCTCTACGTTCTCTGGATATTCTAATACTTCAGGATTCTCCACATTCTCCGGATACTCAAATACTTCCGGATTCTCAACGTTCTCTGGATATTCTAACGCTGCTGGAGTATCTACTTTCGCAGATTATGCTAACAATGCTGGTATAGCGACTTATGCTTGGACCGCTGGAGTTAGCACTTACTCTGGTGTTGCTGGTGTATCTACAAGTGTCATTGGTGGAAATGTAGATGTATCTCAACTGAATGTCTCCGGAATTACCACTCTTGGATTTGCAACTGTTTCATCATTATATGTCACCGGATTTACTACAATTGGTCAAGTTCAAATTAATCCATCAGGAATCATAACCTCCTCAAATCCTGGTGTTACAACAGTCAAATATTATGGCGATGGTTCAAATCTGATTGGAGTTAATGCTTTCAATGTTATTGGGCAACCATTAGATTCAAATCCAGTTTATCCAACTTTTGCTTCAAACATTGGTGTAACCTCTGTTGGAATTGCAAGCACTCAAGTTGCTTATATTCCAAACTTTGGATTTCTGGGTATTGGAACCACCGGACCGACACAAAGATTAGATGTCTTTGGCAACTTAAGAGTTCGTGGTGGTATTTTTGATTCTACGAATAGTCCTGGAAACTCCGGATACGTTTTAACCTCAAACGGTGCTGACATTGTTTGGTCCAGTGTAGGCGGAATTGGTATTGTAACTAATGCTGCTGGACTCAATGGTCAGTTACAATTCAATAGTATTGGTATATTCTCCGGAACCAATGAAATATATTATGATGTAACTAGTGGAAATCTTGGTATTAATACTGCAATACCAAGATCTGATTTAGATGTTGTTGGTGATACTGAACTCGAAAGAGTTAGAATCACTGGTGTTACAACAATTGGTCAGATTGAAATTACAACATCTGGTATTGTAACTTCTTCAAATCCTGGAGTTACAACGGTTGTTTATTATGGTGATGGTTCTAATCTATTTGGTGTAAGTGCTTTTTCGGTCATAAATCAACCGATTGCACCTGCTACAGTATTCCCAACGTTTGCGAATAATATTGGAGTCAGTTCAGTTGGTATTGCAACCACTGGAACTACAAGTTTTGTTTTTATACCATCAACCGGAAATGTTGGTTTTGGAAGCACTCAACCTGCTTATAAAGTAGATGCTGTTGGAGATATAAATATCACAGGAGCATACAGGGTTGATGGTCGTAGTGTTCTTGATGATGCCCTTATTTACTCAATTGTATTCGGATAGTATAAATGGCGAACGTATTCAGACTAGCAACTAAAGCAAACGTTGGAGTCACAACGGTTGGCATTTATACTGCACCTGCTGCAACAACTGTAACAATTATCGGAATCACACTTGCAAATGTTTCTGGAAGTGGAATTAATGTTGGGGTAGGAATCACAAGAGCAACTTCGGATGATGTAAGCATTCTAAAAAATGTTCCGATTCCTCAAGGTTCAACTCTTGAATTTATGGGTGGAAATAAGTTAGTTCTGGAACCAACTGATACTTTAACCGCAACGAGTGATGTAAGTGCAAGTCTCGACGTTTCCGTCACGCTGTTAGAGATGACCTGATATGGCACTTACAAAGATTAGTGGTGATGTAATTCAAAGCGGAATTGATATTAATATTGGCATTGTTACTGCGTCTCAAATTGATGGTAATATAAACGGTAATGTAAATTCAACAGGTGTTTCTACATTCTCTACACTTCAAGTAGGAGCATCTGTAAATATCAGTAGCGGTGTTGTGACTGCTACAAGTTTTGTAGGAAATATTACTGGTAATGCAACGGGATTAAGTGGGACTCCTAATATCACAGTAGGAACCATTGGAGCAACAAGTCTGAATGCTTCTGGTGTCGTTACTGCTACTACTTTTTCAGGAAATATAACAGGTAATGTCACTGGTAATGCAACGGGATTAAGTGGAACTCCAAACATTACTGTCGGAGCAATTACAGCAGCGAGTGCAACAATCACTGGTAGTGTGAGTGTTGCTGGAACAGTCACTTATGAGGACACAACGAACGTAGATTCTATTGGCATTATTACTGCAAGGAGTGGTCTTCAAGTAACTGGTGGGTCTGTTGGCGTTCTTACAGCGAACCCAAGAGCAACGGTTCAGGTCGGAACAGCAGTTTCACAATCAGTCTTCATTACTTCAACAGGTCTTGTAGGACTGGGTTCAACGGCACCCAGAGTATCGCTAGATGCCTCACAAGAGACTGACGCTATTGCACTTCCACAAGGCACCACAGCACAAAGACCTAGTGGAAACTCACCATACATAAGATA
>Ga0172372_10010905_pt1 | contig 11606 bp, 4 predicted proteins | sample LakKiv5m_2_FD_114544 | JGI IMG/M metagenome (GOLD analysis project Ga0172372, IMG submission 114544) | Freshwater microbial communities from Kabuno Bay, South-Kivu, Congo - kab_092012_9.5m | ecosystem: Environmental > Aquatic > Freshwater > Lake | place: Democratic Republic of the Congo... | reverse complement strand
CCCAATGTACCTACGGTACCAATTCTATTTTGAGATGTTAAGGATATACCTCCGACAATAGGTCTTATTCTTTGTTTGTTTTGAACAGATTGTGATAACCAATCAAAACAATTATTACAAGTTGCATCGTCACAGTTCAACCCTAAAGATTCTACACAAGATAATTGTTCTATTGTACCGACCTCTAACACATCTGTTTTTATACGTATACCATCGACAAATACCTCAGATGGTAAAACTTCTTCAGGTAATAGTTCAGATAATTGTTTTTTTTTGGGTACTCGGAAACCAATACAAATTTCATCAGTGACCACACCGTTTTTAATTCTATATGATAAAGCGACTTGTGTTTCATCAGGGGTTGATTCAAACAAGTTCTGTATTGTTTCAAATATATTATCCATTTTAACTAAATGTTAGAAAAATTGTATTGTGAGATGTGTTACTGATTGTTTTTGTTGGAGTTACGGTAGGTGTTTGAGTAACACTTACAGATGGTACTATTTCAATAAATGAATTACAATTAGGGTCTTCTTGAACAGATCCATTTATCCACGAAACAGGTTCAATTGTAACTGCATCACCATCCGTATATTCACAATTACCAAAGTTTATTGTATCCCAACTCAATTCATGTGTACCCGGAGTTAAAATTTTAAACCTTACTTTAAAAATTACACCATTAAATGATACGGCATTCTGATCAAACCACGCGGCTCTGAATTGGTAACCAATACTTGGAAAATTACCGAAATTTGTTATTACCCCATTAAATAATGGATTTAGTTGTGATATTTTGTTTAAAGTATCACCTGATAAATTTGAACTATTATAATTTATGGCATAACTTAACGACCCTATTGAAACTGAAGGGTTCATATTTATATTAATCGGAACTTCGACAATATCACCAACACAACCAGATACGTTAACAATTGTTGAAATAATAACTGGTGGTGGTGGAGATGTAGTGACAGATGGAGTACACGTTCTAGTTGGTGTAACGGTCATCGTTGATGTTGGCGACGGTGTTGGAGGAATACATAATGTTAGACACGAAGATCCTGAAAATGCTGATGATGTACCATCACGTCTTAAAGGTCTACTTGAAGAACATACAACTCGTTCTATATTAGAAAGTACACTCACATATGTTTGAGTTATACAATTAAAATACTCATAAATTGTTGGATCTCCAATTACTGGAATTGTCCAATTAAAACAATAGATATAGGGATATGGACATAATACTAAAGTAGGTGTCAAACTTGAAGTTATAGTTGGTGTTATAGTTGGTGTTATAGTTGGTGTACTACTTGGACTTGGTGGTAAACATACAGTATCACACTGAGATCCTTGTACAGCAACAGGACCAGGACCCTGTGCTTGAGGACTACTTGTAGAACACACAATTCGTTGAACTGAATTATCAATAACCGAATTTTGTTCTGTTATACAATTAAAATAACTATAGTTAGTTGTACCAAGTCCTCCAACTGGAATGGTCCAATTATAACAAACTGTTAATGCATATTGACAACCACCACTTGTAATTGTTGGTGTTGGTGTTTTTGTTCTTGTTGGAGTTCTCGTTGGTGTTAATGTTCTAGTTACTGATGGGGTTGGTGTTTTTGTTCTTGTTGGTGTAGGTTCTGGTGTACTATTTTCTGTTTTAGTAACCGTTGGTGTTTGAGTATTTGTAGGTGTATTTGTACGTGTTGGTGGGTTAGAAGGTGTTGTTGTTTGTGTTTTTGTAATCGTTGGTGTTACCGTTGGTGTTTTTGTTGGACTCAGAGTAAAATTAGGTGTAAGTGTCTGTGTTGGTGTAGGTGTTACAGTTTCTGATTCTGGATGAATAGAACTTTCGCTGGGGGTTACTGTAGTTTGTGGAAACGTATCAACATCAAATACAATTTGGTCTTCAAAAGCAGTTTTGAGACTGCCTTCAAAAAACCAAATTGCAATTGTTTCATTAGGGTTTATTACTTGTGTAATATTCAAACCATCTGAACATCTTCTATAACTTACAACACTATCTTTAAATGTTTCATTAAGATAAGAACCTTTCAAACACTTCATATATTAACAAGTATTAATCCATGGGTATGTCGCTAGGGTAACGCTCAAACCACAATTACCATTCATTATATCAGCAACACTACAGTCATAAAAGTCAGTGTAATTATTAAAGGCAATATAAGCACTTAATGGACTAGCTAAACCATAAAATGTGCATGTTGGGTCATTACCAAAAAATGCGGTACTATTGTCTTCAAGATCACATCCAAACCAATAATAAGTATAAACATTTGTACCATTTCCATCACCAGTAAATGTAAACTGATAACATGTAACTGTGGTTTGAGTAGGTGTTTGGGTAATTGTTGGTGTTTGAGTATTTGTTGATGTAATTGTTGGTGTTTGAGTATTTGTTGATGTAATTGTTGGTGTTTGTGTCTGAGTAGGAGTTTGTGTCTGAGTAGGAGTTTGAGTTGCCTGTGAAGTAGGTGTATTTGTTGGTGTTTGAGTATTTGTTAGTGTGTTTGTGGCCGTTTGAGTTGGTGTATTTGTTGGTGTACTTGTTGGAAATGATGTTCTTGTAACTGTAGACGTAACTGTTGGTGTTTGAGTATTTGTTGGTGTTTGAGTATTTGTTGGTGTATTTGTAGCTGTTTGAGTTGGTGTATTTGTTGGTGTTTGAGTTGCCTGTGAAGTAGGTGTATTTGTTGGTGTTTGAGTATTTGTTGATGTATTTGTTGGTGTTTGAGTATTTGTTGATGTATTTGTTGGTGTTTGAGTATTTGTTGATGTGATTGTTGATGTTTGAGTTGGTGTATTTGTTGGTGTTTGAGTTGCCTGTGAAGTAGGTGTATTTGTTGGTGTTTGAGTATTTGTTGATGTGATTGTTGGTGTTTGAGTTCGCGTAATTGTTGATGTTTGAGTATTTGTTACTGTTTGAGTTGGTGTATTTGTTGGTGTTTGAGTTGCCTGTGAAGTAGGTGTATTTGTTGGTGTTTGAGTATTTGTTGATGTGATTGTTGGTGTTTGAGTATTTGTTGATGTGATTGTTGATGTTTGAGTTGGTGTATTTGTTGGTGTTTGAGTTGCCTGTGAAGTAGGTGTTTGTGTTCTTGTTGTTGTAATTGTTGGTGTAATTGTTGGTGTTTGTGTAATTGTTGGTGTTTGACTATTTGTAGGTGTTTGAGTTTTTGTTACCGTTTGCGTAGGTGTTTGCGTAGGTGTTTGTGTAGGTGTTTGTGATGGACATTTTTCCAACGTCTGACAAGTATCCCCAGAAACTGATTCAATATAAGTAATACCACTCCAGCGTGCGACACTATGCAATAAAACTAAAAGCCCCCCTCCTGCGGGTACTGCCGCACAACGGTTTTGTGGGGATTGTTGCTGGAGACCCGCAGCACTACAACCACAAGGATTACTATTTAGAAAACAACAAACGCTTGGTGCCGTACTACCACTACAACTACAATCGGAGATGTAAACATCTGATATTGCAAGCGAACTGTTACAATCACGAACTTTTATAGTGGCTGCCGCTCTACAAAATGACCCACCCGTTGATTGACCCGGATATGGCTGCCTGCTTGGACCCCCACATGGTATCAGAGTGTTGGTAGCCAAATCCCTATTTCTATTGTCAAATACAATCCTAGTACACGCTGAACATGGTGGAATAGCTAATCCTTCAGATTCACAACTTTGAATTGTTCCGATAGTACCATTAATATCACTAAATTGAATTGCTTTAACTACACAAAATGGATCGTTGAATGCATAGTAAGGTCCGACTTCAGTAGTAAGATATTTACCACCGAAATTTTGATATAATTTATCCCCAGGCTCTAATGTTTCAAAAGGTTTTAATGTGTAAGCTTGTACATCATATTCTCCGCAATAAAAATCGGAGCAAGCTTGTTCTTTAGTGCCATGTCCGTTTCCTGGACCATATAAACTAATCCACACAGGGGCGGAAATGTATGGTGCGTTTTCTGGGGCCGAATCACTTCTTTTATAAGATTGATATGAACCATACTCAATTCCATAGATATTTACACCGTCTGAAACATAACCTTCTCGAATTTCATTTCCAAAAGTATCATAAAATTGACATTGTCCAAAAGCTAAGTCTAAAAGTTTTTTCTCTGAACAATTTGATTTATAAAATCCTTGAAATCCACCGCCATTTTGAACGACCGTTGACGATTCCTCCTCAAAACTTGTATTTGAAATTCTACCATTAAATATACTTGAGCCAGTCAATGCCGAAAATCCAGTTGTTATTGTTGACGTGACTGTTGGTGTCATTGATCGTGTTACAATAGGTGTATTTGTACCTAAACACATAATTACATTTTGATCTAAATTTACATTGTAAAAACCATCTAATGCTGTTACATTTAAATATGCGGTCGTATATCCTACTGAAAAACTTTTTCCATTAACCAAATACCTTGCGGTAAAAGGTAAATTATTTGATGACTGATTTGCACTAAGAGTAATTATAGTTCCGTTAACGATTGAATTAATAAAACTAAAACGATTAGGGTCAGTAACATTTATTGAAATATTCCCAGTCATAAATGTTGTTCCACCAGTAATAAAAATAAGACCAAATATCCCAACGCCACCATTAACAGTTAATCCTGAGCCTGGAGTCACAATTGATGTTATACAAGATCCAGAGGTGAAAGGCGCCAATGTTCCTGTCATTGTTGGTGTCAATGTTCTTGTTGGCGTTGGTGTAAGACCTGTTGCCGTAAAACAGGATCCACCACCACAAGCAACAGCTGAAATAATAACCCCATTTGTTACTTGATAAGAACAACCCTGACTATTGACAACAAAACCAGTACCTATGGGTGTTCCGCTAATTGTTAATAATGTATATCCTATTGGATAAATATAAAAATTAGTAGCGTTTTGTGCTGACGTGTAATATTGTGTTGTTGGTGATACACCACTAATAAAAAGATCACAACCTAAAATACCAAAAGATGACAACCCATAAAATAACCCCAAACTAGTCAACCCAAAACTTGTTGGGGTTATTGTTGGGGTTAATGTTCTTGTTGGGGTTATTGTCGGTACTAGTGTTCTTGTTGGTGTTAGCGTTTGTGTTCTTGATGGCGTTAATGAAGCTGTCGCAGTCCTTGTTGGTTGAATAGTACGTGTTGGTGTAAATGAAGGTGTTGGTTCTGGTGTTGAATTTTCAGATCTAGTGACTGTTGGTGTTTGTGTTCTAGTTGGTGTAATTGTACACGTTATTGTTGGTGTGAGCGTTGGTGTATTTGATGGTGTTGGTGATGGATCTTCATTTGGATCTTGAATTGTATTATCTGGAGTACGATCTTCATTAATCCATTGAGGTGGCGGGAAATTGAAATAAATTTCACCATAAAGAACGGCTGAAATAGATCCAGACGGCCCGATCAAAGATGTGTTAGAAAAGGTTGATCCTGAACTAAGATTATTTTTATTTCCATTAATTAATGTATATTGAGTAGAACCAGTAGTAGTACCACTTGGAATTACAATGTTAACATTTACAACTATTGGGTTACCAGTAAACACACTAAGTGTGTGTGTAAAATTTAATTCAGTAAAAGTCTGATACGACTTATTTGTGGTAAGAGAATACAAAATAGACAGTGGAGTACCAGTCTGTACAAACGCTGAAACTCTTAGATTTGAATTACTACATGAATCACAAAAAAGTGGGAATAGAGTTATGCCACATGTGTTTAAAGCTTGTATTGGATTCCCAGAAAAACCAAGAAACAATTCAGGTTCAAAAGGAGAACAAACTATTTTTGTCTCATTTCGTGGAACCTCTATTTGCTCTACAGTGTAAGTCATTTCATTATCTATACACGGATAATATGTATAAGTCCCACCTCCAGCGGAACCTACTTGACTAATTTCCCATTCAAAGCAATCCCAAGGCTCAGACGCTATTTGATCAACATACCCATTATTTATGGGATAAGTATATTCAATTGGAATTACACCATTAGTCTCGTTTGGTATGAATAATGGTTCCATGTCTGCAATGTATAAACAACAATCTACACCACTTGGCTCTTGAACTAACGCTTGAAGTGTAACCCAGACATAATTATAATCAGCAGTCAATGCTGTGTATTTTACTTGATCAGTACAACAATCTTTAATAGTAATACAAATTACAACTGGTGGCGGACAACCACAACCGCAAGTTTCTGATCCAAAGAAATTGTAGTAGGAAGAACCTTGAGGATATATTATAGGTAAAAACGATGTACTTACCCACTGAGTAGCCGAGGTTCCAGAGGATCTGAATGACGGAATCGTTGTTGGTCGGATATCAGATACATCTTCACAAATTAAACCTTGACTTTGGGCTTCTAGTTGATCGGCCAACCATTCGTATGGATTATATGTACAAGCACTGTAATAAACTCCAAGAGGAGTATTTGCACTTTGGTCGGTCAAATTAACAGTATTATACCTGTATTTACAATTGAATGGTGCCGTACTATAAAAATCGCTATCACAAACAGGAATTAACCAAGATTCGGTCACACCACTGGCAATCTGTGTTACGTCGTAAAGCAACGTAACACAACGAAAACAATCAGACTCTTGTACATTCCCAATATATGTAGGATTAGTGTGACAAACACGGTTTACGGATGTACATGTACCTGTCGTACTTTGCGACCAAACAAACCTTGCAAAAATACCTTCGTCAGCTTGGCCTTGTGTTGTATTCCAACCGTAAACATTGGTTGGTTCACAAGGACTACAAACTTGTTGCGTAAAAGTATTGTCCGCCGATACATAGGTCCACTCATTAGTATCACAATCCAAGTAAGAAAAATTACACCATTCATCTGAAAACATACTATTTACTACAAAAAACTTTGTACACTCAAGACCCGCTGTTGGCGTAATTGTTGGCGTAATTGTTGGCGTATGTGTTTGTGTGGGTGTTGGTGTTTGAGTATTTGTTGGTGTAGGTGTCGGATTAGGGCATACATAGGTTGACCCCGAAGGAATACATAAGTTTTCACTAAATGGTCCACCAGTAATAATACAGTTTGGAAAAGGCCCAAATGGAAACTGACATGTATACCCTAGAGTGATATTAGTTAACGTTACTGCACTTCCTGCAGCACAAAATGATCCTGTTGGTGCAAAAGGAGTATTTATTATTTGTTGATTTAAATCACAATCCAACCAGTCAATTTGCCATAAATCTGTAGAATTTTGAATGTCCCACCTATAACAATAGCAACTTCTAGTTGTTGTTGTAACTGTGACAGTAGGTGTTTGTGTTCTTGTTGTTGTAATTGTTGGTGTAATTGTTGGTGTTTGTGTAATTGTTGGTGTTGGTGTTTGTGTAGGTGTTGGTGATAATTGTTCTGTTGGACTTACTGTTTGTGTTAGTGTAATTGTTGGTGTAATTGTTGGTGTTTGAGTTCGTGTAATTGTTGGTGTTTGAGTATTTGTTGCTGTTTGAGTTGGTGTAGGTGTTGGTGTTGGACAAAGTTGCAAAGTATCACAGTTAGGGATAGTAGTTTGACTACTAATACGGTATGTTACAGTCCCAGCATACCTACTAAAAGAGGTCGTAAAGGGCACACTCGCAGCACAAACGTCTATTGGTGATGCCTGGGTCGGGGTACTACCTGTACATCCTCCACAATTTGGAATATTGGGATTGATACAGGCACAATCCGTTGGGTAGCTCTGAAATAAAGTCGGTACAGGATTTATACAGGATTTATATTTATAGGTGGCTCTAGCCCCACAGGTATACCCAGTTAGCGGGTCCAGCCCTGGATAAGGTACATTACATGCTGGGGCACTTGGATTCATTGTGGTAAGTGTGAACGCACTACATCCAGTACATGATGCTACAGTTAAACTATTATTATTACAAGGTTGTATATCTTCTATATTACCATTATTTATATTAAACCTGATAGCAAATTGTTTACATTGAGGATCATAAACTGAATACCAATCAGACGAACTTGGAATTAACACTGAACCATCAGGTTTTTCATATAAAAAATCACCAGGTTGTAAATCAGATAATGATGTTTGAGAATACCCAAATGGGATATTTCCGCTACAAGTTGTTTCAGCAGCACAAGCACCTTGTGGGGTTTGGAATGTATTGTTATTATCAAGATAAAACTCGGTATATGGAATTATTTTATCAAATACACAACAACCTCTAGGGTTATCACATTCACCCCAACCTTCAACGGTACCGTTTGATAAATTCCAATATTGACAACCATCCGTAATAATTCCATCACCCAATAAAGTTCTTCCGTCACGTTCATAAAATTGACAACCAACCATTTGAGTAAACGCTGTTAATTGTTGATTTGTACAGTTAGACCTGTAATATCCCGTATACCCAGCACCAGAAGAAACCAAATCACAGCCATTTGTTGCAGAACCATCATATAATAATTGATACGAATAACACGAAAACCCTGAAGGTATATTATTAACAGGTATTGTTGGTGTTGGTGATGGTGTAACGGCAGGTAAACCTTGTGTTCTAGTAGGAGTTACCGTTGGTGTTTGTGTTGGTTCTGGTGAATCTCCGGGTGTACTAGGCTCCACTTCAAAAGCTGGAGTACGTTCTTGATCCGCCTGCCCAATTGGAGGTCTTTGACGTATATTTACTGTGGGTCTAACAACTAAATTAATTTCAGCTAGACCTACAGGTGTAACATTAATAGTATTGTTGTTATTCAAGTTATTAATATCACAAGTATTACAAATAAATTGTGTGGCACCTGATGATGTATTTGGTCTTACAACTATAGATCCATTAATAATAATTGGATTTCCTGTATAAACACCAACTGTGTGTGTAAAATTATATGTAACAAAACCTGTTTGAAGTGGTGAATTCTGTATTAAATAAAAAAATGTGACTGATCCTGTATTAATGTATACACCAAAATCAACCTCAGCGCCAGCAGCTGTTGCGGTTGGGCTTGGTGGAAAATTTTCAGTATTAAAAATTTGTTGTCCTTGATCTGCTGTATACAAAGAACCATCTAAATACCAAATATCAATTACTTGACTTGGTTTAATTCTAAATTGATCAATTAGCATTCCATCCGAACAACGTCGATAGGTGATTGTGCTATTTACACTAAGTGTATTTCTTACCGAGGATTTTTTACAAGACATATTAGTTCTTTTATATTTTTTTTTATTTTCTGTTTGTTTTTACATCAAAAAACGTTGTATTATACCTAGTTTTTGATAGGATATCAAACATATATGATTTATGAATAGAGGCGTCACTTTATTTTTTATCATAAATACATTTTCAAATAAAAAAAACAGGTAGACTTAAAAAAAAATTTACTGTAAAGACATTGTGTAAGTTATTTTTGAACTTTGATCGGGCTCACTTTTATTTATTATAAATTGGATCTCATCTCCGCCATTAATAATTAATCTTTCAAAATTCTCACCATAGTAATTAAATGAAATTTCATTGAACAATTTTACATAAATCTCGTAACTACTGATATTGTCAGTTGATACTATATTTATAACACCTGAATAGTCGGATAATATTGTTTTTTCTTCTATGGACACTTCAAATACTATTGTCTTATTTAAATTATTTTCATTTTCAGGAAATATCCTCTTTTTTTTATTTTGACTTTTAAAATTAGTCTCGAAGAAATTAAATACTCTAGATACTGCGGGTACTACTTTGAATTTTTCTTGATCCAATAAAAATCCAAGTACAGTGAAATCGTAATTTTGAATATAAAATCTTCTTTTATCAATTTGGGTTATAGATTCATCACTAATATTGTTGTTAATAATTGGAATAAAATGTCCGTTAACCTTCGTATAAGCTTGACGTGATGCAAATGTTTCTAAAACATTTTTATTAAACTCATTAAGTTCCCTCATTCGATTGCAAATTATTTTCACATTAAACGAAATATCAACAGGTACTGGTTGTGGAATTGTGTAGATATCCATTCCCTTATTGTTACCGTCCCATGTAGGTACAGCAGCGTAAAAAAAATCACGTTGATTTGGTATATTATACAAAACAGCCTGGTTTGTTCCATACTTGACCTCGGGAACTCTGACAACTGTAATAAATGGCGGTTCAGTATTACCATTCAAATCCTGAAAAGACCATGTTTGAGTAAATTGTGCCCAATTTTGCGTTGTAATAAGAACGTCAACTGTAGGAATAATTTTACCTTCAACCACAGTTTTAAGTTCATTTTTTACAAAATCCAAAAAACCCCTATCTAAATCAGCGTATCCTAAATTCTTTGGAAGATATGTTCCGTCTTTTGTAATATCCTCCAATAATTGTTCTCTTCTCTCAAATAATATTTTTGGAGGAACTAAATTTATATTTGGTATTACTTTTTTTGGTAGTGCCATACTTAAATCCCCATAAATTCATTTGCAGTCACAGGTGTCGCGATGTAACTAACATAGAAAGGTTTATACCCAGCATAGGTATGTTTGTTGTCGTAGTTGGGAACACCTTTATCAACAACAGAATAATACCTTACTTGATTTTCTGTGATCCAATAACCTATGTAATCACCCAAACTGATAGATATTTGTAAATTATCCAAATCCTTTTGATAAACCGCAAATTGAATATTACCCGGTTCGTTTTGCATTATTTTCGAGTTACCCAAAAACGCATTATCCGCTTTCAAGATCTGTAGATAAGCATTTACAGAGATCGGTGGTAAAAATTCGATGGATTGAGGAAGAGCTTCACCGTAAACATCGTCTTGATTTGTTTTTTGTTTGTTTACACGATAGACAACAATGGTGAAATTCATATCACCATCGAGCCACTCTCTACCCATATTTACATCCAAATCGAAGTCTTCTTGACCGAAAAACTTACCTAGTCTTGTTATTGGAACTTGATTTTGTGCCATACTTGATAAATATCTATTTTATTGTTATATTTGATTTATTTGTTTTTGGAAAATCAACTAAACGCAAGAGAGAATCAAGCGCTCGATATATTGGATAATTATTCGGGAGCAAATAACTATATCTTAAAACTTCGTCAAAAAAAATTGACGAATATTAAATTCTTTCCAAACGCAGCTCAGACCGAGTATATTATCAAATTTCATAAACGAGAACCAAAAGTCGCAAAAAAATGGGTGACACTGGATTCCTACTTTGCAAATAAAATTGCGGATGAAAAAATGTTCACAGAAGTACCCAGTCAAATTTGGATAGAAAAACTTTTGGTTGAAAAAGAAACCGCTTATCATATTTGGGGTTACTATTTTGAGACCCAAGGTCTGCACGACTTTTGGATCCCAAAAGCCGCGGTCATCAAAGACAACAAGGTTAAAAATGTAGAAATTGATTTTGACAAATATAGTCATAGACCTTTACTCGAACATCAAAAAGAAGGTGTCAAAACCCTATGTGAGAATAAAAAATACATTTTGGCGGACGATTTGGGGCTGGGTAAAGCTATGATTAATAATACTTTAATCTATACCCCATCTGGTACAAAAAAAATGGGTGATATTGTCATTGGAGAT
>Ga0172372_10010901_pt1 | contig 11608 bp, 12 predicted proteins | sample LakKiv5m_2_FD_114544 | JGI IMG/M metagenome (GOLD analysis project Ga0172372, IMG submission 114544) | Freshwater microbial communities from Kabuno Bay, South-Kivu, Congo - kab_092012_9.5m | ecosystem: Environmental > Aquatic > Freshwater > Lake | place: Democratic Republic of the Congo... | reverse complement strand
TTACCATTTGCTCTATTGTAGATATGATAAAAGGTATCGGGGTAAAGTACCTCTAATTTATTTTGCATAACTTAAATTTTTAATTTCTTTTTTTAGCTTTTAGCTTTAGCATTTCCAAAGTTTAAAACTTTGGAAATGCTTGAAAGCAAAGCTAAATTAAAGCTAAAAAAGGAATATCAGAATTAAAAAAGTTTTTTAATCATCTGTTATACGAGGTTACTTTTTATTAATTTAAAATGATTTATTGAAATTATTAGTTAGAATTTCCAAAGTTTAAAATTTTGGAAATTCTAACGATGCTATAGCTTTAAGCTAAAAAAGTTTTTTTTTTTAAAAATCAAGAAATATAAATTCAAAAACAGGCGTCATAAAGAAATTAGATGAATTTTGAACAGTATCTAAAGCTTCATTAATTTTAATTAATTTTGAAGCTTAATTTCTAAAAAATGAGTGATTCTATTCATCATGAATGCGGCATTGCAGTTGTTCGATTACTGAAACCACTTAGCCATTACAGAGAAAAATACGGCTCTGCAAGGTATGGTTTACACAAACTGTATTTAATCATGGAAAAAATGATTAACCGCGGGCAGGATGGAGCAGGAATTGCAACTATTAAACTAGATCCTAAAAGAGGTGTGCAATATATCGACAGGATGCGTTCGGTTAGAACTCGTGCAACTCAGGATATTTTTACTCAAATCAACCAAAATTTTATTGATCAACAACGATTAAATCCCGAGCAATACAAAAGTGTTGAATGGCAAAAAGAAAATATTCCTTTTTTAGGTGAATTGCTGATGGGGCATTTACGTTATGGCACATATGGTAAAAACACGATTGAAAGCTGTCATCCTTTTTTAAGAGACAATAACTGGATGACCAGAAATTTAGTTGTTGCAGGTAATTTTAACCTCACCAATGTTGAAGAATTATTTCAACACCTTGTTGAATTAGGGCAATATCCTCGTCAAAAAACCGATACCATTACCGTAATGGAAAAAATCGGGCATTTTTTAGATAAAGAAAATGAACGTCTTTTTAAAATACACAAAGCAGAAGGTCATCCAAACATTGAAATATCTGAGTTAATATCTAAAAATCTGGATATTGAAAACATTTTAAAAGATTCGAGTAAACGTTGGGATGGCGGTTATGTAATGGGAGGTTTAATTGGAAATGGTGATGCATTTGTATTAAGAGATCCACATGGCATTCGACCGGCCTACCATTATAAAGATGATGAAGTAATGGTTGTATGTAGTGAACGCCCGATTATTCAAACCGTATTTAATGTTTCTTTTGATGATGTAAAAGAATTAAAACCTGGATCAGCAATCATCATTAAAAAAAGCGGCGATTGCAAAGAAGTTGAAATTATTCCAAGTGAATCAAAAGCAGCATGTTCTTTCGAACGAATTTATTTTTCAAGAGGTAATGATGCTGAAATCTATAAAGAGCGCCAGGACTTAGGATTACAAGTGGTTCCTGCCGTTTTAAAATCAATAAATAACGATTTAAAAAATACTGTTTTCTCATACATTCCTAACACAGCCGAAGTTGCTTTTGGAGGTATGATTGAAGGGCTGAATTCCTATTTAAATAAAGTTAAGGCGAATAAGATTAAAAAAATTGAAGGAAATTTATCTGAAGCTGAATTAGATTCCATTTTATCCATTCGTCCACGCATTGAAAAACTTGTTTTAAAAGATGCTAAGCAACGTACATTCATAACTGATGATGCCCATCGTAATGATTTAGTGAGTTTATCTTACGATATCACTTACGGAATTATTCGTCCAAAAGTTGATAATTTGGTTGTTTTAGACGATTCAATTGTAAGAGGAACAACTTTAAAACAAAGTATTTTAAAAATTTTAGACCGATTACAACCAAAAAAAATCATTGTAGTAAGTTCTGCCCCGCAAATCAGGTATCCGGATTGTTACGGCATTGACATGGCAATTATCAATAAATTCATTGCTTTTGAAGCTGCCATTGCCATGTTAAAAGAACGTAACATGGAAGATTTAATTCAACAAGTTTATGAAAAGGCAAAACATCAACTTACTCTTCCAAAAGAAGAACAAATAAATGTAGTTAAAGAAATTTATCAGCATTTTTCCGCAGAAGAAGTTTCAAGTAAAATTGCTGAATTGATAAAACCTGCAGATCTAAGCTGTGAGTTGGAAGTAATTTATCAGTCTATTGAAGGTTTACACCATTCTTGCACTAAAAACAGGGGTGACTGGTATTTTACAGGAAATTATCCAACACCTGGCGGAACGCAAGTTGCTAATAAATCATTTGTGCATTTTTTTGAAGGAAAATCAATTAGAGCTTACTAATTAAAAACTTTCATTATTTTAGTGGCGGATGAATTATTTTAGTACTACTTTTTTAGAGAATTTCACTGAGATTACTATCACAACACCACGATTTGATAGCAATGTATGTCCTTTATTAAAATCAGAAATAACTAAAATTTTCAACGAACAACCCAAGCACTTAATTATTGATTTAAGTACAGCTAAATACTGCGATTCTACAGGCATTTCAACATTACTATTAGCGCATCGTCTTAGCTCCCAAAATAATAAACAGTTAATTATTTACGGTGTAAATAGTATTATTACTTCCATTTTTAAAGTTTCAAAATTAAATTCTGTTTTTAAAATTGTGAACAATAAAACAGAAGCTTTGGATTTATTAAAATAAATTTTTATTTTCGGTTTATTAAATTATTTTTCATGAAAAAAATTTACATTTTATTCTTTGTAATTTGTTTAAAATTCACTTCACTTTTTTCTCAAGCACCTTCATGTCAGTATGATTATACATGGCTTGCATTAGGCAAAGATGGAATTTATCCAGATAGTGCGACAAATTTTGTAAGTGGAACGGTTGGTGTTCCTTATATACAACATGTAACTATAAAAGTACCTTATGATACAACAGCTGTTGTTTTTGGATCTTTACAAACAGTACGTTTCTCTAGGATTGATTTACAGACTAACATAACAAACCCTGTTAACTATGGGTTACCACCGGGTCTCAGCATTGCTGCTACTCCTTCAAATTTTAAATTTCCTGGTAACGACACTAGTTGCATGGTAATTTATGGTACTCCAACAACTGCCGGAACTTATAATTTATCCTTTACTTTAAAAACATATGTAGTGGAATTCCCATTAACAAGTGTAAGTACAGATGTAATAGATTATTACAAAATAACTATTAATCCACCCGTTGGAATTAAAGAAGTACAAAACCAAAATTTTGATGTTTTAAGCATGTATCCTAACCCTGCAATTAATGAAACAACTATAAAATATCAATTACCTAAATCAGGTGTTGTAAAACATACTTTATACAATGCACTAGGTAAATGTATGTTTACTAAGTCGACTGATGCTAAAAAAGGTGAAAATGAATTAGTAATTGATGTAAAAAATTTATCATCAGGTATTTATTTTTACACTTCTGTTTTTGAAGGAAAATCAAAAACTAAAAAATTAATCGTGAATAATGATTGATGCTGCGTTTTGAAGTAACTATTTTAGGTTCAGGTTCAGCATCCCCTACTCTTTCGAGAAATCCATCTTCTCAACTATTAAACTTAAGTGAATCTTATTTTTTGATTGATTGTGGGGAAGGAACACAAATTCAATTAAGAAAAAACAAATTAAGTTGGGCAAAAATTGACCACATCTTTATTAGTCATTTGCATGGCGACCATTACTTGGGTCTTTTAGGTTTGCTTCAAAGCATGCATCTTTTAGGCAGGAAAAAAAAACTTCACTTATTTTGTTTTCCAGAATTAAAAGAAATAATTGATATTCAAAACAAGTATTCATTTACCGTTTTAAACTATGAAATTGAGTATCATTTTTTATCAAATAATTCTTTTGATAAGATTTCTGAAACTAAAACTGTTAGTGTGTATTCATTTCCTTTAAATCATCGGATACCATGTGTAGGTTTTCTTTTTAGAGAAAATGAAGGTTCAAGAAAAATCATAAAAGAAAATTTAATAAAATATAATGTTTCAAACGCTGAAATTCATAAACTAAGAAAAGGAATCAATGCGGTAGATGAAAATGGCAATGAAATTGATTTTACTTTATTAACAGAACCTTCCTACCAACCAAGATCATATGCTTATTGCAGTGATACAAAATACGATGAATCGTTATTAAACTATCTAAAAGAAGTTGATGTTCTTTATCATGAATCAACTTTTTTAACCGACTTAAAAGATAGAGCTTCTGCTACTTATCATTCTACTGCAGAACAAGCAGCTCTTATTGCAAAAAAGGCTAATGTTAAAAAGCTCATAATTGGGCATTATTCTGCCAGGTACAATTCACTTGATGGATTTTTAGAAGAAGCAGGACAGGTTTTTAACAATGTTTTTTTAGCAAAAGATGGAGTTACGTTCAAAATTTAATTTGAAGAATTAATAAGACTTTTATACCTTTGTTTAAAATTATTCTAAATAAGTAGAAATGATTAATTTAGTTATAGGAGATAGTAGTATTTTAATTCGACTTGGTATAAAAGCACTTCTTGAAGATCAGTCTTTTTTAAATTTCTTGAATGACGCAAGTAATAAAGAAGAATTATTTTTTAACAATAAAGTATTTAAACCAGATTTAATCATTGTTGATTTAGAATCGTTAATGCTAAACGAAACTGAAGTTGGCCTACTTAAAAAGCAAAATAAAAAATTAAAAATTCTAGGTATATCTAAAAATATTACAAAAAAAGTAATACAGCATTATTTAAATCAAGGAGTAACAAGTTTTTTATTAAAGGAGTGTGACAAATCTGAAATTATAGAAGCAATTACAACTACACATCAAGGAATTCAATTTTTATGTGGTAAAATTGCCCATTCACTTACCACAAATCTTGATTCAGAACTTACTTTAGAATACTTAAAAAATGTTTCTTGCGAAGGCCTAATTGTTTCTGAAAGAGAGGCGGAAGTTATTATGCATATTTCTAATGGCTTATCTAATAAACAAATTGCCGACACCATGTTTTTGAGCACACATACAGTAAATACACATCGAAAAAACATTATGAACAAACTTGGCGTAAATAATACTGCTGGGATTGTTATGTACGCAGTTCGAAATAATTTATTGAACAATAATCCTTATCTATTTTCCAATTAATTTTCAATACATTATTTTAAATTATGAATACAAAAAAAGGTCGGATTTACCGACCTTTTTTTGTTATTGTATATATAATAATGCGAAAATGATAATAATCATGATTTTTTACATTTTAAATATCTTTTTTGTATTGTTGAATTTGAATCTAAGTTTTATTTCTTTAGAGCAAGTGTTTCATACTCTGAAGCTAACCGTTCTTATGTTTTTAGAGATTATAATTTTGAGGAATTAAAAAAACCATTTGAACAAATAGCAAAAAATTACTCAACTTTCTTTAGGTCTATAAATTTGATGCTGATCAAAAGTGCTTTTAATCAATTCTAATAAATCACTTTTTAAATCTGCATGATGATCGTTTTCGGTAAATAAACGTATGGCCAAAATGTATCCTCCATTACAATAATCTAAAAAAAACAATTTCGGTTCGGGCTTTAGTGTTATTCGTTTATCATTTAAAATAGTTTGATGAAGTAATTTTTTTACGGTTTCAATGGCGTGTTCATCGGCAATTTTTAAGTCAATATCTACTCGTAACAAACCCGTTTTTGTGTGATTTATTATAAACGCATTTGAAACTGCACCATTTGGTAAAATAATCGTTTTATGTTCTGGAGTTTCCAGTATGGTATTAAAAATTTGTATTTCTTTTACTTTACCTTTTTGACCTAATGTTTCAACTACATCACCTACTTTGTAGGGTTTAAAAATTAAAATTAAAACTCCACCTGCAAAATTTGATAAACTTCCCTGCAAAGCTAAACCTACAGCTAAACCTGCTGCACCAAGAATAGCTACAAACGACGCAGTTTGAATGCCAAGCATCCCGGCAACCAAAATGAATAAAATGATTTTTAGACCTATACCAATTAAACTTTTGAAAAAAGTACGTAAAGAAACTTCTATATCTCTTCTTTCCATAGCTTTTACAGCCAACACACTTATTTTTCTTATCAACCATAAACCAATTATTAAAACAATTATGGCAAAAATTAAATTTGGAATAAATACTTTTATCCATTCTAAAAATTTTTCAGAATATTCCTGAACTATTCCGACTTTTTCTGTTACAACTGATTTTATGTCTTGTGTATTTGCGCTCATAAACATTTAAATTAAACTATATAATTTTCCGGGCAATGATTTAATGATGTTGTTAAACTCTAATTGTAATAATATTCCGGAAGTTTCACTGCTTGTAAACCCTGAATGATAAGACAGTTCATCAACATGCACCTTTTCTTTTACTTTTAATGCTTCAACAATCTTTTGTTCTTTTTCATTCAATAAAATTGCCAAAGGAATTTGTTGTTTTTTATTTTTAGTTTTTTTTAGGTGTTCATCGCTCCAGTTCATTGCATACAATAGATCACCTGCATGTTCAATTAACATGGCTTTATTTCTTTTGATAAAAGCATTACAACCCGAAGACATTTCATCTCCGCTTCTGCCGGGAAAAGCAAACACATCTCTGCTGTAAGAGTTCGCAATTTCTGCAGTTATAAGTGAACCACCTTTAACACGTGTTTCCACAACAACTAATGCATCACACATTCCTGCAACAATACGATTTCGTTTTGGAAAATTTTCACGATCCGGATTTGTTTCGCTCATAAACTCGGTTAATATACCTCCTTGTTTATGCATTTGGTAAGCAATATTTTCATGATGCGAAGGATAAATTCTGTCGTGCCCATGTGCCACCACACCAACTGTATTTAATTTATTTTTTAATGCCGACTGATGTGCACAAACATCTACACCATAAGCCAAACCACTCACTATTAAAACATCTTGCGCAGTTAAATCTTCAATTAATTGTTCTGTTAATTTTATTCCGTATTCAGTTGGAGTTCGAGTTCCAACAACAGAAACAATTTTTGTTGCATTGAGATCTGCGTTTCCTTTATAATATAGCAATACGGGCGCATCGTTACAATGTTTTAATCTACGTGGATATTCGTTGTCATCAAGAAATAAAACTTTTACCTGATTATCTTCAATAAATTTTAGTTCTTTTTGTGCACGAAGTAGATATTCTTTTTGACTTAGATGCTGATGTAAATTTGTAGCTGATTTTTCAGACATGTTTGGTAATTGCATTAATTGTTTAATCGATTGATTAAACACTGCTTCTGCAGAACCGAAAAAGGAAATTAAATTTTTAGCGTAAATGTCTCCAATATTAGGTACTAATGTAAGTGCAATTTTATAAAGTAAATCGTTGTTCATCTTGAAACACAAAGTTACTTTTTACATGTGAAGTGAAAAATTAAAAACCACTATTGTGAAGAAATAATTTTTGATTTTAATTCTTCATAGTTCGTTTTTTTTGGAATGAACTCTTTTTTATAGTTTTTGATTAATAATGTAGCAGGTATTGCCCCACTCCAATCGGTATGAATTTTATTAATAAAATCACCTCCTGTTTCATCAAGCAAAAGCAATTCTGAGATATAATTATTTTTGGAGATAAAAGGAATTACACGTTTATAAATTTCTTCTTTAAAATCCACTGTAATTAATAGCACTTTTACTTTTTGAGCATTAAACTCGTTATTTACTTTTTCAAAATCGGGTAACTCAGCTACACAAGGCTTACACCAAGTTGCCCAGAAATTTACTATGTAAAGTGTGTCGTTAGTTTGTTCAATACGATTGATTAAATCTTCAATTTTATAAATAGTGATTTTTGATTGAGAAAAACACAAAGAACAAATGAAAGTAACAAAAAAAGCTACTATTAATTTTATATTATGATTTTGATTTATTTGAAAAATAAAATAGAAAAGGAAAGAAGGTCTGTTTAAAAAAAAAAATGAATAAAAAATTGTATTCTATACGTTTAAAAAATTAATTTTCAAACATTGTTTTATAAGAGAGATATTTCATAGTCGAGATAATTAATGCATCAGTCATAGATCCATCTAAATCCCAAACATCATTTTTTAATTGCTCAAAAAAAGTAGAAGTTGTACACTTATTTTGATTGTCTGTATTGTTTTCTTTACAATCTTGTGCTGGTATAGCGTAATAATAAGTATTACCACTATATTTAGAATATGCTTTGATAATCGTACCTACTATACTTTTATCCTTTTCTCTTCTAATATCAATGAAAGTAAAACTATAATTTGTCCATGTATACTCTTTACTATTTGCTTCATAATAGCCTTTTTTCATATCCAGTCCAGATTCTTTAAGCGTTTTATACCCTTTTCGCATAAAGTTGTATTCTTCTTCTGTTGTGTTTTGTGATCTTGTAACATTAAAATAGAAGACTAAAGATAATAGTAAAATGAAATTTTTCATTGTTGTTTTATTTAGTTTGTTTTATTAAAAAATTGTTTCAAAAATAATATAATTATGTAGAAAAATTAAATATTTTTTTATTCACATCTCACTCACCAAAGTTTTCATAATGAGTGTCATTTTTGGCTCCTGCACAGCGGCTACACGTTGCACATCTTCGTGCGTGGTTTTCTCAATTTTGCCGGGCACACCTAAATCAGTAACAATACTAATGGCAAAGCACCTTAAACCCATGTGGCGTGCTGCAATTACTTCGGGCACTGTACTCATACCTACTGCATCACCTCCAATAACACGCACGTATTTGTATTCGGCAGGTGTTTCCAGGGTTGGTCCGGTTAAACCTACATAGCAACCCTGGCTTACTTTTATATTTAATCGTTTTGCAATAGCCTGTGCTTTTGCAATTAACTGATGGTCGTAAGCCTCGCTCATTTCCGGGAAACGTGTGCCCAGTTCTTTTTCGTTTTTACCAATTAACGGGTTTGGAAAAAGATTGATGTGATCATCAATAATCATGATTTCACCAATTTCAAAATCAGGGTTTACACCGCCACTTGCATTGGAAACAAACAAGGTTTTAATACCTAAAAATTTCATTACCCGAACAGGAAAAACTACCTGCTGCATGGTATAGCCTTCGTAATAATGAAATCGGCCTTGCATGGCTATCACTTTTTTTCCGCCCAATGTTCCAAAAATTAATTTGCCGGAGTGGCCCTCCACAGTACTTACCGGAAAATTTGGAATTTGCTCATATGGCAACACGTACTCTGCCTGAATTTCTTTAACTAAACCACCTAAACCGGTGCCTAAAATAATCCCGACTTCGGGTTGAAAATGATTAGTTACCTGCTGAATATTTTGCGTGGTAAATTTTATTTGTTCTAACATATTTAAGTAATAATTCGTTAAACTCTTCTGTTTTTGTTTTAAAATCCATTTCAATCGGCAACACATATACCGGTAAATTTTCTAATTCGCTTTTTAATTTTTCTGAATTCAATTTTACAGCATCTTTCTCGGTTGTGATGATGATTTTGAAATCTCCATTTAAATTAGAGAATTCACTTTTAATTTGTTGAATATGTTCTGCCGAATAATCGAAATGATCGGAAAAAGATAATGCCTTCACCTCATTAGCGTATTCCTTTACATAGGTTAAAATATCTTTATTATTGGCAATACCCGTAACCAGTAACACGCTATATTTATAGAGTTCATGCTCCAGTTCAACTTGATTTTTATGATTAAAGATGTGAACTAATTTTCCGTAATTGATATAGGAAAAAAACAACTGCTGATAAGGTAATGGCTTAATGTCTTTTATTACACTTCTGATTTCAATGCCTGTTGCATACTGAGGTGTTTTGGTAACGATTATAATATCTGTGCGAATTGCACCTTCTTTAAATTCTCTTAATCTCCCAGATGGAAGCATAAAATCATGAATATATAAATTCGAGTATTCTGTTAACAGAATACTCATTCCTGGCTTAACAGAACGATGTTGAAAAGCATCATCTAAAACTACTACTTCGGGAGCATCATTTAATTTTTGTAATTTTTCAATTCCTCTTTTTCTTTTTGCATCAACTGCTACTTTAATTTCAGGATGTTTTAGATGAAGTAACATGGGTTCATCACCAATTTGATCGCTTGTAGTATTTTCATTTGCCAAAACAAAACCATCTGTTTTTCTTTTGTAACCTCTGCTTAACACAGCGACTTTTGTTTCACTTTTTAAAAGTTGTATTATGTAATCTGACATCGGTGTTTTACCCGATCCACCTGCACATAAATTTCCAACAGATATAACTTTTGTTTTATCAAAAGTAATTGGTGTTAGGATATTAGTATCGTACAAACGGTTTCTTAGCCAAGTGATAAAACCATAAAGTAATGATAGCGGATAAAGTAATATGTATAAAATCTGGCTCAATGTTTAATTCAATATTTTCAAATATAACATATTTATAAAAAAAACATCAGGGTATTAAAAATTTATAGCCTACGCCTCTAATGGAATGAAAATACTTTACATCATTTTTTTCAAATATTTTTCTAAAATTCAAAATAAAATTATCAATTGTGCGCGATGAAGGATTTTCGTTTATTGACCATAATTGTTTAATAATTTCATCCCTAGAAATAACCTGTCCTCCTCTCGAAATAAGCATTTTTAATAATTTCATTTCTCTATTGGTTAAAGTTACAGTTTCCTGATGCGTATTTCGAATTGTATAATTAGTAAAATTAATTTCAAAACCATCAAAATTAAATTTATCTTCTTGTTTTTTTAAAGGAATTCTACGCAATAAATTTTGAACTCTAAGAATTAATTCCTCAAGGTTAAATGGTTTTGTTAGGTAATCATCAGCTCCTGCTTTTAATCCTTCTATTTTTTCTTGCCCACTGCTTTTTGCTGATAAAAATAAAATAGGCACATCTATATTTATTTTTTTTATTTGTTTACAAACCTCAATCCCATTCAATTCTGGAAGCATGATGTCTAAAATTACCAAGTCTGGTTGATTTTTCTTAAATAGTTCAATTGCATGTAAACCATTGTCGCAAGATAAAACCTTGTAGTTTTCCATTTCAAGATTGAGTTGAATTATGGAAGATAAATTGCTTTCATCCTCAACTAATAAAATTTCTTTTAATTCCATGAAAAATAAACCTAACAGTAAATGACTAAATTAGTTAATTAATTTTTGATGAACGGTTTGTGTTTGTAAAGTTTTTTTTATTCATTTGGTAAAATTATTTAAAAATAAAACCATGAAAAAACGAATACTAACAGCAGGTACGTTTTTGTTATTGGGAGTATCTACAATTTTTGCTCAAAATTTTACGATTGCTCCTACAAAACAAATCACAAAAAATGGAGTTTCAGATCAAGCTCCTTATGTAAAATGCGCAACTCAAACACCGTCTCAACAATGGGACGAAGAGTTTAACCGTCAGGTTGCAGAGTTTGTTAAATCTCACACTGATGCTACCGGTAAAGTAACTATGCCAACATATACTATTCCGGTTATATTTCATATAATACATAATCAAAACTCTGTAACTTTAGAAAATATAGCAGCTGCACGAATTACAGAACA
>Ga0172372_10010899_pt1 | contig 11608 bp, 7 predicted proteins | sample LakKiv5m_2_FD_114544 | JGI IMG/M metagenome (GOLD analysis project Ga0172372, IMG submission 114544) | Freshwater microbial communities from Kabuno Bay, South-Kivu, Congo - kab_092012_9.5m | ecosystem: Environmental > Aquatic > Freshwater > Lake | place: Democratic Republic of the Congo... | reverse complement strand
CGCCACATCGCGCTCCGGAGGCTCGAGCGGACGTCGACGAGGTCGAGCTCTCCCTTGTCGCTCGGCCGGATGTCGCTGACGACGCGGATGTTTCCGCGCGCACCGGCCTCGGACGTCGCCGCGGCGGTGCCGGCGCGCCGACCGAACACGAGGCCCTCGAGAAGCGAGTTCGATGCCAGGCGGTTGGCGCCGTGCAGCCCGTTGCACGACGCTTCGCCGCAGGCGAAGAGGCCCGGCACGTTGGTGCGGCCGTCGACATCGGTCCAGATGCCGCCGATCGTGTAGTGCGCGGCGGGCATCACGGGGATCAATGCAGAGCCGGGATCGATGCCGTAGCCGGCGAGCAGCCGAAAGAGCCCGGGAAACCGGCCCTCGAAGCCTGCGCTCCCGAGCCCGCGTGCATCGAGGAAGACGTTCGGCTCCTGGGTCGTCGCCAGGTGCTCGACGATCCCGCGGCTCACGACGTCGCGGGGCGCGAGTTCAGCGAGCGGATGCCGACCTTCCATGATGCGCCTGCCCTCGCGGTCGACGAGATGCGCGCCCTCGCCGCGCACCGCCTCCGAGATGAGCGACCGCGCGGCGCCCGCAACGTACAGCGCGGTCGGATGGAACTGCTCGAACTCGAGGTCGGCGACCTGCGCGCCCGCCCGCCACGCCATCGCGACGCCGTCCCCGGTGGCGATGCGCGAGTTGGTCGTCTCGCGCCAGAGCTGGCCCATGCCCCCGGTGGCGACGATCGTCGCGCGCGCCCACACCAGCTGCAGACCGTACTTCGGATGGTGCGTGATCGCGCCGAGCACGCGATCCTCGCCGCGACGCGCGCCGCCAGCGGTCACCAGGTCGAGCACGAAGCACTTCTCGAAGAGCCGGATGCGCGCGTCCTGCCTGCACGCCGCGACAAGCGCCCGCGACAGCTCGCGTCCCGTCGCGTCGCCGTCGGTGTGGACGATGCGCCGCCGTCCATGGCCGCCCTCACGGGTGAGCGAGAGCGCGCCGCCCGCATCGCGGTCGAATCGCATGCCGATCTCGATCAGCCGCTCGACCTCGCGCGGGCCCTCCTCGACGAGCGCGCGCACCGTCGCCGGCTCGCACAGCCCCGCTCCCGCCTCGAGCGTGTCGGCGACGTGCGCGTCGGCGCTGTCGTCGGCGGCGATCGTGGCCGCGATGCCGCCCTGCGCCCACGCAGTGTTCGAGACCTCGAGCGCGTCCTTCGCCGTCACGATCACGTCGCCATGCTCCGCGGCCGCGAGCGCCGCCCGCAGGCCCGCGACGCCCGAACCGATCACGAGCGTGTCGGTGAAGATCGCGGGCAGCAGCTGCGAACGAAACGGGATGAGATACCGCCGCTCGGAGATGGAAGGGAGCGCCGCATCGCTCACCGCGGCGCGTCCTGGTTGCGGTAGCGGCCGATGTAGAGCTGGCTCGAGCGCCCTTCGTGGCGCTGGCCGGTCCAGAGCAGCCACTTGCCATCCGGGCAGAAGACCGGCAGCACGTCGGCGCCTTCCGCCTCGGTGACGCGACGGCGCGTGGGCACGGAGCCCGGGCCGTCGGGAATCACGACTTCGAAGACCTCGTAGTTGCGGTGGCCCATCTCGCTCGAGGCGTAGACGAGCGTCTTGCCGTCGGGACGGAAGAACGGGCACCAGTTCACGTGTTCGTTCGCGGTCAGCTGCGTCTCGTTGGCGATTCCGGTGATCGAGCCGCTCTCGTCGAACACGAGGTCCGCGACGAACACCTGCAGCAGGTTGTCGCGGTTGCGGTCGGAGCGGTAGCAGATGCGCTTGCCATCGGGCGAGAAGAACGGCCCGCCGTCGTAGCCCGCAGCCGTGACGATCGCGCGGCGGGCGCCCGTCTTCGTGTCGCGGATGTAGAGGTCGCCGTCGCCCGACTCGAGCGAGCAGAAGAGGATGAAGCGTCCGTCGGGCGACCAGCTCGCCTCGGCCATGTACGCCTTGCCGTCGCCCTCGAGCGGCTTGAGCGACTCGGCGGAGCCGTCCGCCGTGCGGAGATCCACTTCGACGATGCGCGTCTCGGGCGGGAACGCCCAGCGGTAGCGCGAGGTTCCGCGCTGGTAGCCGGGCGCGTTCTCGGCGGTCGGTGCGCCAACGGTCGAGGCGAAGAGCAGGCGGTTCGGGTCGATCGGGTGGAACCAGCCGCAGGTGTTGGCGCTGCCCTTCGGCGAGACGCGGCGGATGTTGGCGACGCCGGTGATGTCGCCCGCGCCGTCGCGGACCACGTCGCAGACGAACATCGCGTAGAACTCGGCGGGATCCTCCTCCCGCGGAGGAACCTCGATCGCCTGGAAGACGATCCGCGTCATGTCGGGCGAGAAGTACGCTTCGCCCGCCTTGATGAAGCGGTCGGGGAAGGTCAGTTGCCGCGCGTCCACTACGCCCGGTTCCGCGACACGGGTCGTCGCCGCCGCCGCGACAGGCGCGGCCGGCGCCGGCGCTGGACTGCTGGGAGCCTCGGCCGGCTTGGGCGTGCAGCCCGCTGCGGCGATGAGGAGCGAGACGGCGAGGGCATTCCGAGGATGCATGGGGCGGTTAGTGTAGCCCGTCCCGTGACCGACCCCGGCTACTCGGTGCTCTTCTCCGACCCCTCCCTCGTCGTCTGCGACAAGGCCTCGGGGCTCCTCTCGGTGCCCGGAATCGGGCCCGAGAAAGCCGACTGCCTGGTGTCGCGGCTGCAGCGGGACTTCCCCGGGGCCCGGATCGTGCATCGCCTCGACCGCGACACCTCGGGCGTGATCGTGCTCGCCCGCGACGCCGCCACCCACCGCAGGCTCTCGATGTCGTTCGAGGCCCGCGAGGTCGACAAGACCTACGAGGCGCTCGTCGCCGGGCACCTCGCGGTCGACGGCGGAACGGTCGACCTTCCGCTCCGCAAGGAAGCGCTCGGCAGCGCGCGGCAGATCGTGCACGCGACCGAAGGCAAGCCGAGCCGCACCGATTTCGAAGTGCTCGAGCGCGGCCGCGACGGCGGAGGGGGCGGCTTCGCGTGGACACGCGTCAAGCTCACCCCGTTCACGGGGCGAAGCCACCAGCTTCGCGTCCACATGCTCGCGCTTGGCCACCCGATCCTTGGCGACGAGCTGTACGCCGAGGGCCCCGCGCGCACCGCGCGGCCACGGCTCTGCCTGCACGCGCGCACGCTCGGATTCGTCCACCCCGCGACCGGCGAGCGGTCTTCCTTCGAGGCGCGGGTCCCGTTCTGACGCGGGCGCTGTATGCTCCTGCTGAAACTCGCCGTCCCCTCGGAGACCTGAATGATCATCGTCAACACCGAAACGGTTCCTGGCTACGAGATCTCGGAACTCTGCGGCCTTGTGCAGGGAAACACCATCCGCGCCAAGCACGTCGGCCGCGACATCGCGGCGTCGCTCAAGAACATCGTCGGCGGCGAGCTCAAGGGCTACACCGAACTGCTCACCGAAGCGCGCCGCGAGGCTGTCGAGCGCATGATGGCGCAGGCGCAGCAGTTGCGCGCGGACGCGATCGTGAACGTGCGGTTCAGCACGAGTTCGATCACCCAGGGCGCGGCCGAACTCTACGCGTATGGAACCGCCGTTCGCCTCCGTCGGGCGTCAGGCGCGGCGACGACGGTGTCGCCTCCACCTCCCCCCGCCGCGGGATGAACTGCACGGCTGAACGGGCTTCGACCGAAGGGCACTCGACGTGGAAGACTTCGCAAGCATCCTGAGCGCATGCATGGTCTGGGGCGTGCCGATCGCGCTCGTCGTGGTCGGCTTCGGTGTCGGACGCGCGGTCGAGCGGGCGCACTTCCGCGACCTCGCGCGCCGGGAAGAGGCGCTGCGGGAGATCGTCGCCACCACCCTGCGAACGGCTCCCGCCGGCCTCCCGGTCGCGTCGGGCGAGCTTGTCGCAGGGTCCGTCGTCATCGGAAGCGACTACTTCAAGACGCTCGCCGCCGGGCTGAGGAAGCTGGTCGGCGGCGAGGTGCGGTCGTTCGAACGCATGATGGAGCGCGCGCGGCGCGAGGCGTGCTGCCGCATGCTTGAACAAGCCCGCAGCCGCGGAGCGAGGGTCGTCATCAACGTGCGGTTCGAGACAAGCAGCATCGGCGGCCTCGGCGCGCAGCAGATGCCGATGGCCGAGGTGATCGCCTACGGAACGGCGCTGATCGAGCCGGGACCGACGCAGGCCTTCCCGAAGGCCGCCTGAACCGCGTCCTGCCTATCGCGGGCCGCCGGAGCCGAGATGGACCGAGATGGACCGAGAGCATCCCCGCCACAAGCCGAGCCGCGATCCGAGCCGCGATCCGAGCGTCTGGTCCGAACCGCATCTGCGGGGAACGCCGATCGACGTCGGCTCGGGCGATGCGCTCGGCGACGAACCCGTGCGGGCGACCGAACCGCAGGACGCCGAGACCCGCGGCTCGTCGCCCGACCTCGAGTCGTCGGTGCGCGACGAGCCCTCGCTCGCATGGAATCACGCGGACCTCGCGGAGACCGAAGGCTACGGCGTGCTCCTCGAACGAAGGCTCGCGGCGACGTCCGCGTCGGCGCGCTGGATGACCGTCGCGCTCGTCGCGCTTGCATCGGGGCCGTTCGGAGTCTTCGGGGCGTTCTACGCGATGCTCGGCGGGCAGAGCGGGCTCGGGTTTCTGGCGATCACGGTGACCGCGCCCGTGGTCGAGGAGATGACGAAGATCGCGCTGCTTCTGTGGCTGGTCGAGCGGAAGCCTTGGCTTCTGCCAGGCAGGACGGCGACCGTGCTCGCCGGCCTCCTCTCGGGGGCGGTGTTCGGCGCCATCGAGAACGTGATCTACCTCAACGTGTACTTCCCGGATCGCGCGGCGGAGATCGCGCCGTGGCGGTGGTTCGCCACGGCGCCGATGCACGCCGTCGCGTCGGCGCTCGCGGCCGTCGGAGTGGCGCGGATGTGGAGCGCCGTGATGCGCGGGCGCGCGCCCGCGCGCCTCGCGATCGCCTATCCGTGGATCGTGGGCGCGATGGCGCTGCACGGCGCGTTCAACGCGATGGCGCTCGTCCTTGGGTGGGCGGGCGTCGCGCCCTGAGGGAGCGCGACGCCCGATGGAGCCGGTGCCGGGTAACTGGCGGGTACCTGCGGGTACGAGCGGGTACGTGCCTGGCACCGTGGAGCATGCCGGGAAACAGCCGGAATCACCGACAAAACCGGCTCCGAGTTTCGGTGCCAGGCACGTGGCGGGTACGAGCGGGTACCTCGAGGTAGTCGGGCGGCACGGGAGCGACGCGCTCGACGGGGAAACTCAGCGCCGTGCGCGCGGTCGCTCGAGCAGTGCGCCGTCGCCCTTCACGAAGAAGGCGATGTCGTCGTCGCCGCCGACCACGCCGTCCGGTCCGGCCGACACGATCTGCGCGATGCCGCCGGACCCCTGCTCCGCGCCGTCGAGCACGACGAACGCGACGCCCCAGCCGTCCTTCGCAGGCTCGGTGCCCACCGCGCTGCCCGCGCTGCGGCCTGCGCGCACCGCCTCGGCCACGCGCTTCGCAAGCGCCTCGGCCGCCGTGCGGGTCTCGGTCCACTTCGCCGAATCCCGCGCCTCGCGCATCGGGTTCGACCCGCGGTCGCGCGGCTCGACCGCGAACCACTCGCGGCGGATCTCCTGCGGGAACGCGTTGTCGCTCGGGTCTCGGTCCGCGGTCTCGCGCCGGCGGTCGAACTCGACGCGCGCGATCTCCTTTCCGGTGACGAGGAGCTTCGACGCGCGGATGCCGCCCGCGTAGCGCCAGATCTCGGCGGGGAGCGTGATCTCCTCGGTGGAGCCGTCGGCGAAAGTGACCATCAGCGGCAACGGCGACACGATGCCGTCCTTGTTCTCGAACCGCACGACGGTGAATGAGAGCGTGGTGTCGAGGAGCGCCGCATCGCGGGCGCCGAGCCGCGCCACGAGGTCGCGGAAGCGGCGGCGGTCCTGCTCGGTGACCTCGAGCTCGTCGAAGGTCGAGTAGAAGTCGAGGAGCTCGGGATAGCGGTCGGCGCGCACCGCGAGCGACTCGTTTCGCTCTTCCGACAGCGTCTTCGGCCGCCCGTCGCGCTCGGCCATCTTCTCTGCCTTCACGCGGTCGGGGTCGCCCGTCTCGAGCGTGTAGCGCGTCACGCCGGTCACGGCGATGTCGACCGGACGCGTGGTGTAGAACCAGCCGCGCCAGAACCAGTCGAGGTCGACGCCCGAGGCATCCTCCATCGAGCGGAAGAAGTCGGCGGGCTCGGGGCGCTTGAACGCCCAGCGGCGGCTGTACTCGCGGAGGGCGAAGTCGAAGAGCTCGCGGCCGAGCACCGTCTCGCGCAACACGTTGAGCGCGGTCGCGGGCTTCGCATACGCGTTCGGCCCCAGGCGGCGCACGCTCTCCGAGTTGGTCATGATCGGCTCCTGGTCGGAAGCCGTCATGTAGTCGATGATCTTCTCGGGTTCGCCGCGGCCCGACGGATACTTCCGCTGCCACTCCTGCTCGGCGAGGTACTGCCCGAAGGTCGTGAGCCCCTCGTCCATCCATGTCCACTGCCGTTCGTCCGAGTTGACGATCATCGGAAACCAGAAGTGGCCGACCTCGTGGATGATGACGCTCACGAGACCCCACTTCGTCCCCGCCGAGTACGTCCCGTCCCGCTCGGGGCGCGGTCCGTTGAAGGTGATCATCGGGTACTCCATGCCGCCGACCGGACCGTTGACGCTGATGGCGACCGGATAGGGATACGGCACGGCGTAGCGCGAGAAGCAGTCGATGGTGTGCGCGACCGCCTGGGTCGAGTAGCGGCTCCACAGGGGCTCGCCTTCGAGCGGGTAGTAGCTCATCGCGAGCGCCGAGCGGTCGGTGCCGGGAACCGGCGCCTTGGCCGCATCCCAGATGAACGCGGCGCTGGCGGCGAAGGCCACGTCGCGCACGTTGCCGGCCTTGAAGCGCCAGGTCTTCGTCCCCGCCGGCTTGGCGGCGCGGCGCGTCGCCGCCTCTTCCGGCGTCGTGACGAAGCGCGGCCTTTCGTCGTTGCGGGCCTCGTCGAGGCGCGCGCGCTGCTCGGGCGAAAGCACCTCTTCCGCGTTCTGCAGTTCGCCGGTCGCAGCGACCGTCCAGTTGTCGGGCACGGTGACGGCGAGCGTGTAGTCGCCGAACTCGAGCGCGAACTCGCCCGTGCCGAGGAACTGCTTGTGCTGCCAGCCGCGCATGTCGGTGTAGGGCGCGGCGCGCGGAAAGAACTGCGCCATCACGTAGAGCGGCGCCAGGTCCGCGTCGGGCCGCGCGGGGTCGTTCTCGCCGAGAAGCTCGTAGCTCGAGCGCGCGCGCGCGGTGGTGTTCTTCACAACCGAAAACCGCCAGCCGATGTCGAAGGCGACGCGCGCGCCCGGCGCGAGCGGGGCCGGGAGATCGATGCGCATCATCGTGTCGACGACGGTGAACGGGAGCGGCGCGCCGTCGGGCGCCGTCACGGAGATGTCGCGATGACCGCCCTCCCACCCGTGCTGCTCGATGATCTGGCGGAAGGAGGACACCGGGATCGGCCGCGAGAGGTCGGGCGCGACCTCCGCGCGCTTGCCGAGGGAATCGCCGCGGAAGCGGTTCTGCTCGAGCTGGAACCAGAGGTAGCGCAGTTCGTCCGGCGAGTTGTTGTGGTAGGTGATGCGCGCGGTGCCCACGAGCTCGGTCTTCGCCGGATCGAGCGTCACCGACATGTCGTGATCGACCTTCTGCTGCCAGTAGCCGGCGCCGGGCGCGCCCGACGCGGTGCGCTGGTCGTTCGGCGTCGGCAGCACTTCCTCGAGCTGCCGGAACGGGTCGCCCTCCTGCAGCACCGACGGCGGCACGACGAGCGCGCGGTCGCGCTCGATCGAGAGATCCGGCGGCCCGGCGAATGCCGCGGCGAACGCCGCCGACGGAATGAGTGCGAGTGGTGCGAGCGCGGCAAAGGCGGAACGCGGCATCCGCGCAATGTACGCGAGCCGGGGAGTCCCCCGCGTCGGTCAGCCGAAGAGCGCTGCGCGCTCGCCGCGGTCGATCAGGCGCTTGCCGCGGACGCCTCTCCCGTTCGCGGCGAGATACCGTCCGATCGCCATGATCGGGAAGTACAGGCGATAGAGGTGGTAGCGCAGGTAGAACACCTTCGGGAACCCCGTGCCCGTGAACTCGGTCTCGCGCCAGCTGCCCGCGGGGTCGCCGTCCGGGTTCGCGATCGGGTCGTTGGCGGCGCCCTCGTCGAGCTGCGTCCGGCAGAGCCAGTGGATCGCGCGATGGAGATCGGGGTCGTCCGCGCCGTAGATCTCCTGAAGCACCATCGCGGCCCAGGCGGTCTGGCTCGCGGTCGACGGCCCCGTCCCCTTCTTGGCCGGGTCTATGTAGCTGTCGGCCGACTCGCCGAAGCTGCCGTCCGGCTTCTGGATCGACTTGATCCACCTGCCGGCGCGCTGGATCCATTCGCTCCTGCGCGGAACACCGCAGCGGATCGGACCGATCACGGCCTGCCACGTTCCGTAGATGTAGTTGACGCCCCAGCGGCCGAACCACGAGCCGTCGGGCTCCTGGCGCGCGCGGATGAAGTCGATCGCTGCGCGGACCGCGGCGTTCCGCGTGTCGTAGCCGTGCCACGACAGGCACTCGAGCACGCGACCGGTGATGTCGGGGCACGATGGATCCTGCATCGCGTTATGGTCGGCGAACGGCACGTATTCGAGGATCTCGCGATGGCGCGTCCGGTCGAACGCGGCCCATCCGCCGTCGTCGTTCTGCATGGCGAGGAGCCAGCGCACGCCGCGCTGCGCGGCGGCGCCGAACACAGCGGATTCGGCCGCTCCCGCCGACGCCGGGGCGTGCGGACGCGTGCGAGCAAGCGCCATCGCCACCATCGCCGTGTCGTCGCAGTCGGGGTAGTGCGCGTTCGCGTATTCGAAGAACCATCCGCCCGCGGGCGGCGCATCCTCGACGTTCGCAGTCCAGTCGCCGGCGAAGCGGCACTCCTTCGCGGCAAGCCAGCGCGCGGCGCGCGCGGCCTCGTCGTCCTCGGCGTCGAACCCGCAATCCGTCAGCGCGTAGAGGGCGATTCCCGTGTCCCACACCGGCGAGAAGCACGGCTGCACGCGGATGGGCGCGTCGTCGCCGGCGCCGATCGGCACGAAGAATGCGTCGAGTTCGCGCTCCGCGCGCGCGACGAGCGGATGCGACCGCTCGTACCCGAGCGCATGCAGCACGATCTGCCAGTAGACCATCGGCGGGAAGATCGCGCCGAGTCCGTCGGTCGCCGCCGCTCCGTCCTGACCCGCGCGCGCACGGATCCACTCGAAGGCCCGGCGGATGGCCTGCTGCCGCACGGGCGTGCCGCCCGCGTCGTGGACGCGCTTCAGGAGCGCATCGACCTTGAGGAAGAAGCCGCGCCAGAACGGCGGCGCCGCGTTCGTCGGCTTCAAGACGTGGCGGGCGTCGTGGTCGAGGAAGAGCTCGCCGATCCCGAGTTCAGGCGGAAGCTCGCGCGTCGGCCGCTTCGTCGACACGATCGCAAGCGGCAGGATCATCGTGCGGCTCCACGCGCTCACCTTGTCGAGGTGGAAGTAGAACCACTTCGGGAGATAGACGATCTCAGGCGGAATCGCGGGGACGGCGTTCCACGAGACCTGCCCGAGCGCCGCGAGGTAGAAGTTGGTGAACGAGTTGCACTTCTCCGCGCCGCCGAGGTGGCGGATGAGCGCGCGCGCCTTCTTCATGTGCGGCGCCTCGGGCGAGTCCCCGAAGAGCTTGAGCGAGAAGTAGGCCTTCACGCACGCCGAGAGGTCCGGCGCGGAGTTCGGGTACTGGCCCCAGCCGCCGTCTTCGCGCTGCTGCGAGCGGAGGTAGGCGAGGATCCGCTGCAAGGTCTGCGGCGGGCGGCCGTCGGCGAGAGGCTGCGCCTCCTGGCCGAGGATCCACTTCATGAGGAGATACTCGCTCTGCAGGATCGAGTCGCCCTCGAGCTCCGCGCACCAGTGGCCGTCCGGCTTCTGCATCGACTTGAGCGCGGCGACGGCCCGCTCGAGATGCTTCTCGACCTCGGAGTGGCTCAGCGCGCGCGGCTCGGCGGCCGGTCTGCGGGAGGACGGTGGATGCGGAACTTCTCGCATGGGAAACGGGTCGACGGGACGGGATCGACACTGTACACCGCAGCGATGCGCGGATCGCAGGGAAATTCGCGGGACGGAAGCGTAGAGACGGCGCTACGAGCACCAGAGCTCGCCGCCGCAGCGGCGAGCGCTCAAACACGCGCCAAAGGCCGCCATCGGCGGCCGTAGCACCAAAGCTCGCCGCCGCAGCGGCGAGCGCTCAAACACGCGCCAAAGGCCGCCATCGGCGGCCGTAGCACCAGAGCGAGCAAGTTGCGAAGCAGGTTGCGAGCGCTCAAACACGCTTGCGAGCGCTCAAAAACGATCCAGCTCCCGAATCGGCACCGGCCTCCGCTCGCGCGCGCTGCGGATCGCGGCCTCGAGCACGCACTGCGTCTTGAACGCATCCTCGAAGTCGGGCAGCGCAACGACCGGCGAACCGCCGCCGAGCACCGCGCAGATGTCGGCCGCCTGGCTGATGAAGCCGTGCTCGTAGCCGATGAGATGCGCCGCAGGCCAGTAGTGCCCCGCGTACTGGTGCGAGCCGTCGGTGCACATGATGCGGCTCCAGCCGCGGAGCTTCGGTTCGAGCGTGTGGTCCCACCACTCGAGCTCGTTCATCCTTTCGAAGTCGAAGCGGATCGAGCCCTTCTCGCCGTTGATCTCGATGTTGTTCCGGTTCTGGTTGCCGGTCGCAAGACGCGTCGCCTCGAAGCTCGCGATCGCGCCCTGCTTGAAGCGCGCGAGGAAGAGGACCGCGTCGTCGACGGTCGACTTGCCGGACTTCTTGCCGGAACCGGAGGACTTCGCGCCCCTCCCCGAGATCTCGCCGCCTGCGTTCGCGACCACAGCGCGCTCCTTGACGAAGGTCTCCTCGATCGCGCCCGCGACCTCGGTGATCTCGTCGCCGGTGATGAACCGCGCCATGTCGACGATGTGGGCGTTGAGGTCGCCGTGCGCGCCCGAACCGGCCTGATCGGCCTGGAAGCGCCAGAGGAGCGGCGTGTCGGGCCCGCCCCAGTCCTGCAGGTACGACGCGCGCACATGGAAGATCTTTCCGAGCCTCCCTTCGCGCACGAGCCGGTGCGCAAGCGCGACCGCGGGGCAGCGGCGGTAGTTGTACCAGACGAAGGTGCGCACGCCCTTCTTCACGGCCGCGCGCGCCGCGAGCACCATCTTCTTCGCATCCGCGAGCGTGCCCGCAAGCGGCTTCTCGCACGCGACGTGCTTGCCCGCCTCGAGGCATGCGATCGACATCTCGGCGTGGAGATGGTTCGGGGTCGACACGTCGACGAGCTCGACAGAGTCGTCCTTGAGGAGCTCGCGCCAGTCCGTCGTCGACGCGGTCCAGCCCCACTTGGCGGCGAAGGCGGCCGTCTCCGCGGGATTTCGCCCCGCGACCATCCGCAGCGACGGCGGGCGCTTCAGGTCGAAGAACTGCCCGCACTTCCCCCACGCGGTCGAGTGGGCGCGACCCATGAACTTGGTGCCGATCAATGCCACGCCGATCGCGCCCGAACCGGCGGGGCGGATCTCCTTCGTG
>Ga0172372_10010896_pt1 | contig 11610 bp, 18 predicted proteins | sample LakKiv5m_2_FD_114544 | JGI IMG/M metagenome (GOLD analysis project Ga0172372, IMG submission 114544) | Freshwater microbial communities from Kabuno Bay, South-Kivu, Congo - kab_092012_9.5m | ecosystem: Environmental > Aquatic > Freshwater > Lake | place: Democratic Republic of the Congo... | reverse complement strand
CAACTGCAACCCATAACAACAAAATATTTTAAATACCCAGGCTCATATAGTAGAAACCCATATGAGCGACAAGCAAAATATAATGAAGACAAGTACTACAAAGCTTGTTGGAATAGTATAAAATCAAAACTATAACAATGGAATACGCAATACAAAAACTAAAAAAAGATGAAACCGTTTTAATGAAAAAAATCAGGTCCCTGCAGGATGGCAAACCTAAGTGGGCAGCAAGTGCACAACTAGATGAATTAAGGTCCGCTATTAAATTATTGGAAAGGTATAATAGCATAACTGAAAATGAAATAGAGTATGAAGATGAAATACTCAAAGATATATTCATAGCCAAACCACCTAAAGCAATGGCATAAGCCGGACACCCTTACAAAAATAAATTCAGCAAATTATAAATAATATGAATACAATAGTAGACACATATAATAACATAGAGAGAATAGAAGAAATAGATAGAGAAAGAGAAACCATAATGGGAGATAAATCCTTTCAAAAATGGTGTAAAGATATGAAGATAGGTAGTAGAGTAGAAGTGAAAGATTGGCATGCTATACAAATGATGCAAGATTATGAATGGCAGAGAAGTGAAAGCAGAATGCCTGAATTTATACGCAACTGGTTTTAATAAGATTAGATAAACACTCCCTCATATGTAAGTGAATAGTCCTTTAACTATTCACGCCCCCGATAACATTAAGTTGTTATCGGGTTTTTTGTGCTCATCCGTACCGATTAAGATTGGTCGAGTTTCGTGTAACTAAGAAAAGTCGCGCATCATAAAACCGGGTCGGACCCGTGCGAATACCGGGGGGAATTTTTTTCCTAGTACGAGTTATTTTGATATATGAGTTGACACTCATGTGGAAAAAAATATTTACCTAAATACTAAAGAAAAAAGAAAAAATCTCGATAGTTATAAATAACAGCACTAAAGCAAAAAAGAAATTAAATAAAGTTTAACAGCAAAGATAGCAAAGCAGTTTACAGTTTTCCCCTTATATTTATTAATACGATATCGGATTAATCAGTTTTCTTTATTTTTTAACTAAAACTAAAAGAAATGGCAGTATTAGATTTCGTATTGAATTGGCACTTTGGTGTTGGTTTAATAGTAGGTTGGAAAGTTCTTCCTTACCTAATTGATTTCGGAAAGAAGTTTTTAAACAAATAAAAAGAAGACCCCACCAAAAGTGGGGTTTTTTATTACAAAGATATTTATTAGTATGATAAGATTAGTTGATATATTAAGAGATGTATTGGTCAGAAGTATCAAAACAGGTAAAAAGTATAATGTTAAAAAGGTAGACCCTAAGAAACATGATTTTGCGTGGGACTTTAAAGGTAGTAAAGAAAATCCAAATCCTTTTACCAAACAAAAGAAAAAATAAAATGTTAAAAGAAAGAACTTATGTTGAAGCGGCAGAAGAGTTTGGGACTCCAGTTGGTGTCGCACATATCATAGGTTTTAAGACAAAGAAAGAACAAATAAGAGAAGAAGGACTGGATGAATTTAATAAGATAGCACCAGAATTAGATATTAATAGTATTATATGTGAATCGGTTGAATTAGGGATATATCAATTGTTACAAAGAGAAATATATATGATTAAATTAAAGGATAATAAAAGATTAAAAGAAACGACTATATACCGTAGAGCTTTTAAAAATGTAATAGAGAATGAAAAGTATTTCACAAAACGCAGATAGATATTCGGTAAAGAGTGGTAATTGGGTTATATCAGCATCAAGTGAAATCAACCCTATATATTTACCCATCGGAGTTCCACTTAGTAATCTTAAACCCCTTATCAAAACAAATGGAATTGTTGTAAAGGTTAATGACTTTTACTTATGTTCCCTTACTACCCTTAACGAAATAAAATCGTCTAATAATCCACACTATGATATCGTTCAGAATGGTGTTCTAATGGTAAAGGATAAAAAGATAGTAATAGGTAAGACTATAAAGATTATTGAACTGGATATATCTCGTCTAGAAGATATCGGTGATATACAAGACATTAAGTCTGTCAAAGCCGGTGTTGCCGAAACGGAATACATATACGAAGGTGAAACGATAGATGGTGTTTCTAAAAACTTAATAGAACAAATTGATTATACACTTAGCGAAGATTCTCTAAGAGGGATAGATAAGTTTACTCTCTATAAATTAAAATTGGCACCTGATGAGGCATACTCCATTGATGCACTTACGATTGTAAAACAGGAAGAAGGTGAATTATTGGATACGGCAAAACTAAAGGTATTTACTGAAGGTGTCCAAAGTAGATTGGCATTACTAAGAGAAGACTTCAATATGATTAAGTTTTTATTCTTTAGAGGTACTATTCCAAACAATGAGGGTAAGGTAGAATTGGGTAAATCTATACCTGACCCTATGACTCAATTATTGGATGGTAAAAACTTCCATAATGTAATCTACAAAGAAGTAGGTGCAGTACAAAAGTTTATAGGTGCAAGAGCTCAAGGAGCCCAAGGAATTGCAAATCCGTTCATAAGGATTGATGGAAAAAGTGAAGCTCCACAAGCTCGTTCACTCCGTTCAACTTAGAAAAATCAATAACATTTGTACTGGAAACAGAACAAAAGAAATTTGAATCATGATACACATTTATAATAAACTAACAGACTTATTCACCGTTATAATACTTCTACCGTTGGTTTTCCTGTCTGCCATTGGACTTTGTCTCTATTGGTTGATGTATTTACCCTTTTGGTATTACAAACGATATAAAAGGATTAATGGGTTACAGAGATGAAATTATCTTTTTTTAATGATAATACTATACTTGCTCCACTAAAATGTGGTACTAGATACCTAATAGAAACTTTTGGAGAAGAATCATCTACTACCATGACATCAAGTCTAAATCGTACCTTATATCACCAAAATGTAAAAGTAATAGTAGTACGTCCACCATACGAACATTTGGAGTCTGCTTTACATACGGAAATAATTAAACTTTACGAAAATTCAACAACTGATTCCGAATCTGATATTAAAAATGTATTGGATAGATTTAAAAGTAACGCAAATTTACTTGATGGTGCTACACATTGGTCATATCATGTATACGAAAAGTTATATTGGTATTGGAGAAGAAATAGAAAATATATAAAAGTAATAGAGTTAAAAGATTTAACTACTTATTTAAAAACGGTTAAAAAAAAATTACCTAAATATAATGCTGATAATTATACATTTAATCATTATAGTTATTGGTGTCCAAAGGAAGATATAATGCTTTTTGTAAAAGAAAACTATAAAAGTATATGGGACGATTTAATGGAACAAGTTCGAATTTCAAATAAATGGTATGAATTATTAATAACGGAAACACCAATTGAAATACGATTAATATAATCTATCAATAGAGATAACAATTTTAACGACTTCAAAAAATTTCTTTTAAAAAACGACATTTTCCCCCCAACCCCCACCATATGATTAACATACCCAAAATAAAAGAAATAGTTGAAGCTTGGGCAATATCTATACATCCCAATACGGAACAAAAAAATCGTGCAATACTTAGATATACGGTTTGTAAAATGTGTGAATATAATAAACCGACTCCAGTATTTGGAGAATCATGTAGTTTATGTGGATGTCCGTTAGATAAGAAAATATTCAGTACAAGAAAAGGTGCATGTGATATTGGTAAATGGGATAAGATAGATAAAAAATAAATCAAGTTTTAAATAAAAGATAAAAAAATAATATTTATAGATAAATAAAAACAAATAAAAGTATATGAATAGCGTATTATTAGGTGTCGATTTTACATTAAAGGGTAATGATGTATCATTCTTAGAAATGAATACTGATGTTGGGATTAGTAATCAAATGGTAGATTATTTTGATTTTATATCTTTATTTAACTACATAACAACTAATAATTTTACAAAATTACATCTAATTTATAAAGAGTTTTATACCGCATATCAATTTATAGATACAATAAAAGCATACTGTGCGAATAATAATATAACGTATAATGAAACGATAGTAGATTTAACTGCAATTTTAATACCAGATGTTGCATCGGATAATGAAACTTTAGTTATAAGATTGGCATTTAATTCTCAAGCTATTTTAGATGATTTATATTGTAGAGATAAAAGTGAGTTAATAAAATTAATGTTTGATAACGAACTAACCCAATACATTCCAAAAACCTATTCAAAATATAATGATGATTCTACTATAAGTGATAATTTAGATACATTAAATGATAATGGTATTAATCCAAATTTAATAGTAAAAAGAACAATGCCAGATTCTATGAAAAACAATTATCCAGCATTTTATAAATTATCAACTGAAGAAGAATTGGAGACCCTAAAAAATAGTTTAGGGGAAAATACTCTTTTACAAGAATATATCTATAATACAGAAAATATTATTGATTCCACTATTGTAAATCATGTTAGAAGTTGGTTTTTGGTATCTAATGGGTTAACAGACGTTATAGATTGTGGTGCATATGTTGGTGCTAATACTGTACAAATAGAAGAAAATTTAATAACATATACTGATAATAAATTAGATAGCATAGCGAGGTCTATGTTTTTTTCAAATCCATCACAAGGTAATTTAAATGGTGTACCATCTACTTATTTGGTAAAAGTACAACAAAATGATAATACTTTTCAAAGTATATCAATTGCAAATCTTCAAATAGGTGATGTAGTTGAGGCAGCATCAATAGCAACACTTGATACCGAATTCTCTCGTGTTGAAACGGAAAGATGGGTGTACACCGGTTCTTTAAGTGAATTGATAACATACTCAACAGCATCTGTTATGAATATTAATAATATTAACATTAATGCGTGGTTTCATAGAATAGATTATACAAATGGAAGTACTTTATTACCAACAAGTAAATTAGTTTTGGTTGAAAACTCTGGTTCAGTTAGTTTCAAAAATGTATCTGAATTGGAAATTGGTAATACTTTATTCAATTCAGCAACTGAATTTTCCCAAATAATTCAAATTTCTCGTGAATGGTATAGTGGTACAATGACGGTATTGGATATTGAACCTATTGATGTTTTCATAGCGGGCACAGATACAAATGAAATCATGCATAATACAATAATTGTTCACAATAAATCAACATAATATGCCAAATATACCTTATAAAGAATTTATTCTTTTATCCGCAGCTCAAAAAGCTAAATGTCTTTTAATTATACAAAGTATAATTAATGCTATAAAAGTAAAGCATAGTTAAGATATTTCATAAAAATATATTTACAACTCAGCCTAAAAGTTAAATTTTAAACTACCTATACGGAGTTTAAAATCGTTATTGTATGAACCTAATTTACACTTTTACAAAAAAACTTAAACGTTGGCCTGAATGGCATCCAAATTTTGAAAAAAGTGTTAAAGTATATAACGAATCTTATAAAAACAATATAAGATTTCATAATATTATTTTATATACAGATAAAGAATCCGCTTATCTTTTTAAGAATACATTTGATAAAATTGTTTTAAAAGAGTTTAATAATATTTTATTATTAGATGATTACAAATATAACGTATTAAAATATTTAAATGATGATGATATTTTATTTGACGGAGATATTTTTTTAACTCAAAAATTATTTATTGATAACAATTTCGAATTGATATGTGATAAATGGGTATTAGTAAAATATAAAGAAAATTACAAATATGCAATAGATTTATTTTTAGAAAATAAAATTGAAGATGTAATTCCGTTTTTTAAAAAAACAAACTATGTACCAAATATTGGTATATTAAAATTTAAGAATAAAACTATCGAAAAGGAATTTTTGGAATATTATTGGAAAATGAAAGATTGGTTTATTAATTCCAATTTAATAATAAATTTAAATTCAATTGATGGAATTAAGATTGGTTCTAATAATAATTTAGAATTACCAAATAGTTTAATAGGATTAACAACTAATGATGTATTTGCTCCTATATTTGGACAATATCTATTGGGTTTATTTGCAAACGAAAAAAAAATTAATATTTGTTTTTTATCTGAAAAAAACATATATTCTCATTTTAACGGTTCCACTAAATTTAATATTTCATTGTCAAAAAATATTATATGAGTTATGTATCTAAAAAACATAAATTAATTTTTTTATTACCACAAAAAACCGGTACAACATCATTATGTGATTGTTTAGAAAGATCAAAAATACAATTTGATTCATATATAGATAAATTGAATTATAGAGGTTATAATCATCCAACAATGATGTGTAAAGTGGAACGAGGTTCATTCGTTGACACAACAAAACATTTATTACTATCTGAAATTTTAAAAGCTCATGATATAAAAATGGATGAAGTAAATCAATATAAAATTATACAAATAACTAGAAATCCATACGATAAATTTATATCCGCAGTGTATCATCAAAATATAATAATAGAAAAAAACTATACAGTATCAAAATATTTAGAAGAATTAAATAAATATTTATATCTCCTACCCAATAATGAAATATTATTTTATGAAAAGTTTTATAAAACATCATTACTTAAAGAAACTAATTTATTAAATCATCGTTGGGGAGCACGTATACGATATTGGTTTAAACAAGAATGGTGGAATGATATAGGTGCAAATGTAAATTATTTTAAATTAGAATCAATAACTGAAAATTTACAAGAATTATCAGAATTCATAGGTATAAAATTATCTTATTTTCCGCATTTTAGACCTTTACAATCAAATAGAAATAACAAATATGAAAAATATTTTGATGAAACTATACGTGTTGATTTTGAAAAACTATATATTTCTGATGTAGAAAAGTTTAATTATGAATTTTATAATCCATTACCAAAAACATTAATTTAAAAATATGAAAATTTTAATTTTGGCAGAACCTAGGAGTGGCTCTGTTAATTTAACAAATTGGTTTTTGTTTAATACAAAGTTTAGTATATTTTTTAATCCAAGTATGCAACCCGAAACCGAAGGGTTTATTATAGATAGGTGGCCCGAAAATGGTATTATTCCAAAAGAGTATAGAGATAAATCCGAACATTTACTTATAAAATTAGATTTTTTTCAAGGTAAAGATTATTTATTTTATACCGAAATAGTGGATAAGGTAATACTTCTATATAGAGAAGATGAAACTAAACAAATAGAGTCATGGGTAAACGCAAGAAATTCAAATAATTGGATTAGTATGTGGTTATATTCAGGTGATAAGTTTAAATTAGATGAAACGGAAGCTTCTTTTTTTAAGGAACTAAAAAATTCATTTAGAAAACGATATTTATCCAATTCAAAATATTTTAAAATATCATATGAAGAATTATATTATAATAACGGATTTCAACGCCTAGTAGATTATATAGATTTACCAGAAGTTAAAAATATTAATTTTCCATATGGTGAAAAATATAGAATAAATGATGTTAATATTGAAAATAAAAATCTAATATGATAACTATATACGATGATATGATTTCTAAATTTGAATGTAATAAATTTATTAATTATTATGAAAACAACTTACATTTGGTTCAAGAAACAAATAATGATTTGATATACCACTTTAATGCGATAAATATAATAAATACATTAGATTATTTTAGTTTTACAAAACGATTTGTAGGACAAAAATATATTAAAAAAGTAAGGATACAACTACTCAATAATAAGATTTCCGCAATAGAAACGCCACATGGACACGAAATACCATACAATTTTGTGGTATTTTTGAATGAGGAATTTGAAGGTGGAGAACTAATTTTTAAAAATATAAAAATAACACCAAAAATAGGTCAATTGATATATTTTACAGGAAACGAATTACATAGTATAAATAGAGTAACAAGTGGTGATAGATATTCTTTAGTCGGGATGTCAAACAATCCTATTGATTTTTTAAAATCTTCATTAATATGAAAGAATTCGCATTGTGTTTTTTAGCATATGGTGATGAACACATCAAAGAGTTTAATGAAACATGCAATAAAATATTATCAACTTATCCACTTTCAAACATATTTGTTTTAACAGATGATAAATCTAAAATACACAACGATTCAATAAATATATTTGAAAAAAAAGAAGATTTTAATTTTAATTTCAAAAGATATATCATTGCAGAGGCGTTTGAATTATATGATACAATCATAATGTTAGATACAGATATTGATATAAAATCATTCGAACAAATAAACGAACATATTAATTCAGATGGTATGTATGTAAATTGGATTGCATCTAGGTTAAAACACAGGGGAAAACTTTTGAATACAGGTAATGATGAATATTGTAATAGGTTAAGAAAACTTAATAATTACAAATATCCCGTTCAGTTTATACCAGAGTTTTGTGTTTTTTTAAAAATAACAGATATTAAAATCCGAAAAGAATTTATAGAACGTTGGAGTTATATTCACAATAGTGTATACGATGTTGAACCTACTGATAGACATTTAAATTTGAATGGTGCAGTTGAAGGGTGTATAATGTATTCTTCCTGTAAGGATATGGGGTTACCTATATTTGTATCTACCAAATTATTTCAATCAGTAAAACACTATGCATCAATTAAATCTAAAAAAAATTTAATATAAAAAGATGAAAGTGGATTTAAATAATTATTTTTGTAGTGTTCCTTTTAATTCATTAGAAATACATAATAACGTATGTTTTGTTTGTTGTCCATCTTGGTTGCCCAATAAAGTAGAAATTAACGAAATTCCGCTAAAAGATGTCTATAACAGCGAACCAATTATTGATATAAGAAATTCTATACTAGATGGTTCATTTAAATATTGTAGTAAGGAACTTTGCCCCTATTTAAGTAAATTGGTAAACTATGGAGTAATATCAGGACCTATTATTTTAAAATCTGATTCAAATATTAATAGTCCTATTATAAAAAATAATACACCCGATAATGTGGTAATGAATTTTGATAGGACGTGTAATTATAAATGTCCTTCATGTAGAGTAGATTTAATTGTTGAGGATAGTAAAGGAATTAAGCGAATTGAAAAAACAATAGTAGAAATTGATACTCACTATTCTGCGAATGTAAAAACATTATATATCACAGGCTCAGGTGACCCATTTGTATCGGTTGGATTTCGAAATTATTTAAGAAATTTTAATCCCAAAAAATATCCCAAATTAAAATCTATTCACTTACACACCAACGCATCCATGTGGAATAAAGAAATGTGGGATAGTATGCCCAATGTTCACAAATATGTAAAGAGTTGTGAAATTAGTATTGATGCGGGTACAAAAGATACTTACGAAAATAAAACAAGGTTGGGCGGTAATTGGGAAAATTTATTAAATAATTTAAAATTTATAAGTACATTACCAATAAAAGTTAAAACTTCTTTTGTTGTACAAGATACAAACTATATGGAAATGGAAACATTTTATAATTTAATGTATTCTATTTTTGGTAATAAGGTGAGTGTATTTTTTGGTAAGATAACTAATTGGGGAACCTTTTCAGAAGGTCAGTTTAAACTAAAACAAGTTTGGGATACAGAACACGCTGAACACCAATTGTTTAAAAAAGAATTTAATAAAATATGGAAAAACACAAATCTGTTCCATAATTTATATGAGTTCATAGATAACACCAACAAAAGTTTAATATAATGAAAATTTTAGTTTTATCACATAGCAGATGTGGTTCCACTACACTATGTAGATGGTTATCGAATGAATTAAATATTGTATTAGATGAAACACCATATGATTACAAAACATTTAATTCTGTTTTTGAATTGAAAAATGTAATAAGAAAAGTGATGATTGAGGAATATCACCCAACAAAAGAAGATATTTCTAAATTTAATAAAATAATTTACATAACACGAGATGATATTGTAAATGCGGCAATTAGTTGTGTTGCGGCCAAAAACACCAAAAATTGGCATGTTAGTTATGAGGTAACTTCCGAATGGATAGAAAAAAATCAAAAACAAATATTAGAAGAGATTAATTGGTATCAAATAGCAAAATCTAATATGAAAAAATATGATGGATTTAATTTGACATATGAAGATATATACATAAATAAATCCGCAATTACTAAAATTTTAGATTATATAGGTATCAACTCACCCAATCATTTAGACATGTTGGATTATGATAAAAAGTATAGAAAAGATAATAATATTTTTATCAAAAAGTATAATGGAATTTTATGATATTAAAACAAAAAATATTATTTACCAAAGAAGAATGTGAATCTATTTTGCAAAATGTTGAAAAATGGTACGATAACACTATAAGTGTAAGATTAAACAATAAATTAACTGAAAATGGTGGTGTAATGAAATCGTTCAGTATAGATTGGAACGAAGGTAATATTTGGATTAAAGATAGAGTAATTAACTGGGTCAATTCTTTAGATGAAGTTTTATGTAAAATAAACCATAATAAAAACTTAAATGCAGGTTATAGAAAATACACCAAAGGTGATTATTTTGTAAAACATGATGACCATATTTACACCGGAGATAGGCGATTATATACTATTGGAGTGATGCTTCATAAATCGGAAGATTTAATTGGTGGGGATTTAAAAATGTATAATAATGATGATATAAGTATTATAGAGTTTAAATTAGGTAATGTATATATATTTGATTCAAAAATACCACATTCGGTTGATTTAATTCAATCTGGTGAAAGAATTACACTTATGTTTTTTATAGTAGAATCTGATATTATCAAAAATAAAAAAAACATTATATGATTTTAAAAGAAAAAATATTATTTAGTAAAGAAGAGTGTGAATCTATACTATCATATAACGAAACACATATCACAAATTGGAATTGGCCCGATAGAAAATATAATTCACAACCAATTAATTATTCATTGGAATGTAATTGGTTATTTCATAAGTTGAAAGATTTTGTAGAAACAGAAACCGAAATTGAAATCAGAACAATAAAAAAAACGATACATTTTCATAAATTTACAAAAGGTGATTGGTTCGGAAAACATAATGATGTTAAAGATAATAGATTATATGCTGTGGGGGTTTTGTTAAATGATGAATTTGATGGTGGAAATTTTAAATTATACAATCCAAATGAAATAATTTTAAATAAAGTAGTTGGAAACACCTATTTATTTGATGTAAGAATAGCCCACGAAGTAACGCCCATTTTAGATGGAAAAAGATATTCATTACTTTGGTTTTTACAAAATGAACATATAAAAATAAAAACAAATAAATTAATATGAAACCACTAAAATATTGGACTCCCGAAGGATTTGAAGTATCATCATTTAATCGTAAAATATCAGAAAGAAAAAATAAAACATATAAAACCTGCGGAAAAGATAAAACAGGAAAATGTGTTTACACTTACAATGAACTGGGATTTAGAGGAGATTCAATACATAAAAGTGGATTTAAAATAATGTCTATTGGTTGTTCAATGACAGAGGGTTTGGGGGTAAATGATGATGAAACCTGGTCACATCAATTATGTAAGCATATTCCAAATGCAGTTGATTTGAATTTTGGGTTTGGAGGTAGAAGTAATGATTATGTGAGTAGATGTTTACT
>Ga0172372_10010895_pt1 | contig 11610 bp, 7 predicted proteins | sample LakKiv5m_2_FD_114544 | JGI IMG/M metagenome (GOLD analysis project Ga0172372, IMG submission 114544) | Freshwater microbial communities from Kabuno Bay, South-Kivu, Congo - kab_092012_9.5m | ecosystem: Environmental > Aquatic > Freshwater > Lake | place: Democratic Republic of the Congo... | reverse complement strand
GACAGAAGCCTCTTGAAAACTCTCAACCCATAATGGCCACTAATCCCCGTGCTGAGAGGGGTGGGTGATTTTGACGCCGGAGTTTCGACCCTGGGTGGTCCCTTTTGAAGTGACCGGTGACAGACCTTCTTCTTGTCCACGGAGAAGTACCCGTCGTGCACCAACCCCGCATCCGTGGTGACGTCCACTTCCTTGAACAGGCTTTGGTAATCCGGGTGCCGGGCCAAGCGCCGGTATTCTTCCTCGAAGATAAGGGCGTAGTCGCCTTTGATCCGATTGCCATCGGCGTCGTACTTCCGGTAGCGCTCCACGGAGTCGATGAAGAACAGGCTCAGGACCTTGATCCCCTGAGGCGCGAGGCGACGCTCCTTGTCCAAGTGCTCCTTGATGGTGCGTTGGATCATTTGGCGCTGAATGGCCAGAGGTTCCACGTCACCGAAGGCTTCACCTAGGCGCAGGAATTGCGGTTCCTGCCCTGGTGTCCGCAGCTCCATGAACTCGCCGCCCTTGGCGACCCGGATCTCACCGACCCGACAGTCGTGGTAAACCGCCCGGTTCGTCGTCATCTCCAGGAGGTCGCCATCCTGAACGATCACTTCCTGCCGTTGCACCCGGCCACCGACCTCGACATCCAGCTCGACCTTGGCGGAGACGACACCGCGCTTGGAGCTGACCGAGACGAGACGGACGAAGGGTTTGTTGTGTCCGCCTTCCACGGCGGCGGCGGCCACCTCGATTTGCTTCACCAACTTGCGCTCGTAGGCGTCCACCGCATCGAGCCGGAAGACCATGTGGTGCTTGTCCACGTGGGTTGCCGAGTAGCGGAGCGTGCACAGAGGATTCATGGCGCTCAGCGCCTCCTTGCCGCGTCCTTCCAGACCGCCATCGACGCTCTGGGGCTCGTCAACGATCAGGATGGGCCGGGTCGCCTTGATCAGGTTGATAGGCTTCTCCCAGTCCATCTTCTCGGTCTCCTTGTACAGATTGTTGACATCCTTCTTGTTGATCGCCCCCACCGTCACGACCATCACCTGAATGTTCGGGCTGGTGGCGAAGTTGCGGACCGGACCGGGCTTCGTGGAGTCGTAGAGGAAGAACTCGAAGGGGACGTTCGCGTACAGCGCCCGAAAATGCTCCTCCATGATCTGGAGGGATTTGTAAACGCCCTCCTTGATGGCCACGGACGGCACCACCACGACGAACTTGGTAAAGCCGAAGCGCCGGTTCAGTTCGAAGACGGTCCGCAGATAAACGTAGGTCTTGCCGGTGCCCGTCTCCATTTCGACGGTGAAGTCGCCCGACGCCAGGGACGCTGTCGGTGGCAGACCATTCCGAAGCTGGACAGCGTTCAGGTTGGCGACCAATTCATCGTCCAGCAGGGTTAGGCGATTGCCGATGCCGAGGTCATTTTCGGCAAAGCCAAGGCGCTTTTGCTTGTCGGCAGCGTCCAAGGTGACCGTGAACTCTGTGCGGCAGGTTTCCTGTCCGCGAAAGAGGTCGCACACCGCCTCAATAGCCTGGAGCTGGTAGTCGAGGTTCGGTTCAAAATGCAGTTTCATGACGCGCCTGCCTCCGGCTTGGCAGGAAGCTGCTTGGCGGCATCCTCCAGGGACGTGATTGCCTCACGCTCCGCTTCGGCTTCGACAAAAGCGCGGCGGCGGGCTTCGAACTGTTCGTATTCCGACTCGGCTTGGGCATCCGCCTGCTCTTTGCTGATCTTCCCAGCATTGGGCAGAACACGCCGTTCATTGAACCGCAGGAAATCGTTCAGCTTGGCCTCCCAATCACGCAGGAAGATCTGCTTCCGGCGTTTGGCTTGGTCTTCGGCGTAATCGAGCCACATGACGACAATCCGGTTCAGTTCGTCGATCTCTTCTTTCCCCAGGTAGTTCTTGGCGACCGTCACGTCGGCCTTTCGGACCGATGTGCCCTTCCAGGTGGTCAAGCCCATGTTGGGTTTCTCGTGGTCAGCTCGGGTTGAGATCAGCTCCGCCGCCGTCTTGCCGGTGGCGGCAAAATGCAGCTTGTTCTGCATGATCTGGAAGAACTTCACGCTCTCTGAAGCCGAGGGCTGGTAGTCGGCTGCCAGAGAAAACAGCTCTTTCACCCGCAGATACATCCGACGCTCGCTGGCCCGGATATCCCGGATGCGTGCCAGCAGCTCGTCGAAGTAATCGGGCACGCCTGAACCCTCCACCGGCGGGTTCTTCAGGCGCTCGTCGTCCATGGTGAAGCCCTTCACCAGATACTCCCGCAGACGTTCCGTGGCCCAGCGACGAAACTGGGTGCCACGGGACGAGCGCACCCGGTAGCCGACCGCCAGGATGGCATCGAGGTTGTAGTGCTCGATGAGGCGGGCCACCTCGCGCTGCCCCTCCTGACGAACTATCCGGAATTTCCGGATAGTTGCCTCCGGCTCCAACTCCCCCTCCTCGAACAGGTTCTGGAGATGCTCGTTGATGGTGCGAACGTCCTTCTGGAACAGCTCGGACATGAGCGCCTGGGTGAGCCAGACGGTTTCCCCGGCAAAGCGGCACTCGACCCGGGACCTCCCGTCTTCCGTCGGATACAGGAGGATCTCGCCAGTCGGAGATAATGGTTTCTTGGCCATGCGGTGGTCGAGGGGTCAAATGCTCCGAACAGTTTGAAGGCCGTGCTGTTGCAAGATGGCGGCCAGGTTGGTTTTGGCTACGTCGTCGGCGAAGGCGCTGTCACGGAAGACCAGAGTGCTTTCACCGGCCGGTGCCTGAGCCTTGTGCCACTCGACGATGCCCAAGGCCAGGGACTCGACCTCCTCGGCGTTGATCGCTAGCGCCAGGCACACGATGAGGGTGCCCACGCCAATGCTGTGCACCGTCTTGCCGCCGATCACCTTCTGTTCGATGGGAACGGTCAGGTCCAACCCCAGCTTGAGCAACAGTTCAAAGAGGATGTCCTGCTCGGTCCGGTCGGCCTTGAGGTGTTCAACCGAGGCTTCGAGGGTTTCAACCAACTTCTCGCGGTTGGGCTCCCATGCCCGGATGTTGCTGCTGGCGAGTTTGAAGACGCGGAAGCCCAGGTCTCCGGCGAACATCGGGCTCTCCTCACGAATCTTCTTCCCGGCGCGGCGCAAGCGTTCTTTCGTCAATTCTGCAATAGTACACGGTCTCTCTAGTCTTTCGCAGTATGCAGCGGCCTCCCTTTGCTCGTCCACGTTGCCATCGAGAGCTTCCGGGAGCTGAATGAGCACAAATCTTCGAGACCCGCCGTCCTCCACATTCTGTGCCATAACCGCATGTCCCGTAGTGCCGGAGCCAGCAAAGAAGTCCAAGACGGTAAAGTCCCGATCAGATGCCATCTGCACAAAATAGCGCAACAACTCGACAGGCTTTGGATATCCATTGAAAAGAGCGCCCATCTCGACGAGCTGCGCGGTTGCCTTCTGTGCGCCACCGAGTCCATTCAGAACCGAGATGACGTGGCTTTGATAATCTGATCGTCGTTTAACAGCCTCTATTGCACCAGACTTAGCGATTACAAAGGTGGTCTCCTGACCCTTTCCATCCAAAATCGCCTTGCATCCTGAACCGATGAATTCCAAGAGCAACTCTTTGGAACTCCAACCGCTCTCAACAACTGTCGATTGCGTCAGTCGCCCATTCTCGACAATCGCGTCCTCCCGATAGGCAGGCCAAGGGGTCTGGCGCATTTCAATTCGTCCCGCTTGGAATGCTGCGGGAAAGCCGGCGGGCAGTGTAATTTTGCTGACCGGATTCTTTGGTCCGTTCTTTACAACTGTATTCCGGATTTCCGGCTTAAATAATTTGCTATCCTGGGGCGTGCTCGGGTCGACCACCGGGGGGTGTGGAAATGCATCAATGGATTTCGCGTAAAGTACCACGTACTCATGGCAAATCTTGACCTTCGCTTGATTGTCAAAATTGCCGTCAGTCCGCCAACTGAACTGCGCCACGCAGTTTTCCTCCCCAAATATTTCGTCGAGTGCGACCCTAAGTCTTGGCGATTCGCCGTCGTCGATGCTCACGAAGATCACGCCATCATCCCTCAAAAGATTCCTCGCCAGCTTCAGGCGTGGATACATCATGTTGAGCCAATCCGTGTGAAAGCGCCCTGACGATTCCGTGTTGGACGTCAGCTTTTGTCCGCCTTCGCCCACCTGGCCGGTCAGCTCAAGGTAGTTCTGGATATTGTCCTGAAAGTTGTCGGGGTAAACGAAGTCCTTGCCGGTGTTGTAAGGTGGATCGATGTAAATCAGCTTCACCTTACCGGCGTAGGACTTCTGGAGTAGCTTGAGCACCTCCAGGTTATCGCCCTCGATCATGAGGTTACGCGTGGTGTCCCAATCGACGCTTTCCTCTGGGCAAGGACGCAGGGTCCCGGTGCTGGGCGTCAGGGCGATTTGCCGGGCCAACCGCTTTCCGTGCCAGTTCAGCCCGTATTTCTCCTCGGTATCCGTGACCGTCTTGTCGCCCACAAGCTGCTTGAGCACGTCCAGATTGACGGCGACGCCCTCCTTGCCCTCGGTCAGCAACTCCGGAAAAAGCGCCCGCAGCCGAGCGATGTTCTCGGCGACGAAGTCCGGTGATTTCGTCTCGGGGTCAACGACGGTGAGCTTCTGCATGATCTTATCCTGATTCTAAAACTGGCGGGCAGTTTCGGCGAGGTGCGATTCGAGTCGCTTCAACTCCAAATTCAGTTCCACACGACGGTTGAGCTGGGTTTCCTTGCTGGCACTGGCACGCAAAAGTGTGATCTCTCGGCTCAGGCGTTGGTGGTCTGCCAAAGCAGCACGTCGTCGTTCGGCTGCCGTGGCATCCGGGGCAGGATTAAAGACGCCCGTCAGCTGAGCGGCTGCATGGGCTTCAAACCGTTCGATCCAGCCTTGGTACACCGCGTAGAGGCTTTGGCGTGGCTGCTGCGAGAGGTTCAGCGACGACAGGAAGGCCGGAGTGGCTGGTTTACCGGGATCCACCGTGGCGGTGATGACAGCACCGTCCAGGACGGTCTGCCGGGCCTGGCCTTGCGACCAACGCAGATGAGCCAGCGAGAGCGTGATCCCTGGGGCCTGGCACTGGATGAGCAGGACTGGATACGGGACGGACCGATGGATCAGCTCCGTGAGGCGTGGGGCTTTGGCCTCCGGCCGCAGCACCACGGAAAGCACGGCAATCTCCAGATAGTCTCGGACTTCGTCGCGATACGCCGGCACGCCGATGGTGGTCGGCTTCAACGCGGCGAGCCACACGAGTTCTTCGATGCCTTCGTTGATCTGGCGTTTGTCGGCAGCGGTGGGAGCACCGTTCTCCACCAAAAGCTTCTTGGGCACCCGCTGATCGACCCGAGCAGCGGCTGGCACTTGAATCGCGGCGATGATGTCCGCAACCGTCATGCCTCCTCCGCAGGCAGGATAACGAGGAAGGCCACCACCTCGAAGTCGTTGATGCCGGCGAACTCGCCCTTCATGGCATGGGTGCCCCCTGGGGTAAACAGACTGGCCACGGCTCGTTCTTCCCGTTTTCCGATGACCGAGGCTACAGCGGCTGAGAGGAGCTTCTGCGCCTGCGCCATGTCCTCTCCCTGCTTGGTTGCCTTGTCGAAACGAGCGTAAGCACCCGCATCCGGCAGATCACGCCCGACACAGATGCGCCGCAATCGATCCAAGACCGCCTTGGCTTGGGTGAACGGCAGCATGACCGTTCCATCGTCGCCAACGTGAACCAGGTAATGCGGCGCGAGCGGGTAGCCCGGCTCGAAGGACTTCGTGGCGGCTTCTCCCTCTGCCCGCAGGCAAAACACGATGCCAGCCGGAATGCCCATCTCTGGCGTGCTGGTCACGGCAAACGTGCCGACAGGCAGGGCCTCGATTTGTCCCGGGTGGGCCTTCAACGACTGCGCCAGGTCGATTCGAAAATCCGTGAGCGTGAGGTCGGCTATGGAGACTCCGCTGGAAAGGTCCTCCAGGTCGATGACGGCGTCCTGCAACTTGAGGAGCTGCGTCCGGCGATACTCCAGGTCGTTCATCTGGTTGCCGGACTGCTGTTCGATGATGTTCTCCTCGCCGGTGGCGGAAACGTCGAGCAGGACCATGCGACCCGAAACGCGTTGCTCCAGATTGATGTATTCCTCCAGCTCGATGTTGGGCCAGAAGTTGACCAACTGGATCCGGCTGTTGGGCGAGCCAATGCGGTCGATACGACCGAACCGCTGGATGATGCGGACAGGGTTCCAGTGGATGTCGTAGTTGATCAGGAAGTCGCAGTCCTGAAGGTTCTGGCCTTCACTGATGCAATCCGTAGCGATCAGCAGGTCCACCTCTCCTTCGGCAGCGAGGTCCGCTGGGCGCTCCTTGGAACGAGGGGAGAACGCGGTCAGGATGCTTGCCAATTCCTTCCGTAGGGTTGGCAGGGTGGTTTGGTTTCGTCCGGTGCCCGTGACCAATGCGGTGTGAACCCCAAGGTCCGCGAGCACCCAAGGGGCAAGTTCGTCGTAAAGGTAGCGGGCTGTATCCGCAAAGGCCGTGAAGACGAGGATCTTTCGATTGCCCGGGTTCAACGGGTGACGCGCCTTCGCGGCGATGACCTCGCGCAGTTTTGCCAGCTTGGCGTCCCGCGAGGCACCCACCTGATGCGCCGCCGAGTAGAGGGTCGCGAGGCGATTCCGGTCCTCGATCAGGTCCTGCTTCCAACGCACGAGATCCACGTCGTGGAGCAGTACCTTGACCTTTCGACCCACCAGAAGCGCTTCGAAGGTGGGGTCCTCGATGTCCACGTCCGTGATGTCGATTTCTTCCACCGACTCCTCGTGGGCTTCGATCTTGGCCAAGGTGGCCTCGACGTCGGCAAGCTGGCGCTTGAGTGTCAGCGCGAACGAAGGCACCGCGCTTTCCATGCGCTTGAGCACGTTGACGCGGAGGAGGTGAACCAGGCTTTCCTCGCGATCCACCTGTCGGAAGAAGCCCTCGCCGCCCCGAACCTGCGTGCTGTACTTAGCATCATAGGCCGCTTGCTTGTGGGGCAGGACGTATCGCAGCGGGGCATACGCGGCCAGCGTCAGGCGGCGGATCTCGTTGTTGATCTCCCGGATGGAACGGAACTCACCGGCCCGATCCACGTCCGGCTTGTAGTTGATCGGCTTGAGGCGCTCGGGGAACGTGCCCGTCTCGCTCGTGCCGTAGTATTTCTGCACGTGCTTCCGGGAACGGGCGATGGTCAGCAAGTCCAGCAGCTTGAAGTAGTCAAAGCCCAGCATCTCGATGAGGCGCTGGGAGGTGCGATCCGTCTCTTCAAGGGCCAGCCAACGATTGAACTGCAACTGGGCCTGCCGGATCGTCGCCTCGATGCTGGGGATGCCGTGGTCAAACAGCGCCGTGTCGTTTCCTTCCGTGACGAAGGCGATCTGGTTCTTGAGGTCTGCCAACCGGTTGTTCACCGGCGTGGCCGAGAGCATCAGTACGCGGGTTTTGACGCCCTCCTTGATGATCCGCCGCATCAGGCGGTCGTAACGGGTCTCGCGATCCTTGTGCGTGGCCTTGTTCCGGAAGTTGTGGGACTCGTCGATGACCACCAGGTCGTAGTTGCCCCAGTTGACGTGGGAAAGGTCGATGTCCCCGGATTTGCCATCCTCGCGTGACAGGTCGGTGTGGTTGAGGACGTCGTAGTTGAAACGGTCGGAGGCGAGGAGGTTCCGTCGGTCGTTGGCCTTGTAGAGCGTCCAGTTGTCGCGCAGGCGTTTGGGAACCAGCACCAGCACACGGTCATTGCGCAGCTCGTAGTATTTGATGATCGCCAGGGCCTCGAAGGTCTTACCGAGGCCGACACTGTCCGCGACAATGCATCCGCCCAGGCGTTCCAGCTTGTCGATGGCGCCGATCACGCCATCGCGCTGGAACTTGAACAGCTTCTTCCAAACCACCGTGTTCCGAATGCCGGTGGCAGACTTGATGATCTTGTCCTCATCCAGTTCGTCCCCACGCTCCCTGAACAGGTGGTAGAGCGTCAGGTGGTAGATCAGAGACGGCGGCTTTGGATCGACCAACCCTTGAAGCGAGGCGAGTAGTCTGGCCTTGGCTTCCAGGGAACCGGGCAGGCTATCCCACAGGCTGGCGAACCACCCCGACAAAAGCGCCCACTCGTCAGCATTCTCCGAGCACTGAATCAAGCTGAACTGGTTACCAGGAGCCAACCCGAGGCCTTCCGTGGTAAGAGGGCAATTGCCAGTGATTGCCCGACCTGAAGCGCTGTCGGGCTGGCTGGCAAGGATTGTGGACTGAGGCAGGGTTGATGGTGCGGGACGGACATCGGCTTTAGAGGCGATCCACTGGGCGCACTGCTTCGCCAAAGCCCGAGCAGTCAGCTGATTGCGCAATGATCGATCCGCCTCGGTTCCCAGCAGCTTGAGGTCAGATTCCATCCCTAGCTGCACGACGAGGCGGCAGCGTTGAAGCTGCTCCAACAACGGACGCAACCCGGCAAAGGCAAACAGCGAAAGGGACGGTGAAGCGGCATCCAGGGAAGAATGCTTCGACAAGCTGCGGTGCAACTCGTCAATGACACGGTCATTTCCGTTGTTTCGGATGAGTCTCATCGGTGAGCACACACACTTTCAGCTTCCCAACCAATCTAAGTCTGGTGATGCCTTGCCATCCCGCCAGAAATCCGCAGCGAGCCAGCGCGATCCACGAATGCATTGGTTGATCAGACTCAACACCCGAGCCCTGATATCTGTACGTCAACTTAACCTCTTGCCCCCCCTCTCGCACCACAAATTCACAGTGTCGAGGGGGCGCGGCGCGGAGGGTTTCGCCATTGAGATGGCAGCCTTGGATTCGGCGCGTCCGCACGTTGGGATCGGGGCTTCTCGTCAGCCGCCCGGACCGGTGGCAAACTCTGGTCCACGCGTGACCGCCGCCCGGCTCCACCTTGCAGACGACCTCGAACTCGACGCCCGACGGGCAGCGTGGCTGCCGTGCAGCCGCTGCCTGGCGGTGGCCGACCTGCACCTTGGAGAGGCGTGGGTCCGTCGGGCGCGGGGCCAACTGGTGCCTCTCGGCGTGGCCGACACCACCGTGTCGCGGCTGCGATCGCTGCTGGAGAGCCACCGTCCCGAGCGCCTGATCCTGCTGGGCGACATCGTCCACGCCGCCCTGCCCCTCGAGGGCATCCGATCGGCGGTGCAGGATCTCGCGGGCCTGGAGAAGCAGGGCGTGGTCATGGAATGGTGCCTGGGAAACCATGACCGGCAGCTCGCCCGGCAACTCGTGCGCTGGGGGATCCCGGTGAAGACCCCCACCCAGGTGAACTTGCCCGAGGCCCTGCTCTTCCACGGGGACCGCCCCCCGGAACCGCCCTCCCTGAACGCACCCGTTCCTGCCTGGAGGATCCAGGGGCACTTGCACCCGGCCCTGGTCCTCGACGACGGCGTTGCCACCCGGGCCAAGGTCCCCTGCTTCCTGGTGGCCCCGGGGCGATTGGTGCTGCCCGCCTTCTCGGAAATGGCCGCCGGCAGCCCGGTGGACCGCAGCGGAATCCCCGAGGGCCTGGGTGCTGGCGACCGCTTCGAGAGCGCCGTCGCCTGCCTGGGGCCCCGCCTGCTGAGAATTCCCTTCGCCCGATGACGGGCGACATCGGGGCACAACGTGGCCGGACTCAGCGGGTCATGGGCCATCCGGCCGCCACCAGGCCCTTGTAGCCGCCGATGAGCGAGCGGACGTTCGTGTAGCCCATCTTCTGGGCCGCATCGCAGGTCAACGCGCTGCGGTAGCCGCCGCCGCAGTACATCACGATCTCGGCCGACTTGTCGGGATGGCGAACTTCGAGATCCCGTTCGAGGATGCCCTTGCCCAGGTGGCTCGCCTGCTCGGCATGACCGGCGGCCCATTCGCTCTCCTCGCGCACGTCGAGCAGCACCAACGACGGGTTGGCCTTGAGGCGTTCACGGAGCGCATCGATCGAGAGTTCCTGGATGCGGGTCTGGGCGTCTTGGACCAGGGCGAGGAAACCGGGCGAGTGATTCATGAGGCCCACAGGTTCGATCACCCGCGCGCCCCCGGAAAGCGCTTTTGTCCGATGGACCCGATCGCAGCCACGCCTTCAGCGGCAGTCCCCCGCCCTCAACTCGGGCCTGCGACTTCGCTCCGAACCTCACGACAGGGCGCGGACTTCGGCGTTGAGTTTTCCGGGTCGAATCCAGACGATTTGGGCTTCCAAGTCCCAACCGTTCCCATGAACACATTCGCGCGTTTCATGCCGTTGGCTCTCGCCACGGCCACCGCCTTCGCCGCCGGCGTCGGCTACGACAACACCCCGCAAATCCCGGGTCAGAAGTGGAAGGTCCACGACAAGAACCGGCCCAACCCGCCCATCGTGGAGCCGGGCGAGACCTTCAGCCATCAGGCCCCGGCCCCGGCCGACGCCGTGGTGCTCTTCGACGGCAAGGACCTGTCGAAGTGGAAGGGTGGCAAGGACGGCAAGGCCCCGTGGAAGGTCGAAAACGGCTATTTCGAGGTCGTGAAGGGCACCGGCGACATCCAGACCCAGGAGAAGTTCAAGGACTTCCAGCTCCACTTCGAATGGTCCGCCCCCAATCCCCCCAAGGGTGAGAGCCAGGGCCGCGGCAACTCCGGGCTCTTCCTGCACGGCCTGTACGAGGTGCAGGTGCTCGACGTCTACAACAACAAGACCTACGCCGACGGTCAGGCCGGCGGGCTCTACGGCATGTGGCCGCCCTTGCAGAACGCCATGAAGAAGCCCGGCCAGTGGAACACCTATGATGTGATCTTCGAGGGGCCGCTCTTCGACGCCGAGGGAAAGGTCACCCGCAAGGCCTCGGTCACGGTCATCCACAACGGCGTGGTGCTGCACCACAAGCAGGAGTTCAACGGCCCCACCGGCCACCAGAACACGCCGAAGTACTTCAAGTACGACGGCACCGGCCCGATCCGCCTGCAGGATCACGGCGATCCGGTCCGCTTCCGCAACATCTGGATACGTCCGCTGGGCGAATACGATCAGCCGGAGAAGTGAAACGGGGTCCGGACCGGCCGTTTTTCGGTCGGACCGGATCCTACCGGGCCTGACCGGATCTTTTTTTCAGTGCAAAAGCCCGGGCCGACGCCCGGGCTTTTTCATGCCGTCAGGGTCCTGTTGAGACCAACCCGAGCGACCGCGTCAGTAGAGCCAGCGATTGATTCCGGAGGCCCCGTCGAGTTCGACGCCCTGGCGCCGGAAGGCCCAGCACATGTAGCTCACGCTCACGAAGAAGGAGGCCGGCACCCGGTTGGCGGCCGTGATCTTGACCCCCAGCAGGGTCGTCTTGCCACCGAAGCCCATCGGGCCGATGCCCAGCTCGTTGGCGGTCTTGAGGACGTCCTGCTCCAGGGCGTCGAGGGCGGGATCGGGATTGCGGTCGTCGAGAGAGCGAAGGAACTGGGTCTTGCTCAGCGCGTAGCCGGTGGAGCGGTCGCCCCCGATGCAAATCCCCAGGATTCCTGGACCGCACCCCTTGCCCTGGGCTTGCAGCACGGCATCGAGGATGACCTTGCGGCACCCGTCGAGATCACGGCTGGCGTGGAGCTTCTCGAGCGGGAGCGAATACTGAGCGCCCACGTTCTCG
>Ga0172372_10010892_pt1 | contig 11612 bp, 9 predicted proteins | sample LakKiv5m_2_FD_114544 | JGI IMG/M metagenome (GOLD analysis project Ga0172372, IMG submission 114544) | Freshwater microbial communities from Kabuno Bay, South-Kivu, Congo - kab_092012_9.5m | ecosystem: Environmental > Aquatic > Freshwater > Lake | place: Democratic Republic of the Congo... | reverse complement strand
TGCGCGCCGCCTGCGCCGCGCGCCCCGCCCGCGCGGCCAGTTCCTCGAGCACGGCGCGCCGCCCGACGGCCTGCGCCGCCTCGGCCGCCTCTGCCGCAAGGCGCGCCTCGATCGCCGCGAGATCGGCGCCGAGCAGGCGCGCGCGACCCGCGGCCCAGGCGCCGTGGCGCAACCGCGCCTCGGCCTCGGCGAGGTCGGCGGGCGCGGTCGCGTGCCGCGTCCCCCGCGTCAGATCGTCGAGCCGCGCCTCGACGCGCCGCCGCTCGGCCCCGATCGCCGAGAGCCGCCCGAGACGGCTCTCGGCCATGAGCGCGGCCAGGCGCACGAGCCGCGCAAGCTCGGGCGGCACCCCCGTCAACGCGGCGCCCTGCCGGGTGGCGCGGCCCCGCGCCCGCGCGCGCGGCGGCGCATCGCCTCGGCGAAGCGGATCGCGGCCGCGACGGGGCGGTAGTGCTCGGGCGCGATCTCCTGCCCGATCTCGACCGCCGCATGGAGCGCGCGCGCCGTCGGCGGATCGCGCCGGATCGGCACGCCCGCCTCGGCGGCGCGCTCGCGGATGCGCGCCGCGATCTCGTCGGTGCCCTTGGCGATGCAGACGGGCGCTGCCCCCGAGGCGCGATCCCAGCGCAGCGCCACGGCGTAATGGGTGGGGTTCACGATCACCACATCGGCGCGCGGCACGTCGGCGAGCATCCGGTTCGTCGCGATGTCGACCCCGCGCTGGCGCCGCTCGGCCTTGAGGTGCGGGTCGCCCTCGGCCTGCTTCATCTCGTCGAGGAGTTCGCGCCGGCTCATCCGGTTGCGGCGCCGGTGCTCGGCGGTCTGGAAGAGCAGGTCGAGCACCCCGATCAGCCCCTGCACCAGCACGATGAGGGCGAGGAACTCGACCGTGAGGCGCCCGAGCACCCCCATCGCGACACCCGGGTCGAGGTGGAGCGTCCCGAGGATCGCGTCGGTGCGCACCACGAGAAAGCCGCCGAAAACGGCCGATACGGTGACGAGCTTGATGAAACTCTTGCCGAAATCGAACAGGCCGGAGCGTCCGAAACGGTTGCGCGCCCCTGCGAGCGGCGAGATGCGCGAGAGCTTGGGCATGAGGTTGGCCGGCGTGAAGACGAGCGCGCGCAGCACGACGATCGTGCCCAGCGCCGCGATCGCCGGCAGGAGCAGGAGCCCCCCCGCCCCGATCGCGACCGCGCCGAGCATGCCCCCCAGCGGCCCGCCGCCCGCGCCGAGGACGAGGGGGGCGAGCCGGTCCGCCTGCCCGGTCAGGACCATCCCGAAGATGCCGATGCGCGCGACCGCCCCCGGCCCGTCGACAAGGAGCGCGATGAGGAGCCCCGCCGCCCCCGCCGCGGCGAAGAGGTCGCGCGCGCGCGGCAGGTCGCCCTTGTCGCGCGCCTCGCGCAGGCGCTGCTCGGTCGGGTCGTGCTCCTTCTCGGCGGCTTCGCTCTCGTCGCTCATGGCAGGGCACCGAAGGGGGCCGCGGCGAAGCGCCCGAGCGCCCCCTGCCAGAGCATGATCGCGGCCGGCGCCGTCATGAGCAGGAGCACGAGCCCCCCGAAGGTCAGCGCCGGCGCGCCGACGAAGGCCACCATCAGTTGCGGCATGGCCCGGTTGATCGCGCCAAGCGCCAGATTGTAGAGGAGCGCCGCGACCACGAAGGGCGCCGCGAGTTGCAGCGCGAGCGCGAACGCCCGCCCGACGCCTGCAAGGCCCCATTGCGCCATCGCCTCGGCCGCAGGCAGCGCCCCCGCCGGCATCACCCCGTAGGAGAGGATCAGCGCCTCGGCCAGCTGGACATGCAGCCCCGCCGCGACCGCGATCGCGAGCCCCGCCATGTTGAGCAGATGCCCGACCGCGGGCAGCGGCTCGGGCGCGACCCCGCCCGTCAGCTGCGCGAGCGAGGTCGACTGCGCCGCGATCGTGCCCGCGATCTGGAGCGCGAAGACAAAGAGGCGGAACCCGATCCCGAGCGCGAGGCCCGCCGCGGCCTCGATCAGGAGCGCATCGAGCCCGAGGCGGACCCTTGCCGCCGCGTCGGCGCCGACGGCCGGAAAGACCACCGCGGTGAAGCAGAGCGCGAGCATGAGGCGCACGCGCATCGGCACCGAAGCCTCGCCAAAGCCGGGGACGACCGCCATCACCGCGCCGACCCGCACGAACACGAGCACGAGCCCCGCCCAGAGCGGCGCGACGGTCGCCTCGAGCGCGACCGCGAGGTCTATGAGCGCGTTCAGGCCGGCACCACGCCGATGAGCGCGGGGCGCGCATCGGTCCCGATCTCGTCGTAGGAGAGGACCGGCGCCGCGACCCCGCGCGCGCCCAGCACGGTGCGCAGGAAGCGCCGCCGCATCGCCGAGGTCACGAGCGCCACGCGCGTCCCCGTCTCGGCCGCGCGGGCGACGCGCTCGGCGATCGCGCCGGCGAGGCGGTTGAACTGATCGGGCGGGAGCGCGACATCCGCGATCCCCTGCACCGGGTCGAGGGTGTGGCGGCCGAAGATCTCCTCCCACTCCGGCGCGAGTTGCAGGAGCGGGACGGTCCCGTCCGCGCGGCGCAGATCGGCGATGAGCTGAAAGCCGATCCGGCGGCGGACATGTTCGCAGATCACCTCGGGCGCGGCCTGACCCCCGCGCATCTCGGCGATCGCCTCGAGGATGAGGCCGAGGTTGCGCACCGAGACCTGTTCTTCGAGCAACAGCCGCAAGACGCCGAGGAGCGTGTCGACCGGCACCTTTTCGGGGATGAGTTCGTCGAGCAGCCGCCGGTTCGCCGCCGCGCGCGCGGGATCGCTGAGCTGCGTCGATTCATCGAGAAGCCGCCGCAGGCCCTTGAGCGTCAGGAGCCGCGCGAGATTGCCCTTGAGCACCTCGAGCAGATGGGTGGCGAGGACCTCGGTCGGGCTCACGACCGTGAGGCCCGCGAGCGCGGCATCCTCCTGCCGCGCGGGGTCGATCCAGCGCGCCGGCGCGCCGAAGACGGGCTCGGCCACCTCTTCGCCCGTGGGCGCCTCGCCCCCCGCCCCCTCGCCCAGCAGCATGAGCGCGCGCCCCGGCCGCAACCGCGCGCGCGCCTGCTCGGCGCCATGGATGCGCACGAGATAGGTGCCCTCGGGCAGGAAGGGTTCGTCCGTCAGCCGGATGTCGGGCAGGATGATGCCGAATGACGCCGCGATGTGGTTGCGGATGTTCGAGATGCGCGCATCGAGACCCGTCGCCGGGTCGAGGACCATCGGCACGAGGTCGGGGGCGAATTCGATGTGGATCTCGTCGATGTCGAGGATGTCGCCGATGGGTTTCGCCCGCTCGGTTTCGGTCCGCGCCTGCGCCTCGCTCGCCTTGCCCGCCTGCCGGCGCGCGGCCGCCGCGATCATCGCCGCCGTCCCCCCGAGGATCGCGGCCCCCGCGATGAAGGGCACGAAGGGCAGGCCGGGGATCAGCGCGAAGGCCACCATCAGGATCGCGACCGTCCCGAGTGCCGCGGGATAGCGCCCGAGCTGGCCGAAGAGGGCGGTATCGGTGGCCCCCGTCGCCCCGCCGCGCGCGAGCAGCAGCGCCGCCGCGATCGAGATGATGACGGCGGGGATCTGGCTCACCAGCCCGTCGCCCACGGTCAGGATCGCATAGGTCTCGAAGGCGCGCCCGAGCGGCATGTCATGGACCATGACCCCGATCACGAGGCCCATGACGATGTTGAGCAGCGTGATGAGAAGCCCCGCCACCGCATCGCCCTTGACGAATTTCGACGCCCCGTCGAGCGAGCCGTAGAAGGTCGTCTCGGCCAGTTCGCGCTCGCGCCGGGCCTTGGCCTCGGCGTGGTCGATCGCGCCCGCCGACATGTCGCTGTCGATCGCGAGTTGCCGCCCCGGCATCCCGTCGAGCGCAAATCGCGCCGCGACCTCGGCCATCCGCCCCGCGCCCTTGGTGATGACGATGAAGTTGACGATCAGGAGCACGCAGAAGATCACGACCCCGATCAGGACCGACCCGCCCATGATGAAGCTCGCAAATCCCTCGATCACGGCGCCCGCGGCATGGGTGCCGTTGTGCCCCTGCCCGATGATGAGCTTGGTCGATGAGACGTTGAGCGCGAGCCGCAGCATGAGCGAGGCGAGCAGGATCGTCGGGAAGGAGGAGAAATCGAGCGGCCGCTCGATGAAGAGCGTGATGGTGAAGATCAGGATCGCGATCGCGAAGGAGGCCGCGAGCCCGATGTCGAGCAGCCACGCCGGCACGGGCAGGATCATCATCGCGATGATCGCCATGAGCGCGAGCGCCAGAAGCACCGTCGGCCGGAAGAGCGCCCGGATGTCGAAACCGCCCATCGCCCTCAGCCCCCCCGTGCCGCGAGCGCGCCGAGGGGCGCGACCAGCAGCCCCCGCCCGTCGAAGATCGATCCGGGCATGCGGGGCGCGGGCGGCCGCGCGCCGCTCTCGCCCGGATCGGGGGCAGGCGGTGCCGTCGCGGCCCGCGTCGCGAGCGGCAGCGGCGCCTCGCGCGGGGCAGGCTCGCCCATCGCCTCGAGATGGCGCGCGACGGCGGTGCGATAGCGCGCTGCATGGACGGGCGTGCGCGAGTGATAGGCCCCCGCCGCCGTCATCCAAGAGCCCGTCTCGGCGTGCAGGCTGCGCAGGAAGCGCGCGGCATAGCGGGCGTTCGCGAGCGGGTCGATCATCTCCTCGAGCGAGGCGAAGCCCTCTGCATGCCAGCGGTGATTGATCTGGAAGCAGCCGATGTCGATGTTGCGCCGCCCCTGCCCGAGGGCCGCGCGCAGCGCCGCCAGCGCCGCGCCGCGGTCCTCGAACCAGGCGCCGGGCCCGCCGAAGTTCAGCGCCCAGGGCCAGGGCCGCGCGCGGCCGCCGTCGCGGCGCCCCGTCTCGACCAACGCGATCGCCTGCAGGATCGCGACGGGCACGCCCGCTTCGGCGCTTGCGCGGCGGGTCGCCTCCTCGCAGAGCGCGGCCGGGTCGGGGGCCGTCGCGGCGTGCCGGATCGTCGCGCCCCCCGCCGACGCCGCGGGCACAGCCAGCGCCGCCCAGAGGAGCGCGAGCGCGCCCGCAATGGCGCCGAGGCCCCCTCTTGGGCGGCGCCGGACGCGCGTCGGGGTGTCGGGGGGGGATTCGGGGGGGGATTCGGGCGGGGATTCGGGCGGGGCGCCGCTGATCGGGGGGGGGTGCGTCATGCCCGGTTTCTCCGAGGGTTCGATGAGGGTTCGATCCGTAGGGTCGCGCCCGAGCCTAGCCCTGCGCCTCTTGACGAAAGGTAACCGGCCGCGTGCCGGGCTAGGGGTCTGCCGGCGGCCGGTCGGCGGGCGGCAGATCGGGGGAGGGCGGATCGGGTGCCGCGATGCGCGCGACGAGTGCGGCCGCCGCCTCGCGCTGGCGCGCGGCCCCCGCGAGGATGTCGCGCCCGGCCGCGAGCATCCCCTCGACGGGGGTGTTCGGGACACGCGCCTCGGGCAGGGCCGCCGGCGGCGACCCGAGAAGGGCCGCGATGGGTGCGCCCAGGGCCGCATCTGGCCCGGTCGCCGCGGCCTCCCAGGCGCGGGCCTGAAGCTGGGCGCGCTGCGCCTCGGCCGTCGCCCCGGCCTCAAGAAAAGCCGCCGCCGCCTCGGCGGGCGCGCCCGCAAGCCGCAGCGCCCGCCCCCGCAGCCCGGCCGCGGCCTCGGAGCCCAACCCCTCGAGCGCGGCGAGCGCGCCTGCCGGGTCGCCCCGCCGCAGCCGCGCCTCGGCCAGCATCAGCCGCGCCTCGGGCGCGGCACCGCCGCCGATCCAGACCTCGGCCTCGGCGGCAAAGCCGAGATCGAGGAGCCGTCGCGCGACGGCGACGCGCACCTCATCGGGCAGGGCGGGCGTCGTGCCGCCCTGTGCCGCGCCGAGCGCGCGCCCCATCAGGGCGCCCGGGTCCGGGGCGCGCGCCAACACCACCCACACCCGCGTCGCGACGGCCTCGCCATCGGGCGTTCGGGCCGCCGCCTCGAAGGCCCCCTCGGCATCGCCTGCCGCCGCCCGGGCGAGCGCCAGCGCGCCGATGAGCGCATGCGCATCCGGACCGCCCCCCTCCTCGCGCGCGAGCGCCTCGAGCGTCAGCATCATGTCGGGGTCGATCCGGCTGCCGCGCGCGACCACGCTGTCGACCAGATCGGCAAGCGCGGCGACCGAGAACGGGCTGTTGGCCGTCACGATCGCGCCGAGGCCCGCCTCGGCCGCCTCGGTCCGGCCCGCGGCGAGGTCGATGCGCGCCACCATGAGGCCGAGCGCCTCGCCGCCCCCGTCGGGCGCGCGCGCGAGCATCCTCTGGAGCGTGACGACCGCATCCTGCGCCCCCCCCTCGAGCAGGATCGTCACGAGCGGGGGGCCCATCGTCGCGCGCAGATGGACGGGCAGGGCCGAAAAGCCGCGCAGCACCGCCGGGATCGCGACCGGTGCGCCGGGAACGAGCCGCCCCTCGGCCAGCACCGCCCAGAGCGCGGCGTGCCCGTCGCAGGGCGCCATGCCCGCGAAGGCCCCGCCCGGCGGCACCGGCCGGTCGTCGAGGATGTCCGCCATGACCTCGTAGGCGGGCCCGAGCGCGCGCAGCGCGCCCTGCGGCGTGTCGGGCGCGGCGGTGTCCGGCCCGTCGCCGGGCGGCGCGAACGCCCGCAGCAGGGTCTTGGCCTCGGCGCCGAAGCCCGCGTGCAGATAGAGACGCACGAGGCCCAGGACCGCCTCGGGATCGGGGCGGTCGAACTCTCCCACCAGCTTGCGCCGGCCCGCGGCGATGTCCTCGCCGAGCGTCCCGGCCCTGCCCCAGGCGGCGATGTCGAGCACCGCGTCGGCGAGGCAGGCCCTGCCGTCGGCGGTGCTGCCCGGGCGGGGGATGTCCGCATCGTCGCGGATCAGGAGCTGGCCCCCGGCCGCATCCCCGAGGTGAAGGGGCGGCACCGGGGTCGGCGGCCCGACCGGTTCGTCGGCCGGCGTCGCGGCGAAATCCGGCAGCGCCCGGTCGATCTCGACCGCGCCGCGCGCCGCTGCCTCGCCGAGGCCGCGGATGAGATCCTCCTGCGCCTCGAGGATGCGCGGGTCGAGCGCGCCCGACGTGCCGGGATCAGGGGCGGGTGCGGGGTCGGGGGCGGGGGTCGTGGCGGGGGCGGGGGGCGTTGCGGGATCGGGGCCTCCATCCGGCACCGCCGCCGGCGCGGACCCGCCCGCCAGCCCGGCGACAGGGCCGAGGACATCGGCGAAACGTTCGTGCGGCAGGCGCAGCCCCGGGGGGGCGGTGCCGTCGGGCGCGCGCAGCAGGCCCGAGGTGGCGTGGCTGATCAGGCGGCCGTCGGCGAGGGTGCGCGCCTGAAGGCCGGGCACGACGGGCACGACGGGCGCGGCCTGCGGCGCCTCCGCGGGCGCGCCGCCCTCGGGGCGGGCGGACGGCGGATCACCGCCCGCGGCCTCGGCGGTCGCAAGCGGCGCCTCGAACGGGCTGCCGGCCGGCGGCGGTCCCGGGCGGATGTCGATCACGAGCACGCGGGTGCCATCGATGAAGGCCTCGGCGTGGCAGGCGCAGCCGAGGTCGAGGTCGAGCCCGCCCGGCGTGGCGGTCAGCGTCGCGATGCGGCTGCGGTCGATCCGGTCCCACACGCCCGAGAGGTCGAAGGCTACGCCCGCGGGTGCCGCAAGGCGCAGCCCGTAGCCCGCCCCGCGCCGGCCGAGCCGCCAGTCGGGCGCCGCCGGCAGCACCATAGCAAGGCGCGTGAACCCCCCGTGCTCGCCCGACAGGACGGGCACGCGCGGCGCCTCCTGCCCGGGCGCGGGCGACGGCGCCCAGAGCCCGAGCAGCAGCGCGACGAGCGACGCGCGCGCGGGCCCGCCCCGGATCATGCGGCCTCCTGCTTGAGCGCGCGCAGCGCCGCCTCGATGTCCGAAAAGCTCGGGCGCAGGTGGTGGGGGGTGTTCTGGCGCCCCACCTCGATGCAGATGTTCGGGGCGTGGTTGTGCAGGTTGGCGACCAGCACCTCGCGGATGAGGCCGTAGAAATTGCCGTCCTCCTCGCAGACGGCCTTCATCCGGCTCGCGAAGGGTCCGAAGAACCCGTAGGCGAGGAACACCCCGAGGAATGTCCCGACGAGCGCGCCGCCGATCATCTTGCCGAGGATCGCCGGCGGCTGGTCGATCGAGGCCATCGTCTTGATGACGCCGAGCACCGCCGCCACGATCCCGAGCGCCGGCAGGGCGTCCGCGACGGTCTGGAGCGCGTGGCTCGAATGGAGGGCGTGGTGGCGGTGGGCCTCGATCCGCTTGTCGAGCACCTCCTCGACCTGGTGGGGGTCGTCGTAGTTCATGGTGCCGGCGCGCAGGGTGTCGCAGATGATGTCGATCGCCTCGTGGTCGGCGAGGATGCGCGGATATCGGCCGAACAGCGCCGATTCGTGGGGCGCTTCGATATGTTCCTCGAGTGCCACGGGATTGGCGCGCGCGATCCGGATCAGCTCGAACAGCAGGCACAGCAGGTCGCGGTAATCCTGCGGCTTCCAGCCCGGGCCCTTGAAGACCTTGCCGATGTCGCGCAGCGCCTGCTTGACGGTCGAGCCGCTGTTGGCGAGCAGGAACGACCCCGCCGCCGCCCCCCCGATCATCATCATCTCGAAAGGGAGCGCGTAGAGGATGATCCCGATCTTGCCGCCTGCGGCGATGTAGCCGCCGAAGACCATCACGAAGATCACCACGATGCCGATGATGCCGATCATGCGCGTCTTTCCTTCGGGCGTTTGCGGGCCGATCCTCGGCGCGGCGGGTTAAGATTTCGTCGAGGTCAGTCGCGCGGCGCGAGGGCGTTGCGCCCCGCGAGCAGCACGCTCGCGCGATAGGCGGCCTCGCTCGACATGCCGGCGAGGATCCCGGCAGCCGCGTCGGGGCGCATGCGGGCAAGGAACCCGGCCGCGAAATCGGGGGCCATCGCCTCGAAGAGCAGCGCCGCCTCCTTGGGTTTCATGCTCTCGTAGACAGCCGTCAGCCGTGCGAGATCGGCCTCCGCCGCCCCGTCCACCCGCGCGATCGTGGCCGCGAGGCGCTCTTCGGCGGCGACGAGGTCGGCGATGCGCGCGCGCATCACCTCCTCGCCGAGGGCGAGCGCGGCCTCGCGTTCGCCGAGGCGCAGTTCGGCCGCGCGCAGCGCATCCTCGCGCGCGCTCAGCGCACGGGCGACCTCGGCCGGCGGGGGCGCGCAGCCCGCGGGCTCGGCCGCGGTCGTCTCCGCGGCCCCTGCGGCCGCGCCATCCCCGCCCCCGAGCGCGCGCGCCGCGTCGAGCCCGAGATAGAGCCGCACCCCGCCCGAGAGGACGAACATCGCGATCAGCACCGCAAGCACGCCCTGCGCCCGCCGCGGCCGCGACGGCGGCCCCTTGCGCCGCGGGCCGAGCGCGGCGCGCAGGCGGCGCAGTTGCGCCGCCGGTCCCGTTCCGGGCGGGGCCTGTTCCGGCGCGGTGCGGGGCGGCGTCTTCATGCGTCGTGCTCCGCATCCTGCCGCGCCTCGCCCGTGCCGCCCGTGCCGCCCGTGCCGCCCGTGCCGCCCGTGCCGCCCGTGTCGGCCGTTGCGGCGTCCGCCTGCGCGCGGCGGCGGCGCAGACGCATCCGTGCGACCTCCTCGCGCGGGGGCGGGGGGGCGTGCGGCGGGGGGGCGTGCGGCGGGGGGGCGGGGCGCGCCGCCGCGGGTTCGGGCAGGTCGTGCAGCGCAGCGAGCATGAGTTCGAGCTTCTGCGCCCCCGCCTCGGCCCGGGTGTTGAGGGCCCCGAGCTTCGCGGCCGATTCCTGCGCGGCGGCCTGCGCCTCGGCGAGCGCGCGCGTCAGATCGTCAACCTGTGCCGAGAGGACCGCGATCGCCCCCCCCATGCCGGTTTCGAGCGTGGCAAAGCGCGTCAGGCGGCGCGAGAGCACGAAGCAATAGAGCGCCGCCCCGAAGGCGCCCGCGGCCAGAAGGACATCGGCGATGAGCTGCATCACTCCCCCTTCAGTTGAGCAGGAATTCGGTCACGAGCAGGTCGCGCACCCGCCCCTCGCCGGTGACGAGCTGCACCCGGCGCAGCATCTGCGCGCGCACCCGCACGAGGGCGGCCGGATCCTCGAGATCGGCCGCATCGACCGCGCGCAGATAGCCGTTCAACACGTCGATCACGCGCGGGAGCAGCAGCGTCACCTCGGCGGCGTGGAGCGTCGCGACCTCGAGCTCGGCGGCGAAGCGCAGGTGGCGGCTGCGCGCGCCCGGCGGCAGGCTGACCGTCAGGGGCGGCACCGGCACGAAGGCGATGTCGGGCGTCGTCTGTGTCTCGGCCTGCGCGGCTGGCGCATCGGTGTGCTCTGCGCCTCCGCCGATCAGCCCCGACCAGGTGACGTAGAACCCGGCGCCGCCGAGCACGAGCGCACCGGCGAGCCCTAGGATCAGCGGCTTGCGGCCGCGCCGGGGCGGGGCGTCGGCGGTGGGCTCGGCGGCGTCGGCGGTCTGCATCGGGTTCTCCTGCGCGCGGCGGTCACGGACCCGCTATAGCCCCGTCCCGACTAACCGAATCTTAAGGCTGAAGGCCGAAGCATCGCGCCGTCGCCCGGGTTGCGGGCCGGGCATGGCGGAGGGCAGGGTGCAGTCACTTCTCGCGTTGTGGGGCGGTCTCGATCCGCGTCGCCGCCTCGTCGTGGCGGTGGCGACGATCGGGATGTTCCTTGCGGTTCTGGGCGTGGCGCGCCTGGCGGGGACGCCGTCGATGGCGCTGCTCTATGCCGGTCTCGACCCCGCCGCCTCGGGCGAGGTGATCCGCGCGCTCGACCAGCGCGGCATGCGCTTCGAGGTGCGGGGTGATTCGATCTATGTGCCCCTGGCCGAGCGCGACGCCCTCCGGATGGCGCTTGCGGGCGAGGGGCTGCCCGCGACCGGGACGGCGGGCTACGAGCTGCTCGACGGCCTCTCGGGCTTCGGCACCACGACGCAGATGTTCGATGCCGCCTATCTGCGCGCCAAGGAGGGCGAGCTTGCGCGCACGATCGTCTCGAGCCCGAGCATCCGCGCGGCGCGCGTCCATATCGCGCAGCCCATGTCCGAGCCCTTCGCGCGCGACCGCCGCACCACCGCCTCGGTCACCGTCACGACCGCGCAGGGCGGCCTGCCGCCCGTGCAGGCGCGCGCGCTGAAGCATCTGGTGGCCTCGGCCGTCGCGGGGCTGCGGCCCGAGGATGTCGCGATCATCGACACCGCCGGCGGCCTCGTGCTCGCGGGAGACGAGGCCGACACGCCGGCGCAACTCGCGGGCGACCGCGCCGCCGCGCTGCGCCAGAACCTCGAGCGGCTGCTCGCGGCCCGCGTCGGCGCCGGGCGCGCGCTGGTCGAGGTCAGCGTCGATCTGGTGACCGAGCGCGAATCGGTCGTCGAGCGCGTCTTCGACCCCGAGGGCCGCGTGCCGATCTCGACCGAGAGCGAGAGCCGCAACTCAAGCGCGACCGGCGAGGGGGCGGGCGTCACGGTCGCCTCGAACCTGCCCGAGGGTGACGCGGGCGACGGCAGCCAGAGCCAGTCGAATTCCTCGCAGACGCGCGAGCGGATCAATTACGAGGTCTCTGAGACGCGGCGCGAGATCGAGCGCGCGCCCGGGTC